>ENA-OQCN01001352-OQCN01001352.1-human-gut-metagenome-genome-assembly--contig:-NODE-1352-length-12320-cov-1.908308_pt1 | contig 12320 bp, 15 predicted proteins | sample MGYA00242497_ERZ504576 | MGnify/ENA primary metagenome ERZ504576 (study PRJEB26092, sample SAMD00036296) | human gut metagenome | host: Homo sapiens | study: EMG produced TPA metagenomics assembly of...
CCTAATTTCTTACTTCTTGGTCAGGCATTATTAAATGATGGTGTTATTAATAATGAGCAGCTCCAGTCTCTCATCATCGGTTATCAGTCTGAGAATGAACTTACGATGCAGATATGTCCGCTGAAACGAAGGATATTGTAGATCACCTTGTAGAAAATTTCTTTGTTATTGCTGAGCGTCCGCTTTCACCTGGAGAGCTTTCTTTCCTGCATCTCTTATTTAACGATCTCGTTCGTTTTATCGGGGATGATTTTTCACCGGTTCGCCCTGAACTTTGTAAAGAATATCCGACAAACTATTGTATCAGGCAGCAGATCAATGGTAAATTTTCCATTCGTACTTATATCGATATGCCGGAAAGCACCTGCATTGCATTTGCATCCCGTTATGTCGATGAAGATTTTCACAGTTTTGACGAATATGTACAGTCTTCTCTCGAAGATTTCTTAAATCTCCATAATGGTCTGTTCAACGTTAATATGTCAAACGAACAGGGGCTTGAACTGCAGCTTGATGTTCCAAATGTTGTCACAGATGAACTGGTCACATTTGAACACGAGGCATATATGTTACCGATTGTTTATTCATTCGGAACAATACATTTTATATTTGAGTTGATTCATAATGAACTGTAAACAGGTACATCATAAACAATAGAGTGACTGTTATTATGAACAGTAAAAACGCTGTGCCTTTGGGCACAGCCGTTTTCTATTCTTTTTACATTCCGAGGAACTGTTTTACAACCTTTGGCATCTCTTCTACTTCGCATACCGTCTTATGACGTACCTCAGCACTACGGATCTCCTCTATTGCCTGCGGGATTTTTACGTTACCGATCTTGCTTAATTCATCCACTAATTCAAACTCTGATAAAGAATCATATTTTGGATCAATGGCATCCATAACACTTCTGCTGAATTTAAATGGGCTGGCTGTGGAAGCGATCACAGTCTTTGTTTCCGCATCATTTGTGTCTTTTTTGTACTTGTGATATACGGATGCAGCAACTGCTGTGTGTGTATCAATCACATAACCGGTTTTCTCATACAGATCGCGGATGGTATCCGCAGTTTCTTTCTCACTCGCATAATTGCCGTAAAAGTCAGCAAGTTTCTCTTTCATCTCTGATGTAATCTCGTATTTACCAGTTGTATTAAGTTCTTTCATCAATGCCGCATTCTTAGCTGCATCCTCTCCGGCAATACGGTAGATCAGACGCTCTAAATTACTGGAGATCAGAATATCCATAGAAGGAGAACTTGTCAGCATAAATTCACGGTTCTTATCATATGTGCCTGTGGAGAAGAAATCATAAAGGACTTTGTTCTCATTTGAAGCACAGATCAGTTTTGCAACCGGGATTCCCATATTTTTTGCATAAAATGCAGCCAGGATATTTCCAAAGTTACCGGTAGGAACCACAATATTGATCTTCTCATCTTTTGCGATCACACCGTTTGCATATAATTTTGCATATGCATAGACATAATATGCGATCTGCGGAACCAGACGTCCAATATTGATCGAGTTTGCAGAAGAAAACTGATATCCTGCAGCATCCATCTCCTTTGCAAGCTCTGTATCTGAAAACATTTTCTTAACGCCGGTCTGTGCTGATCAAAGTACCGTGGATACCGACAACAAAGGTATTATCACCTTTCTGTGTTACCATCTGTTTTTCCTGTACCGGGCTGACACCATTCTTTGGATAAAATACAATGATCTTCGTTCCCTTTACATCTGCAAATCCTGCCAGTGCTGCTTTTCCGGTATCGCCGGAAGTAGCAGTCAGGATCACAATATCATTTTTGACATTGTTCTTTCTTGCAGCAGTGATCAGAAGATGTGGCAGAATGGATAATGCCATATCTTTAAAAGCTATCGTCGGACCATGGAACAATTCAAGATAATACGCACCATCCGCATTCACCAACGGTGCAATCTCTTCTGTATCAAACTTACTATCATAGGCAGCATTAATACAGTTTTTCAGTTCCTCCTCTGTATAATCTGTCAGAAACAGTTTGAGCACTTCATAGGCAGTCTCCTGATAAGTCATCTTAGAAAGTTCTTCCATGCTTACATCCAAAGACGGAATCTCAGTCGGTACATATAAACCGCCATCATTTGCCAGTCCTTTTAAAATTGCCTGTGATGCTGTCACTTTTTTCATTTGCGTCTCTTGTGCTTGCATACATTAATTCCATTTTCTTCGTCCTCTTATCTTTTTATTCATCGTAATCAAATTTCGGGGTTCTAATACTGTTTGGTATTATATCAATACGTTTTCGTATGATTCCCAATACTTTCTAAACATTATATAGGAAACGATTGCTTTATGTCAATGCTTTAACGTATGAAAATACTATTTTACCAAAATTGCAGCCGGTTGCATCCTGCTTTGAAACGTGATATGCTGAATGCAACTCACTAATGCACCATAACATTTTTGAAATGGAGAATTCTTATGTTAAAAGGCGTTTTTCCTGCCACAAAAAAAAGATGGAACCATCTACTATCGTACAAGCATCAATTATTCCGGCAAACACATCAGCTTGGAAGTTTTGCTTCAGAAGAAATGGCGCATCTGGCTTATAAGGAAGCATCCCAGACTCTTTCTGACGCCGTCATAACCATTGACAATGTCTATTCACACAAAAATATTCTCCCTCATGAAAAAATCATCATTCTGCTTAATTTCCGGGACAATGGACTTTATTTTAAAAATCCGATCTATCTGCGCAAAGGATATTTCAGCTATTTTCTTTCCGAACATGAGGAATTAAAATTTGATATTGATGATCTTTTTTATTATTCCAGCCATAAGATCCAGAAGCGGCAGGGACATCTTTTTGTCAGTGATTACGGAATGCAGTATTCCATTCTTTCACGTTATGGGATCCGTCCATACGCAGTTGCCGGAAGAGATTATCAGTTTGTAAATGGAGATTCTTACGACTATCGCTATGCCAATATTCTTGTGATCAATCGTTTTCACGGTGTCTTGCGTCATATCGTGAAAGGGATCACAAAATATCGCACAATGATCCACATCAATGGCAATTATCTTGTCGGCACTTATTCCAGTGAGGAAAAGGCTGCCGTGGCATATAACAAAGCCGTAGATCTCGCAAAGGCTGCCGGAATCAAAAAGGATTTTCCCGAAATTATGTTGATACACTCCCGCCAAAGGAATATGCAGAAGTTTATACGAAAGTAAAGCTGTCTGAACGTTATCTTTCCTATTTAGAAGAATTTTCAAATAGCCCAGCGTAAGTTTCTTGTATCTTCCACTTAAAAGTAGTACAATAGAACCAAAGTTTTTTCACTATTCCTACTGAATAACTATATATAAGAGGAGACTTTATTTATGAAGCAAACCACTTTCAGCGATCTTGAACGAAATAACAAAACCTGTATGTATGCACATCTGATTGATTCAAGTATCATGACACTTTTCTGTATCCTGCAGGCGCTTTCCGGACTTCAAACCTGGGGATATATCATTATCTTCGCAGTTTTGGGTTTTGGACCGGTTATTGCAGAGTTTTTCTTTTGGAATAAGTCACATGAAACACCCGCGATCCAGCATCTTGTTGCCATCGGTTTCGCTGTTTTTTACAGTTTTGCAATCTTCACTGCAACCAACGGTCTCGTATTTTTATTTGTTATCCCGATGATCTTAATCATCTCAGTTTATAATGATGCCAAATACTCTCTCATAATCAATACCGGAACAGTCATCGAAAGTCTCATCATTACAATTATGGGGGCTCAGACCGGAAAGTTTGGCTACTCCGGACAGGACAATGCCGTGATCCAGGTTGTCATCATGATCATGGTCGGTATTTATTCTTATTTTACGTCACAGACATTAAATATCAATATGGCACAGAAAATACAGCATGCAGAGGAATCACAGTCACAGTCCGAAAAACTGCTGGCAAACCTCTCTGAATTATCAGACCACGTCAATCAGAAGATCAACAGCATCCATCAGGAGCTTGATAAATTGAGCACTGCAGCTCAGACCACACAGCATGCAATGCAGGAAGTATCAAGCGGTGCTGCCGAAGCAACGAATGCCGTAATGGAACAGGGTTCCCAGACACAGGAAATTCAGGATAAGATTGTGATCGTCAATGATGTAACACAGCAGATCGATGCAAACATGAAACACACTTTAGATATCGTGACAGAAGGCAGTAGTTCCATGCAGCTTCTCGCCAGCCAGGTAGATACCTCTGTCCAAAACAGCGTGGATGCCGCATCAAAGTTAGAAACTCTGAACCATTACATGGAAGAAATGCATTCTATCGTGGAACTGATCGGCGGTATCACTTCCCAGACCAGTCTGCTTGCATTAAACGCAAGTATTGAAGCTGCAAGAGCCGGAGATGCGGGAAGGGATTTGCAGTGGTTGCATCAGAGATTACCGGAATGGTTCCCAGACAAAAGAAGCAACTGTAAAGATCACGGAACTGATCCAGAATGTTACTTCAGCTATCAACGAAGTTGTCACAGTCATCCAGCAAATGATCGATGGAATCAATCAGGAAAAAGAAAAGTGCTAAAAACACGGCAAACAGTTTCTCCTCGATTCAGGAAAACACGCTCTCCATTCAGAGTGGTATCCAGAACCTGACCGTAAGTACCACAGAGTTAAAAGATGCAAACCAGGTCATTTCTGATTCCGTCCAGACACTCTCTGCCATCTCAGAAGAGCTTACTGCTCATGCACACGAAACATTAGAAGCCGAAAATAAAAATACAGATATCCTTGATACTATTGCCTCAAAGATGCAGGAGCTTGTAATATTTACACAAAATCAGTTTTAAATCTATTTGATCAAAAAACATCCGGCAGACCTTTTTTAGTTGCCGGATGTTTTTTATGTCATATAATATTGGCAGGAAACGTAATGTCACCTTTTTACTGCTTTTTATGCAAACCAATTCTATTTGCTTAAATATTTTCTACCGCATCACGCAGTTCATCTGCCATACTCTGTACACAGGATGTCTGTGACGAAATTTCCTCCGATGTTGCTGCAATCGTTGCCACCTTCTCATTCATTTCATTGATATTTTCAATCAGATCTTTGATAGAATCAATGCTTGCATTAATCTTAGGAATGATTTCTTCTGCTTTTGCATTGTTCTCTACAATCAGTTTTTTCGTCGAATCGGACAATTCACGTATCTCACTTGCAACTACTGCAAATCCACGTCCAGCCTCTCCAGCCTTGCCGCCTCTATGGAAGCATTCAGGGAAAGAAGATTTGTCTGCCCTGCTATGGAAGAAATATCCTCATTGCTTGCTTTATAAATATTGATAAAATCAGACATCGTTGCCAATGAACTGTTTAACTCCTGACAGAAATTGGAGATCTCCTGAATATGCTGTGCAAGCGTGGTCGCCTCATTTGCCGAAGTTTCATTCGCGTCACCCAGCTGATCAATATTTTCACTCAAAGATACAAACTGTTCTGTAATATCGGCAAGTTTCTGATTATGAATTTCTTGTTTCTGCTGTTCCTCTTCCATCAGATTCTGGATCTTTTCTTTTTCATTCTCCGCAACACTCTTGACATAATGTACACAGTTTTCCTTGACATTTACACCATTATAAATTGCCCTTGCCATATTGCGACAGGAAGAATAACCACAGGACTCACAATTCATTTTCTGGCTGGCAGCATCCGTCTTATTCATGGAAGCAAAAATCTCCTGCATTTCATGCTCCGCAGGCTCTTTAATCTCAACACTTTTGTTTGTATATTTGCGTACAAAATCATTGATATCTAAATCTTCAAATGCTTTCATCAGATTTACCAAACGATCCTTCTCCGGTACGGATTCGTCCCATGGTGAACCATTCTTTGTCTTCTTGCCAAACAATCCTCTTTTCGCGTCTGCTCCTGCATTTGCCGTTTTGTTTCTCATATCACTGAGTGTGAGCATAACATCATCCGTATTGCGCTCTAACTCAGTAGCTGTTCCATAGATGCATCCCTTAGAGCAGTTTAAAATATCGACCATAAACGGCTGTCTCTTATTCTTTTTGATACGTTCTAAATACTCATGCAGATAGCGATAGGCTTCCTTTTCGCCTTCTACCTGTCTTACCACCTGTTCTTTTCCAAGGAAATGTTCTACGTTTTCTCTTAAACCACCCGGCATCGGATAAAGAGCACCCATGCCATATTCCAGTTCGTCCTCATATTCCTTACAGCCCTGATATTTATTTCCAATCGTTTCAAAAAGCTTTTTAAATGTCACATTATATTTTACATAGCCCTAGCAATTTGGATCTGTAATCTCTGTCTTCTTTGCGATACAAGGACTGATAAATGCAAGTTCATCATCACATTTTAAATATTTTTTTATGTAAATTGCCATACACATCATCGGACTATGAATCGGCATCATTTTCGGCAGTAATTCCGGAATATATTTTTCCACATAATTGACAACTGCCGGACATGGCTGGGAAATGCCACCCAGAAACTGATGTTCTGTAATATATTTTAAATATCCCCATGTCGTGATATCTGCACCGAAAGAAACACTGTAAATATGATTTACACCTTTTTTCTTCAGATATCCAAGTACCTTTTTATACTCATGCGGATAATTTGCCAAAAATGCAGGAGCTAAAATAACAGAAATCTTTTTTCCTGCTTCTAATGCTGTAAAAATGATTTTGTGTCATCCTGATATTCTCTGGCATTATGCTCACATGCATCAAAACATGCCCCACATGCAATACATTTTTCAGAGTCAACTGTTACCTTTCCTGCATCTGTTGCAACATTGGCGATCAGCACCGGACAATCTCTTACACATTTGTTGCATCCGGTACAATTATCATTTGCGTAAATAAGTTCCATTTTGTCCACCCGCTTTGTATAATTTTCACAAAAAATATATTGTTATAGTGATATTTTATCATATTTTTGTGTTAATAACAATTTTTTATCACTTATTTTTTTGAATGTTTATAAAATAATATACAAAAGAACAGACCGCTTTGAGCAGCCTGTTCTTTTGTTCTTCTAATTGTACTTAAATTAAAGAATAATCTTCTTCGGACATTTCTGTGCACAGATACCACATCCGACACATTTTTCCTGATCAATATATGCTACATTGTCAATGACATGTACGGCATCCTTCGGACAGTTCTTCTCACAGAGATGACATCCGATACATCCAACGGAACATGCCTTCATTACATTCTTGCCGACATCCTTAGAACTACACTGAACAATATGTTTTGCTGAGTAAGGAACCAGCTCGATTAAGTGTTTCGGGCAGGCAGCCACACATTTACCACATGCCTTACATACTTCTTTATCAACCAGCGCTATACCATCTACGATATGGATTGCATCAAACGGACATGCCTTTACGCAGGAGCCAAAACCTAAACATCCATAGTTACATGCCTTTGGTCCACCGTTTGGAACGAACATCATAGATGCACAATCCTCATTACCAGTATACTCGTAATCTTTCTGTGTCTTGTCACAGGTTCCTGCACATTTTACGAAAGCAACTTTTTTCTCACCTGCACCTGCATCTACACCCATGATTGCACCGATCTTAGCTGCAACTGGAGCTCCGCCGACCGGACACTGGTTGACTGGTGCTTCACCTTTTGCGATCGCTGCAGCAAGTCCGGAACATCCGGCATAACCACAACCACCACAGTTATTTCCTGGAAGTTCGCCTAAGATGGCAACTTCCTTCTCATCAACTTCTACTTTGAATTTTTCTCCGGAAATACCAAGGAAAAATCCAATCAAGATACCTACGCCGCCCACAACAAGGGCTGCAACTAATATTGCTGTAACGTTCATCTTATTTTTCCTCCTAAATCATTCCTGAGAATCCCATAAACGCGATAGACATCAAAGCTGCTGTGATCAGAACGATCGCAGTACCCTGAAATGGTTTTGGAATATCATTGTATTCAATTTTTTCACGCAGACCTGCCATCAGAACGATCGCGATCAGGAATCCGAATGCAGTTGCAAAACCATTTACAACACTCTCTAAGATTCCATATTCTTTTGTAACGTTTGTTAATGCAACACCTAATACGGCACAGTTTGTAGTGATAAGAGGAAGGTATACACCTAAACTCTGATACAATGCCGGCATTGATTTCTTTAAGAACATCTCAACAAACTGTACTAATGCTGCGATAACAAGAATAAATACGATCGTCTGTAAATAAGTAAGATCGATCCCCTTGCTCATCAGATAGCTGTTTGCAAGAATAATTTATAGATCAGTGCTGTTACAAACGAGGAAATCGTGATAACGAACACAACTGCACCGCCCATTCCGGCTGCTGTCTCTGTTTTCTTGGAAACTCCTAAGAACGGACAGATACCAAGGAACTGACTTAATACAACGTTATTTACAATCGCAGAACCGATTGCAATCAAAAGTAATTCTTTCATCTGTACCTATCCTCCTACTCTTCTTTTCCGGCAGCATCTGCTTTTACAGTTGCTTTACCGCTGCAGTGTGCAGCCTGGCTGCAGCCGGAGCAGTCGCCGCTCAAGCATCCTGCAGGCTCTGCTAACGGTTTTCCTTTTGCTTCCATCTTCGCTCTTACAATGTTCATAATAGCAACCAGACAGGACAATACTAAGAATGCACCAGGAGCCATAACGAAAATTGTGATCGGTGTAAACCATTTTAAGGATAAGATCTGGAATCCGAAGATCTGACCTGCTCCTAAAAGTTCACGGATCAAACCGATGCAGGTAAGACCAAATGTAAATCCAAGTCCCATACCAATACCATCAAACATAGACGGGATTACCGGGTTCTTAGAAGCATAACTTTCTGCACGTCCAAGGATGATACAGTTTACTACGATAAGAGGAATATATACACCTAAAGACTCGGAAAGGCTTGGTGTATATGCCTGCATGATAAACTGAACCATGGTAACAAGTGATGCAACGATTACGATGAATGCCGGCATACGGACACCATCCGGGATCACTTTACGGAATGCTGAAATCAGCATATTGGATAAAATAAGTACCACTGTTGTGGAAAGTCCCATACCAAGTCCATTGATTGCTGAGGAAGTAACCGCCAATGTCGGACACATACCAAGCATCAGAACGAAGGTAGGATTCTCCTTGATAATACCGTTATATAAACGTTCTACATTTTTGTTCATTAATTTGTACCTCCCGCTAAAACATTCTGGAAGTATGTCAGGCAGGCATTTACACCGTTAGCCATCGCTTTTGATGTAATGGTAGAACCTGAAATTGCTTCGATCTCGTTGTCGGCTGACGGAGCTGACTTAACAACGGTAAAGGAATCTACTTTTTTGTTTTCAAACTGACCGTAGAAATCTTCTTCCTGCGCCTTCATACCAAGACCAGGTGTCTCAGAAATAGATGTGATGGAATAACCATTTACAGTTCCATCATTCTGGATACCTACGGAGAATGTGATAGATCCCTGGCTTCCGTCCTTTGCGGTTACCGTAAATACATAACCAAGTGTATTTTCGGATGCATCCTGTGCTGCAACTACTGTCTCGATCTCATCGGAATATCCGTTTTCATCTAACAGAGCCTGTGCTGCGTCTGCATCAAAATCTGCATAATCTGTAAAATGATCTGCATCTGTAAATACCTGTTTGTAGGCATTCTGTGTTTTTTCTTCATTTACCTTGTCAATTGAAGGTTTTGTGACACCGTACACAACTCCAAGTAAAAGTCCAAGTACGATTGTAAAAGCAAATAAAATTAATGCGTCATGAACGATCTTCTTATTCATCTTATTTGCCTCCTTCCTGCTTTTTGGCTTCTTTTACCATACCAAATGCTCTCGGAACTGTATATTTCTCGATCATCGGAACTAAGATATTGCTTAAGATGATTGCAAAAGAAACACCTTCTGCATTTGCACCAAAGCAACGGAACAGTCCGGTAAAGATACCACAGCAGATACCAAAGATGATCTGTCCCATTGGTGTGATCGGTGAAGTGACATAATCAGTAGCCATAAAGAAAGCACCAAGCATCAGACCACCACCGCAGAGCTGTGCTGTAATATAAGTCCAGTCAGCACCATGTCCGCTGAAAAGAAGCATGAAAACAATAAATGTGATAATATAGCTTGCCGGGATTCTAAGATCGATAACACCCATTAAAATCAGGAAAATTGCACCAATCAGGATCGCGATCGCGGAAGTCTCACCGATTGTTCCGGCTGTACGTCCGATCAGCATATCCATCGTATTGACCGGATCACCATTTCTCATTGCTGCAAGCGGCGTTGCTCCGGTATAGGAATCGATCGTAAGTTCGTCATGTTAGCTGCAAATGCAATCAGAAGAAACATCTTGCACCCAGAGCAGGTTCATGAAGTTCTGTCCTAATCCGCCGAACATACATTTTACAACCACGATTGCAAATACACCGCCGAGTACTGCTTCCCACCATGGAAGTGTAGCCGGAAGGTTTAATGCTAAAAGCAGACCGGTTACAACAGCACTTAAATCATTGATCGTCTGTTTTTTATGTACGATCTTATTGAAGATCCACTCTGATGCAACACAGGATGCGATTGTTACTAAAATTAAAATCAGTGCTCTGTATCCAAAGTTATAAATACCAAATAAGGTTGTCGGAAGCAATGCAATAATTACATAAAGCATGATTCTTTCCGTCGTATCTTTAGAACGCACATGTGGTGATGATGAAACATGATATAAATCACTCACAGGAATCCACCTCTTTCTTCAGTTTTAAAAATTTATTTTTCATATTTCCATTATTTTTTGCGTTTTGCTGCAAGAACCTGTTTTTCATGGTCTTGATAGACTGTGCAAGCTGTCTCTTAGCCGGGCATGCAAAACTGCAGCTTCCGCACTCGACACACTCTAAGCCATGCCATTTTTCAAATTCTTCGGAAAGTCCCTTATCTGAGAACTTCGCAAGTCTCGACGGAATCAACTGCTCCGGACATGCTTCTACACAGCGTCCACAGTTGATACATGCTGTCTGTAACTTTTCTGCAGCAGCAACCTCATCCTGTGACATACATAACAGGGAGGATGATGTCTTTGTGGTCGGAACGTCTAATCCAAACATGGCAAATCCCATCATCGGACCGCCGGAAATAATCTTCTCAGGCTGTACTTTAAATCCACCTGCCGCATCGACAAGTTCCTGATAACTCGTACCAATATTATATAAAAAGTTACCTGGATGCTCTACCGCATCACCTGTGATCGTAGAAATACGGTTTGTTACCGGCTTGCCAAGTTTAACTGCATTGTAGATGGCAATGATCGTCTCAACGTTGTCAACGATGCATCCTGCATCTGCCGGAAGCATTTTGGAATTGATGGAACGTCCTGTCACAGCATAAATCAACTGACGCTCACCACCCTGCGGATACTTTGTTTCTAATGGACATACTTCAATACGCGGTTCATCCTTTACAAGTTCCTGCAGTTTTTCAATACAGTCCGGTTTGTTATTCTCAATACCGAATACACCCTTTGCCTTGTCAAAAATCTGAAGAATGATCTTCATACCTCCGATCAGCTCTTCCGGATTTTCTAACATTCTCCGATAATCTGCGGTCAGATATGGTTCACACTCTGCACAGTTTGCAATGATATACTCAATTTTTTCCGGTTCTTTTGGTGATAACTTCACATGAGTCGGGAAACCCGCACCTCCCATGCCGACAACACCGGCCTCTTTTACTTTACCAATGATCTCTTCTTTTGATAAAGCTGTCACATCTTCACATGGCGTATAAGAAACCTCTTCGAACGCTCCGTCGTTTTCGATCACGATGGAATTGACCATATCGCCAACTGCCACACGACGCGTTCAATAGCTTTTACAGTACCGGAAGCAGATGCATAAATTGGAGATGATACAAAACCGCCCGCTTCTGCGATTTTCTGTCCCTTTAATACTCTGTCGCCTTTCGCCACTATCGGACTTGCAGGTGCTCCGATATGCTGTGATAACGGATACACCAGGTCGCCCTTGGGTAAAACTTCCACAATCGGCGCATCCTTTGCTAATTCCTTGCCTTCGTAAGGATGGACGCCACCTTTAAATGTCTTTAAACCCATTTTTCGTGCCCCACTTTCTCTTAATTGTATTCTATTCTATGATATGTCTCATAGAACATTTATCCTATTGATTATACCACAAAATGATACATATTCCATCTATTCCTTGTATTTTTTTTAGAACCTTTTGACAAAGTTTTCACAATTATTGAGATAATTCCATCAATTAATG
>ENA-OQCN01001353-OQCN01001353.1-human-gut-metagenome-genome-assembly--contig:-NODE-1353-length-12320-cov-1.768884_pt1 | contig 12320 bp, 14 predicted proteins | sample MGYA00242497_ERZ504576 | MGnify/ENA primary metagenome ERZ504576 (study PRJEB26092, sample SAMD00036296) | human gut metagenome | host: Homo sapiens | study: EMG produced TPA metagenomics assembly of...
GCGTACGAGCATGATGAAGTCCCTGGAATTTGCCGATGACATCGCCAAGGCCAAGACTGAGGCCATGGACGTCAAGCTCGACGATATCGAGATCAAGCGCTAAGCGACTGGCGAGCGCAACGGGAAACACGGGCGCAGCGCTAACAAGCGGCGGTGCCCCAGCGCTTCGTACCCAGGGAGGCCGGTAAACCGGCCCTCCCTTTCTTATGCCGGTAGCCGGCGAACGCGAGGGTGCCGGGCGGCAAAACCACCCCCAGCGCGGTAGCAGCACAAATAGGCAAGCATCCCAACACGTCCGCCCGCCGATTTATAGCGCCGCGCAGGCAATTAAGCCGACGCCTTTAAACATCTGGCAGTATAGTGACCAAAACTATCGCATAACCGCACCCTGCGAATGGAGGAGTCATGGCCGAACATCATGCCATCAGTCGCCGAGCGTTTACGCTGGGCTTAGGTCTTGCGGCGCTGTCGCCGCTTGCAAGCCTGCCAGAAACCGCGGCACCGGGCATTCCCCTGCGAGCGGCATTTGCAGACGACACGCCCAAACCGGCGGAGCACCTCGGTAATTTCGTCATTCGCCTTCGCCCCGCGGGCTATTTTCGCACCGCGAGCGTCAACGAAGACGGCAACGTCATCGGCAACGTCTGCCACCTGTTTAATGACGGCACGTCCAGCAAGCTCATCCTTGAGCACGTAGCGACCGATACAGAAAATACAAATTGGTATGCCATCCGCACCTTGCTCAATTTCGAAGAGCATAAAAAGACGGGCTACAGCATTTGGTCGGTCGACGACGACTCGGACAAAGATGGAAAGGTCATCCACGTATGGGGCGGCGAGTATGACAACAAGCCCAGCCGCGCTTTTGCGTTCGAGCGTCAATCAAACGGAACCTATATCATCCGAGACCGCACGGTCGAGAAAGAAACCGAGAAAAAAGACATTAAGTACCTGGCAATAGAATCGAACGGCGAAGACCAGGACAACAATAAGATCTGCCATAAGAGTAAGAGCATTCCGTGGGAGCTCGAACTTATCGGTTACGACATGAAAAAGAACGATGCCACGGTTAGCAGCCTCGACTGGATCACGTACAGCAGCTACGTCGATGGGCCATGTTGGATGAAATACGTCGACGACAACAAGTTCCTCGACGAGCTGAGCATCCCGGGTACGCACGATTCGGGCACCTGCAGCGTGGACAACGACACTGAGCCCCAATCCTCGCAAGTAAAATGCCAGCAGGATTACATTCCCACGCAGTTGCTCGAAGGCATTCGCTATTTTGATATCCGGCTCGGAAAGGGCGACGACCCCGGTATCGACCACGGGGATTACTACCTGCTCAAAAAAGACGCGTACTTTATGCATCTTTCCGATGTCATAGGCTACTTCAAAACGTTTTTGAACGAAAACCCGACAGAAGCGCTCATCATGCTTGTATCACGAGGCAACGACGAGGCTACCGACGAAAGTGTTACGACGGCTTTCGCCAAGGTTTTGGACGACAACCCCAAACTGTTCTATACGTCGAGCCGAATCCCCACGCTACACGAGGTGCGCGGAAAGATCGTTCTGCTGCGTCGATTTAGGCTCGCCGGCAACAGTGTAAGCGGCCACACGTGGGGCCTCGACCTTACCGAATGGGATGACAAGATCAAGCTCACTCCGACAGCGCCACTATGTGTCTCGTCCAAGACGCGCGGGGCTTTGAAGCCGCGGGGGAAACAGGCGACAAAGAGCCCTATTGCACCAAGGTATACGCCCAGGACAAGTACAAACTCACGGGAACCGACAAGCTCAGCTGGGTCGATAATGCGCTGAAGGAAACGACCGGGCGCACGCGCAACGAGGTAGATGTCGAGGACGATAACGGGGCCAAGGAGCAAGTCCTGGAGCGCTGCTGGTCTATCAACTACACCAGCTGCACGGGCTTGTCGCACGGAGGCAATCCTTTTACCTCGGCACGAGTAGTCAACGAGCATCTGTATAAGAGCCCGTACATCAACCCCAGCGGCACCGAGGATACAAAGTCAGATTACCTCAAGCACATTGGCATCATCGCATCCGACTTTGTTGATGCGGCGCTGGCCCGGAGCATCTACCAGCGCAATTACGATACGGAGCACAAGCAGACGGCTTCGTACTATCTCCCGTACTATCTCCCGACCCGCATGCGCATGACGTACGGCGACTCGCTGAGCGATGCCTCATTCCAGGATGGCAAGACCGTTGGCGAGGGTCATTTCCGCCTTGCCGACAGCAGCAACGCGCTCAACGCGACAGCTTCGGGCCATGCGTTTGCCATTGAATACGTGGATGTCGACGCCCTGGGCAACGAGACCGTTACGGGGCTGCAGGGCTCTGTGCCCATCGATATCGATCCACGCGCGCTGACGCCCCATTTGAGGGACTCGAAGGCCTTAAGGCCGGCGAAGACGTGCGCGCCAAGATTGCGGCATCACTCGAGGGCAAGCTCGAAACCGATGCCTGCACGGCCCAGCTCGAGTTTGCGCACGACGCGAACGGCGCTCCGGGCACGGCAATGGCCGAGGGCGAAACATTTGCCGCAGGAACGTACTGGGTGCGCGTGAACGTCTCTTGGGCGACGCGGCGCAGAACTACACGCTCGCCAGCGACGGAGCCGCAAGCTTACCGTAGCGGCCTCGGGCAGTGCAGGCGGCACCGGCGCCGGCAACGGCAGCGGCACGGGTTCCAACGCAGACAGCGCTGATAAGAATGGTAAGGGCAACAAGGGCAAGGGCTCGGGCGGAAAGCTCGCCAACACGGGCGACGGTTCCGGCATTGCCGCCGGGCTCGCCGCTGCCGCCATGGCGACGACAGTCGCCGGCGCAGCAATGCTTGCCAGTGACCGCGACAATACCGAGGACGTTAACGAATAGGCAAGCCAGTTTTTTGGGCGCATCAACTCAATCGGGGCGCAGAATACCGTTCTGCGCCCCGATTTTTACCTTGGACCGAACGCCGCTATCGGCTACATCACCATGTTCAGCGCATTCACGAACTCCTGAGCTTGGGAGCGGCTGCTCAGGCTAAAGACACAAGCAGTCAACAGCCTGTTACGTAGGAAAACGTCGCGGCCCTTGATCCTGTTGACCCCCGTGATGTCCTTAAGATAGACAATCTCGGTGTGCTTGCCGCCGAAAGTACCCTTCCTGAGCACCTCGATACGATTGGGGTAGATCTTGACGTCTTTAAACCTACCCGAACCTTTGTCCTGGAATAGCAGCGTGTTGTTGTCCATACGCGTCACTCCCGTGGGGTTCGCTAAAACTGTCTCTATTGCCACATTTTAGTCACCGCAAGGCTCCCATGCGAAGGTGCCAGACAGCAAAGCAATTCGTGTCCGCGCGAGGCTTTAAACTAAATGCAATCAAGATGCATTCCACAAGAGGAAAGTGGGGCGACAGTGATGGGCGAACTGGTAAACCGTGGAGAATCGGCAATCGTGCCCGAAGGTTTTTACAAGCAGGTCTCCTCAATTCTCAACGCCGCTCGCGACAAGGCCTATACCGCCGTTAACTTTGCGATGGTTGAGGCGTATTGGGAGATCGGCAAGAGCATTGTTGACGAGCAGGGCGGAGAGGAGCGCGCCAAGTATGGAGAGGCGCTGCTCAAGGCCCTCGCAATCAGACTTACTAAGGATTTTGGTAAAGGTTTTGAAGCAAGAGAGCTGCGCAAAATGCGTCAGTTCTATCTTGCGTTTCCAATTCGGGACTCACTGCGTCCCGAATTGAGCTGGACACATTACCGCAGGTTAATACGCATTCCTGACCCCGAAGCTCGCAACTGGTACATGAACGAATGCGCCGACTCTCGCTGGAGCACGCGCCAGCTCGAACGCCAGATCAACACCATGTTCCGCGAGCGCCTACTTGCTAGCAAGGACAAGGAGGCCGTCACCCAGGAAATCCAAAAGAGCGCCCCGGCTCGTCGCCCCGAGGATATCATCCGCGACCCATATGTACTTGAGTTTTTAGGTTTCTCGGACGATACTGCGTTTCGCGAGAGCGATCTAGAGCAGGCGCTCATCACGCATCTTCAGAAGTTCCTGCTGGAGCTTGGTCGTGGTTTCGCTTTTGAGGCGCGCCAAAAGCGCATCACCTTTGATGGGCGCCATTTCTATATTGACCTTGTGTTTTACAACTATCTGATGCGCTGCTTCGTGCTTATCGACCTTAAGACGGACGATCTTACGCACCAGGACTTGGGCCAGATGCAAATGTATGTGAACTACTACACGCGCGAGCTCATGAACGAAGGCGACAATCCGCCCATAGGCATCGTGCTCTGCGCGGACAAAAGCGATTCGATTGTCGAGTACACGCTACCCGAAGACAACGACCAAGTGTTTGCCGCCAAATACCTGCCGTATCTTCCAAGCAAGGAAGAACTGGCGCGCGAGCTGAGTGCCGAGTACCGCGCCATCAACGAAGCGACTAATGGCGAAGCGCAAGGGTAGCGGCACGTTGCGACCGATACCCCCGACGGCGCTCCACATCACCCGGGATAAGAGGAGCTTTCCATGACAGACAGACCGAAAACAACACTGCGCGACTGCATCTATGGGCTTGCCGTCGGTGACGTGCTGGGCGTTCCCTACGAGTTCAGGCCCCGCGCACGTTCGAATGCACGGGCATGATCGGCTACGGCACGCATGGGCAACCCGCCGGCACCTGGAGCGACGACACATCTATGACGCTTGCTACCTGCGACTCGATTAGGGAGCTCGGGCACATTGACACCGCGGACATGCGCGACAAGTTCGTAAGCTGGATTGCCCGTGGCGAGTATACGATCGACGGCGTTTTCGATTACGGCGGCACAACCGCCCGCGCTTGCACACCGGCAAAGGAGGCTCCGGCGAGCGAGACAACGGCAACGGATCGCTCATGCGCATCGCGCCCCTGGCGTTCACCGATGCGACAGACGAAGAGGTCAGCGAGGTCTCCGCGATTACGCACGCCCACAGAACGTCAACCGATGCATGCGTCATATTTGTCGAGCTGATGAGGACCGTGATGAACGACGCGCTCCCCTCGTGGGCACTCCACCTGAAAGGCGTGCCTGAGCAGGAAATCAGGTCAGGTGGCTTCGTGCGCGACACGCTTAAAGCCGCTACCTGGTGCTTTGTCAACACCAACAGTTACGAAGATTGCGTCCTTGCCGCCGTCAATCTGGGCGACGACACCGACACCACCGCAGCCGTCGCAGGTGCGCTCGCTGGCACGGTATACGGTATCGACGCGATTCCACGGGAATGGATCGACACCCTGCGCGGCAAAGAGTTGATTGAGGGCTGCTTGTTTTAGGGCGCCATTCAAGAAATAAGGTAGGAGGCATCATGGAGAGGAAGATCGCGAATATCGATGAGTTCCAAATGGACGAAAACGAGACCCCGATACTCCCAGCGGGGCTGAGGAGGAAGAATGCCTTTACGTCCTCCCCGACGGGCGTTACCTCCCCTGCGGCTCTACAGGACCGCGGACGGCGGTTCGCTCATTTATGAGCCATCCGAACTATGCTTCTTCGAACAGATGCTTGCTCAATTCAAAGAGTGCTAGAGATTGATTGCCCGTTAGATCGGCACTGTTCCAAACCATGGGGGTAGGATGTCTCCCACCGCGGCCTGTGAGGTGAAATCTTGACCGCCGCGGAATCCGCCTACGGGCAACGCTCCATCTCTGGTTGGGGTGAAGCCTATGAACTTGTTTCTTGAAATCCGGCGCCTCTCGATGTATGTGACCGGCATTGCCCGGAACCTCTACTCGATCTGGCGGGAATATAAGCAGTAACGGATAGCGAAGGGAGTCATGGAAAAGGGTCAGTTGCAGCCGACCCTTTAAGACGATAGAACCTGCGTTGCCCGCGCTTCCAAAGTTGACCGACTGAGGAGCGGGTTCCGCGGCACAACCTGATTTTATCCAGCGAGGCGGCTCTTTTCCAGCCGCTCCGCCGTTTATTTACACCTACCGCCACAAGTGGATTCCGCGCGAACGAGAGCAAAGAAACAACGCCGGCGCGGCCAACAGAACAGACAATCCATGCGATCAAAGAAATATAAAAGCTCCCGCGGCCTCGGTTCCTCGCCCAGGTCTAGGCACTTTTCTTGGCACCATCGCACCACGTCCGCCATCGCCCCCGGCTCGACACTCATTAAAATGCAAGCGGGAAACGATCTCAAGATCACCAACAACAGCTTCAAGCAAGCGCTTGAGCAACTGTCACAACACGAGCGCCTGTAAATAGGAGCCAGTTTAATAAGTAAGAGAGCCTTGCCACCAATTGTCATTCTGGGCGGTCAACCGATAAGTCAAATGGCAACTAACGGGTGTCAGATATACCAATATATGCAAGATTAACTGCTAGAATGCAATGGTGGACAGGCTCACCAACGTCGAAGAAGCATAAGGTAAGGAGTGCGCATGATTGCTGTCGACTACAGCTCCTCAACGTCATTTAATGAGGATGCTTTCGAACAAGGCATCATTGACCACTTGCAAACGAGCCTGGGGTACGAGCACCTCTATGGACCTGATGTCGCTCGTTCCTCCGACGCGTTTGACGACGCTTCCTACCTGACGTCATTGGGCCCGCTATTGAGGGCATTAACCCCACGCTCAATCGACGAGCGATTGAGGCCTCAATAACTAAACTAAAGGAAATCGAGGGCAGCGACCTCATCGCCAAGAACAGCATCTTTATGGACATGCTCCAGAACGGTGTGGAGACAAGCTGGTTTGACGGCAAAGAAGAGCATACGGACATCGTGCGCTTGGTCGATTACGACAATCCCGAAAAGAACTGCTTCCACGTTGTTAACCAGTGGACCTACATCGAGTGTGGCACCAACAAACGTCCAGATGTCATCGTATTCGTCAACGGGCTTCCGCTCGTTCTCTTTGAATTGAAGTCACCCGCTCGTGCCGACGCTGACAGCGAAGATGCCTACCAACAGATTCAAAACTACAAACGACAGATTCCATCGCTTTTCGTGTACAACGCCTTCTGCGTCACCAGCGACATGCTTCACACCAAGGTTGGCACGATCACCGCCAACGAGTCGCGCTTCGTTGAGTGGAAGAGCGTCGATGGAAGCTACGAGGCCACCCAGTACGCCGATTGGAAGACGCCTCTGGACGGTATGTTCCCCAAGGAGCGGCTCATCGACATCCTGAAGAACTTCATCCTGTTCTCCGAGGACGCGAAAATCCTCGCGGGGTACCATCAGTACTTCGCGGTAAACAAGGCACTCGAGAGCGTGCATGAGGCCATCGGCGGCGACGGCAAGGGCGGCGTCTTCTGGCACACGCAGGCTCGGGCAAGTCGCTTTCGATGGTTTTCCTTGCCCATCTGCTCGAAGAGAAACTCGACAGCCCCACCATCGTGGTGATCACGACCGCAACGACCTCGACTCGCAGCTGTTCGCACAGTTCTCCAGATGCTCAGACTTCCTGCGCCAGACGCCCGTTCAGGCGCAGAGCCGCGCCGATCTTGCGCAGCAGATCTCGAGCCGCCGCGCCAACGGCATCATTTTCACCACCATGCAGAAGTTCGAGGAAGAGGCCGTCGCCCTTTCCGAGCGCAAGAACGTCGTGGTGATGGTAGATGAGGCGCACCGCGGACAATACGGGTTCGAGGAGAAATACGACCGTGACGGTAAGAAGCACACGGGCACCGCGTTGCTCATCCGCCGCGCCCTTCCGAATGCGACCTTCATCGGCTTTACCGGCACCCCTATTTCTGCCGAAGATCGATCGACTCGCGAGGTTTTCGGCGATTATATCGACGTCTACGACATGACTCAGGCAGTAGAGGACGATGCAACTCGACCCGTGTTCTACGAGAGCCGCGTCGTCGCACTCAAGCTGGATCAGGGCATCCTTGCAAAAGTTGATGATGAGTACGAAAAGCTCACCGAGCAGGCTAACGCCGAAACCATTGACGCAAGCAAGCGCAACTTTGCAAATCTGGACGCCGTTCTAGGTGCACCCGAAGTCATCGATGCCCTATGTCAGGACATCGTAGAGCACTATGAGACCAACCGTGCGCACGAACTCACCGGCAAGGCAATGATCGTTGCGTATTCGCGCCCCGCTGCCATGGCTATATATCAACGTATATGCGAGCTGCGACCCTCTTGGAAGGACGAGGGCAAGCTCGGCGTTGTCATGACCATGGGCAATCAAGACCCCGAGTGGTGGTTCGACGTTGTAGCAATAAGGCCCATGTGAAGGAGATGGCAAAGCGGTTTAAGGATGACGCCGACCCGCTTAAAATCGTAATCGTCGTAGACATGTGGCTCACCGGTTTTGACGTGCCGAGCCTTGCCACCATGTATGTGTATAAACCCATGCGCGGGTATAACCTGATGCAGGCAATCGCACGCGTAAACCGAGTATACAAAGACAAGGTTGGCGGATTGGTTGTTGACTACGTAGGCATAGCCAACGCCCTTAAACGCGCCATGAAGGACTACACCAAGCGCGACCAAAAGAAATACGGCGACATGGATATCGGGAAAACCGCCTATCCTAAGTTCTTGGAAAAGCTGGCGGTCTGTCGCGACAAAATGTTCGGATACGATTATTCGGAATTCATGAGCACCGAGTCCGCCGCACGTCGAAGCGAACTCATAACGGGTGGAGTAAATCATATCCTTGCACCCGGCGACGAAGATGCTGCCCGCGACTTTGTTGAGCAGGCAGGAGTCATGCTCAAAGCCTATGGACTCGCCAAAAGTCGCGCAACAGACATGCAGCGCATCGAGGCTGGCTATTTCCAGGTTGTTCGAGAGCTCATCCTTCAGCTCACCGAGCAGGGCGGCGCCCGCAGCAAAAACGAAGGCAAACTTACCCTTAAGCAGGTAAATGAGCGTATCAATGCGCTACTCGAACAGAACATCGTCCATACCGACGGCGTAATAGACCTGTTTAAGGTGGAAGACGAAACGGTTTCGATTTTTGATCCCAAGTTTCTGTCGAGCCTCTCGCGTATGAAAGAGAGGAACTTGGCTTACGAGTTGTTGAAAAAACTCATCGACGACCAGATTAAGGGCTACCGCAGGAAGAGCATAACGCAGGCAAAAAAGTACTCGGAACTCATGCAAAGCATGGTAAATAGCTATCTAAATGGACAGCTCACCAACGCTGAGGTATTCGAAGAAATGCTCAAGATGGCGAAAGAGATGCTTTCCGAAAACCAAAAGGCAAAGGAGCTTGGGCTTAGCGAAGAGGAGTTTGCGTTTTACGAGGCGCTAACACAACCGCAGGCAGTCGCTGATTACTATCGCGAGAAAAATGACGAGTTGGTCGCCATCACGCAGGAGCTTACTGCGAAGATGCGCGAAATGCGCACGGTCGATTGGCAGAAAAAGCAAAGTGCTCGCGCTGCCATGCGTGTTGCAATTAAGCGCCTGCTCAAACATCATAAGTATCCGCCAGAGGGCATGGAGTCGGCACTGGCCACCGTGATGGATCAGTGCGAACTCTGGGCCGACAATGCAGCATAGGGAGTTAAAACAGCATGGCTAAAAGCAAGGCTAAGGACACCAAGAAGAACACGGCCGACGTTGGCTTTGAGGACCAATTGTGGAACGCCGCAGACGTGCTGCGCGGCAACCTGGACGCTGCCGAGTACAAAAACGTCGTATTAGGCCTTATTTTCCTGAAGTACCTCTCGGACCGTTTTTGACGAACGTTACCTAGAACTCGTCGCAGAAGGTTACGGCGACGAAGAAGATCGCGACTGTTACATGGAGCAGAATGTCTTCTTCGTTCCCGAAGAGGCACGTTGGGCGAATATCGCACAGGCGGCACATACGCCCGAAGTTGGCCAGATCATCGACAATGCCATGCGCGCCATCGAACGCGAGAATGACAAGCTCAAGGACGTGCTGCCCAAGAACTTCGCTCGTCCCGAACTAGACAAGCGGCGTTTAGGCGACGTCGTCGACTTATTCACAAATGTACAAATGACCGACAACGAGAGCGAGAAAGACCTGTTAGGGCGAGCATACGAATATTGCCTGCAGAAATTCGCATCAATGGAAGGCAAAAACGCCGGCGAGTTCTATACGCCGTCGTGCATCGTGCGCACGCTGGTTGAAATCCTCCAGCCTTTCCACGGTCGCGTGTACGACCCCTGCTGTGGTAGCGGAGGCATGTTCGTGCAGTCCGCCGCCTTCGTCGAGCACCATGGCGGCAACGTGGTACAGGACATCACCATCTTTGGCCAGGAGAGCAACCCTACCACGTGGAAGCTCGCAAAGATGAACCTCGGTATTCGCGGCATCGAGGCCGATTTGGGCAACTATGCTGACACCTTCAGCGCCGACCAGCACAAGAATGAAAAGTTTGACTATGTGTTGGCAAACCCACCTTCAACCTCAAGAACTGGGGCGGCGAAGCGCTGCAGGAAGACGTACGTTGGAAGTACGGCATGCCGCCCACGGGCAATGCTAACTTCGCTTGGATGCAGCATATGATTTGGCATCTTAACGGCACGGGCAAGATTGGCCTCGTATTGGCAAACGGGTCGCTCTCGAGCCAGACGAGCGGCGAGGGCGATATTCGACGCGCTATCGTAGAGGACGATTTGGTCGAGGCATTGTAGCCATGCCGGGGCAGCTGTTCTACAGCACCCAAATTCCCGTGTGCCTGTGGATCCTGAACAAGAAGAAGGCTCAGTCCGAGCAAGACGCTATTCATCGATGCCCGCGAAATGGGCACCATGGTCTCTCGCAAACTACGCGAGTTTACCGAAGAGGACATCAATAAAGTTGCATCCGCATTCGACTCCTTCCGCAAGGGCGAGTTCGAGCCCGTGAAGGGGTTGAGCGCCATAGCAGATTTGGATGAAATCGCCAAGCAAGATTTCATCCTGACGCCCCGGTCGCTACGTAGGCATTGCCGAGGTCGAAGAGACGGTGAGCCGTTTGAGGAGAAGATGGCACGCCTAACCAGCGAAATATCAAAGTGCTTTGAAGAGTCCAACCGCCTGCAGGAGCAGATTAAGAAGAATCTGGAGGCGATTGGATATGAACTTTAGCGTTGCGACTCTTGGAGAACTCAGTCTCGGCGACGGAAAATACGGTATCGCCGCTTCGGCAGTTGATTATGATGCGGAATTACCTGCATATCTTCGTATTACGGATATCAACGACGACGGCACCCTGAATTGGAACGACCGCAAATCTGTAGACGACCCCGCCGCTTACAAATACATGCTGAGAGATGGCGATATCGTTTTCGCCAGAACGGGCAACAGTACCGGAAGGAATTATTACTACGATTCTCGCGACGGCGAGTTTGCCTTCGCGGGCTTCTTAATTCGCTTCTCGCTGGACGATAAGAAAGTTAATCCTCGCTATGTCAAATACTATGCCCAGTCGAAAGCTTATTGGGACTGGGTGGCCTCTTTTAACACCGGCAGCACCAGAGGCAATATCAATGCTAAAACTTACGCACAGATGCCAATCCCCCTGCCCGATCGCCCGACGCAAGACTCAATCGTTACACTATGCGACTCTATCTCGAATAAAATCCGACTCAACACTACGCTAAATGGCTATTTAGCTGTGCAGTGTGAGGCAATTGCTGAACGCGCAAACAGGTGAAAATACCGTCCTGGAGTCGCTGTGCGACTTAGTGACCGAGAAAGCCGATTGCAGCGAAGCGGACTTCGATACCTATGTTTCTACCGAGTCCCTCCTCCCTAACAAAATGGCAGGCAGATAGCGTCGTCCCTACCTCAAACAGGGAAAGTGACGGTTTATCAAGCTGGGGATATTCTGATCTCCAATATCCGCCCTATTTCAAGAAATTTGGTACGCGGACCAAGCTGGAACGTGTTCCGGCGATGTTCTCGTATTTAGGGCAAAGCAACCAGAATGGGCGGGCTACCTTTATTCTTGCCTGCGCAATGATTCCTTTTTCGACTTCGTCATGAAGGGGGCTAAAGGCACCAAGATGCCGCGAGGCGACAAGAAGCAGATGCTTACCTACGTAGTCAGCGCCAGCCCAAACCAATTGGTAATCGGTTTCATGACATCGGCGCTCAAGCACATATCAACCGCAAACAAAGAGAGTGAACATCTTGCTGCTCTTCGTGACGCCCTTCTCCCCAAGCTCATGTCCGGAGAGGTTGACGTCTCAAAGGTCAATCTCACGCAGCTAAATAGCCATTTAGCTTTGAGTTATTCTTGATTTTCTTTTGGATGGTATCAATCACCTGAACGATTTTTGCTTGCTTCTCAAAAGTGGGCAATGGCATTGACAGCTTGCGAAAAGTACTCGTTG
>ENA-OQCN01001355-OQCN01001355.1-human-gut-metagenome-genome-assembly--contig:-NODE-1355-length-12308-cov-3.599294_pt1 | contig 12308 bp, 18 predicted proteins | sample MGYA00242497_ERZ504576 | MGnify/ENA primary metagenome ERZ504576 (study PRJEB26092, sample SAMD00036296) | human gut metagenome | host: Homo sapiens | study: EMG produced TPA metagenomics assembly of...
CTTACCGGTACCTGAGTGCCGGGTAAGGCGATTTTCTTGCAGATTCGTGCTCCCCCGGAGCTCAAGGGCGGAAAGGGGGGATAAGACCATGAGTATTTTGGAATTTACCGCGTTGCTCTCGCTTCTTGGCGGTGCAATTTATGTGACGTTTCAAATCACTTGGACTGTATCTCACAGCGACGATAAAGACAAGAAAATGACCGCCTCTGAGTTCCCCAACTAGACCGGTCATTTTTTCTTGACTTATTATGGTGAGGGACCAGCCGTTTGCGGGCCGGCGCCTTTTCTATTTGTAGTATAACCAGAAATATCGGATTTGTCAAGGAACGGAGCGACGCACTGCCGTTCCTTTTTTATTTTCTGAGCCGCTTCCCCCAGCTCTCCGTATACTCCGACAGCAGCTTCTCCGTCACAAAGAGCTGGCTGCTGTAGAGGCCGTGGGTGCCGGAGAGCATATAGCAGACGCCGCAGCCCAGCGCGATCAGCTCCAGCCCCACGCCGCCGAACAGCTCATAGGCCAGCAGGATGGAGGGGATGAGGGTGTTCGTCGCGCCGCAGAACACCGAGACGAGGCCCACGGCGGCGGAGAACCCGGCGGGCAGGCCCAGCAGCGGGCCGAATGCACAGCCGAAGGTCGCACCGATGTAGAAGCTGGGGACGACCTCGCCGCCCTTGAAGCCCGCCGAGAGGGTCAGGGCGGTCAGCAGTATCTTGCAGATAAAGTCCCACGGCAGGGCCTGCCCCTGCTCCACGGCGGCAGTGATGACGCCCATGCCCGCGCCGTTGTAGCGGCCTACGCCCATCAGGTAGGAGAGGGCCACCACGGCAGCACCGCCCACGACGGCACGCACCCAGGGGTTTGGCAGGCGGCGGGGCATTTCGTGCTCCATGGTGTGGAGAAGCCAGCAGAATGCCCGGGCCACCAGCGCACAGGCAACACCCAGCACAGCCACCAGCAGAGTAGAATCAATGGAAAGCGCCGGTGCGGTCAGCTCAAAATGGGTAGGAGAGATGCCGCAGGCCAGCGAGACGCCGTAGGCGATGAGGCGGCGGCGAAGCCGGGGACAAAGGCCACCGAGAACGCGAGGCCCACGTCCTCCACCATGATGCCGAAGAGAGTCGCCGACAGCGGCGTGCCGAACAGCGCCGAGAAGAATGCCGCCATGCCGCAGGCCGTGGCCGTGCGGCGGTCGTGGTCGGAGAAGCGGAAGAGCTTTGCGATGTTGTAGCCGATGCTGCCGCCCATCTGCAAAGCCGCGCCCTCGCGTCCGGCCGAGCCGCCGCAGAGGTGGGTGAGCACCGTGCCGAAGAAGATGGCCGGCACCAGCAGCGGGCTGACGCTCTCACCGCTGTGGACGGCGCGGATGACGTTGTTCGTCCCCATCCCTTCGCAGCCCGTCACCTTATAAAGTGCCACGATGGCAAGACCTGCCACCGGCAGCAGCCAGAGCAGCCAGATGTGCTCGGCCCGCCATTCGGTGACATGCTCCACGGCCAGGTGGAACGCTGTGCCGACGGCACCGCAGACGAGGCCGGTGGGGACGGCCAACAGCAGCCAGCGGGCCAGAATGGCCGCGACGGCCCGGAAGGAATAAAGCTCCTTTTTCAAAAATTCTTTCATGATAACACTCCTGTGTTTTTTATATCCTGCCCACAAAGATAGCACGACGGACGGGCACTGTCAAGAAACGCCAAAGCCCCACTCCCTTGTGCGAAGGAGCGGGGGCTTTGAGCTGTGTTTGGAATTATCAGAAAAAAGGAAAAAGGAGAACAATATATCCACGCCGTCTCGGCGGGATAGCGATGAAATCAGGGGGGACGCTTACTCGACGTCCTGCAGGGCGGCAAAGTCCTCTTCGCCGGTGCGGATATTGACCACGCGGGTCACGTTGTAGACGAAGATCTTGCCGTCGCCGATGTGGCCGGTGTAAAGTGCCTTCTTGGCGGCCTCCACCACGGAATCGACCGAGATCTTGGAGACGATGACCTCGACCTTGATCTTCGGCAGGAGGGTGCTGTCCACAGGCACACCACGGTATTTTTCAGTGGTGCCTTTCTGGATGCCGCAGCCCATGACCTGCGTGACCGTCATGCCGGTGACGCCCAGATCGTTGAGGGCGCTCTTGAGCTGGTCGAACTTGGAAAGCTTTGCAATGATGGACACTTTGTGCATCCCGGTGTCGTAGATGCCGTCGTGGATGACAGCAGGCTCACGCACCACAGGCACAGCGGCGTCCATCTGCTTTGCAGAAGCTTTGGAAGCGTCGTCCTCGCCGAGGTCGGTGTTCTCGTTGGGGACCATGGCGGCAGAGTTTGCATCGGAGATGGCGAAACCGGCGTAAGCGGAAGCCAGACCGTGCTCGTGGATGTCCAGACCGTCGATCTCCACCTCAGCGGGAACGCGGAGACCGATGGTCTTGTCGATGACTTTGAAGACAACGGACATCATGATGAGAACGTAGGCATCGACACGATGAGGCCCAGCAGCTGGATGCCCAGCTGCTCAGACCGCCGCCGTAGAACAGGCCCTTGCCGACACCGTTGCCGCCGTCGGAGAAGAGACCCACGGCAATGGTACCCCAGACGCCGTTTGCAAAGTGGACGGAGACAGCGCCCACGGGGTCATCGATCTTCGCAATGTTATCGAAGAACTCGACGCTCAGCACCACGAGGATGCCGGCGACGAAGCCGATGATGAAAGCACCAAAGGGCGAAACGGTGTCGCAGCCTGCGGTGATGGCCACCAGACCAGCCAGAGAGCCGTTGAGCGTCATGGAGACGTCGGGCTTGCCGTAGCGCTTCCAGGTAAAGAGCATGGTCACGCAGGTAGAAACTGCTGCCGCAAGGTTGGTGTTGAAGCAGACCAGGCCGGTCAGGGTCATGGTCTCGTCGGTGGAAAGGCTCAGGGAAGAGCCGCCGTTGAAGCCGAACCAGCAGAACCAGAGGATGAACACGCCCAGCGCACCGGCGGTCAGGTTGTGGCCGGGGATGGCGTGGGGCTTGCCATCCTTGTCGTACTTGCCGATGCGGGGACCCAGCAGGGCCGCGCCCAGCATGGCGATGACGCCGCCGACGTGTGGACTGCTGCAGAACCGGCAAAGTCGTGGAAGCCCATGCTCTGGAGCCAGCCGCCGCCCCACATCCAGTGGCCGCAGATGGGGTAGACCACCAGCGAAATGGCTGCGGAGTAGACGCAGTAGGCTTTGAAGTTGGTGCGCTCGGCCATGGAGCCGGAGACGATGGTGGCTGCTGTTGCGCAGAAAACAGTCTGGAACACGATGTACACCCACAGCGGGATGTCGAGGCCCAGATGAGAATAATCACCCTGAATGAAGGGTCGAACCCGCCGATGAGAGCGCCGGTGCCGCCGAACATCAGGCCGAAGCCGATGAGCCAGTAGCAGGGCGTGCCGATACAAAAATCCATCATGTTTTTCATGAGGATATTGCCGGTGTTCTTGGCGCGGGTGAAGCCTGCCTCGCAGAGTGCGAAGCCGGCCTGCATGAAGTAGACGAGGAACGCTCCTACGAGCGTCCAACAGGTGTTGACGGAGCTGAACATGACGCAGATACCTCCCCAATGATCTGGCTGCCGGGTGCCAGCCCGGCGGCGCGTACACTCCGGCTGCTGCACCCCTCTATCTGCGCAGCAGCGCGGAAAATCCGGAAAAGGAAGCCCTCTATTTCTCCCTTGGCCGCAGGGGATACACTTCCCCCGGAAACACAAAAGGCGCTGGCGGATCTTTCATCCGTCAGCGCCTTTGCTTTCGATGGCAAGAGTATAAGGCGGTTTGGTCAAAGTGTCAAGAGCTGGATGCTATTTTTGACGTTCTGCACAAACCGGAAAAGATTGGGCAAAGAAAACTTTGGCAGGCATCATTTTTCCCCCGTGTGGTCTGCCCGCATTTCGACATGGAGCAGCAGACTCATCAGAGCGCGCAGCGCGAAAGTCGCCGCCAGCGGGATGACCGACTCGAGGTTCTGCAGAAGGAAGGTCTTGGCGATCTCTGCCGACATGAGAAATTCCAATGCCGTCGTCAGGCCGGTGCTCATCTCGTGGTGGAAGTCGTACCGGTCGTGGAAAAAGGTCGTCCGCACATAGTGGTAGGTGGCCTTGACAAGGCTCGTCACGATGATGAACAGGCCGATGACCTCCGCCAGCCCCGCGATGAGGGGGACTGCCGATTCCAGAAAGCCCTCCAGCAGGTGGGCGATGTTCTCGTTCAGGTGATACAGGGCCGTCATGCTCTGGCCACCGCTCAAGCCAGCAGGCTCTTGATATAAGCGGCCAGCTCCTCGTCCTTGCAGGAGGCGAAGAACAGCTCGCTGAACTTCTCACCGGCGATGGCACCCTTCAGCAGGTCCTGATCGATGCTCTTGAGGCACTCGATGAGGGGCTTGAAGGTGGCGGCGCGGACGCGTCGAGGATCTTCTTGTTGCGCTGCTCGGGTTCGACGCGCTCCTTGGGATAGCCCTGACCGTGGCCGAAGCCGAACAGCTTCTCAAAGCAGTACTCGAGGTTCAGCTCACCGCCCCAGCCGAAGCCCTTAGCGAAAGGCATGGCCACGGCGTTGCCGTCGTTGACGTGGGCGAAGGTGTAGGCGTCCACGGGGTCCTCCACATGGCCGCAGATGACGCCGGGGAAGCTGTTCAGGGCCAGCATGGCACCCTCGCCGGTGCCGCAGCCGGTGATGACGTAGTCGGCAGCGCCGCTGTTGAGCAGGATGGCGGCGAGGATGCCGCACTGCACATAGGTCAGCTGTGCGGCGTCATCGGCAGCGTACATGCCGTAGTTGACCACCTCGTGGCCCATCGGCTCTACGACCTTCTTCAGAGCGGCCTCAATGATGCCGTTCTTTGCGGCCTGACTGTTCTCGTTGATAAGTGCGATCTTCATGGGAAAGTCCTCCTGTTTTTATTATTATGACCAGTGTAGCAGATTCCGGAAAAAAAGTCGATATGGGAAACAAAAGAGCGCCGTGCCCGGCACCCGGAAGGCAGCGGACACGGCGCAAAAATGCCGGATATGGAAAAACTTACTGCGGCTGCTTGCCGATGTAAGCCAGGATGCCGCCGTCAACGTACAGGATGAGGCCGTTGACGAAGTCGGAAGCGGCAGAAGCCAGGAAGACAGCGGGTCCGCCCAGATCCTCAGCCTCGCCCCAGCGGCCTGCGGGGGTCTTGGCGACGATGAAGCTGTCGAAAGGATGACGCTGCCGTCGGGCTGACGCTCGCGCAGAGGTGCGGTCTGCGGGGTAGCGATGTAGCCGGGTCCGATGCCGTTGCACTGGATGTTGTACTCGCCGTACTCGGAGGCGATGTTCTTGGTCAGCATCTTCAGGCCGCCCTTGGCTGCAGCGTAGGCGGAGACGGTCTCACGGCCAAGCTCGCTCATCATGGAGCAGATGTTGATGATCTTGCCGCCGCCTGAGCGATCATGTCGGGGATAACAGCCTTGGCGACGATGAACGGAGCGTTCAGGTCAACATCGATGACCTGACGGAACTGAGCAGCAGTCATCTCGGTCATGGGGATGCGCTTGATGATGCCGGCGTTGTTGACCAGAATGTTGATATGGCCGACTTCCTCGGTGATCTTTGCGACCATGGCGTTCACGGCGTCCTCATCGGTGACGTCGCAGACATAGCCGTGAGCCTTGATGCCAGCTTCTTCATAAGCGGCGAGGCCCTTATCGACCAGCTCCTGCTTGATGTCGTTGAAGACGATGGTAGCGCCGTTTGCGGCCATTGCCTTTGCGATAGCCATGCCGATGCCGTAAGATGCGCCGGTGATGAGCGCGACCTTGCCGGTCAGGTCAAAGGATTTGGGAGTACACTGTGCCATAATTAAGTCCTCCAATCAGAATTTTGCTTTGCGGGGCGCTGCGCTGCCGGACGATACCTGTAGTCCAACTGCCGCCACGGGAAGCAGCAATTTGGACTGTCCGGCCCTGCGCCCTCTTGTATACTAGAGTAGCATTCTTTATTCCGACTGTCAAGGTGTTTTCTTGGCATAATTACTGCAAATTTTTTCTCATTTTGCTGCGTTTTCGTGAAATCGTCATAAAAACGGACTCTGCAAAGGCCGGGATTGCTGCTTGTTGCACACAATAGCCCTTCAGCCCAGTTTTTTCTTCTGCTGGTGGGCCATGATGGGCATTAAGATCGCCATCGGCATGAACCGCTGGGCCGTCGTCGCCGCCCGCATGAGGCCGACGGGACGATGATGGTCTTGTGGCGGAGCATCCCCCGCATGGCCTCCTCCACGCAGAGTTCCGGGCTGATGCCCCGCAGTGCGAACACCACATCGGCCCGCTCGTTGAACTCGGTGTCCACCGGGCCGGGGCAGAGGGCGCAGACGTAGACCGGGCTGTGCTGCTCCCGCAGTTCTTCGGCCACGCCCCGGGTCAGGCTGACAACATACGCTTTGGTGGCGTAGTAGCCCGCCATATAGGGTCCGCCCGGCAGCAGTCCGGCGGAAGACGCCACGTTGAGCACGGTGCCGAAGCCCTGAGCCTCCATCTTTTTCACGGCGAACTTGAACAGCTGGTGCATGGCCAGCACATTGACCTTCGCCATGGAGAGCTCTTTCTCGCCGCTGGTCTCAAGAAAGCTGCCGCAGACGCCGAAGCCGGCGTTGTTGATGAAAATATCGATGCGCTCGTCAGTCAGCGCCTCGCAGAGACGGGCGCACTCGCTCTCCTGCTCCAAATCAGCAGGCAGGATGCGGCAGAAGGTGCTGTGCTTCGCGGTGAGCTCTGCGGCCAGAGCTTCGAGTCGGTCAGTGCGGCGGGCGGTGAGGATGAGCCGGAAGCCGAGGCGGGCATACCGGCGGGCAAACTCCCGGCCAATGCCGGAAGAAGCTCCGGTTATCCATACAGTTTTGGACATAAATTACTCCTTGTAAAATCCGGAAGCCTTATCGATGGCTTCCAGCTCGTCAGCGGTGAAGGTGGTGTTGTTCAGGGCAGCGATGTTGTCGAGGATCTGCTGGGGCTTGGACGCGCCGATGAGGACGCTCGTGACCTTGCCGTCCCGCAGTATCCACGCCAGCGCCATCTCGGCCAGCGTCTGGCCGCGGGCGGCGGCGATTTCGTTCAGAGCGCGTATCTGTGCCAGCTTTTCCTCGGTGATGACGCTCTCTTTCAGGAAACGGCCATCGGTGCGGATGCGGCTGTCCTCCGGGATGCCGTTGAGGTAGCGGTTGGTCAGCAGACCCTGCGCCAGCGGCTGAAGGCGATAATGCTCTTGTTCAGCCGGACAGCAGTCTCTTTCAGGCCGTTCTGCTCGATGGTGCGGTCAAAGATGGAGTAGCGGTTCTGGTTGATGACGAAGGGGACGTGGAACTCGTCGAGGATGGCGCAGGCTTTTTCCAGCGTCTCACCGTTGTAGTTGGACAGGCCGGCATAAAGCGCCTTGCCGCTGCGCACCGCCTGCGCCAGAGCGCCCATGGTCTCTTCCAGCGGGGTGTTGGGGTCCATCCGGTGGTGGTAGAAGATGTCCACATACTCGAGGCCCATCCGCTTCAGGCTCTGGTCGAGGCTGGCCAGCAGGTATTTCCGGCTTCCCCAGTCACCGTAAGGCCCTTCCCACATGGTGTAGCCCGCCTTGGTGCTGATGAGGAGCTCATCGCGGTAGGGGGCAAGATCTTCCTTGAGGATGCGGCCGAAGTTCTTCTCGGCGCTGCCCGGCTCGGGGCCGTAGTTGTTGGCGAGGTCGAAGTGGGTGATGCCGTTGTCGAACGCCGTGCGGCAGAGCAGGCGCATGTTCTCGAAGTTCGCGGTATCGCCGAAGTTGTGCCACAGGCCCAGCGAGACGGCGGGCAGCATCAGGCCGCTTTTGCCGCAGCGGTGGTAGGGCAGAGTGGAGTAGCGTGCAGGAGATGCAGCATACATGGCGGGAAACTTCCTTTCGTTCAGTTTACCCCATTGTAGCACGGAAAAACGGCAGAATCCACATAAAAGTGCAGCGCCCCGGCATCTTTGCTGCCGGGGCGCTGTGAGAAAAAAGAAGAAAAGACGAGAAGCTCAGATTCAGGCGTCAGCCTTGACGTCGTTCTTGATGCTCCGGGCGGCCAGATAACGGGCCGGCTTCATGAGCAGCACGCAGCCGCCGTTGAAGACCAGAGAGCCGACGATGTACACCCCGAAGAAGAGAGGCAGATTCGCTGCAAAAGCTGCGCTGTCGATGCAGGCGACGGTCAGGTAGCAAAGCCCACATTGTTCAGCACCTTGGGGGCGTAGGGGTGCAGGATGATGAGGAGGAAGAGCACCACGCCCAGCGGCAGCAGCAGGCCCAGCATCCCGCCCAGAACAGGCGTCAGCGCACCGATGGCCAGCATCGCCAGCACCGTGAGCACCATGCCCACGAGGCCGCCCAGCTCCACGCTGACAAAGCGGTCTTTGATGTCGCCCTCCATCGTAAAGAGCATGATGTTGCTCAAAAAGACGAGCCAGCTGTATTCAAACTCGATGGCGTGAAAAAAGGCGTTGGCGATCAGGATCCACGCCACCATCATCAGGCGGAAGTAGAGCAGGAAACGCTTGGTCACAGTTTCGTTCATGGAAAAACTCACTTTCTTGCTTCGGCCTGCAAAAGCGGCTGGCCGGTCGTTTTTGTGTCGGATGAAGTTATTATACTCGGTCTGGAAACAAAAGGCAATATTTACTTGCTGATATATGCAATAAAAACTTGCCAAACTTCAAAAAACAGCTTTGTCTTGTTGCCCGGCGTGGTTTGGAGTATAATAAAACCGTAAAAGAGAAACACCCTTTTCAAGGAGGAGATAAAACATGAACAAACCGGTCCTGGTGGTCATGGCTGCCGGCATGGGCAGCCGCTACGGCGGCATGAAGCAGATCGACCGGTGGGTCCCTGCGGTCAGGTCATCGTGGATTATTCCCTGTACGACGCCCGCCGCGCAGGCTTCGAGACGGTCATCTTCGTCATCAAGCACGAGATCGAGGAGGCTTTCAAAGCTGCCATCGGCGACCGCGTGTCCAGGGTGATGGACGTGAAGTACGCCTTCCAGCAGCTGGATGAGCTGCCCGAGGCTACACCATCCCCGAGGGCCGCGTGAAGCCCTGGGGTACCTGCACGCGGTGCTGGCCGCAAAGCCCTACATCCACGGCCCCTTCGCCGTCATCAATGCCGACGACTACTACGGCCCCGAGGCGTTCAAGGTCATCTACGATTACCTCTCCACTCACACCGACGGCGAGGTCTACGACTACTGCATGGTGAGCTACCTGCTCAAGAACACCGTTTCCGAAAATGGCAGCGTCGCCCGCGGCGTCTGCGCCCTCAACGAGGACAGCACCCTCCACAGCGTCACCGAGCGCACCCGCATCGAGACCTATGAGGGTGGCATCCACTACACCGAGGACGGCGGCGAGAGCTGGACGGACCTGCCCGGCGAGACGCCCGTGAGCATGAACCTCTGGGGCTTCGGCGAGAGTTTCGTGAAGGAAGCTGACCGGCGCTTTGCCCGCTGGCTGGACGAGAATCTGGAAAAGAACCCGCTCAAGTGCGAGTATTTCCTGCCGCTGGTGGTCAGTGAGCTCATCGGCGAAAAGAAAGCCGCCGTCAAGGTGCTGCGCAGCACCGATAAGTGGTATGGCGTCACCTACCGCGAGGATAAACCCGTGGTGGTGGAAGCATCGCCAAAAAGACGGCCGACGGCCTTTACCCGGAAAATCTCTGGGCTTAATCTGCATAAAAAATACGGCTGGGACAGCGTCCCAGCCGTATTTTTTATCTTTACTGGATGCCGAATCCGTTGAAGGAGTCGGGATATTCGTCCTCGAGCTGCTCGAGCAGGCTGCTGAGGGAGCGGTTGCTCTGACCGTGCTTCAGCTTGGGGTAGCGCGGAGCATACGGCCCTTGCCCAGCAGATGGGTGCCGCGGCGGGTGCGGGCCTGCATGACCTGCGCACGGGCTGCCAGCTCTTCCTTGAGCTGTTCCAGCTGCAGGAATGCGGTGGTCTGCTCGGCTTTGCCCTGCGCGGCCAGCTTGACGGCCTTGGCCGCTTCGGCGGCGTTGAGGCGGGCAGTCTGGGAGGCGCGGCGTGCGGCTCCATGGCCTCGTCGGCGCGGTGCGCAGGTGGAAGCGGCCTCACGGGGCGACAGCTTGTCGTAGCTGTCCCGGGCCTCGGCGGCGGCCAGCTTGAGCTGCAGGCGGCTCTCATCCATCTCTGGTCCATGTCCAGTGCGGTGGTGCCAAGGATCTCGGTCATGGCGTCGCTGACAGCATGCATACTGTCGGCCACCTTCTCGAGAGCGTCCAGCTCCTGGGCGAGGTCGGAGGCGGCGATGGCGGTAGCCACCACGTCAGCGGCATACACCGCGTAAAGCAGACACATCAGCACAAAGCCCACCAGCGGCGGAATGATGTTCACCAGCGCGGCAATGGTGGGATGGATGGCCTTGACCATCACCATGGCACCCACGCCCCACATCAGCGAGAACTCAAGGCAGACATAGCCGCCGATGTTGAAGGGTTTGTCGGTGTAGTCCCACCAGCGGGTGCGGTAGAGCTTATACAGCGCCCATCCGCCCACCAGCTCCAAGGCACTGGCAGGATGACGCCGCCGAGATACAGCAGCAACAGGTTATCTTCCAGCGGTGTGAGGAAGAAGAGCACCAGTATCATGCCGAAGCCGTAGATAGGGCAGACCGGGCCGTTCAGGAAGCCCCGGTTCACCAGCTGGCCGGTGGTGGCGGCGGCATACACCACCTCGACGCACCAGCCCAGACAGGAGTAGATGAGGAAAAACGCAAGGATATGATAAAGCGAGAAACCGCAGACTGTCGTATTAAGAAAAAACGACAAGGGGACACCTCCAGTCAGTTCTGTTTGCGGACGATCTTATATTCATCGCCCGGCTCAAAGTAAGGGCAGGCCGAAGTGGTATGGGAGAGATAGCGGGCCATCTCGTCCTCATCCAGCGCGCCGCCCTCGGCGCAGTACCAGCTGCCATATTCGTCCTGCTGGTTGTTCAGGCAGTATTCACAAGGGTCAGACATTGCCTTCACCCTCGGCCTTGGCCGAAGCTTCGGCCTCCGCCTGCGCGGCCAGCTTCTTGAGCACCTTCGGCTCCACCCAGGTCACGGAGTCGTCGCCGGCCTTCTTGCGGGCGATGAGGGCCTTGATCTTAATGCCCATCTCGGTGAACATCCCCTCATGCTCGGTGCGGATGTTCCACTCCGGCTCGTTCTCGTGGAGGTCGTAAGTCTGCCAGACGATGTCGTAGCCGGAAGCGGGGAAGTAGGTCAGGCTGTCGCGGAACAGGTCATCGTCGTCGGTCTTGAAGTAGATCTCGCCGCCGTCCTTGAGGAAATCGCGGTACTGGATGAGCTGACGGGGGTAGGTGAGGCGGTGCTTGTTGGAGGAAGCGTTCTTGCTCCACGGGTTGCAGAAGTTGATGTAGATGCGGCTGACGGTGTCCTCCGGGGTGATGACGCCTTTGATGCGCTCGATGTCGGTGCTCATGATCTTGACATTGTCGATGGGGCGGCCTGCCTCGGCGTAAGCGGCTTCGATTTTGCGCTTTGCGAGGATGAGCACCTTGTCGGTGATGTCGATGCCCAGATAGTTATTCTCGGGGTGGGCAGAGGCCAGCTGGGAGATGAAGCCGCCCTTGCCGCAGCCCAGCTCCAGCACGAAAGGCTGCTCCGGGCGGGCATACTGGCTGTGCCACTTGCCGCCCCAGATAAGGGGCTCGTGGACGTGGAAATCAGCGGCCATCAGTTCGTCATGGGCGTAGGGCTTGAAACGCATTCTCATAAGATAGTATTCTCCTTGTGACGTGAAAAGTTTGTACTTACAGAATTTTTCTTCAAAAATTCCTCTACCTGCTCCGGCGTGGCGGCGCAGCTGCCCTGGCAGATACCGGCTTGCCGCCGCCGCGTCCGTTCAGGGCGGCATTGAGGGCTTTGGTCAGGGCGCGGACGTCGCCGCCGGCCTGCGCGATGCAGTAGCCGGTGCCCTTCTCGCTGGGCGTCAGAGCGGCGCAGAGACCGGTGGTGGCCTCGCTCAGCCGCGCGGCCAGACGGTGCAGGCCGTCCGGGTCGAGGCCGGGGACGGTGCGGATGGCCGTCTCGTCGGGGCCAAGCTGTGCGGCCAGTGTGTCGAAGAGCTGACTGCACAGGCCGAAGTGGGCGAATTTCAGGCTGTGTATCGTCGTACACCCGGTGGACCGCCACGGCGGTCTGGTCGGCCTTAGCCGAGAGCAGTGCGCCGATGTCGGCCTGACGGCTCCGCATGGCCTGCGCTTCCCGCAGGGCGCGTCCGCCGCAGACGACGCTGAGCC
>ENA-OQCN01001356-OQCN01001356.1-human-gut-metagenome-genome-assembly--contig:-NODE-1356-length-12286-cov-3.109877_pt1 | contig 12286 bp, 14 predicted proteins | sample MGYA00242497_ERZ504576 | MGnify/ENA primary metagenome ERZ504576 (study PRJEB26092, sample SAMD00036296) | human gut metagenome | host: Homo sapiens | study: EMG produced TPA metagenomics assembly of...
ACAAGCTCAACCCACAACCGCCAAAACGGACAAAAACCCTCCGTCAAGGCAAAACTCAGAGCCGGAAGATATGCAAACTGATAAGGGTATTGCTGTTGACAGACAGAAGAAGCCATCGGTTAAAGAGAAACTTGACCGCTATAAGGCTCAGGCAAAACAGCAAAAAGAAGCAGAACGCAAAGAACCGGAAACAGATAAGGCAAAGCGTCCTTCTGCACCGAAGCAGACGGTACACCAACAGCCGAAAACAAAATCAAAGAAAACGAAAGAGAGGTAATTATAATGACAGAAAATTTTACTCCTGCAAAAGCAGGCACTCAGCGACCGAGACTTTCCAAAGAGGAATATGCCGAAAAGAAACGAGCCGAGAAAGACGGTGTGTATCAGCTTGCGGATGAAGCGGCGAAAGAGATTGTATCTTCGCCGGAGAAATTCAAAGCGTTCCTTGATACGCAGAGCCGACTTGACAGATATTCGGCAGTCAACACACTTTTGATTTACAAGCAGTATCCGCAGGCGGTACAGCTTAAAGATTTTGATGACTGGAGCAAAGACAACATTAAAATCACAAAGGGTGCTAAGAGCATTTCCATTCTTGAACCGGTGGAATATGCAAAGCGTGACGGTACAACAGGCATTTCCTACAATGTGAAGAAAGTGTTTGATGTGGCACAGACCAATGGGAAACGACCGCCTGCACCGACAGCTAATCGTGACCCGAAAGCACTGATTACCACAATGCTTGACTCCTCGCCTGTGAATGTGGAAGCGACAAACGACCTCCCCTATCCGAATATGGCAGCGTTCTATAACAATGAGGAGCAAACCTTGTATGTAAAGCGTGATGTGGGAGACAGCGTAGCGGTTGCTCAGTGTGTGGCACAGGAACTGGGACACGCACAGCTTTCCATCAACAGCGACAGTTACAGTCGTTCCGATATGGGATTTCAGGCAGTATGTATCGGATATATGCTTTGCAAAAAGTACGGTATTGATACACAGAATTTTGCCATTAACCGTATTCCGGATAAGCTGGCTAACAAAGAGACGAAGGACATTCGTTTTGAACTTTCCAAGACGAGAAATGCGATGGCAGATATTCATTCCCGTGTATCAGACGAAATGTACAAGAAAAAGCAGGCACGCACAAAAGATTATGAAAGATAAGAGGTACAGATATGGCGAAAGAAGAACTTTACCATATAGCGTTGGATGATTATGAACACGGTATCGTTATCCGTTCTCTCAATGATGAGAAAACAGATTTAATGAACGAGGGAAAATCAACCGATGCTGTGGACGACCTGATTATCAAGGTCGGTACTGCCCCAAAGAAAAAATTTAAAGTTATCGAAAAGGAACGCTCCGCAGATGCGAGATAACGAAAAACAGTCTGCGATTATTCTTTCTGTTATCGGTATTGTTCCGGTGGTGTGGCTGGCACTTCTCATTGCTCCGTCTGTCAAAGGCGGATTGCCGGAGATATTGCCGAGCCTGATGAATGCATTTAACAATCCGTTTCATATAGAAGTTTGTGAGGACAGCGTAAAAACTGTCCTCATTTTGCTTTTGTGCTATGGAATGGGTATCGGGATATATTTCTCCACACAGCGAAACTACCGCAGGCGGGAGGAACACGGTTCTGCGAAATGGGGCAATGCAAGAGCCGTGGATAAGAAATACAGACAGTCTCCGTATTCCGATAACAAACTGATGACGCAGAATGTCCGTATCGGATTGAATGCGAAAAAGCACAGACGAAATCTGAACACATTGGTATGCGGTGGTTCCGGTGCAGGTAAAACAAGATTTTACTGTAAGCCGAACCTTATGCAGTGCAACACATCATTTGTAATTCTTGACCCGAAAGGCGAAATATTGAGGGACACAGGAAAACTTCTTGAGAAAAAGGGATATGAGGTTAGAGTTCTCGACCTTATCTCTATGGAAAAGAGTCACTGCTACAATCCGTTTGTGTATCTTCAGAATGACAACGATGTGCAGAAACTTGTAACCAACTTATTCAAAAGCACCACACCAAAGGGAAGTCAGTCACAAGACCCATTTTGGGACACTTCGGCTTCTATGCTTCTTTTGGCGTTGGTGTTTTATTTGCACTATGAAGCACCGGAGGAAGAACAGAACTTCGCAATGGTTATGGAAATGCTCAGAGCAGGTTCAATCGAAGATGAGGAAGATACAAGACCATCTCCTCTCGATGAATTATTTGCAGAGCTTGAGATGAAAAATCCCGACCATATTGCTCTCAAGTATTACCGTTCCTATCATTCCGGTTCGGCAAAGACACTGAAATCCATTCAGATAACGCTTGCCGCAAGGCTTGAGAAATTCAATCTTGAAAGCCTTGCTTCTTTAACTTCAGCAGACGAGTTAGACCTGCCCTCTATGGGAGAAAAGAAAGTCGCTTTGTTTGCCCTGATACCCGATAACGACTCCAGTTTCAATTTTCTGGTGTCGATTTTATATACCCAACTGTTTCAGCAGTTATTCTATGCCGCCGACCATATCCACGGAGGTTCACTACCCGTTCCCGTGCATTTTCTGATGGACGAATTTGCGAATGTTTCATTGCCGGATGACTTTGACAAGATACTTTCGGTAATGCGTTCCAGAGGTGTGTCGGTCAGTATCATTCTACAGAACTTGGCACAGCTTAAAGCCTTATTTGAAAAGCAATGGGAAAGTATCGTAGGCAACTGCGATGAATTTCTGTATCTTGGCGGCAACGAGCAAAGCACGCACAAATATGTGTCGGAACTGCTCGGCAAAGAAACCATCGACACGAACACTTACGGTAAGAGTTCCGGGCGAAGCGGTAACTACTCCACTAATTATCAGATAAGCGGTCGTGAGCTTCTCACTCCGGATGAGGTTCGTATGCTGGATAACCAATATGCGATTCTATTTATCCGAGGAGAGCGACCAATTATGGATTTTAAGTACGATATTTTGAAACATCCGAATGTGGCACTGACCACAGACGGAAGAGAAAAACCGTACAAGCACGGAGAAGTAACGATACCGCACTCATCTATTTCCGTACTTGCCATTGACCCGGATGAGGTTGAGGAAAGCAATTACGGAGAAACCACTTATGAACTTCTGTCCGATGAGGATTTTGAAGTAGATAACAATTTTTAATCACAGGAGGAAATTACAATGAGAATTTTTAAGAAAAACACAGAAAACAAAGCAACTTCTAAACTGCCGATGACCGGAAAGGTCAAGAAAGGGTATCGAGCTTATTGCGTGGCAGTATTGGCGATGACCGTTGTACTCGGCACAGGTGTAACCGCATTTGCGGCAAACGACCCTATCACGGTAGTAAATAATCTGTCCGATTTCATTTTCGGACTTATCCGTGCAATCGGACTTATCCTGCTCGGTTTTGGTATTGTGCAGGTCGGTCTTTCTTTGAAGTCCCACGACCCGTCCCAGAGAGCAAACGGTTTTCTTACTCTTGCCGGAGGTATCATCATTACTTCGCAAAAGAAATCCTTACTCTTATCACAGGTTAAGAAGTAACAGTTATCACAGGGCATATTCGGTAAAACGGGTATGCCCCATTTTTTACAAGGAGGTGCGAATGAATGAGCGATAACTGGGTAGTTCAAAACCTCGAAAACGCTCTTGAAACTTGGAACGATAAATTAAGTGAGATATGGCAGCTTTTAACAACAACACCGCAGAATTTCAAAGGCGGAAGTATTTGGAATGTGATGGTAACAATCAACGGAGCAGTTCAGGCAATCGGACTGGCACTGTTGGTGCTGTTTTTTGTGGTTGGTGTCGTCCGTACCTGCGGCAGCTTTACCGATGTGAAAAAGCCGGAACACGCACTGAAATTGTTTGTCCGCTTTGCCATTGCTAAAGGTGTCATAACTTACGGTATGGAGCTTATGCTTGCTTTATTCAACATCGTTCAAGGTATCATTTCAACCATTATGACATCATCTGGATTTGGGACACCGAATCAGACAACACTCCCCTCTGAAATGGTAACGACCATTGAGGACTGTGGATTCTTTGAAAGCATTCCGCTATGGGCAGTGACTCTGATAGGCGGTCTTTTTATTACGGTGTTGTCATTCATTCTGATAATGACGGTTTATGGCAGATTTTTCAAACTGTATATGTACACAGCTTTAGCACCGATACCGTTATCTACTTTTGCCGGAGAACCGACGCAGAATGTGGGCAAGAGTTTTATAAAAAGCTACTGTGCGGTACTGCTTGAAGGTGCAGTTATCGTGCTTGCTTGCATTATCTTTTCTTTGTTTGCGTCAAGTCCGCCGGTGGTAAACCCGGACGCTGCGGCAGTCACACAGGTATGGTCATATATCGGAGAACTTGTATTTAATATGCTTGTTCTTGTCGGTGCAGTGAAGATGAGTGACCGCATTATCAGAGAAATGATGGGCTTATAACGGAGGTTTTTGCAACAAATCTTCAGGCAAAATTCTTGCCTGAAAAACACAAAAACAAATAAAAATAATTGACAAGTGAAAAAATCGTGATATACTATAATGATTTAGCTTTGCTAAATGGTCGGATTGAGGAAGTAAAGATAGGATGGTCAAGTATATGTACGAATATGTCAGCAAAGCAGAATACAAGCCTTATAAAGAGGAAATTGAAAGTATCATAAAAAAGGTTCAAAAAATAATGAAAACCGAATATGATACGACTTTTCAATTCAAATTGATTGGAAGTGCAAATCGACACCTCGTCACTAAGATAAAAGATGGTAACAGAGGTTATGATTTTGACTACATCTAATTTTGCAAAAGAGCGATTTATGGGACAATCCAAAAAACTGAAAGAGCAGTTTATGAGAGCTTTTTCCAAGTCGCTCAAAGGTACAAAGTACGGAGAACCCGAAGACTCCACTTCTTCTATTACCATAAAGGTTGTTGATAAAAAACATTCCAAGATTATCAGAAGCTGTGATTTTGCGATAATTTATTATTTAGATGATGACAATTTGGACAATGGATATAGATATATCAAGAATTGGAAGAAAAACAATCGCTATTCATTTGAAGATAGAGTCCTATCACAAAATGCAGACTGCAAACTTCAAGAAATACTTGAATATGAGCAGGGATGGAATTGTGTTCGTGATGAGTATATCAAGTTAAAAAAATCATAATAGGGATACGAACAAAAAGTCCTTTATTCTGTATTTGGAAAGTATTCATAATGTTTATAATCACATACAGCAAAGTTTAGAAGATGAAGAAGATAATTTACCAAGAGGACTTACTTATCTAAATCCTTGGTAATGCACAAAACGATGTGGCACTGTCAGTTATGGCGGTGCTTTTTTATTTGTCATAGAAAGGAAATTTTGATGGAAGTAAAAATAAACAGAGAAATACGAAATTACACAGAATCAATGTTTTTCGGACTGTCGCTAAGACAGTTCATTTTTTCTGTCCTTGCGTGTGGTGTGGCAGTAGGATTGTACTTTTTGCTCAAACCGCATCTTGGAACTGAAACAGTATCGTGGGTGTGTATTTTGGGAGCAGCACCGTTTGCGGCTCTCGGATTTGTGAAATACAACGGAATGACAGCAGAGAAATTTATCTGGGCGTGGATTAAGTCCGAGTTTCTTATGCCCAAGAAGTTGGTGTTTCACTCTACAAACACCTATTTAGAGCTGATGAAACCGAGCATTGAGAAAAAGACAAAGGAGGCTTACAAGAATAATGATTAAGACATTAAACAACATCTTTAAGCAGGATAAGGAAAAATTTGTTGTGCCGAAGGGTGTGCAGGACTGTATTCCGGTTACTGCCATCTATGATGATGGTATTTTCAGAGTGGGCAAAGACAAGTATTCTAAATCCTTTAAGTTCACGGATATTAACTATGCGGTTGCCAGCCGAGAAGATAAAGAAGCGATGTTCCTTGAGTATTCGGAACTACTTAACTCTCTTGACAGTGGAGCAACCACAAAACTCACTATCAACAACAGACGACTGAACCGTTTGGACTTTGAGAAAACAATCCTTATCCCTGAAACCGGAGACGAACTAGACGAATATCGGGAGGAATACAACAAAATGCTTCTTGATAAGGCAACGGGAGCAAATTCAACGGTGCAGGATAAGTATGTGACCATCTCCATCAATAAAAAAAATGTGGATGACGCAAGAACCTATTTTGCCCGTGTAGGTGCAGATTTGATTTCACACTTTTCACGACTTGGCAGTAAGTGTGTGGAACTTGAAACGGATGAGCGACTTCGCATTATTCACGACTTCTTCCGTGTGGGGGAAGAAACTTCATATCATTTTGATATTAAGGAAACACGAAAGAAAGGACACGATTTTAAGGACTATATCTGCCCGGACTCTTTAGAATTTGAAAGTGATTATTTCAAAATCGGTAACCGTTATGGCAGGGTTATCTTTCTTCGTGAATATGCGTCCTATATCAAGGACAGTATGGTGGCGGAACTTACGGATATGAACCGAAATCTGATGATGTCCATTGATATTGTACCTGTTCCTACCGATGAAGCAGTCAGAGAAGCCGAAAACAGATTGCTCGGTGTAGAAACCAACATCACGAACTGGCAGAGAAAGCAGAATATGAACAACAACTTTTCGGCAACTGTTCCTTATGATATGGAACAGCAAAAAAAAGAAATGAAAGAGTTCCTTGATGACCTTACCACCCGTGACCAGAGAATGATGTTCGCAGTGCTCACAATGGTGCATACCGCAGATACCAAAGAGCAGCTCGACAACGATACGGAAGCGTTGCTCACAACAGCGAGAAAACATCTTTGTCAGTTTGCGGTTCTTAAATTTCAGCAGATGGACGGACTCAATACCGTTATGCCATACGGTACAAGGAAAATAGACACATTCAGAACTCTTACGACCGAGAGCCTTGCAGTGTTTATTCCGTTCAGGGTTCAGGATATTTACCACGAGAACGGCATTTATTACGGTCAGAATGTTATCAGTAAAAATATGATAATTGCCGACCGAAAACAGCTTCTTAACGGTAACTCCTTTATTCTCGGTGTATCCGGTGGCGGTAAGTCTTTTGCGGCTAAGGGGGAGATTGAAAATATTATCCTTTCTTCCGATGCCGATGTAATTATCATCGACCCGGAGAGAGAGTATTCCCACCTTGTAAATGCACTTGGTGGCGAGATTATCAATATCTCCGCAACATCGAAAAACCATATAAATGCAATGGATATGAACAAGGACTATGGCGACGGAGCAAATCCTGTTATCCTGAAATCCGAGTTTATTATGTCCCTTTGCGAACAGCTTATCGGCGGAACAAATCTCGGAGCAAAGCAGAAGTCCATTATTGACCGTTGCACTGCAAGCGTTTACCGCACCTATCAGCAGAATGATTACACCGGTCAGGTTCCGACCTTGCAGGATTTCCGAGATGAACTTCTCAAACAGGATGAGCCGGAAGCAAAGGAAATCGCTCTTGCTATTGAGTTGTTTACCCACGGTTCGCTGAATACTTTTGCAAAGCAGACAAATGTAGATACTCACAATCGACTTATCTGTTATGACATTCTCGACCTCGGCAAGCAGCTTATGCCTATCGGTATGCTTGTCGTCCTTGACAGTATTTTGAACCGAATCACACAGAACCGAGCAAAGGGTAAGCAGACCTTTATCTTCATTGATGAGATTTACCTCTTGTTCCAGCACGAGTATTCTGCAAACTTCCTCTTTACACTCTGGAAGCGTGTAAGAAAGTACGGTGCATACGCAACAGGTATCACTCAGAATGTGGACGACCTTTTGCAGAGCCATACTGCAAGAACAATGCTTGCGAACAGCGAGTTTATCATTATGCTCAATCAGGCTTCTACCGACAGACTCGAACTTGCAAAACTTCTGAATATCTCCGACCTTCAGCTTTCGTATATCACAAATGTTGACGCAGGACACGGACTTATCAAGGTGGGCAGTTCTCTTGTACCGTTTGCAAATAAGTTCCCGAAGAATACGAAGTTGTACCGCTTGATGACGACGAAGCCCGGTGAAGGCGTGTAAGGAGGTGTTTTCTATGGCAAAAATTCAATTCAGAAACAAAGCACACAGAGATTTTGTCTTTGAAAATCTCGAAAAATGCAGGCACAAGGACTGTTATCATCAGGCATTTTTCTATGTGATGGGCATTTCAGAAGAAACCAGAATGAATATAGGAAGAATGTTTGATTTTAAGAACGATTGCATTGTGCCGGAGGGGATGTATGGCGGTTGCAGACCAATGGAACAGTCAAGGTCTGCCACCTTGCTTTTAATCTTTGGAACGGCTTCACGGAGGAGGGAAAAGAAAATCTTTTCACACCGGATGAATTATTCTGTTGCGGATATGCTCCCTACTTTATGGAGGGTATCAAACTCAGGTATCCCGAATATTGTAGAGATTTGACTCCACCTAAAAGAAAAGATATGGAAAGGTAAAGGTATAAAACGATGAATATGAAATTAAGAATTGCGGTTATATCGCTATTAAGCGTTGTGCTTGCTGTGAGCATTGGATTCTTGGCTAAAGACTACTGCGACTCCAAAAATCAGGCGGAACTCTACGACAATTTAATTGAAACCGTTGAAGAAATAGATGATACGCAAGATACAATGTCCTATTCCGAAGATAAGGACTTTCTGCCTGACTATCAGGAATTGTATATGCAGAACAACGATATGGTCGGTTGGATAAAAGTTGAGGATACAAAAATCAACTATCCGGTTATGCAGTCAAAGGATAATCCGAATTTCTATTTAAGACACGGATTTGATAAAGGTTATACAGTGTACGGTTGCCCGTATGTACAGGAGAACTGCGATGTGGATGCTCCGTCAGATAACCTTGTTATCTACGGTCATCATATGAACGACAATTCAATGTTTGCCGGATTGATGAAATATGCCGATAAATCTTTTTTGGAAAAGCACAAAACCATTCAGTTCGATACGCTGACAGAGAAAGGCAAATACGAGGTAGTGGCAGCTTTTAAGACGGAAGTATATACAGACAGTCCGAACAGCTTCAGGTACTATGATTTTGTAAATGCAGATACAGAAGATGATTTCAATGCGTATATTGCCAAGTGCAAGGAACTTGCAATCTATGATACGGGAGTAAACGCAGAATATGGCGATAAATTGATTACACTTTCAACTTGCGAGTATTCCCGTAATAACGGAAGAATGGTTGTTGTGGCGAAGAAAGCGGCTGAATAGGAGGGATGAACCTTGTATGATTAGTTTGATAAATTTGGCGGTGTTGTTCGCAGCGAAAGTTGCGGACAATGCCCTTAGTACAACAAAGACAATATTGGTACAGAGAAGTCGGTGGATGCTTGCAGGCATTGCGGTTATCATATCCGACTTTATTTATTTTTGGATAACGAAAAGAGTTGTCTCTGCGAATAACGAGATAGCAATGCTCGTTGTTGCCGTTGCGGGTGGTGTGGGTTGTTCTCTTGCCTGTTTTATCAATGAGAAAATCTCAAAGGACAGAACCTATGTGAACGTGATTATGTCTGATGACCTTGAAGAAATGAAGCATTTCAGGGACTTTCTCGCACAGCATCACATCACGAATGTTGCAAGTGATAGCTACACCCTTGATTGGAACGCAAAGACAATCTCTATTACCGCTTATCCCGAAACAAAAGCAGAAAGCCGATTGATTAACGAGTTTATTGCGGACAGCTCGACAAAATTCAAAAGAGTGATTCAACCGGCTTAGGAAGGAGGTTTGATGTGGCTGATATTAAAACAAGAGATACGGTTAAGGGTACGATAAAGACCTTGGATAAAGCAGCCATTGCCGGTCAAAAAATGAAACAGGCATATATCGCCACAAAGGACAAAGCGGAACATTCGGTAAATGCAAAAGAGAATACTGCGGAAGAATATGCTGCTGATAAGACGGAAGCCGGAATTGATGAAATTGCACATAAAGGTGCGTATGCTTTTAATAAAGCAGGGCGAAAAGGTGTTCAGGAAACAAAGAAGAATATCCAATCTGCTAAAGACGGCATTCAACGCTTCAAACAGCAGAGAGCCGAAAAATCAATAAACGTTCAGAGAGCGCAAGGAAGAACTACAACGGTTGGCAGTTCTTCAGCGCAGACGCAGACATCATCGGCAATCAAAACGCTTGAAAAGCCGGAGAAAATGGTCAAACAGTCGGCTACTTCCGCAGGAAAGAAGAACATCAAACTTGCTAGTAAGGAAGCGGCGAAAACAACGCAGAGGTCAGTTAAGACTGCCGAGCATACCGCAAAGGCAAGCATTAAGACCAGTCAGCAGACAGCAAAAGCCGCACAGAAAACAGCACAAGCCACCGTTAAGGCTTCACAGAAAGCGGCACAGGCAGCAAAGGCGACAGCGAAAGCAACTGCAAATGCTGTGAAAGCCGCAGCAAAAGCGACTATTGCCACAGTAAAGGCAATCATAGCCGGTACGAAAGCATTGGTTGCTGCCATTGCCGCAGGCGGTTGGATAGCAGTTGTAATTATTATGATTGTTGTCCTACTTGGAAGTGCTGTTGCAATGTTTGGTGGCGGAAGTGAAAGCAATACTTATACGCAAGTAAGTGCAGAGGTGGAAGCATACGACCCATTGATACGACAGTATGCAAAACAATATGGTATTCCCGAATATGTGGAATTGATTAAGGCTGTGATGATGCAGGAAAGCGGCGGTCGGGGACTTGACCCCATGCAGGCAGCAGAGGGCAGTTTCAATACGAAGTATCCGCACGAACCTAATGGAATTAAAGACCCTGAATATTCTATCCAGTGTGGAGTTCAGGAATTGAAAGCGGCTCTTACCTCGGCAGAGGTGGAAAGTCCGATTGATATGGAGCGTATCAAACTTGCTTTGCAAGGCTACAACTTTGGTAATGGATATATTTCGTGGGCAAAATCGAAGTATGGTGGATATTCTTATGCCAATGCAGTGGAGTTTTCCACTCAGCAGGCACAAAGACTTGGTTGGGACAGTTATGGAGATACCCAATATCCGGCTCATGTTCTGAGATACTATCCATACGGACGAGCCTTTACTGCTGGTAGCAATCAGGGGATTGTTGAGGTTGCTCTTACTCAGATTGGCAATGAGGGCGGACAACCTTATTGGAGTTGGTATGGCTTTGACAGTCGAGTAGAATGGTGTGCTTGCTTTGTATCTTGGTGTGCCGACCAGTGCGGTTATATTGATAGCGGACTTATTCCGAAATTTGCGGGTTGTATTGACGGTGCAAATTGGTTCAAGTCAAACAACAGATGGAACGACCGAAACTATGAACCGAAAGCCGGAGATATTATCTTCTTTGACTGGGAGGGCGATGGTACAACAGACCACGTTGGTATCGTAGAGAAATGCGAGAATGGCACAGTTTATACCGTAGAGGGTAACTCAGGCGACGCTTGCAGACAAAGACAATACACAGTCGGAAGCAGAAATATTTACGGTTACGGTATTCCGGCGTATTAAAAATTCCAGACGGTGTCTGGAAAATCGAAAAGATGGCTGCTCGCTTGAGTAGCCATCGGGTACATTATGAGAAATCGGTTGTTTCTCTGTTGTTTAGGAAAATATGATATGTGTGATAAGTAAAACTGAAAAGCATATCGGCATTTTCTTTACTGCCGTCTAAAAAGGAAATATCATCGGCAAGGATAAAAAGAATTGCTAATAACTTCTTGATATATCCAGTGTAGCAGGCATAATCTACATAAATCTTGGCGGTATATCCCTCGGCAAATTCTATCAGTCAGCGTCAATTTCAAAACTGTTGGATAGCTCGTAAACGGTCTTGATGAATTTGTCTTTGTCAGCAATTCGCTCTTTACTTGGAACACTTCTGCGGTTCTTCTGTATAAATTTCAAAAAATCATTAGCTTCTGAAAAAGTGGGAGTGATTGCGTTGCCAGTTTCCAAATCTGTTTTGTAATCCTCAAATTTCTCTTTTTCAAACCGATTACTGAATATTATCTTTTGTTCGTCCATTCCTTTTTACCCCTAAGTTTTTTGGGGATTGTTTAACTTGGCTCTTGGGTTGTGATTTGTCGTTCGCCATTAACAATCGTGAATTACTACTTTTATAGTATAACATAAAAATAGTTTAGAATCATCACTAATAGTTGGTTTGACTTCCTTTGGGTGCGTGTGATTTGAAATCGACTTAACCTATACTATTAGTTATGGAAACACACTAAGGGAGGTGATGTGATGAAGCTCGATACAATCGGCAA
>ENA-OQCN01001357-OQCN01001357.1-human-gut-metagenome-genome-assembly--contig:-NODE-1357-length-12279-cov-2.167956_pt1 | contig 12279 bp, 17 predicted proteins | sample MGYA00242497_ERZ504576 | MGnify/ENA primary metagenome ERZ504576 (study PRJEB26092, sample SAMD00036296) | human gut metagenome | host: Homo sapiens | study: EMG produced TPA metagenomics assembly of...
CCCCTCTTCAAAAGTGCTACACAGAAGTTCAGAAGAAGGATAAATACGAAGAGAACTACGCCGGTTGCGATCAGCGCTTCTCTGTGGAGTCCGGATGCATATCCCATCTCAATTACGATATTGGCTGTCAGTGTTCTGACTCCTCTGAAGATTCCTTCCGGCATTCTCGGCTGATTACCAGCACCATGATCACAGCCATCGTCTCTCCGATTGCACGCCCGATTCCAAGAACAATAGCTGCCACTACTCCGGATTTGGCTGCCGGTAACACAACGGTAAAGATTGCTCTTTCGTGTGTTCCGCCAAGTGCTACCGCACCTTCATAGTACTGTGCCGGAACTGCCTGAGTGCAGATTCCGTCAACCCGATGATCGTTGGCAGGATCATCATTCCCAAAAGAATGGATGCCGTGATCATACTGCTTCCGTTTCCACCCCGGTGAAGTGTTCTTCCGATTTCCCTTACCCATGGTACGAGAACTACAAGACCGAAAAATCCATAGACAACGGATGGGATTCCTGCCAGAAGTTCTGTTGCCATCTTCAGTGGTTTATAGATTGCTTTCGGACAGTAGAATGCCATGAATACCGCTGTCAGGATTCCGATCGGTACACCGATGATAATTGCACCAGCCGTTACATACAGACTTCCAATGATCATCGGAAAGATTCCGTATATGTCATTCTTTGGTTTCCATAATTCACCGGTCAGGAATTCCCCGAATCCGATTTTACTCATTGCAGGAATTCCATTTGCAAACAAGAAAATACAAATGAGTGCAACCGCCAGTACTGAAGCACAGGCGGCAACTGCAAACACTCCCTGCATGAATTTCTCTGTCCATGCTTTTGATTTCATATTATTTCACTACCTCATCCCATGTGGTTGCATCACCAGTGTAAATTGTCTTTACCTGATCACTGCTGAGTTCATCTGTTGTATTGTTTTTATTTACAATAACTGCAATACCGTCTGTAGCAATTACCTGGCTGTCCAGTTTATCTTTTTCTTCATCCTGTAATTCACGTGATGCCATTCCGATATCATAACTTCCGTCGATTGCTGATGTCATACCTGTTGTAGAATCTGTAGTCTGAAGCTCAATCTCTGCTCCTGTATTAACTTTCTTATATGCCTCGATCAGTTTTTCCATAACCGGTGATACGGAAGAGGATCCGCCGACAACAGCTTTCCCGGATGGTTTGCTTCCCGCATAAGCTTCTGCTGAATCGTCTCCGATATATCCGTTGTCTGAAATCACCTGCTGTCCTTCTTTGCTCATGATATAAGCGATGAAGTCTTTTGCCACTTCATTATCTGCACCTTTCTTTGTTGCAATGTTAAATGGTCTGCAGATTTTATATTTTCCATCTTTGATGTTCTGCTCTGTAGCTTCTTCTCCGTCAATCTTTAAAGCTTTTACTGTATCATTTAATGATCCGAGTGATACATAACCGATTGCATAATCATCTCCGGCTACTGTTGTAAGCATTACAGATGTGCTGTTCGTGATCTGTGCATCATCTGTTGTCATATCAACTTTTTCGCCGTTTTTCTTTTCTTCAATCCCAAAAAGTTCGATGAATGCTCCTCTTGTTCCTGAACCATCTTCTCTTGAAACGATGGTGATATCATTTGAAGAATCCCAGTCGCTGCTCTTACTATCTGCCGAACTGCTGTCTGATGAACTTCCACATCCAACTGCAAGTCCTGCTGTCATTGTTGCTACGGATAAAATTGCAATAAACTTTTTCAATTTCATAATCATACTCTCCTTAGATTCTCATCTTTTTCATTCATGATTTATTTTGTCTTTGTCGTTCCTGACAATAGCTATCATAAATGGCGTATGTTAAATCCGAAATCTATTGATTGTTAAATGTATGTAAAGTGTATGCAGGAATTGTTTAGAAATGTAAAGTCAGATTTTTCGTATGTTGGAGAGCTATGAATGCTTTCAAATTGAATTTCTGGTTTTTTCATGCTATAATTCCTCTACAGGACTGTCCGGAAATCTTTTCCTGGATATGTTCTCATTACATATTATAAAACGGGAAATAAATAGAGCTTATATTATTAAAAAAGAAAGAGGATTATAATTCTATGTGGATTGCAGATCAATGGAAAGATTATGAAGTAATAGATTGCAGTAAAGGTGAAAAATTAGAGCGTTGGGGAAAATATACTCTGGTCCGTCCGGACCCTCAGGTAATTTGGGATACTCCGAAGACGGAACGCGGCTGGAAACATATGAACGGTCACTATCACCGCAGTAAGAAAGGCGGCGGAGAATGGGAATTCTTCAGCTCCCGGAACAGTGCAGATTCATTATAAAGAGCTTACATTTAACCTGAAGCCTTTTAGTTTTAAACATACCGGTCTTTTTCCGGAACAGGCAACAAACTGGGACTGGTTCTCTGAAAAGATCAGAAATGCCGGAAGACCGGTCAAAGTGCTGAACCTTTTTGCTTACACAGGTGGTGCTACTCTCGCAGCAGCGGCAGCCGGAGCAAGTGTGACACATGTAGATGCATCCAAAGGTATGGTTGCGTGGGCAAAAGAGAATGCAGCTTCTTCCGGACTATCTGACAGACCGATCCGCTGGCTGGTTGATGACTGTGTCAAATTCGTAGAGCGTGAGATCCGCCGCGGCAATCACTATGATGCCATCATCATGGATCCTCCGTCATACGGACGTGGACCTAAAGGTGAAATTTGGAAGATCGAAGATGCAATTCATCCGCTGATCAAACTGTGTACACAGATTCTGTCGGATGACCCATTATTCTTCCTGGTCAACTCTTACACAACCGGACTGGCACCGGCTGTTCTGACTTATATGCTTGGAACGGAGCTTAAGAAATGGAACGGACATGTGGATTCACAGGAGATCGGACTTCCTGTTACATATTCCGGACTGGTGCTGCCTTGTGGGGCTTCCGGAAGATGGGAAGCAGAATAAATGCCGGAAACCTGTCACTGGAATTTTTCCTGTACTATATGAAAAAACAGCTTGCGGGCACTCAACGCCACAAGCTGTTTTTTTCAAGTAATTCTATTACATCCTCCAGGGAATCAAGCACCTGATATGCCAGTTTTCTCACCTCATTTTCCGGCTTCACAAGATCTGGAATCATAACTGGGTACATTCCTGCCTGATAAGCCGACCGTATTCCACCCGGAGCGTCTTCAAAAGCCATACAGTTTTCCGGCTGCATTCCCAGACTTTCACTTGCTTTCTGATATATCTCCGGATCCGGCTTGGCTTTCTTTACCATATCTCCGCAGATCACACTGTCAAAATATGCATCTATTCCGGTTCGGATCAGATTCCTCATGGCATACTCTCTGCTCGAAGATGTCGCTACCGCCATCTTATACCCCTGTGCTTTTCCGTATGCCAGCAGTTCTTTTGCACCGCTTTTCAAAGGAAGACCTTCTTTATCCACGATTTTCCAGAAGTTATCCCGTGTCAGTTCTCCAAACTCTTCGAACGGAAAATCTTCCCTGATATATTTCCGGAAATATTCATTCCGACCTGTGCGGTTCATTCCAAGTGTATGATAGATAACTTCCCCCATATATTGGATTCCCAGTTCATTACCAGCGATCTCCCATGAACGCTGTACAATTCTTTCGGAATCAAACAGCAGACCATCCATGTCGAATATCAATGCTTTTATATCCATTTTAGAATTCAATGCCTCTTCCAAGTGCATCCTTCAGATAATCCGCAACTTCTTCTAATTTATGTATGGCTTCCATCTTCTCTTCAAACTCGTCCCCAACAGATTCTTTATTAATAAGTGCCTGCTGGATCTTCTTTACATCTTTGATTAAATTCTCTGTCATATCAAAAGCCCCCTTTTTATTATCTGGCAGGAAATTTACTTTCCGATATTCGATTTATCTAATGTATGATAATTATAGCATAATTTTTTTACTATTCTCTGAAGTTATGTTACATTTCAATTAATTTTTATATATTGTCATTTTTTTTAAATTTGTTCATGCATCATTCTGATAAATTCTTCCATTACACGTGTTTTGTACTTGTGTGTTTTGTAGTAAAAGAAGACTTTTCTCTTCGCTTCTTCTCCATCTAATTTGTAATACACCAGGTTTTCAAATGTTGGGAGCTGGCTTACCAGGATATCACTGATGAATGTTGCTCCAAGCTGCGTAGACGAAGCCATATATGCTGTCGACTGCTGGTTGAATTCCAGCACGATATTGGGCTTAAATCCGACGTTTCGGCACAGCCTGTCTCCTCTGGTTCTGGTATCATTTCCCTGGGTCAGCATAATAAACGGAAGATTCGCAAATCTCTCTAACGGAACTGCCGGATATTTCCGGCTCAGATACTTTTTTGCTCTTGATATTCTCATAAGAAAGCTGATACTCTTTCAGTTCCTCATTCACAGAAAAATGTTTCGGAACCGCAAGTAATATATTTTCTTCGCAATATAATTCTTTATTATATAGAATACTGTCATAGTGATAATTATCAATGACAAAATCCAGCGCATTACTGCCCAGCATTTCTTCCAGCTCGGCTGTATTCCCCTCGATCAGCTGAATATGTACATCCGGGAATTTCTGATTGAACTTGGTGATCAGAGACGGTACCACATATGCGGCGAACAGCGTACTTGCTCCTACAGCAAGATTTCCTGTCTTCAGACCCGCCAGGTCATTGATGTAATTCTCCACCGCTGTTCAATCTGGGTATCTCCTCCGCTGCCTCGATATATACTTTTCCAACCTCTGTAAGCTGGAGCGGTGTTGTACTTCTGTCAAATAATGGTTCCCCGATAATCTCTTCAATCTTTTTGATCCTTGCACTCAAAGACGGCTGACTGATGTACAGATTCTGTGCCGCTTTGGTAAAACTTCTTTCTTTATATACTTCATAAACATATTTTTTCCATGTAAACATACACTAAACCCCTCATATTTTGCTATCACCTGCATTCCCTTTGCCAACGACAGCCATAGTCAAACTCTTATAATTATTATAACACTATAGATATTGGATTATCTATCCCCACGGGCGTATCATTATATCGACGAAACAATTATTCCAATATGAATTTGGGGTTTTATTGGAATAAAGATAAAATATAAGATACAAAGCGGGGAATAAAATTATGAAACCAATATTACGCGCCGAGCGCATGAAACCAGTACACTCTGATATCCGTGGTCCATTATTCGTAGAAGCCATGAAACGCCAGAAACAGGGCATCGATGTATTAAAATTAAATACCGGAAATCCTGCAACCTTTGGCTTTGGCCTGCCTGACAGCATCAAGAATGCACTGATGGAACACATGCAAGATGGTGTCGGCTACTGTGACTTCAAAGGAATGCCACAAGCAAGACAGGCAATCTGTGACTATGAGACCAGTAAAGGAATTACAGGAATCACGCCGGATGACGTATTTATCGGTAACGGTGTCAGTGAAGTTGTATCTTTCGCTTTAACACCTTTATTAAATGATGGAGATGAAGTCTTGGTTCCTTCTCCTAGTTACTCCCTCTGGGGCAATTCCGTATATCTCGAAGACGGTAAACCGGTCTTTTACACCTGTGACGAGAAGGCCAACTGGTATCCAGACATTCAGGATATCCGTTCCAAAATCACAGAGAAGACAAAAGCAATCGTCATCATCAATCCGAACAACCCGACCGGTGTACTCTATCCAAAGGAACTCCTTCTTGAGATCATCCAGATTGCAAGAGAATCCGGACTTCTGATCTTTGCAGATGAAATCTATGACCGTCTCGTTATGGATGGTAAGCAGCATATCTCTCTTGCTTCACTGACAGAGGATGTTCCGGTCATTACATTAAATGGTCTGTCCAAATCACACTGTCTGTGTGGATACCGTTGCGGATGGATGGTCATCAGCGGTCCAAGAGAACTGACCGAAGATTACAGACAGGGAATCATTCAGTTAACTTCTCTCCGCCTGTGTGCCAATACCATGGCTCAGATTGTCATCCCTGCTGCTCTTGATGATATGGAGACTCCTGCTTCTATGATCCGCCCAGGCGGCAGAATCTATGAACAGCGTGAAGCAACTGTTCGTGAACTCGAGAAGATCAATGGCCTGTCATTTGTAAAAAATGACGCTGCATTCTATGTCTTCCCGAAACTGGACGTGAAGAAATTTAACATCACAAATGACAAACAGTTTGCTCATGATCTGCTGGATGCCACCAATATCCTGCTCGTTCCGGGCAGTGGATTCGACTGGAAAGATCCGGATCATTTCCGTATCGTCATGCTTCCGCAGGCAGATGTCTTAAGTGATGCGATCCGCCGGATGGGAACATTCCTTGACGGATATAAACAGAAATAATATGAACATCAGCCATCCTTAAATAGTACATAGATAAATACATTCCCGGTAAAAATCCAATTTCTCTTTTTTCGTCGATGTTTCAGTTATCCGGGAATGTATTTTTATCTGTTCTTCACTGTATTCCATGCTCCGACTACTTCATTTACGGTACTGACGGTCACAAATGCATGTTCATCTGTTTCGTGGATGAAAGATAATAATTTTCCATATTCATTCTTTTCTAATATCGTCACAACTTCTATATGCTCTGCATGATCCAGGCCTCCATATGCCGGATAAATCGTCGCACCTCTGCGTAATTCCCTTACGATATAATTCTGAATTTTTTCATGCTCCTTTGAAAGAATGGATACTTTCTTACGCACATGGAATCCATCACAGAACCGGTCTAATACCTGACCGTAGATCAACGTACCAACAAGACTTATTACCATTGTCTCCCGATCATATACAAAGATCGCCGTCAGCGATATAAGCACACCTATGATCGTAATACTCTGTCCTATTTTGAACCCAAGATATTTATTGATCAACTTCGCAACAATATCAATTCCCCCGCTGGATGCATTCATGTTAAATAAGACGGCCTGTCCGGCGCCAACCACGATCATAAAGCATACCAGATCGATCACGATATTCCCAGACAAGGATTCCACATGCGGAGTCAGTATCTCAAAAATCCTCAGATACATCGGAAGCATAAGTGATGCAAGAACGGTCTTTACACCGAACTCCCTGCCGATAAAAATATACCCGATAACCAACAGTATCATATTCAAGGCAAAGGTAATTGCCGATACCGGCAACGGAATGATCTTTACCAGAACAAGAACCAGTCCTGACAGACTTCCAAGTACCAGGTTATTTGGCATCATTTCATAATATACTGCTGCTGACATTAAGAACATGCCGCCCAGCATCATAATAAATTCTTTTTTTGTTATCTTCATTTCATTCTTCCTTAATTCAATATTTCTGCACAAAGATGTACTCCTCTTTTTTGTGCAAAGAGGAGTACATCTTTTTCTGAAGGGTGTCTATGCCTAAATCTGTTTCAGGCATATCTATACAATTATCATTGTTTTTATCCAGCACCCGGCGGTTAGTCCACCAATGCCGATAATTTCTTGTCCAGAGCTATCATGATCAGCGCCGCTGCAAACGATACAACCGCAACTCCGATACATGCTACTTTGAATTCAATCTTTCCACCAAACAGCAATCCATATACCGGACCATAACTCTTTGCTGCAATAAATGTCGCAAATCCCCATACCGACATCATGACAGCCAGATAACGGCTCGGTGAATATTTACTGATAAACGAGTGTCCCAATGGTGAGAAGAACATCTCTCCCATTGTCAGAAGGAATGCGAACACGATCAGCCATAACACGCTTGCCTTTTCCCCACCGCGCATAATATCAATTGCTGCATAGAAGAGATATCCGACACCGATGATTGCAATTCCAAGTCCGGTCTTTCTGAACAGACTCATATCCCCCTGTGGTCTTGCCGCCAGTTTCTTCCATAACGCTGCTGTTACAGGTCCCAGGATAACACAGAACAGTGAGTAGCTGCATCAAACCATGTAGACGGTACCTGATAACCTGCTACTACCCAGTCCATATTCTCTGCCCAGTAAAAATATACCGGCATATATCCCAGATACCAGAAGATCCAGAATACGATGGAGAATAATGAAGCTACAAAGATTGCACCGATACGTTTCTTCTCAATCGTTGTAAGCGGCTGTTTTGTTCCTGCTTCTTCTTTTTTCTTTGCCTCTGCAGCTTTTTCTTCTTCTGTCAGAGTCTTCTTGAATGGAAGCTTTCCAAGGTCACCTAAGAATCTCCAGCATACGAAGATGTACCAAAGTCCTCCGAGAACCATCATCAGTGCTGCCATCTTAAAGCATGGTGCGAATCCCAGTACACCATCTTTTGCAAATACATCCTTATACAGGATTCCCACTAGGAATGTTCCGATGAATGCACCACATTTACCAGTGTATAACGCATGGAAAATGCCGGGTCCATCTGTGATTTGTCTGTAATAACACGTCCGATGATCGCTCCATTTTTGAATAATGCAAGTCCAAGACTTACCAGGAAGATCATCACATATACTCCGGTGGCACTCTTTGCGATTCCGCCGGTGAAATATCCTGCCGCAGCAATAAACATACCAACCGGTGTCGTGTATCTTGCCCCGATATACTTATCTACGATCACTGCCCCAAACAGTGGAAGCAGATAAGAAAATGCGGTCAGGTTCGACTGCATGTTGGCAGCCACCGTATCTGAAAGTCCGAGTCCTCCGGTTGCCACCGAAGCAGTTACAAAAATCAAAATCAGCGAACGTCCAAGGTAATACGCCAGACGTTCAAAAATCTCTGAGCAGGAACATACCCAGAACGCTACCGGGAAGCCCTTCTTTTTTGTCTCCATATTCTTTTCCTCACTTTTTTCTAAATTTAGTCCTTACTTTTTATGTACTTTTATTTCTTCTTCCTTATTTTGTACATATATCCTTCTCTGTCTTATTTTATATCTTTCAAGAATGCTTTATATCCTCTGTAAGCTTCATAAATATCAGCCTTACTTGTCACCTCATACGGTGCATGCATGGAAAGCACAGCAACACCACTGTCAATAACATTCATACCATAATTTGCCATGATATATGCGATGGTTCCGCCGCCTCCAAGATCGACTCTACCCATCTCCGCAGTCTGGAATCCGACTTCATTATTGTCTAATACCTGACGTACTTTTGCGATATATTCTGCATTGGCATCGTTACTGTTATTCTTTCCGCGGCTTCCGGTAAATTTGTTAAATACCAGACCTCTTCCAAAGTATGCGGTATTCTTTTTCTCAAATGCATCGGCATACAATGGATCAAATGCTGCGCTTACATCAGAAGAAAGCATATAAGAATTTCTCAGTGCTCTTCTGACTTTTAATGGATTACCATCTTCGGTAAGTGCCATCAGTTCTGCCACATAATCTTCAAAAATCTGGAATGCATTCCGGTTGCACCAACGCTTCCGATCTCTTCTTTATCTACCAGAATACAACAGCTTGTTCTTTCCGGATTCTCTGTTTCCAGCATTGCAAAAAGCGAAGTAAATGCACAGACCCTGTCGTCCTGTCCGTATCCGATCACCATGCTTCTGTCCAGTCCGCAGTCTCTCGCCTTTCCTGCCGGCACGATCTCCAGTTCTGCTGAGAGGAAATCTTCCTCTTCCATATCAAGATTCTCTTTTAAGAACTGAACAACCGCTGCCTTTACCAGCTCTTTTTCTTCTTTCTCCAATTCTGCATCGCCTGTAAGCGGCTTTGTTGCAACGAGGATATCCAATCCTTCTCCTTCGACTACCACGCCCGCCTTCTTCTCAATCTGCTGCTGTGACAGATGGATCAGAAGATCTGAAATCACAAGTACCGGATCATCTTCCTTTTCCCCAATAATAATGTCCCGCACTGTTCCGTCTTTTTTTGCAATCGTTCCATGGATCGCAAGCGGAATCGTAACCCACTGATATTTCTTGATCCCACCATAGTAATGCGTATCCAGATATGCCATATCACTGTCTTCGTATAACGGATTCTGCTTTACATCTATTCTTGGTGAATCGATATGTGCTCCAAGAATATTCATACCTTCTTCTAACGGTTTCTTGCCGAGCTGGAACATAACAAATGCTTTCCCCATGCAGTCTGCATATACTTATCCCCAGCTTTTAATGTAATCCCCTTGGAAATGCACTCTTCCAGATTCTGATATCCCCACGTATCAGCCATTTCTTCCAAGCTTTACACATTCACGCTCTGTCTTTCCGATATCCAGACATTCCTTATAGCGGACACTCAGCTCTTCTAATTCTTTCTGCTGATCTTCTGTGTATTCTTTCCACATATTTTTTCGCTGCATCTTTTCTCTCCTCCTTTGTATCTCGCAGTCTTTCTACGAAAAATTGTATCTCTGTTCATACAATATATCCAACGAGAAAAAGGTATAACCTATAAGCAAAGCTTATGTACTATTCCATATTATGTCATATTTATAAAATACAATCTTTCAGCTCAAAATGCAGAGAATTTACCACCAGAAACTTCTCTTGTATATTTAGGTATGCGCAAAAAAATTACCGGCCGCTTTCACAAGTCGATAACTTTTTTCTTATGATTTCACTACATTCTGAAGTTCTTCCAGAATCTCTTTTATTTTCTTTTTGTTTCTTTTTTTTCTGTAGAATGCTTTGATCACGCACTCTCCGTCATATCCCGGAAGCAGAAGCATATCTCCATCATAATAAGAGAAATACCGACTGTCTGCCAGTGCATATCCATCGTTAAATTCTACCTTTAATTTCATGGTATCCACATTGTCAACTAATTCTATTCCTTGTGTAAGCAACTGTGGATCATTCTTTTGTCCATTCATTACACTGCATAAATATGACTTTGTTCCATATCTGACATAACGCTCAAGATCCTTTGCTTTAAACTCCGGATGCTCATTTATCGATGATTCATGTCCGATATATGCCCCGATCCGGCTGGATATCAGCGGCTTTTCTCCTATTTCATCCGGCTGCTCCAAATCATTCAGTCCGTATCCAATATAAATATCCAATGTATTTTCTCTCAGCATCCGGCTGCCTATGTAGGAATCCAGTTTACTGAAACGGAAGTCTTTTTCGGAATGCTTATCATTAATCATCTTCTGCATCTTTGCCCAGAATAATTTATTAATCGAACTGTCGATTCCGATACGGAGCACGCTGCTTTCTTTGTATCTTTCTATCTCATTCAGCATCCGCTCATGTATCAGCACCATCTCTCTGGCATGCTCATAGACAATCTCACCTAACTCTGTCAGGCAGATCTCACCATTGCCTCTCTCCAGCAACGTGCCTCCCGCCATCTTTTCAAGAGACGCGATCTGCTGGCTCACTGCCGTCTGCGTCACATAATTTCTCGCTCCTGCTTTTGTAAAGCTCTTTAATTCCACTACATCTAAAAAATATTTATATTTCCAAAGACTCATTTTGCTTACTTCCTTCCGGTAACTGCTTCAGATGATATATTTTTCTATTCTTCTCCTTCAACCAGACGGTTTAATTTCCGGGGTTGCTGCCGTGATTAGAAATAATTTTTGTCGACAATCGTCAATACTCGAATGTAATATAGCATATTTTTGTGCGTTTTTCAATATATTATTTATATTTTATATCTATTTTTGTATTTTATGCACAACATTTGTCTTTTTCATCCATCATTCATTTTCCCGGAATCATGCTCTCCAAAATCCCACTATGACTTCTTTATGAAATCAGAAAGTCCAGTGAAAACTTCGTGTCTGCTTCCGTCATTCCCTGCTCTTTCAAAAGTCTGTGGATCGTACCCATATAATGATCCGACAATACCCTGCAGATTTCTTCTTTCTTCCTGCTTTTGCATGCTTCCAGCAGTTCTTTATGTATCGGATATTGCCGTTTGATCACTGCTTTTTTGTCCGATGCCAGATTATAACCTGTCACGATATTCCCATAATTCAGACTTTTCCATGCCTTATACAGACTTTTCATTCCGGTCATTCTGATCAAACAGCTGTGAAACTTATTATCATATGAAAACAGCTGATCATATTCATCCACATTCAGACTCTTCATGCGTTCCAGTATTTCTTCCATCTCCTGCAGGGTTTCTTCCGGTATCTTTCCTCCCAGAAGACGCACCGCCATAATCTCATAATTCGCACGCATCAGATAGATTTCAAATGATTCTTCAAATGTGATCTCTTTCACGGAACATCCGGCATTTCTTACATATTCTACCAGGCCTTCATTCTCCAGTTCGCGTAGTGCCTCTCTGATCGGTGCACGGCTGGTCTTGAA
>ENA-OQCN01001358-OQCN01001358.1-human-gut-metagenome-genome-assembly--contig:-NODE-1358-length-12277-cov-1.949547_pt1 | contig 12277 bp, 8 predicted proteins | sample MGYA00242497_ERZ504576 | MGnify/ENA primary metagenome ERZ504576 (study PRJEB26092, sample SAMD00036296) | human gut metagenome | host: Homo sapiens | study: EMG produced TPA metagenomics assembly of...
GTTTCAGAATCGTAAAAGGTAAGATAGCCAAAGCACAGGCTATCAGCGCACAATTGATGCAAGAAAATGCTAAAGATCAGGTTGAAGCTTCTACTGATGTCTCTCTTCAATGAGATGCAGCAGTTGAAGGATGCCATGAATGCGTATGATGTTCCTTTGATGTACCGTTCGCTGGATTTATTGAAGCAAGCATTGACCGAGGGACAAATTTCATTGATTGAATATTTTGTGGAAACGGAAAGTATTTATAAGAATCTTCAGGCGTATATGCAGATTGAGAATCAATACCAGAAGGTGATGGCGAACATTTACAAGAATAATCTGTAAAGCTGACAGTCTGTTCTTTTAACGCAGGTAGGGTAAAACGGATGGCAGGATGGTACGGATAGTCAACAAACTATATCCGTGTTAATCCTGCTTTTTTCATTTAAAAAAAGCAGACTGTCGCTGTCAAAAATGTACCGAAGCGGATTGTGTTTTTTTGTCCGTAATCTTCCGGCTGATCAATGTTGCCGATAAGGTTTCTATTTCCTCCAGTCTCACATTATATCCGTCCGCCAGATGGTCTGTCAGCTGGTTTCCCAGGTTGGCTGAATCGTCCTATGATGATACTCTCCTTAAAGCCGAAGTACTTTGCTAGAAATTCGAAGAATGCCGGTTACGTCCTTTTTTTGATTCTTAATAAAAGCTGGAAACGATTGTCGTTCAGAATGGCATAAAAAAATGTGCCGGAAGAATTGGGCTACCTTTTATGACAGAGTGACTTCCGACACATTTTTTCTTGTTTATTTCTATTTATTTCTTTTTTTTCTTGGCTTCTTTCGCCCATTCTTTCGCTCCCTGCTCTTTCAGTTTCGCGGTGAAAGCCTTTGCTTTTTCCATGCTTGCGTTTTCGTCTTCGGGTGAAGCGTATGCATGTTTGTAACCTTTGGTCACGTTCCATTCACCTCGTGTGAAGTCCGGGAAGCTACTGCCGCACAGCCGTTATCCATAGAGATAGCTCCCAGTTCGGCCAAACAGCACCATTCGGCCAGGTCATATACATCCATGTCCAAAGGCAGTCCGTTTTGCAGGCAATATACCAGACGGCTGTCCATGATGAAGTCCATACCGCCATGGCCGCCGACTTCTTTTGCCATTTCACCATATTTCTTTAAAATAGGATGCTGGTATTTCTCAACAAGTGCTTCCATTTCTGCCTGGGGTAAGAATCCGTGAGAGTTCAAATCGTCTACTTTGGGTTGCACACCCGATGCGGTCAGTTGTGCTGCATCCAAAGCATATCCTTCAACGGGATATTTATTGGCAAACCCTTTGCTTCCTGTCAGTTGGTACAGGCGGTTGTAAGGTTGGGGAGTCATTACATTATGTTGGATTTCAATAACTTTTCCATTTGCTGTGCGAAGCAGGGTGGTGGTATGGTCTCCGTTACGGAATTCTTTACATTCTTCGCCGGTTCTCTTCTCCACTAAATCTTTACCAACAACAGATTTGGTGTCCATAGCTACTAAAGTGGTTATACGGTCACCACGATGGATATCCAATGCTTGTGCTACAGGACCCAGGCCGTGAGTGGCATATACATCACCCCGGTGTTTCATGTTATAATCCAAACGCCATCCCAGTTTGTCTTCTTTGCCGTTTTTCCAATAATGATCCAAAACGGGCTTAAATTGTGAATGTAGGCTCCTTGGGCACGGATTACTTCGCCAAATACACCTTGTTGTGCCATATTCAGTGTATTCATTTCAAACCAGTCATAGCAACAGTTCTCAAGAATCATGCAATGCTTGCGGTTTTTTTCACTCAGGTTGATTAAGTCCCAGCATTCTTGTAGGTTCATGGCCGAGGGAACTTCAATAGCTACATTTTTACCGTTTTCCAATGCGCATTTTGCTACCGGGAAATGATGCAACCAGTCTGCGGCGATATAAACTAAATCTATGTCTGTACGTTTACATAATTCTTCATATCCCTTTTCTCCGGAATAAATGGCAGCTTTCGGCATAGATGCTTTCTTTAGGATATCCTGACATTTTTCTGCACGGGATGCTTCATAATCACAAAGGGCCACAATTTGTGTACCGGGAATATAAGTGAAGCGCTCTACGGCTCCGGGGCCTCGCATTCCCAATCCGACAAATCCTACGCGGACTACCTCCATTTTAGGGGTGGTTAAGCCTAATACGCTTTTCTGGCCGGCCGGACGTTCAGGAGTATCAATCACAATGGTTCCTTTGTCCCATGTCCAGGAATCTCCTGAACTTACGGTTTGTGCTGTCGTGGTTTGTGGTAAACACATGCATAGGGTTGTACCCATACATAAGCTTATCATCAATGATTTAAAGGTTCTCATACTTTTTGAATTTAAAGATTAAAATTAATAATAAGAGTTATTTGTATTTCAAGGGAGTATAGCAATCGACATGCTTTTCTGGTTCATTAGAAAAGGCTGCCTTCTGTTTTACGTTCTCCATTGTATCTATTTAATTTTAATGGGCATTTCCGTGATAAAGAAATACCATTTTTATATAGTTTCATCCTCTAACGTTGCTTGGGTAAAGCACAAAAGAGCGTTCTATTTGTTCTTACATTAGAAATAAGAATCTTTTTATTTCGTGGTCAAAGATAGTCATTCCTTTTAAATTACATGCATGAATTTCCTATCTTTCTTATGTGTAATTGCAAAATAAAATAAGGCTTGTCAATAAGTAGTAGGAAGGCAGAGGGTTAAAAAAAGGGCCTGATGTATTAACATCTGGGTTGTTGCCGATTTCTTACATAAAATAGGATGGCTTTGGAAAGTTTGGATGATATTTAGTGAACAATGTTTTAATACAAATAGCAGATTATTTGATCAATTATTTTATATGAGAATGAATTGATTTACAGTTGTTTGTCTTCTTTTACTGAATTTGAGTAAAAGAAATACCTAAATTAGTAAGGAACTTTATTGACTTGTTCTTATGTTTGTGGTGTTAATTTTAATTTAAGATAATGTAAATTATGAAAAATGCCAAAACGTTAATTAAAAGTCAATGCAGGAATACGCATCAAGCCTTGATGTGCTTTCTTTGCTTCTTTTTCTTTTTTGCAGGAATGCATTCAAGTGGTACATGCTGTTCCAGATGTTGCAATGAAGATAGATCAGGATGTGCACATTACTGGTATCGTACAAGATACCAATAAAGAGCCTATGATTGGAGTATCGGTAATGGTGAAAGGTACTACGAATGGAACGGTCACCGATATTGATGGAACTATAGCTTGTCGGTGCAGGGATCTAAAAGTGTATTAGTATTCTCATTTGTAGGATATGTAACCAAGGAAGTGACTGTTGGAAGTCAGAAAACGATCAATGTAACTTTGGCTGAGGATTCTAAATGATAGATGAAGTAGTGGTGATTGGTTTCCAGTCACAGAAAAAAGGGAATTTGACCGCTGCAGTAGCTTCTGTCAGTGCAGAGACACTGGAAGACAGACCGGTTGCTAATATAGGACAAGCTTTGCAAGGCATGGTTCCTGGCTTGAACATCAGTATTGAAGGCGGTGACCCTAACAAAGTTCCGAATTTAAATATTCGTGGTGCCACGACATTCCGTCAGAGAGGTTCATCCAATGACGATAAAAACAAATTTGATGTAGTTTCCGGTTCTCCGCTGATCTTGATGGATGGTGTGGAAATTACTGCTGAAGACTTGAACCAGTTAAACCCGAATGATATAGATAATATGTCGTTTCTGAAAGATGCTTCCGCTTCGGCTATTTATGGTACCAGAGCTACTTTCGGTGTGATATTGGTTACCACCAAATCGGGAACCTACAAGCAGAAAGCGAAAATAGATTATTCTTATAATCTGGCTTTCGACCAGCCATACGAATTGCCCGATATTTTGGATTCTTATCATATTTACAAAGCTGGTGCGGATAAAAGATTGTGGACCGGTGAAATCACTGAATACACCCAGCATGACAAGGATATGATGGAAAATATGATGGCATATATCAAAGATCCCGTAAATAATAAACCTTATTATATGGAAGGTAGTGCCATCCAGTGGGTAGGCAATACGAATCCATATAAAGAATTAGTGAAAAACTGGACTCCTACCCAAAAGCACAATCTTTCTATCAGTGGTGGCGGTGACAAAATCAGTTATTACATTTCTTTGGGTATGCAAGACCAGAAAGGTATGTATAAAATCAGAACCGATGAATTGAAAAGATACAATACCATGCTTAGTGTGAACGCTAAAGTGAATGATTGGTTCACGGTGGCAGCCAAGGCTTCCTATAATGTATTTGATTATGAGGGACCGACCCAACAGACAGATGGAATGAATCTTTGGCAATATGCCAAAACCTATTATCCGGAAAACTTTATTTATCAGCCGGTGCTGACAGGAGCAGACGATCCGTTACCCAACTATGTGACAGAAAATCCGGTGAGTTATTTATATGCAGGTGGTCGTAGTGTTACTTCCAGAAGGAAAACAATTCTTTCTATCAGTCCGGAATTACTACTCTTGCCCAAGATATTGAAGATAAAGGCTGACTTGTCTTTCACTCCGACTAGTTATCAGAAAGAAAAGACTCATCCTAAACAAGCGCGTGTTAATAATTCATGGACTGCTCTTGAAACTCGTTGGGCTACCGAAAATAGCGGAGAGGTGGTACGCACTACTACAGACAGGTATGCCATCAACGTATATGCTGATTATAACCAGACCTTCAAAGAAAAGCATAATGTTTCTGTGCTTCTGGGTGTCAATCAGGAACAAGAAACTTATGCCGGTTCTACCCTTTATTTGACCAAAATGCTTGATCCATACATTCTGAATCCTGAATTGGTGGAAGACGTAACGGCAAACACTTCAAGCAATTATCATCATGAGGTAGCGTCAAGGGCGTTGTTTGGCCGTATCATGTATAATTATATGAGCAAATATCTGATAGAAGTGGATGCCCGTTACGATGGTAGTTCCAAGTTTCCCAAAAACTCTCGTTTCCAATTCTTTCCTACTGTTTCATTAGGATGGAGAGTTTCGGAAGAGAAATTTATGGACTGGACAAGAAGTTGGCTGGACAATTTCAAAATCAGAGCATCGTGGGGACGTTTGGGTAGCCAGCCTGATACGGAATATCCTTATCAGTCTGTTTTCGGAACCGAGCAGGGATACTTCTTGTTTGACGGAACACGTTATCCCACCGGTATCGTTACTCCTTCATTGATCAATCCTGAATTGACTTGGGAAAAATCAACGACCAAGAACCTTGGTTTTGATTTCACTTTCTTGCAGAACCGGTTGACGTTCTGTGCCGATATTTTCGAAAGAAAGGTGACTGACATTTTGATTCCGGGAGGAAAAGATTATCCGGCTTTGATTGGTGATGATAATCTACCTTTTGAAAATGCGGGAGTGCTGAAAACTACCGGCTTTGAACTTCAGGCAAAATGGTCAGATAAACTGTCAAACGGATTTGCTTATAGTGTGGGTGTTGCCCTTTCGGATGACAAGGCTGAAGTTTTAAGTTATCCTTCCAATCCTACCAATAAGATTGGTGACGGTGTATTGTACAAGGGATATACCGTAGGAGATATTTGGGGATATGAAACCGGAGGTATCCTTCAGGAAAGTGATTTTGACGGGGTAGGTCCCAACGGAAAACCTTTGTACCATGGAGCCTATTTCAAGGGTGGACAGCCCTATCCAGGATACGTTTGGTATCAAGATCTGGATCATGATGGTGTGATTACCAGTGGCTTGAGTACGGTGGATGATCCAGGAGACAAAAAGGTAATAGGTAATAATGCACCGCGTTATCGTTATAACATTACCGCCAACTTCCAGTACAAAGGATTTGACCTGGATTTGATGTTCCAAGGTGTAGGTAAAAGAGATTATTGGTTGAAGGATGTTTCCAGTTACTGGGGTGGAGGAGCCGGTTCATGGGAAACATACAATCAGTCATGGACGCCCGAAAGAACAGATGCCAAATTCCCCATGTATGGTTCCGGAATCGGCAGCTATGCTCAATCAGGCTATTTGCTTGATGCTTCCTATATCAAATTGAAACAGGTGATCTTGGGGTACACTTTCCCGAAAGATTGATTGGCAAAGTAGGTTTGGAGAAGTTAAGACTGAATATAGCCGCTTATAACTTGTTTACTCTTTCGGATGTGCCCAAGTATTATGATTCGGACTATCTGTCTGACGCATATCCCCCTAAACGGACGTTTAGTGTAGGAATTCAAGTAGGTTTTTAACGTTTTAAATCAATAGAAGTTATGAAAAAATATTCAATTATAGCTTTATTCGTGGCTCTGGTAGTATCTCTGTCGTCTTGTAACGATGACTTTATGCAGCGGAACCCGATAGATGATATGGCCGATGGTACGTTCTTTACGAAAGAAGCCGATTTGCAGCTATATCTGGACGGAATTTATAGATATTATGTATATGGTCACGGTCACGGTGGAACTAACAGTACCACACATGATAAAGGTTTCTTGGCAGTGAAGGCAGGCAGCCAAATAATCTTTGGAGATGCTTTTAGTGACAATACTGTTTATGCAGGCGATATTGATGGTAAGTTGGGAGGTACTTATGACACTCCGAATTCGGCTTCCAAGAATTTTGACACACCCTGGCAGTGGGAAAAACTTCGTAAAGTAAACTATTTTCTGAATCATTACACAGAAGTAGGAGATCCTGAATCATTGAAAAAATATGCTGCCCAAGCTTATTTCTTCAAAGCATGGGATTACTATATCAAGCTGGTGGCTTTGGGCGAAGTGCCTTGGCTGGATAAAGAACTGGATACGGCTTCTCCCGAGTTATACGGTCCACGTATGCCCCGTACGGAACTGGTAGAAAATATCTTGAAATGTTTTGATTTTGCTGTTGAAAATCTGGAAGATAATGATAATTCTTGCGGATACATCAATCAGGATATGGCTTTGTTCCTGAAATCTCGCTTCTGTCTGTTCGAAGGCACTTTCCGGAAATATCATACAGAATTGAATTTGGCTCTACTGCCAGTAAATTCTTGGAAATGAGTCGTGATGCAGCAAGGCTGATTATGAATAAGGACAGATATCATCTTTTCAAAAATGCGTCGGGAGATGCCTACTGGCAGTTGTTCGTACAGAAGGGAACACCTGAACTGGAGGGTAATGAGGAAACGATTCTTGCACGTGTATATGACGGTGTGAAGTTAGGACATGATAACCCGCGTTATTGGGGAATGAATAATCATACACGTTACTGTATGGGAGCTCCTGTATGTATGCTTGAAGAATATTTGTGTGAAGACGGACGCCCTATTTACATTGGAGGCAGTGAAGGTAATTATGAAGTAAACCCTTTGTTCAAAGGATATGACGGTATGTGGGAGGAACTGGACAATCGCGATCCTCGTTTGAAACAAACAGTTTGTAAACCAGGTGAATATGCTTCTATTTTTGATATGGACGACAATACCTATGGTTTGGAAGAAACCGGGGTGATCTATCCAATGATTACTTATGCTACCGGTGGTGGATCTCCGATGAAGCACTATAATTCTACAGTGACCGGTTATCGTTTTATCAAGCACTGGATGCCCGATTATGCAAACTGGGAAGCTAATCCCAAAGGGGTGCAGACAGCCCACATGTTCCGTTACGGGGAATTGTTGCTGATTTATGCGGAAGCTAGGGCTGAGTTGGGAGAAATCACCAATGAAGATTTGGATATTACGATCAATGCATTAAGAGAAAGAGCCGGATACGACTTTGCCAAATATCCCAATGCCCGACTGACTTTGTCCAACATTCCGGCTGATCCACGTCTGGATGCTATCTATGCGCAAAAACTGGATTATTCCGTATCTCCTATTCTTCGTGAAATAAGACGCGAACGTCGTGTGGAAACGATGATGGAAGGCATGCGTTATGAGGATTGATGAGATGGAAAGCTGGTAAATTATTCACAGTTTCAGTGAGAGGAATGAAAATGACACCTGAAAAGATTGAATTGTACAGTAAGAACCGTAATGATGAAACGTATAAGGATTATCCGTACAAGGTGACGGTTCCTATAGGAGAAGTAGGTAATCAGGTGATTGTGGATGCAGAAGGATTCATTATTCCTTGGCCTACCTCTACCACTGTTATCAACGGCGTGCGTCCTTGGGATGACAAACGTTACTATTATCCGATACCTCTGAATGAAATGCTGATGAATCCGGAACTGAAGCAGAATCCGGGTTGGAAAGACATTAATAGATAACCTATAAATATAACGCAAGATTATGAAAAAAAATATATATTTCTTAGTAGGAATGTTTTCATTCGGAGCACTGTGTACGGGGTGCAGCGATGATGACAACACAGGCAAAGCGGTAAATATTACCGTGAATAATGCTACGAATATTGAAAGCGATATCTTCGGGATTGATGTGACGGAAGGACAGCCTCTGCAACTAAAACCGTTCATCATGCCTGAGAGTGCAAGAGAAAACGCTGTCAGTTACCACTTTGCAGGAGAACCCACTGGAGCGATTGAATTGAGTGAAAGCGGTTTGATTACTCCTAAATTAACTACACCTGCCGAAGGGGATATCCCGTTTCCATTGGGTACGGATACGATTATCGTCAGGGTGGACGACGGTTCGGGTACATACGTCAGATATCCGGTCCGGGTTATTAGTAATGTAGTTATTGTTTCAAGTATCACGATTCAGTCCGCTGGACAAAGTGTGGAAGTGGAGAATGGTAAGACATTCAATCTGGCTCAATATGTAGCAATCAATCCGAGTAATGCCACCGACAAGAGCGTGACCTATTCGTCGCAGGACGAAACAGTGGCTACAGTTGACCCGAACGGAGTAATAACGGTAATAGGAGAGGTTGGACAGGCTACAACTATTACGGTAACCGCAAATGATAGAGGCAAAATGTCAGCCACTTGTAGAGTGAAAGTAGCGGCTGAAGCTCCCATATATGTAGGTTTTCCTTTCTCTGATAATTGGAAATACTCAAGTAATATAGGTACGAAAGAAGGGGACATGAAGAATCTGTTTGATGATAAGAATTCAACTTTTTGGTGTCCCGATATCTTAACTCGTCCCATTTATGATCCGGTATGTTATCTGGATATTGACTTGGGGGAAGTGATCAAGTTCGGTCAATTGGGATACAGGCATCGTAGTTTGAATTATTCCCATCTGCAATGCCATAGCTTTAAACTAGAGGCAAAGAAAGAGGCGGGTGATGCTTGGAGCGACTTGGGAGTACAAGTCACAGCACCTTTGAAGGTAGATGATTACCAATTGTTCTCTGTTGAACCGATAGAGGCCAGATATATCCGCATAACCTTTATCAAAGGTCATTTAAGAGAAGGTCAGACTGATTGGAATTATTCAGAAGCAGGAAATGTTTCTGTTGGAGATTTGCAAGTATTCATTTATAACAGATAAATGATTTAAAACATAGAAGGGGAATCTTGCAAAGATTCCCCTTCTATTGTTTTAATTTTTTATCAATTGCTATCTTTTCCTTACTTTTGTATTTATTATCAATTTCAACTTTTAACTCAATAAGCCAACATGAAAAGCAGATACTTATTATTCTTTCTTATCCTTATATACATAATTTCCCCATGCACCGCTACCGGAGACTATAAATTCCGGACAATGTCGCCTAGCGGTGGCTTTTATTATGATGGCATAAAGGCTATAGAGCAGGACAAGGAAGGTTTTATCTGGACGATGATGGATTATGAACTTTATCGCTTCGATGGGTATCATTACAAAAAATATTATCCCTATTTTGCCTCGATGGCGCCTACAAAAAGGTGGATATTCAATAATATGGCATCCGATTTATTAGGGTATCTTTATGTCAATACGAACAATGGCGTTTATCGTTATGACCGGAATTCGGATCAGTTTGAAAAAATCTATGATCCGGTAAGCCATATCAAGGTAGATAAGGCAAACAATGTATGGATCCGGATCAAAGAAAAATGGAGTATTCTGAATACACAGACCGGAGAATTGAATACTCCCAATTATGATGGGAAAGCAGCGGGTGGCGTCAATACCGCCTTTTGTATTTATAATAATGATCTGTATACATTTATAGGACAAAAGTATATCGTTTCAATTACGCAAAGAATGAATTTGTCTTTTGTCTCACATTGCCCGACTCGGATGGAAATATTCGTTTTGCACAGGCATACATGGGGAAGTTATGGATATTCGTCAACAATTCTGGATTATATAAAATAGATATGTCTACCTTTAAAATAGAAGACCATTATACATTGCTTACTGACTATGAAGGAAATTCATTGCGGACATTCTATATTGACAAAAAAAGGTTATATCTGGTTTGGAACAATTGATGGCATTTATATATTCGATCCTACAGACGGTAAGTTGTCACACAATAAACATTCCAGAACAGATCCATTCAGTTTGCCGAATAATTCCATTTGGGAAATCAGTGAGGACCGGCAGGGTAATATATGGATTGGTACGTATTCGGGAACTTTATGCTATGTGAATATTGATGAAAACAATGCCTTCAAGACATACCATCCTCAAAATAGCGGATTGAATCATACCCCGGTCAGTGCGTTTGCCGAAGATCAACAGTATCTGTGGTAGGTACGGAAGGGGGTGGTATAAACCGGATGAATAAAGCCACGGGAGAATTCAGCTATATTACAAGTGCAAACAGCATCACTTCCAACAATATAAAGTCATTGATTACGGATGCTGGTCATAATTTATGGATCTCTACATTTATGGGGGGATTGGATTTGTATAATGTCGGTCGCAGAAGGTGACTAATTTCAAGCATACCAAAGGTGCTCCTCATTCCTTGCTGGTGAATGATGTGCGGAAGACGATTCTTGAAGGGGACTCAGGAATGTGGGTCGCTTATCAATATCAAAAGGCGGAAGTGTCTTATTTTTCGTTTCGCGAAGAATCGTTCACCCATTTCAGTTTGGACAGTATAAGTAATAATTCTTATTTGTTTGATATTCTTCGTCAAGGGGAAAAAACATTGTGGGCCATTAGTAACGAAACCCTTTATCGCTTGGACATAGATAAGCATGTCGTCGAGAAAATGATTCCTAATGATTCTACCTATTGGGATTGTTTACTTTCTGTCTGGATGATTCCGGAAATATTTGGATTGGTACCATTGGTAACGGACTCATTAAATTTGATACCAATACTTCCCGTTTTATATCTTTGAAAGATGTATTGCAACAAAGTGTTTATTCCATTTATAGTATCTGTTATGATGACGGGAACATTTGGATGGGAACCGATGATGGGCTATATTGTTATAATATTGTAGGTAACCGATTGATGAATTTTGATAAAAGAGAAGATACACAAGGGCAAGTTTATTATCCTTTGGCCTGTATGAAAGGAATGGACGGCTTGATTTATTTTGGCGGGACAAATGGTTTTACCGTTATTGACCCCAAAAGATTTCTTATAACAGTTATAAGCCCAGAGCGATTATTTCTGATTTTTTCATCGATCATACATCCACTCATCCCCATTATTTGTTTGATAATTCACTTCATGAAATAATCCTTGAGTATGATCAGACTAACTTTGGTTTCCAATTTTTCTTCAGACAATTACCATATTCCTGAAAAGAACCGGTTTAAATATAGGTTGAGAAAGTATGATGATCATTGGATTACTACGAATGCACAGAATCGTATTGCCATGTATTCAAAAGTACCAGCCGGAACTTATTATTTCGAAGTTTATGCTGCCAATAATGATGGTGTGTGGAGTGATACCCCTACAGTGATTAAAGTAATCAGAAAAACTGCCCCTTGGTATAGTTGGCCAGCATATATCCTCTATGCCTTAATGATTATAGGTCTGATTTACTTGATTTGCAGACATTATGCTGACAAGAAAAAACTAAAGTTACAACTCTACTTGGAGAATATAGAAAAAGATAAAAAGGAACAGATCCATCAGGCACAACTGCGCTTTTTTACTAATATTTCGCATGATTTCAGGACTCCGCTTTCTCTTATCATAGCCGCTTTAGACAAATTGCGACGGGAAGGTTTGAAAGAATATTATTATCGGATATTGAATGGCAATGCACAGCGTCTCTTGAACTTGGTGAACGAACTGATGGATTTCAGAACGGTAGAAAACGGCATGATGAAACTGGAATTGCAACCATTGGATATAAATCATATAGTCAAAGAAATAGCGAAATGATTTTATAGACTATGCTGAA
>ENA-OQCN01001359-OQCN01001359.1-human-gut-metagenome-genome-assembly--contig:-NODE-1359-length-12277-cov-1.745844_pt1 | contig 12277 bp, 17 predicted proteins | sample MGYA00242497_ERZ504576 | MGnify/ENA primary metagenome ERZ504576 (study PRJEB26092, sample SAMD00036296) | human gut metagenome | host: Homo sapiens | study: EMG produced TPA metagenomics assembly of...
GTGACGGAGCGGTCGCGGTGGGCGAGACTCTGCCGTGCGAGCTGTTCCGTGAGGCGCTTGAGGCTTTGGACCCCGAGGCGGTGCTGCTGCTGGACAACAGTGCGGCCGATGTCATGCGCGAGACCTATGCCGATATGCTTGTGGCAATTGATGACTTTGACACCGCCATGCTCAAGCCCGGCCTGGTCGCCCATGTGCAGGGGCGCCGTGTGCTGGCGCTCGACGGTTTTGAGGCGGCGCTCACGACAAGGCCGCCAAGCAGCGCATGTGGCCTACATTAAGCAGCTGACCCCGGCGGCTGCACCGCTGTAGCGAGGTTGGCGGCAGCCCTACATCACGGCGCGCAGCTCAAACCGGTCGCCGTTAATGCGGAACTGGCAGTTGCCGTTCATGCGCTCGACGGCAAGCATAATGCTCTTGGTGCCAAAGCCGTGCCCAGTGTGCTGAGTCACGGGCATGCCGTCGACCATGTGCGGCGCACGGCCAAACGTGTTGGAAACCAGCAATAGAAGCTGACCGTCTTCGTAGCGAAGGTCCAGGTCGACAAACCGCTTGCCTTCGGGGGCGGCGCTCGCCGCGGCGATGGCATTGTCCAGGGCGTTCGATACCACACTGAATAGATCGACATCGCCCACGTGGACGGTTTCGGGCACGGCGGCGTGCAGGTCGGCGGTGATGCCGTGCGCGTTGATGTCCGCGGAAAGCGACGAGAGCGCAATGTTGACCGTTTCGTTGGCGCAGTAGCGGCGCACGGCGGTGCGGTCGTTGGTCTCGCAGAGCGCGTCGATGCGCTCGAGTGCCTCATCGGTGTGACCCTCTTCGATCAGGGCCGCTAGACCGCGCAGGTAGTGGCGTATGTCGTATCACATTGAGACCAAGTCAAGAAGAATCGCTTCGGTCGAATCGCGTCTTTTGGGTGAGTTCTCAACGTCCGCTGCCGCTGGTTTCCACCGTATGCCGAAAACACCCGGACGATGCCGTGCAGATCGCTTCGCTCTGCTATAGTCTCTCCAATTCAAGTTCTCTATTGGGATGGTGGTTAATATGGGCGACATACTCGAATCGTTCCTGCGCGTGGCGATGGTGGTGTTCATCGTCGGTCCGCTCACTGCATGGGTCGCCCGTCGCGGCGCGCGCGAGCGCAGTGAGGCGACGGACAGCCTCGATCGCTTCACGGTGCGCATGCCCGCTGCCATTCGCACGATCATCGCCTGCTGCGCCGTCGCGTTCGAACTGCTCATGCTGGGTGTCTACGTCTGGCAGGGCGTCTCGTTGGGCGAGTGGGACCACGAACTTGTGTGGTTCGGTCACGCCATGGCGCTCGCGGGCATGGCCATCTGGGCCCTGCTGAGCATCCCGCGCATCGACGTGGACGGTGAGCGAATTCTCTCGCGTAACGCCTTCGGCATCCGCAAGGAGACGACGTTTGGCCACATCACCCGTGCAACGCTTCACACGCAGATGATGAGGATCGACCTGTTCGAGGGCGACCGGAAGTTCTGCTCGATAAGCCTCGAGGGGGTGTGCTCGCTCAACCTCCTCGCCCGTCTGGAGGAAGAGGGCATCGAAGTCTCGGACGCCGTCGACGGTCCCATGACCAAGGCGGGCCTGTGTTGGTCTGCCATCAAGCCGTTGACGATTGTTTTCAACGGCATGGCGCTCGTCTTCTCGCTCGTGATCGCCTTCATGGCTGTTTTCACCGATGCCGGAGCCCGCTTGCTCTTGCTCGTCCCGTTCCTCTTCCTGTTCATAGGGGGACTCCTGCCCCTGCTCATGCTCAGTATGCCCGCCCGCGGCATCCTCGAGATCGGCAGGCAGGAGCGCGAACTCGGCTTCTCCTTCGCCGAGGAGATGGCAAGTCGAGGTACCACGGGCACTTCGCTTGTCGACGATGATTGGTTCATCGAGATCAGCAATGCCCGCGTCGTGGCGTTCCGTCGCGATTACCTCAAGAAGGTCACGGCGCACGAGAACAGCGAGAGCGGCGACCGCTGCACGGTGACTACGAAGGGCGGTCGAAAAATCAAGGTGTATGCAGCGGGCAGCACCCTCGAGGACCTGCGCTCGTGGTTCAAGCAGGGCGCCAAGGTCAGAAGCACGGTCGACCGTGCAGAGGACGCGCTCGAGACGACGTCTGATTGGGTTGTCTGACCTGTATCGTCTTTTCGGACGCGCATGCTAGAGGCCCAATCCTTTAGAATGCATTCATCGACGACCGAGAGGACGGTATGCTATGTCCAACCCAGCCGCCAAGTACACCGACGAGTTCAGGTGCGAGACCGCCGACTACATCATCTCGACGGGCAGGCCGATAACGGAATGCTGCGCAGAACTGGGCCTGAATTCCAAGACCGTGAACAAGTGGGTGCAGAACCGCCGGCGCGAGCTTGCCGGCGGGCCCGACCCCAAGGCCGAGGACCGCGAGCTTCGCGAGGCGAAAAGGCGCATGCGCGAGCTCGAGATGGAGAACGCCTTCTTGAAAAAAAGCCGCGGCTTTCTTCGCCAAAAGCCAGGCGTAGCCGCATGCTACCGGATGATGTTGGCGGAGAAGGCCGAATTCCCGGTGAAAATGATGGCCCGCGTGCTCGGCGTGAGCCGATCGGGCTTCTGCTCGTGGCTCTCCAACGGCTGCCCGCGAGAAGACTGGTCGGCCGAGCGCGAGGCGGTCCGGCGCGTGTGGCTGGAGTCGGACCGCAGGTTCGGCTTCCGGTTCGTGAAATGCTTCCTGCCCGGCGAGTTCTCCGGATTGACCCTGTACAGGTGCGCAAGCTGATGCGCGAGCTGGGAATACGCGGCTGCACGCCCAACGCCAGGAAGCGCACCACCATCCCCGACCCGAAGGCCAGGCCCCGGCCCGACCTGGTGCGCCGCGACTTCACCAGTCCCGTTCCAACCTGCAAGCTCGTGGGCGACATCACCTACCTGCGCACCGGCGAGGGATGGCTGTACCTGTCGACGGTCATCGACCTCAACACCCGCATGGTGGTGGGCTGGTCGCTCTCCGAGCGCATGACCGCCGACATCGTGGTTTCGGCGCTGGCGTCGGCCAAATCGCGCGGCTACGTGGCCGGCAACGCGATATTCCACGCCGACCGCGGCGCCCAGTACACCAGCAGGCTTCTGGCCGAATGGGCGCGCGACAACGACGTGCGGCTGTCCTGCAGCCGCGCCGGCAACTGCCACGACAACGCGGTGGCCGAGTCGTTCCTCGCCACGCTGAAGAACGAGATGTACTACAGGCGCAGCTTCCCGACCAGGGATTCCGTCAAGCACGCGGTGGTCGAGTTCATCGAGGCGTACTACAACCGCCGAAGGCCCCGCTCGACGATCGGCTACAAGGTGCCGGCCGAGGCCATGGCGGCCTTCTTCGAGAGAACCGAGCCCAAGCTCGAGGCCATGCCTATGGCCGCTTGATTTCTCGAGCATGCGTGTCCGAAATCTTGACACAGGTCAGAAGGCCTCGATGCCAGCGCTGCGCCGATATGGGGCAGCGGCCCCCCGTTGGCCGCCATGGCCCTGACTTCCGAGCGTATGCTGGCGCCGCTCGTCTTAAGACGTTGACCTCCATCCGGAGCCTGCGGTTCTCGCGCTCGGGCTCCAGGATCCGGTTCTACTCGGGCGTGCGGTTGTCGGCGGCGCGCGGCGAGCCGGTCTCGTTTATCGACTTGACCCGCCTCTCCACGGTGCTCTTGTCGAGGTCGCACTCGTCCATGGCCTCGCGCCTGGGCTTTCCGGCGTTGTGGAGATCGACTATCTTCCTCTTGAACTCGTCGGTGAAATGCCTCGGTCTGGGGCCGGTCGAGGCCGAGCCCCCGGTCCGGCTGGGGTAGCATGTCGCTGCGGATCCATTCGTCTTTCCTCTCGTTGAATATCTAGGCGCTGACGATCTAGGCGATGGCCCTCTCTTGCTTCTTACACCTCGATTGTGCTCGCTATCCCCAGCGGGTCCGGATCGAGCGATTCGGGCCCGCTTTTGGGGTCTGCCGGAAGCCCGGTGGTCAAAAAAGGCCAAATATGAGTACTGCTACCAGTTTAGTGGCAGCAAAATGGCCTCCAAAATCGGTGCCAGCGGCCAAAAGCGCATCGATTTTCGTCCGTCAGAGTCACGATCGGGCTCCAAACAAGGCGATTTTGCTGATCTGGACCGGAAATCGATGCTACTAATTTGGTGACAGTACTCATATTTGGCCCTTTTTGACCACTGCCCCTTGGTCCAGGACAAAACGGGCTGCCCGAATCATGGGGCGGGTCATTTTCGGCTGTCCTCAGCTTGCCAGTTCGAAAATGGACCTGCCGCATGATTGAATCTTTATTTCAACTTTACACCTAGTTACAGCTGTCTTGTCAGCTGTAAACCTAGGTGTCATACTAAAGCCCCAAGATTCGCCAAAAGAGAGGGGCCTTGATGGCACAGAGCGCGAACATGGATGCGTCGGAGCTTGCACGCGATATCGCGGCTGGCCTAGCATCGGCAACGACGGCAACGGAGCGCGCGGCACTGGTGCCCGCAGAGCTTGTCGAGGCCATTCAGCAACTAAAAACCCAACGTGACGCGGTGATCCTGGCGCACTACTATGTGGCGCCCGAGGTCCAAGCCGTTGCCGATTACGTCGCGACAGCTTCTACCTGGCAAAGCTCGCCAAGAGCCTGCCGCAGCAGACCATCGTGCTGTGCGGCGTGGAGTTTATGGGCGAGAGCGCCAAGCTGCTCAACCCCACCAAGACCGTGCTGCTGCCCGAGCCGGGCGCGGACTGCCCCATGGCGCACATGGTCAAGCGCGAGACGGTCGATGCGGCGCGCGCCGAGTACGGCGACGACCTTGCCGTGGTCTGCTACGTCAACTCGACGGTCGAGATCAAGAGCTGGAGCGACGTGTGCGTCACCAGCTCCAACGCCGTCAAGATCGTGTCCGAGCTGCCGCAGCAGCACGTCCTGTTCATCCCCGATCAAAACCTGGGCCGCTTCGTAGCCGAGCAGGTGCCCCAAAAGCACGTCATCCTCAACAATGGCTACTGCCCGCGCCATCACATCATCACCGTCGAGCAGATTGTCGACGCGCAGGAGGCGCATCCCGATGCGCTCGTGCTGGCGCACCCCGAGTGCAAGGCCGACGTCCTTGCCGAGCCGACTACATCGGCTCCACCGCCGGCATCATCAAGTACGCCGAGGATTCGGACGCGAGTGAGTTCATCATCGTGACGGTCCGCGGCGTGCTCTACGAGCTCGAGCGCCGCTGCGAGGGCACCGGCAAAAAGTTCTACTTCCCCGCGGTGCAACCCACCTGCGTCAACATGGATCTCATCACGCTCGAAAAGCTCGTGCGCTGCCTGGAGACGGGCGAGGGCGAGGTGCAGATCGGCGTGTCGGACGAGGCTGCCGACCAAGCCAAACTCACGCTCGACCGCATGCTCGAGTACGCGGCGCGCTAAGCCAATGTGACATGAGGGACAGTCCCTTATGTCACATTACAAGGGAGAGGATTCCTGTGGAAACCAAACAATACCCCGATATGGAGTGCGACGTTGTCATTGCCGGTTGCGGCGTGGCGGGCCTGTACGCGGCCCTCAATCTGCCGACGAGCACGCGCGTGATCATGCTCTCCAAGGGCGCTGTCGATGAGTGTGACTCGATGCTCGCGCAGGGCGGAATCTGCGTGCTGCCCGAAGCTCCGACTACGATGCCTTCTTTGAGGACACCATGCACGCCGGCCACTACGAGAACCGCCGCGAGAGCGTCGACATCATGATTCGCTCGAGCCGCTCGGTCATCAACGACCTGCTGGCGATGGGCGTGGACTTTGAGCGCAAGGCCGACGGCAGCCTCGACTTTACCGCGAGGGTGCGCACAGCCGCCCCCGCATTGCCTTCCATGCCGACATTACGGGCAAGGAGATCACGACCAAGCTGCTTCAGGCCGTTCGCAAACTGGATAACGTGCAGATTTTGGAGCACGTGGCCATGACCGACATCCTGACGGGCGAGCGTGACGGCGCAACGGTGTGTGCCGGTGTCGTCGCCGTTCCCGTGGACGAGGACAACTCGGTCCGCCCCGCCGACGAGCTGATAAATGCCGCCGAGGGCGCGCATGCCGGCGAGCCGTTTAAGATCCATGCCCGCCACACGCTGTGGGCGACGGGCGGCATCGGCGGCATATACGACCACTCGACCAACTATCCGCAGCTCACGGGCGATGCCTGCTACATCGCTCAGGAGCATGGCATTAAGATGGAGCACCTGGACTACGTGCAGATCCACCCCACGGGACTGTTCTCGCCGCAGCCAGGCCGCACCTTCCTGATCAGCGAGAGCTGCCGCGGCGAGGGCGCGATTTGCTCAACGCCGCCGGTGAGCGCTTTACCGACGAGCTTCAGCCGCGCGATGTGGTCGCTGCCGCTATTCGCGAGCAGATGAAGCGGGACGGTACCGAGCACGAGTGCTGAGCTTTGCCCCCGTCGAGCGCGATGTAGTGACCGGGCACTTTGCCAACATTCGCGCACGCTGCTTGGAGGACGGCCGCGACATCTTGGACGAGCCCATCCCCGTTACGCCTACGCAGCACTACTTTATGGGCGGCGTGTGGGTCGACAAGGACGGCCGCACCTCGATGCCCGAGCTCTACGCCGCCGGCGAGACGGCTTGCAATGGCGTGCACGGCAAGAACCGCCTTGCATCGAACAGCCTGCTCGAGGCGCTGGTCTGGGGTCGTCGCGCCGCGTGGTACATGCGTACCGGCGAGTCACTGGCCGTGGAGCAGGCCGGTGAGCCCGCGCTTGACGGGCGTCACCGCGCCTGAGTGCCCATACCCTTGCAATCGATGATTTGGCTCGTGCCGCCGGCACGCAGGCCGTGGAGGAGTAGACCATGAATCCCATTACCATGAAACTCGTCGTCGATGATCTGATTCTGCAGGCTCTGCGCGAGGACATTACCTTTGAGGACGTGAGCACGGCGAGCGTGTGCCCCACGGCGCGTCCCGCCACGGTGGAGCTTATCGCCAAGGCCGATGGCATCATCGCCGGCCTGGATGTGTTCGCTCGCACCTTTGAGCTGCTGGATTCGCAGAGCTCGGTGCTGTTTGATGTTGCCGACGGTGACGAGGTGCACGCCGGCGACCACGTGGGCCAGGTGCGCGGCGATGCGCGCGTGCTGCTTTCGGGCGAGCGCGTGGCGCTCAACTACCTGCAGCGCATGAGCGGTATCGCTACCTATACGCACAGAATGCTGCGGTGCTCGAGGGCACCAAGACCGTGCTTGTCGACACACGTAAGACCACGCCGGGCATGCGCGTCTTCGAGAAGGCCGCGGTTGAGATTGGCGGCGGCAGCAACCACCGCTACAACCTGTCGACGGCCGTCATGCTCAAGGACAACCACATCGATGCCGCCGGTGGCGTGACGCGCGCGATCGAGATGGCGCGCGCCCATGCGTCGTTTACCACGACAGTTGAGATTGAGTGCGAGAACCTGGACATGGTGCGCGAAGCCGTGGAGGCCGGTGCCGACATTATCATGCTCGACAACATGACCCATGACGACATGGCCGCCGCCATCGAGCTTATCGCCGGTCGCGCCAAGACCGAGTGCTCGGGCAACGTGGACGCCAGCAACATTCGCGCCCTGGCCGATCTGGGTGTCGACTATATTAGCTCGGGCGCCCTGACGCACTCTGCGCCGATCCTCGACCTCTCGCTTAAGCACCTGCGTCTGCTGGACGGTAAATAATGACGCCCGCGAGCGTCGCCGTGCCATCATGGCCGTGCTCGAAGGAGCCAAGGAGCCCGTTTCGGGCAGCGCACTTGCCCGCGAGGTTGGCGTGAGCCGTCAGGTCGTGGTTCAGGATATTGCCCTGTTGCGTGCCGATGGGCACGATATCGTGGCGACCAACCGCGGCTACGTGCTGCAGGAAGCCGCGAGTAGCCCCGCCGTGCCCACGCGTCTTGTTAAGGTGCGCCACGGCGTGGAGCAGGCGGGCGACGAGCTTACGAGTATCGTCGACGCGGGTGCGCCGTGCTCAACGTGATCGTCAACCATCGTGTGTACGGCAAGATCACGGCCGACCTGGACATCCGCAATCGTCGCGATGTTGAGCGCTACCTGCACGATATCGAGAGCGGCAAGAGCTTTCCACTACTAACGGTGACGAGCGGCTACCACTTCCATCGCATTGCGGCAGAGGATGAGCAGACCCTCGACGAGATCGAGACCACACTCAAGGAAAAGGGCTATCTGGCGGATCTGATGCCCTACGAAGACGATCTCTCTTAGCCGACGCTGCAAACGCCCCTAAGCGGCAATCTGACGTTCAATCGTCGGTCGCGTACCAAAGTACGCTTCCCTCCTCTTTCACGTCACCTTGCTCGCTTAGGGACGTTTTCGCTGACGTGGCTCAACCTGCGACGGTGCTAAATTAGCTATCCGTACAAAAAAGGAGGCCTCCGCGGCGATGCGGAGGCTCCTTTTTGTGCACGGTGTACTTTTGAGTGCGCAAGTGGGGAGTTGTTACTCCTCGACGATCTCGGTGATCGCGCAGCGGGGCAAGCGTCCTGGCAAGCGCCACAGGCGACGCAGGAGTCCTCGTCAGCGACGGTAGCGACGTCCTGGAGCTCCAGAACGCCAGCGGGGCAGGAGTCGACGCAAACGCCACAAGCGATGCACTCGTCGGCATCAATTACGGGATGAGCATGGTAGTTTCCTCTCTGTTGACCGACGCTACAGACGATGCGCGCCGGTTTGATTCGGGCAAAAACATACCACGGGAGCGACCGTTTGCAATACCCTCTGACCGGCATCTTCATACCGTTCGCCGAGTATGCCGCGGCTTACTAAAAAATATGCAGGTGAGGCCGTTGAGCTGCGCAAATGTTAGCTATAGGTGACTTGAAATATAGGGCGATTGAGCGTGCTTGCGGAAACCGCATCCCGTAATCCACGTCCAAAGCGGGACACAGTTTCAGGCTCGCACCTCAGTCAACTCTACATAGATCTCAATAGATTTGCCGAGAACTCAATCAGCGCATCTACCTGCGCATTTAAGAACCTAAACTCTCAGAGATAAGAAATCTTATATGAATTGACTTAGATTTTGTATATTCCGGTCCATAAGGGGATACACTACATCCTGAAAGACAAGCCGAAGCGCCGCGCGACAGACCGTCGAGGCGGCGCGAACGCAAAAGAGAGAGGGAATTTCTAATGAGTAAGATTCTTGGTATCGACCTTGGTACTACTAACTCCGCTATGGCCGTTCTCGAGGGCGGTTCTCCGACCATTATCGTGAACGCCGAGGGCGACCGCACCACCCCGTCCGTTGTCGGCTTCCGTGCCGACGGCGACCGCGTCGTGGGTAAGGCCGCTAAGAACCAGGCTGTCACCAACCCCAAGAACACCGTGTTCTCCATCAAGCGCTTCATGGGCCGCAAGTACTCCGAGTGCACCTCCGAGATCAAGACCGTGCCGTATGAGGTCAAGGAGGGCCAGGGTGGCCGCGCCGTCGTCGACATCGAGGGCAAGGATTACACCGCCGAGCAGGTGAGCGCCATGACGCTCGCAAAGATGAAGGCCGACGCGAGAAGTATCTGGGCGAGACCGTCACCGACGCGTCATCACCGTCCCGGCCTACTTCAACGACGCCCAGCGTCAGGCCACCAAGGACGCCGGTAAGATCGCCGGCCTCAACGTCAAGCGTATCGTCAACGAGCCGACCGCTGCTGCTTTGGCCTATGGCCTGGACAAGCAGGGCACCGACCAGCGCATCCTGGTCTTCGACCTGGGCGGCGGCACCTTCGATGTCTCCATCCTCGACCTCGCCGACGGCGTGTTTGAGGTTCTGTCCACCTCGGGCGACAACCACCTGGGCGGCGACGACTGGGATCAGCGCGTCATCGACTGGATGGCCGATAAGTTCCAGCAGGAGAACGGTGTCGACCTGCGCCAGGACCCCATGGCCCTGCAGCGTCTGAAGGAGGCCGCCGAGAACGCCAAGAAGGAGCTCTCCGCCGCCCAGCAGACCACCATTAACCTGCCGTTCATTACCATGAACCAGTCCGGCCCGCTGCACCTCAACTACACGCTGACCCGCGCCGAGTTCGAGAAGATCACCCGCGACCTGCTCGAGCGTTGCAAGCAGCCTGTCACCAACGCCCTGCGCGACGCCAAGCTCAAGCTCTCCGATCTGACCGAGGTCATCCTCGTCGGCGGCTCCACCCGTATGCCCGCTGTCCAGGAGCTCGTCAAGACCATGACCGGCAAACAGCCCAACATGTCCGTGAACCCCGATGAGGTCGTTGCCGACGGCGCTGCCGTTCAGGGCGGCGTGCTCACCGGCGACGTCGAGGCATCCTGCTGCTCGACGTTACCCCGCTGTCGCTGGGCGTCGAGACCATGGGCGGCATCATGACCAAGATGATCGACCGCAACACCACGATCCCGACCTCCAAGACCGAGGTCTACTCCACCGCTGCCGACAACCAGACCAGCGTCGAGATCAACGTGCTCCAGGGCGAGCGCGAGCTTGCCCGCGACAACAAGTCGCTCGGTAAGTTCCAGCTGACCGGTATCCCGGCTGCCCGCCGCGGCGTGCCGCAGATCGAGGTCACCTTCGACATCGACGCCAACGGCATCGTCAAGGTCTCCGCTAAGGACAAGGGCACCGGCAAGGAGCAGCAGATCACCATTTCCGGCTCTACCGCTCTGTCCGACGACGAAGTCGATCGTATGGTCAAGGACGCCGAGGCTCATGCCGAGGAGGACAAGAAGCAGAAGGAAGAGGTCGAGGTCCGCAACCAGACCGACAGCCTGTGCTATTCCACCGAGCAGACCCTCAACGAGCTGGGCGACAAGGTTTCCGCTGACGTGAAGTCCAAGGCCGAGGCCGCTATCGCCGACGCCAAGAAGCGCTCGAGGCTCTGACGTCGAGGCCATCAAGGCCGCCGGCGAGTCCCTGCAGTCCGTGGCCTACGAGCTGGCCCAGGTTGTCTACGCCGACGCTCAGCAGCAGACCGACGGTGCCGCTGGTGCCCAGCCTGCCGACGATGACGTCGTCGACGCCGACTACGAGGTTGTGGACGACGAGGACAAGTAATCATGTCCGCCCGTAAAGCTCGCACGGAGGCGGCTGCCGCCGGCGCCGCCCCCGTTGACTCTGAGGAGAAGGACGTGAAGATTCCCGTAGAGGCCGCAGACGATACCGAGGTCAATGAGGCCCCGGCCGCCGAGGCTGCCGAGAACCAGGTAGAGGATTCCAACAAGGAGGCGACGATGACCGAGGACGAGATGGTGGAAGCCGCTATCCGCGCCGGTGAGGAAGCGCCGACAACGACTTTAAGCTCAAGTTCGAGCAGGCCCAAAAGGAGCTTGCCGACGTGCGCAATGAGCTCGATGCTGCGGCAGAGGCCCAGAAGGCCGCCGAGGACAAGGCGAAGGACGCTACCGAGCGAACCGCTCGTCTGCAGGCCGACTGGGAGAACTTCCGTCGCCGCACCGCCAACGAGCGCATCGCCGAGCGCGAGCGCGCGACCGAGAAGCTCGTCACCGCGCTGTTGCCGGTGATCGACGATATCGAGCGCGCGATCGACCATGCCCGCAGCCAAGAGCTTTCCGACGACTTTAAGCAGTTCGTCGATGGCGTTGACGCGGTACATGCCAAGCTGCTCGATGTGTTTGCGCACGAGGGCGTTGAGCCCATCGATCCCAAGGGTGAGGCGTTCGATCCGCTCGAGCACCAGGCTGTGGGTCGCGTCGAGGACGCATCGCAGTACGACGAGACCGTCAACGACGTGTACCAGAAGGGCTACCGCATGGCGGATCGCATTCTGCGTTCCGCGATGGTGACGGTGCCTACGGTGGCGAGAAGCGCCCCGCACCGGAGCCCGAAGCGGCGCCCGAGGATGCTACGGCCGATACGGCCGAGAGCACCGAGGAGTAATTGAGAAGGGCCCCGGGGCAACACCCGGGGCCCTTTCTGGCCTAGTGCCATATGACAGTATGAGCCGCCGTCCGCAGGGGCGGCGGATATAACAGGAGAGGAGCTACGATGGCTGCAGGCAAAACCTTCTATGAGCATCGATCGAATGTACAGCTACGTACGTCTGAGCATTCGATCGATGTACAGCTACGTACGTCTGAGCATCGATCGATGTACAGCTACGTACGTCTGAGCATCGATCGATGTACAGCTACGTACTCTGAGCATCGATCGATGTACAGCTACGTACGTCTAGATCGATCATGTACAGCTAGACGTCTGGAGCCATCGATCCATGTCACACCTTATCATAGAGA
>ENA-OQCN01001363-OQCN01001363.1-human-gut-metagenome-genome-assembly--contig:-NODE-1363-length-12258-cov-2.472591_pt1 | contig 12258 bp, 16 predicted proteins | sample MGYA00242497_ERZ504576 | MGnify/ENA primary metagenome ERZ504576 (study PRJEB26092, sample SAMD00036296) | human gut metagenome | host: Homo sapiens | study: EMG produced TPA metagenomics assembly of...
CAACGGCCCCCGACCCGACCCGAGGACGAGGACGCGCAGTGCCGATCTACGCCCGCGACCCGTCCACCGTGCATAAGCCCGACAACAGCCGCACGGCCCCCGGCCCCCGCATCGACACCTACACCGCCGACGACAACGGCGGCATCTGCCGCCGCGAGATCGGCCCCGAGGATACCATCGACGGCATCAAGGCCAAGGACTGGGCCGCCTACGTGGGCCGCAGCCCGATGTATTACCTGATGCAGTTTTTCCGCATGAGCATCACGAAGCAGAAGGTCACAGTCTGCCTGTCGGCATTCCTGTTCGGGCCTGCCTATCTGCTTTACCGCAAGATGTGGAAGGAGGGTCTGCTGACAGCCCTGCTGTCCATCGCTTTGAGCGTGCCGTCGCTCATCGCCATTGTGGCGACCTTCAACGTCGCTGTTCGGCAGTATGCCGCTGCATTGGGTGCCGTGGCCGCCGACGTCTGTGCCATTGCGGACTGGATCGTCAGGATTTTGCTGGGACTTTTCTCGGTCTGGCTGTACCGCAACACCTCAAAGAAAAATATTGATAAAATCTACAGCGAATACCCCGAGGGCGACGCCCGCACCGATGCCTGCTGCAAAAGGGCGGCACCAGCATCTGGGCGGCGCTGCTCTACTTTGGCATCGTACTGCTGCTCTCCTCGCTGGTCATCAATCTGGCCGGGCCGGGCTTGTTCAGTACGCCATGCCATGGCCGGGTATTAACGCAACACCACACCCCAACGCAGGGTGTTTAATTTAGGAGGAAACTATGAAAACTGCACTGGTGATTATGGCCGCCGGTATCGGCTCCCGTTTCGGCGGCGGCATCAAACAGCTGGCTGCCGTCGGTCCCAACGGCGAGATCATCATGGACTATTCCATTCATGACGCCATCGAGGCCGGTTTTGACAAGATCGTCTTTATCATCCGCCACGACATTGAGGAGGCGTTTAAAGAGGCCATCGGTGACCGCATTGAGAAGATCTGCGCCGGGCTGGGCGTTGAGATCGACTATGCGTTCCAGCACTCGAGAACGTGCCGGAGGGCTTCTCCGTGCCCGAGGGCCGCTCCAAGCCCTGGGGCACCGGCCAGGCCGTGCTGGCCTGCAAGGGCATTATTAAGGAGCCGTTCGCCGTCATCAACGCTGATGACTACTACGGCAAGGAGGCGTTCGTCCGGCTGCACGACTTCCTGCAGGCTACACGCCCGACAAGCCGGGCGACCTTGCCATGGCGGGCTTTGTGCTGAAAAACACCCTGAGCGACAACGGCGCGGTCACCCGCGGCATCTGCCAGATGAACGACGCCCACTACCTGACCGGCGTGCTGGAGACCGGCGGCATTGAAAAGACCGCCGACGGCGCAGCCGCAGGCGGCAAAAGCATCGACATCGACAGCCTTGTTTCGATGAACATGTGGGCGCTGACCCCCGAGTTCGTGGAGCTGCTGGAATCCGGCTTTGTGGAGTTCTTCGAGAAGGCCGCCCCCGCCAACCCGCTGAAGGCCGAGTACCTGCTGCCCATCTACATTGATGAACTGCTGCACGCCGACAAGGTCAGCGTCAAGGTGCTGCCCACCCACGACAAGTGGTTCGGTGTCACCTACGCCGAGGACAAGCAGACCGTCATTGACAGCTTTGCCCGGCTCGTCGCCGACGGCGTGTACAAGAAGGATCTGTTCAGCGATCTGAAGAAGTAAAACAGCCAAAAACGCCCCGCTGCGGCAGGTCCTGACGGACAGCACAGCGGGGCTTCTTTTTTGGTTGAAAATTGCAAAAGACTGGCACACAACGCTATGGAAAGCGGAGACAAAACGCGGTATGGTTACTATAACAGAAGCAGAATCACACCGCATACACCGTTACAGGAGGGCAATCATGGCAAAGAATGAATTTGACATCACATCCCTGACCCCGGAGCAGCGCGACGCACGCCTGGCGCTGGACGTGGAGCGTCTGCTGCGCTTTGGCCGCAAGCACAAGCTCATCAAAGATCTGGACATTCTGGTGGCGCGCAACACCCTGCTGGATCTGCTGGCCCTGGCCGCCCCCAGCGAGGCCAAGCCCCCGAAGGAGGACCCCGAGACCCCCGCTGCCCTGCTGGACGAGATGGTCGAGCTGGCCGCGCAGAAGGAGCTGTTCGACGGCGCGGTCAACCAGTACCGCATCAACTTTGAGACCCGCCTGATGGGCGCCCTGATGCCCCGCGAGAGCGAGGTCTGCAAGAAGTTCCGCAAGCTCTACGTCAAGCAGGCGCCAAGGCCGCTACCGACTGGTTCTATCAGCTCTGCGTCGACACGAACTACATCCGCACCGCGCAGATCGCCAAGAACATCCAGTGGAACACCGCCACCCCCTACGGCGAGCTGGAGATCACCATCAACCTGACGAAGCCCGAGAAGGACCCCAAGACGATTGCCCTCGAGCGCCTGCAGCCCAAATCCGGCTACCCCGCCTGCATGCTCTGCAAGGAGAACATCGGCTACGCGGGCCGCATCAACTTTCCGGCGCGCCAGACCCACCGCATTGTGCCCATCACGCTGGCGGGTGAGCAGTTCTATCTGCAGTACAGCCCTTACGCCTACTTCCATGAGCACTGCATCATGCTGCACGAGCAGCACAAGCCGATGGAGATGAACAAGCAGACGCTGGCGGAAATTTTCGACTTCGTCGGACAGTTCCCCCACTACACCTGCGGCTCCAACGCCGACCTGCCCATCGTCGGCGGCAGCATCCTGAGCCACAGCCACTTCCAGGGCGGGCGGTATGTTTTCCCGATGCAGAAGGCTGACATCGCCATGCCGATGACCGACATCCGATACCCCGGCGTCAAGGCAGGCATCCTGAACTGGCCTGTCTCCGCCGTGCGTCTGGTGGGCCGCAGCAGCCAGCAGATGCAGAATGTTGCCAACAACATCCTGTCCGCCTGGCGCAGCTACACCGACGAGAGCGTCGGCATTCTGGCCGAGACCGACGGCACGCCCCACAACACCGTGACGCCGATCCTGCACTACGACGAGACCGAGGGCTACATCCTTGACCTGGCCCTGCGCAATAACCGCACGAGCGAGGAGTACCCCGACGGCATCTTCCATCCGCATAAGGAATACCACAATATCAAAAAGGAAAACATCGGCCTGATCGAGGTCATGGGTCTGGCCATCCTGCCCGCCCGCCTGAAGGATCAGGCGCGCAGATCGCGGAAATTCTGGCCGGGCAGCGCCCGAACACCAGCCGCGAAGCGGGCGACACGCTGGCCGTCCATGCCGACTGGATCGACGAGCTGATTGCAAAGTACGGCACCCACATGAAGCCGCAGGACGCCAACAAGGCCGTCAAGGCCGAGATCGGCACCGTGTTCAGCCATGTTTTGGAGAATGCCGGTGTCTTTAAGCAGGACGCCGCCGGTCAGGCCGCCTTTGTCAGGTTCATGCAGAGCGTGGGCTTTAAGAAGGCGTAAAATCGCATAAGAAGCAGGGACACCGGCCCGCAAGGGCCGGTGTCCCTTTTTTGCTGTTGTCTTGTAGGGGCCGGGCATGCCCGGCCCGCAGCCTTCCGGGAGACAGCCGTTTGCCGTACACATCCCGCGGAGCGTCAAGGCCGCTCCCTACAAAGCACCCGTTATCGTCATCCTGTAGGGAGGGGTCTTGACCCCTCCGTGCGGCTTTCCCGCAAGCGCCTGTTTGCCTTACGCGCGCGGGCCGGGCATGCCCGGCCCCTACCACGCTGCGTTCTCCTCATACCCGCACTCCCACAGCACGCCCCAATCCAGCTCCTCATCTATCCCGGCTTCATACCGTGCCAGATTTACATCAATGACCCGCTGCTTCACATTCACGCAGCAGAGCAGTGTAAAGCTGACTGCTGCCGCAAAAATGGCGAGCTTCGCCGCCGGGATCGGCTTGAACACCCGCACCAGCGCCAGCACCGCACAGACGGCCAGCACAAACAGGCACCATGCCGCCGTGAACCGCCGGGGCGTCAGGGCGCAGAGCGTCACATAGACAGCCAGCTTGCCCGCTGCCAGCGCGGCAAAAGCCACGCCGAACCCGCAGAACACGGCGGCCAACGCTTTGGGCAGCGGCGCACGGCCAAAGAACTGTATGCCCGCCAGCACCGCAAAATTGAGCAGCAGGATTTTCAGCAGCTCCCAAAAGCCGTTCACCGCAAAAGCGGCGGTGTCCGGTGCGTCCAGCCCCAGCGGCGCAGCGGCGAGCCACTCCCCTGCCTGCACGGCAAAGAACAACGCATAGACGCCGCACAGCGCCGTTACAGCCGCCACCGCCGTGGTGCGCGGCACAATGCGGCAGTTTTCCAGCACAGCGGCACACTGCTGCGCCGTGGTGGGCGGGGCTTTGCGGCGCAGGGAGCCGCCCACCAGCCGTACAGCCACGCCCCCACCGGGAGTGAGAGCAGGATATACATCAGCTGGTCAATGAATCTCACATTGTTCAGCAGCCTGCTCCACCAGTCGGACACCTGCTGCCCCAGCGCGGCAAAGTTCGCATCGGCTGCTGCCAGCAGCCCCCATGCCACACCGCACAGCGCCATCGTCACCGCTGCGGTAACGATGAGGTGCAGAACTTTTCGTGTCCCCGTGCGGTCCTGCAGATGGGTGCGCAGCGCAGCAAAGACCGTGCGCGCCCGCAGGAAGAAATTCCCGAACGGCAGGAGGACGAATCCGGCCAGCGCGTCCAGCGGGGCCAGGCTGCCGCTCTGCCCCTGCGCCAGCATCCCGCACCGTGCCAGCACATACCAGACGGCGAACAGATGCCATGCCATCCACTGCCAGTCTCCCAGCGGCCCCGGCTGGTAGCCGTACAGCGGATACGCCGCAGCCAGCGCCATCCAGCATACGGCCCAGAGCGGCGTCTCCCTGGCGGCGGTGCGGTGCGCGGCGCGGGCGGCACAGTCCACATACACAATGAACAGCGCCGCAAAAACCGGCATTCCCCAACCCGGATATGACTGCGGAAACATCACTCCGCGCAGATAAAAATACGCCAGCGGGTACATTAAAACAGCATACAGCATACCATCACCTCAACGTAGGGGCCGGACAAGTCCGGCCCGGCAGTGTAAAGGCAATAACGCATAATTCTAAGTGCCGATACGGCGAGCGAGGTGCGGCAGCTGCTAAGCCAAAAGCGCAGATAATACTTTGTGTATTATCGAGCATTTTGGCAACGCAGATGCCGTGCCGCACACCGAGCCGCAGCGAGGCGCTTCGGAGCGCAACCGCCGCTTGCGGCGGCTCTTGGCGCGGAGATCCGCCGGAGCGGTGCTTAAGCCGTTAGGCGGGAATTGTGCGGTGTTGCCTTGACAGGAGGAGTCGCTCATGATCCTGCAAAAAAATGCCGCATTACGTGGATTCCATTCTGACGCAGGAGGATGCCAGTGCCGCCCTGCAGGACGGTCAGGTTGTCGTGGGCCTGTATACAAACCGGGAGAATGTCCAGTCGGTGGTCCACTCCCACCCGTATTATGAGATGATACTGCCGGTGGCGGGCAGCAGCGTGCGCTACTCCGTCGACGGCAGTGTCTACGATTTGCACCTGGGGGAACTGATACTGTTTCCGGGTGAGATGTACCACTCCGGCAAGTTCAACATCACGGACACGACCTCGGAGCGGCTCGTCGTGCAGATAGCTCCCGGCATCTGGGAGCGTGCCTGGGCGCAAAGCGGCCTGCCGCGGCATGTCTGGTCGGGCGATCCTGTCATTCTGGACACTGACGCCGTCACGCAGTGGGACTTCCGCGGTCTGCTGGAGCGGATGGCCCAGACCGTGTATCTCGATGAAAAAATACGCGACACCGTGCAATGCTGCGAAGTCACGGAGCTGATTTTGCTGATCAGCCAAGTTGTGACCCGGCGGCACAATGCCCCGCCGCCCTCGGCCACCAGTCTGCTCGTCGCCAAGGCGGTTGCTTACCTTCAGGCCAACTACACCGACCCGCATCTGACCGTGGCCCAGCTGGCAAAGTACACCTACACCAGCCGGGAGCACCTGTCCCGCGTGTTCAAAGAGTACACGCTGGAAAGTATACACGGGTATCTGACCAACCTGCGTATGCAGCACTGCCGCAACGAGCTCGCCGACGGCACCGGCGTACTGGACGCCTGCACCGCCAGCGGTTTTGCAAATTACAGCAGCTTTTTAAAGAGTTTCCGCGCACTGTACGGCATCACCCCCGCCGAGTACCGCGCCCAACTAAGACAGAGCCGCAGAACGCCATAAAGGAAACCGCACATTGCGGTGTGCCGTTCCTCGTGCCGTTCGGTATCGGCTGCGGTGTCTGTTGCCTTGTAAAGCAAAATCGCCGCGATATAAACAAAAATCCGCCGGGGAGCTTCCCAAAAACGGGAAGGCTCCCCGGCGGTATTGCCTTAGGGGTCATTCTTATATACGATGACTTTCTGTCCGCATCAAAGGTATTTCCGCAGGGTCGGCACAAGAACGCTCATATTGATCGGCTTTGCGATATGGTCGTTCATCCCGCGTCCAGCGCCACCTGCTTATCTTCGGAAAATGCATTTGCCGTCATGGCGACGATGGGGATATTTGCTTTTTGAGGATCGTCCATTCTCCGAATCTTTTTTGTCGCATCGTAGCCGTTCATCACGGGCATCTGGACGTCCATTAGGATCAGCTGATACGTTCCGTTCGCAGCTTTTTCCAGCATATCCACGCATTCCACACCGTCTTTCGCGCGGTCTACGGTACAGCCTTCTTCCTGCAGCAGCTCGGTGGCGATCTCCGCATTGAGGTCGTTGTCCTCGGTCAGCAGGATCCTTGTACCGCACAGGCACTTTGATCCGAAGGGTTGATCTCTCGTTTCGCCTGTATTTCATCCTCGGACGCAATGCGGCAGGGAATGGTCACGGTAAACGTGGAGCCAACACCGATTTTGCTCTCCACCTCCACGGTGCCGCCCATCAGCTCGACCAGCTTTTTCACGATGCCCATCCCGATGCCGCTGCCTTCCACCTTGCTGACGGTGGACGTGCGTTCCCGTTCAAACGGTTCAAAGATATGCTTCTGGAACTCCTGCGACATACCGATGCCGTTGTCGGCAACCGTGACCACCGTATCGCACCAGCCTCTTTTTCGCCGGGCTTCTGCGTAATGCCACAGCGGATCGTACCGCCGGCTCCCGTGTATTTGACAGCGTTGCTGACGAGGTTTGTACAGACCTCCGTCAGGTGCGGAATATCCGCATAGATATACGGATACGGCAGCTGTGTTGTCACCGTAAGCGTCTGGCCCTTGCTGTCTGCCTGATTCTGGAACATGGCAATGCAATTGCGGAAATCCTTATCGACATCCGAAACAGAATACTCCATCTCCGTCTTGTCGTTCTCAATGCGGGCAAGATCCAGAACATTGTTCAGCAGCATCAGCAGGTTCTGTCCGCACACCTGGATGTTCTCCATGTATTTTTCCAGCTTTGCAGGGTCGTCCAGATGCCGGGAGGCAAGGTCTGCGTAGCCGATAATGGCGTTCATGGGCGTGCGGATGTCATGCGACATATTGAACAGGAAGGTGGATTTGGCCCGGTTTGCGCTCTCGGCGTTTTCCGCAGCGATCTGCAATTTTTCATTCAGCTCCTGCGTATCGTTCGCGGCTTTTCTTGCGGCAGCTTCGGCTTTGCGTGCCTTCCGGAGCAGCTTCAGGATCGCGAGCAGAATGACTGCAACAAAAATGCTGCTGACCAGCAGGACCATGAAGAAGTTATCCCTTATAAACTCACTCAGGGTAACCTTCCGCGCGGAGCTCTTATGCATCGCCAGAGAGCCGGTGAGCATATTGGTCGGCATGGCTTGATCGTTTTGTTCAGTATGGACAGCAGATGGCGGTTTCCGCTATTGACCGCAAAGCAGGATTTGGCAGGATTTGGAAGCGGAACGCTGTAAAGTCGTATTTCTTGCTGTAGTTTTCCTGGCTGCTGACCCCTGTGACAAAGCAGTCCGCCTGTCCGTCCTTGACCAGCCTTGCCGCATCCTCCTGTGCAGCGCAGTCCACGATCTCCCACTGCGGATAATAAACCGCAATGTACCTTGTTAGGGAAATCTTGTTTTGCGGAACGGCAACGCGGTTCGCTTGGTTTTCGTTAAAGTGCTGTTTGTTCGTGACCGCCATCATGTTGGAGGTCCACGTTGTGTTGGTACAGGCAACGCGATAGTCTTCCGCCAGATTGGGCTCTGGTCGAAATGGAATACCATGTCGATCTCGCCTGATTTCAGCGCATCGAGTTCCGCTTTTTGGCTGTCATAACCGACCATCTGGAATACCAGTTCCTGATTTCCCAGACAATCTCTGGCAAACTGAATATAGTCCGTGATGGTTCCGGTGATTTCCCCGGTGGCAGGGTCATAGGTGCTGACGCCGCTGTCACCCGTCAGAAAGCCCATCCTGATCGCACCGTGCTCTTTGAGCCACGCCTTTTCCTCTCCCGTAAGGATCGGGGTATAATCCAGCGAGAAATACCTTTTATAGAGATCCGCCGTATAAAAAGGATCGGCGTCCTCCAACGCGCGCATCGCATTGTCCAGTTCTTCCTTGATATCCGCACGGTCTTTGTTGATCGCATAGTAGATGTCGGATTTTCCCACACGGGTCATGGTCGAGATGCCAAGCTCCGCCCAGAAGGATTCTTCCAGCGAAACAAAGCAGTCGATCTCATGGTTTGCCAGCTTTTGCTTCACATCCTCATTGTTGGAGATGTTGACGTGCTGCGTTTTCAGGTCGTATTTTTCTTCCCATTCGGTCAGCATGACCTCCGGTTCCGTTCCCATCAGAACGCCGATCTTTTTGCCGTTCAGCGTTTTGAAGTCGGAAGCGGTGATGTCCTCGCGCGAGAGATCGGCATAGAGGTAATATTTTTCCTCCCCCATCGGTTCGTCCGAAAACAGCATTTCCTCAGCGCGGTCCTCCGTATAGGAAATATCGCCCATAATGTCGATTTCGCCGTTTTTGAGTTTTTCAAAGCAGTCTGACCAGTCGCAGGTCACATACTCGAGCTGCCAGCCTGTATAGCCGGATAAGGTCTGCAGCAATTCGTAGCCGTAGCCCTTTCTTATGCCCTTCTCGTTGACATAGTTGAAGGTATCCTCAAACGAACCAACGCGGACGCCCTTTACAGGGGCGGTTTCTGCGGCAGCCTTCACAGGGAGCGCGACTGACAGCAACAGCAGCAGGCACAGCACCGCACAGACGTTTTTCCATGTCGGGGTCTGCATGGCTTTGCGCGTTCCGGAGTTTTTCATTCTTTCCCATCTTTCTCCGCCCCAGGCGGCTGCATTCTGATTCCATTTCCGTACCGCCGATTTCAGGAAGGTCATGGCAGCCTCCGTCGCATCGGGTTGTCAGCAGCCTTCTTGAACAGTATATACCAACGTATACAGTATGTATTATAGCATTGTCGCGAAATCGTTTCAAGATTTTTTCGCTGGGCAGCGTAAGTAAATATAAGAAATAGCCATCTGAAATCCGTGACCTTCGGCATCTCAGGTGGCTATTTTTCAGGCCGTCAAAAAACTGCATTTTTGCTCTATTGCGTGTGTAGGGGCGACCATTGGTCGCCCGCCAACGTACCGCAGCAACGCATTTTCTGGGATAGTTTTCTTACAAGGCCAACGGGTGCGGGCGAGCAATGCTCGCCCCCACAAGAGTTTTTCGACAGTCTGAAAATGTGAATCGCTCCATGGGGAGTGGTTCACATTTTGTATATTATTCAGGCAGTTGAATCTCCGGCATCAGCTCATCGGAGACGACTTGCAGCATTTCCTCCAATTTAGCCAGGTCATCGGGACCGAAGCGCTGTTTAGCGCGCTCCATGACAAGGTGCAAGTAGGAATAACTGATGTTATAGTAATCAATGTACTTTTGGGTCGGGCGCAGGCGGTATTCCCGCTTGTCGATGGTGGATCGGATGCGCTCTACATACCTTTTTTGACCAGTGAGTTGATCTTATACGCGGCGTTGGGGGTAGAAAGATTCATCATGTGGCTGAACTGCGCAATCGTAGGTTCGCCCAATGCCATGATGACTTCCATGCAGAAAGATTCTACCGTCGTCAGCGTGGCTTCGCGATCCTCGAATCGACTGAAGATCTGCTTATAGAAGTGCAGTTTGAATTTGGTATATACCCGTCCGAATGTCTGGTCCAGCATAGCGAGAATCCCCCTGTAGGTTAGTGGATTTATTATAGCACATTCCGCCATGTAAAACCAGCCCTCAGGCATCCGTGAGAACAAACGTCAGCTCGGCGTTGGCCGCGCGCACGCCGTCCACCCATGCGGTGGCCTTGCCGATGCCTACCGGGCCATGCCGTTCTATCAGCTCACATTCCAATATCAGCACATCGCCGGGTATGACCTGCCGGCGGAAACGGGCGTTTTTTACACCGCCGAACAGGGCGAGCTTTCCGCGGTTTTCCGGCAGGCTTAACGCGGCTACCGCCCCGGTCTGGGCCAGCGCTTCCAGAATCAGCACACCGGCATAACGGGGTGTCCCGGAAAGTGCCCCTCAAAAAACGGCTCCGTGCGGGTCACGCATTTGACGCCCCGCGCCCATTGGCCGGGGGTGTAGTCCAGGATCTTATCCACCAAAGCAAACGGGTAACGGTGCGGCAGGATCTCTTCGATCTCTGCCGCGCTCATGGCTCGGGGCGGCTCATTTGGCGTATAGTTCATCCTCATTCCTCCCAGCGTTTGAATACCACGCAGGCGTTATGGCCGCCAAAGCCCAGACTATCGCTCATGGCATACTCCACCTGCGCCGCGCGCCCACGGTTGGGGATATAGTCCAGATCCAGCTCCGGGTCCGGCTCCTGCAAATTGACGGTGGCGGGCAAAAAGGCATCGTGCAGAGCCAGCGCGGTAAATACGCCCTCTACCCCGCCTGCCCCGCCCAGCAGATGGCCGGTCATCGACTTGGTAGAAGACACGGCCAGCTTGTACGCATGGCCGCCGAACACCGTCTTGATGGCAGTTGTCTCGCAGCTGTCATTCAGGTGGGTGGACGTCCCGCTGGGCGTTGATGTAGCCGACCTGTTCAGGCACTACCCCGCCGTATGCTTCATGCACAGCTTGGCTGGCCACCACATTCGAAAGCAGATAACCATCTTTGATGACAGCTGCAGAAGTGTCATCACAAGAAGATTCTATTCCCAAGATTATTGTACTCATAATGTTTATTTACGTTTAAACGCTGCAAAAGTAGTGATAAAAGTACGATTCATAACGTATTATTTCATATTTTTGTTGGCTGATTATAAAAATTAACCGCCTATCAGAAAGCTAAAAAAAACAGTACGCTGGGTACTCGGTATTGTATTGGGATTGTATATCGGTACCATATTGTTGCTGAACATTCCATCCGTTCAGCGACAATGTCTGTATTTGTTGCCAATGAACTGGCTTCCATACTGGACAGCAAGATTTCCATTGGGCGAATAAACATAGGATGCTGAACCGCATCATCATCGACGACCTGCTCCTGGACGACCAGTCTGGCAAGGAAATGCTGAAGGTGACCCGTCTTTCTGCCAAATTCGATATTCTCCCCCTATTCAGCGGCAAAATATCCATCAGTAACATACAATTGTTCGGCTTTAACATCAATCTGAACAAGCAGACTCCCAAGGATAAACCTAATTTTCAGTTTGTACTCGACGCATTCGCATCCAAAGATACGGTTCAAAAGAAAAACAACCTGGATCTCCGTATCAATTCCTTACTGATACGCCCGCGGAAAGGTTTCGTATGATGTGCTGTCCGAGAAAGAGACTCCGGGAAAGTTCAATCCACAGCATCTCCGCTTGCGTAACATTATTGCAAACATCTCCCTAAAAGCATTGCAAAATGATTCTATCAATGCCGCCATCAAGCGTCTGAGCATCGAAGAAGAACATTCCGGATTTGAATTGAAGAAACTAAGCCTAAAGGTTATCGGCAATGACCAACGGATGAAAATCGAAAATTTCGCCATCGACCTCCCCAACACCTCTTTGGCAATGGATACTATACACATGGATTATGACAGTCTGGGGGCGTTTGACAATCTTGCCCAAGATGTCCGTTTCTCATTCCATTTGCTGCCCTCTCAAATCGCCTTGCAGGATTTATCGGCTTTTGTTCCGGCTTTTGGTTCTTTCAAGGAAAAATTGCAAGTAGAGGTACAGACGGACGGCACCATCAATCAACTGAATTGCCCGCACCTTTCCGTCTCTGTCGGAAATCATTTTTATC
>ENA-OQCN01001364-OQCN01001364.1-human-gut-metagenome-genome-assembly--contig:-NODE-1364-length-12255-cov-3.053595_pt1 | contig 12255 bp, 22 predicted proteins | sample MGYA00242497_ERZ504576 | MGnify/ENA primary metagenome ERZ504576 (study PRJEB26092, sample SAMD00036296) | human gut metagenome | host: Homo sapiens | study: EMG produced TPA metagenomics assembly of...
GGACGGAGCACTCCCTGCGGGAGGACATTGCCCGGAAGCTGCGGCTGTCCGGGTACGAGGTGGACGCCTGTGCAGACGGCGAAGCCGCATTGGAAGCGCTGACGGCAGAGCGGTACGACCTTGTGCTGCTGGACCTCAATCTGCCCAAGGTGGACGGGATGCAGGTGTTGCGCAGCTTACGGCAGCACGACCTTGAGACCTGTGTGCTGATCTTATCAGCGCGCAGTGAAATTTCAGATAAGGTGGAGGGGCTGGATGCCGGGGCGAACGATTATCTTTCCAAGCCATTCCACCTTGCAGAATTGGAAGCCCGGGTGCGCAGCCTGACCCGGCGCAAGTTCATCCAGCAGGACGTCTGCCTGTGCTGCGGGCGGCTCAGCTTCAACACCCGCAGCCGCGTTGCCACGGTGGATGGTCAGACCCTTGCCCTGACGCGGAAGGAGAGCGGCGTACTGGAATATCTGCTGCTGCATCAGGGACGCCCGGTCAGTCAGGAAGAGCTGATTGAGCACGTCTGGGACGGAAGCGTGGACAGCTTCAGCAACTCCATCCGGGTACATATCTCTGCCTGCGCAAAAAGCTGCGGGCGGTGCTGGGCTACGACCCATCCGCAACCGCATCGGGGAAGGCTACGAGATCGGAGGAGAGGTACAATGAAACGGTTGTCCCTGCAATGGCGCATCACCCTGCTGACGGCGCTGCTCATCGCCTGTGCCTGCGTGTGCATGAACCTGCTTTTATACCGCACCGGTGCAACCGGCATGGATGCCCTCAACGGCTTTATGATGCAGTATCAGCCGGCAGTGAGGATTCCTTGACCATCGAGATCCCGCAGGAGGAAATGTCCAGCCTGCTGGCGCATTTTTCACAGGAAGTCTACGATGCAAAGGTGGTTTTTGGCCGCAAGGGCTGGTGCATTACTGCTGTGGTCACCATCCTCAGCGCGGCCATCGCTTATTTTGTCAGCGGCAGAGCTCTGAAACCGTTGCAGCAGCTTGCGCAGCAGGCGCAGCGGGTCGATCAGGACAGCATTGCTACCGTCCGTCTGGACGAAGATACCGTGCAGGAATTCGGGCAGTTGAGCCGGTCGGTAAACCGGATGCTGGATGGCCTGGCACAGTCCTTTGAATTACAACGGCAGTTTGCGGGCAACGCAGCCCACGAGCTGCGCACCCCGCTGGCTATTTTGCAGACGAAGCTGGAACTGTTTGCAGAGGAGCACCCAGCCATGGATGCCGAGACTGCCGGGCTGGTCAGCTCTCTGCGGGAGCAACTGGATCGCCTGACCGCCCTTGTGCGCACTTTATTAGAGATGAGCAATCTGCAATCGATCTCCCGTACTGACCAGATCGCCCTTGCACCGCTGGTGGAGGAAATTTTGACCGACCTGACCCCCCTTGCCCAGAAAAACAATATCTCCTTGCAGCAGGACTGCGCGGAACTGGGCATGGTGGGCAGTGATGCGCTGATCTACCGACTGGTGTTCAATCTGGTGGAAAACGGTATTAAGTATAACCGCCTCGACGGTGCGGTGCGCGTCACTCTGCGGCGGGAAAAGCAAACTGCCGTGCTGCGCGTTGCGGATACCGGCCCGGGCATCCCCGCAGACTGCCGGGAGAGCATCTTCCAGCCTTTTTCCGGGTGGATAAGTCCCGCAGCCGGGAGATGGGCGGCGTGGGGCTTGGCCTTGCCCTTGTGCGGGAGATCGCCGTACTGCACGGCGGCAGTGTGACTGTGGAGAGCAGCAGCGAAAACGGCACTACCTTTGTCGTCACCCTGCCGCTGGCACAGCCCTGTTGAAGCAAGCAGAGCATGGAAATCGTGCTTCCGAATAAAGGCTTCCCCCGGTCGGAGGAAATCTGTCCCCAAGGGTGAAGGCTTTTGCCCAGTGACGATTTGTGCAAGCATGGGAAGGGGGCTTTATTTTTGGCACACGGGGGAGTATACTGGAAACAGCAGGCCCCGGAAAATAAGAAGGACAAAGGAGATACTGAAAATGCAGGCGACCATTCAAAACGAATTTCTGAGCCTTACGGTGGACACTCACGGTGCCGAGGCCGTCAGCCTGAAGAACGCGGCGGGGGAGGAGCTGCTCTGGCAGGCCGACCCGGCGGTCTGGAAGCGCCACGCGCCATCCTCTTCCCGTGGACGGGCAAGCTTAAAGACGGCAGCTTCACCCATGGCGGCAAGACCTACAAGGGCGGCCAGCACGGTTTTGCCCGGGATGTGGAGCACACCCTGCTGAAAGCGGAGGGCGACACAATCCAGCTCGAGCTGCGCCCGGATGAGGCCATGAAGGCGGAGAAGTTCCCCTTCGACTTCGTGCTCACCAGCACCTTCCGGCTGGACGGAAAGACCCTTCACCACACCCTCACCGTCTCGAACCCCGGCGCCGAAGAGCTGCGGTTCGGCATCGGCTACCACCCGGCCTTTCAGGTGCCGTTCGATGACAGCCACACCGTCGAGGACTACGAGTTCCGCTTTGACCAGCCCGAGAGCCCGGTCATCCTCGACGCCAGCGGGGGCGCCTGCTGACGGGCAAATGCTACTACCAGTGGAAGAACCAGCAGGCCATCCAGCTGACCAACGACCTCTTCGACAACGACAGCTTCTGCATGGCAGGCCTGCGCACCAGGACGCTGGGCATCTACGAGAAGGACACGGGCCGCAGCATCGTCTGCGATGTGGCCGGCTTCCCCTACACCCTCATCTGGTCGGCCCTGTCCAAGCCGGTGCGCTTCGTCTGCATCGAGCCGTGGAACTCGCTGCCCGCCTCGGTGGACGATCCGCAGGAGTGGGAGCAGCGTGCTGCTGCGGCCTGCCTTGCCCCCGGTGAGGAGTGGAGCACGACCCTCAGCACGACCTTCAACCGCTAAACTGCAAGCAAAAAGGGAGGCGCCCCGGCGGGGTGCCTCCCTCTTTTTGTGCGATAAAATTTACAGAGCCTTGATGGCGGTCTTGATGCGCTCGGCAGCCACCCTGGTCTTTTCGGCGTCACCGAAGGCGGTCAGGCGGAAGTAGCCCTCGCCGCACTCGCCGAAGCCCACGCCCGGGGTGCCGACGACGCCGCAGTTCTCCAGCAGCCAGTCGAAGAACTCCCAGCTCTTCATGCTGCCGGGGCAGCGCAGCCAGATGTAGGGGCTGTTCTTGCCGCCGCAGTACCACACGCCGCACTCGTCCAGAGCGTCGGCGATGACCTTGGCGTTCTTGCGGTAGTAGTCGAGGTTGTGCTGGATCTCAGCCATGCCGCTCTCGGTAAAGACGGCGGCAGCGCCGCGCTGCACGACATAAGGCACACCGTTGAACTTGGTGGTCTGGCGGCGCAGCCAGAGCTTGTTGATGTTCATGCCGTCGCGTTCCAGATCTTTCGGCACGACGGTGTAGCCGCAGCGGGTGCCGGTGAAGCCTGCGATCTTGGAGAAGGAGCAGATCTCGATGGCGCACTCGCGGGCGCATCGATCTCGAAGATGCTGCGGGCCAGCTCACCGTCGGAGATGAAGCACTCGTAAGCGGCGTCGTAGAGGATGATGGCGTTGTTCTTTCTGGCGTACTCCACCCATGCCTTGAGCTGGTCGCGGGTGTAGGCAGCGCCGGTGGGGTTATTGGGGCTGCAGATATAGATGATGTCAGCCTTCACGCTGTCGTCGGGCATCCCGAGGAAGCCGTTCTCCTGACTGGTGCGGCCATAGATGATCTTGCGGCCATCGGTGACGTTGTCGTCCACATAGGTGGGGTAGACGGGGTCCGGAACGAGGACGGTGTTGTCCACGTCGAACAGGCCCAGCACATTGGCAAGGTCGCTCTTTGCACCGTCGGAGATGAAGATCTCGTCCTCGTCCAGCTTGGTGCCGCGGCCTGCGTAGTAGCCTGAATGGCCTGCTTGAGGAAGGGGTAGCCCTGCTCGGGGCCGTAGCCGTGGAAGCCTTCCTTGGTACCCATCTCGGTGACGGCGTCATGCATGGCGTCCACGACGCACTTGGCCAGCGGCTGGGTCACATCGCCGATGCCCAGACGGATGATCTCCTTCTCAGGGTGTGCCTCCTGATAGGCGGCGACCTTGTGGGCAATGTCCACGAAGAGGTAGCTGGCCTTCAGCTCATTGTAATGTTTGTTCATTTTCATGATACTTTCCCTCAATTCTTTCTTTATAAGTGGCTTGCCCTCTCAGGCCGCTCCGCGTCCGGCTCCCTCAGAGGGAAAGCCAAAAACATAACGGAGAGGGCAGGGATGCTTAAACTTCAGTGACGCCTTCGTATACGGTGACCGCGCTGCCGGTCATCAGCAGTGTTTTGCCCGGCAGCACCCGGATGATGAGCTCACCGCCGCGCAGCTGGACGTGGACGTCCTCCCCGGCGGGGCAGACGCCCAGCTCGGTCAGCGCCGCCACGGTGGCACATGTGCCGGTGCCGCAGGCCCAGGTCTCGCCGCTGCCCCGCTCCCACACCCGCATTTTCAGGTGGGTGGAGTCCACCACCTGCACGAACTCGGTGTTGACCCGCTCCGGGAAGTTCGGGTGCTTCTCGAACGCCGGGCCGATGTCCTCGAGCTTCAGGCTGTCCACATCGTCCACGACGGTGACGCAGTGGGGGTTGCCCACGCTGATGCAGGTGACGCGCCAGGTCCTGTCCTCCACGGTGAGGGGGCAGTCCACCAGCGGGCCTTCGCCCATATTCACGGCGGGCAGAGCCGCCGCCATGGCGGAGTATCCGCCCATCTCCACCTGCCAGAGCTGGCGGCCCTTGCGGGTGATGGTCTTGGTGCCGCTGTTGGTGTCCACGACGAGCGTCTCTTTGGCGACGCCGTGGGTGTAGAGCCACTCGGCCACGCAGCGTACGCCGTTGCCGCACATCTGGGCCTCGCTGCCGTCGGCGTGAAGATGCGCATCCGTCCGTCTGCGCCGGCCGTCACCGGGGCGCAGATGCAGATGATGCCGTCCGCGCCGATGGAAAAGTGGCGGCGGGAGAGGTCCTGCGAAAGGGCTGCGATGTTCTCCGGCACACCGCTTTCGCGGCAGTCGAGATAGATATAATCGTTGGCGCAGCCCTGCATTTTGGTAAATGAAAGCTTCATGTTGAAAACTCCTTTGGGGCTGCTGGTCAGTCCCCATAAACTTGCCACTCTATAATGATAAGAAAATAGCCCCCGTCTGTCAAGCAGAAAAGGGCTGGCAGAGAGATTTTGAGCGGAATTTTTGCCCGGAAAACCATGCCGGATGCAAAACGGGGCTTGACAATAAGCATATCATGGGATATAAAGAAAGAGAGCGTTCTGCGCAGGGAGACAGTCTGCCCGCCAAAGGGAGGAGGGAAAGGCTGCCATGGTCTGCGCAGCGTGAAGATGCGAAATTAAAGCAAAAGGAGACCGCTATCATGGATACGTTTGAGAAGATCCGCGCACTGCTGGCAGAACAGCTGGACATCGACCCCGCTAAGATCACGATGGACAGTGACATTATGGGCGATTTTGAGGCCGACAGCCTCGACATCGTGGATATGGTGATGACGCTGGAGGATGAGTTTGGCATCGAGGTGCCGGACGACGCCATCGAGAACCTGCGCACGGTGGTGATGTGGTGAAGTTTGTGGACAGCCACAAGGCTGAGCGACCAACAAGCAAAAAAGCCCCGCATCCGCGCCTCTGCACACGGCAGAGTAGGCGGCGGGGCTTTATATATGGGTTCGTGCGGAACGATGAGCGTTTGGCGCACGGCCTTGGGAGGATAAGATTAAAATGGCAAAAGACAACAAAAAGCTCGTACAGGCGATCACCAGTCAGGAGGAGAACTTCGCACAGTGGTATACCGACATCTGCGTCAAGGCAGAGCTGGTCGAGTATTCCAGCGTGAAGGGCTTCATCATCCTGCGCCCCTATGGTCAGGCGATTTGGGAGCTCATCCAGAAGGATATGGATGCCCGCTTCAAGCTACCGGCCATGAGAACGTGGCAATGCCCGTGCTGATCCCTGAGAGCCTGCTGCAGAAGGAAGGCGAGCTGGTCAATGGCTTCGCGCCGGAGGTGGCGTGGGTCACGATGGGCGGCTCCGACAAGCTGGAAGAGCGTCTGGCTGTCCGCCCCACCAGCGAGACCATGTTCTGCGACCACTGGTCCCGCGTGCTGCACAGCTACCGCGAGCTGCCCATGAAGTACAACCAGTGGTGCAGCGTCGTGCGCTGGGAGAAGACCACCCGTCCCTTCCTGCGCAGCCGCGAGTTCTGGTGGCAGGAGGGCCACACCATCCACGAGACTGCCGCCGAGGCTGAGGCTGAGACCCAGCAGCAGCTGAACTGCTACGCAGACGTCTGTGAGCAGGACCTGGCTATCCCTGTTGTCAAGGGCCGCAAGACCGATAAGGAGAAGTTCGCCGGTGCTGAGGCTACCTATACCATCGAAGCCATGATGAAGGACGGCAAGGCCCTGCAGAGCGGCACCAGCCACTACTTCGGCGATAAGTTCAGCAAGGCTTACGACGTGACCTTTACCGGCCGCGACAACCAGCTGCATCATCCGTTCCAGACCAGCTGGGGCGTTTCCACCCGTCTGGTGGGCGCTATCATCATGACCCACGGCGACGACGACGGTCTCATCCTGCCCCCGGCTGTCGCCCCCATCCAGGTCGTGGTGGTGCCTATCGCTGCCCACAAGCCCGGCGTCTCCGAGAAGGCTGCTGAGCTGGCCGAGAAGATCTCCAAGTACGCCCGCGTCAAGCTGGACGACAGCGACAACGCTCCCGGCTGGAAGTTCTCTCAGTGGGAGATGAAGGGCGTGCCTTTGCGCCTCGAGATCGGCCCCAAGGACCTGGAGAAGAACCAGTGCGTCCTCGTCCGCCGCGACACCCGCGAGAAGGTGTTCGTCTCTCTGGACGAGCTGGAGACCGCGATCCCGGCCCAGCTGGAGGCTCTGCGCAAGGACCTGTACGAGCGCGCTCTTGCCAACCGTGAGAAGCGCACCTGGCTGCCACCACCATGGACGAGGTCAAGGAGCTGGCCAAGGCCAACACCGGCTACATCAAGACCATGTGGTGCGGCGACCTGGCCTGCGAGATGAAGATGAAGGAAGAAGTCGGCCTGTCCAGCCGCTGCATGCCCTTTGAGCAGGAGCACCTGAGCGATGTCTGCCCCTGCTGCGGCAAGCCCGCCAAGACCATGGTCTACTGGGGCATCGCATACTAAGCGAAACTTTTGCAAGACAACTGAGAGCAGCCGCTTTCCTCACGGGAGAGCGGCTGCTCTTTTGTGCAATCTGGCAATAATCTGGTAAAAATTTTGTAAAAGGGGTTGAAAAAATCGTCCAGCCGTAGTATGATGACGGGGCTGAAAAAGGCAAATACTTTACAGGAGGAAGCGAACACGATGTCCGGCGACCATTTAGACAACCCCAAACAACGCTCCTCCTGCGATGCGGGCAGTATGGATTGAATCTGCCGCGTCCTGAATGCATCTGCCCATGATACACCGCAGGAGTCTGACCAAAAGACGACGCGGTGTATTTTTATGCCCCAAAAGGGAGGAGGAACCCAAGATGCAGCAGAAGAACTACCAGCAGGAAATACTCGCCCTCATCCACAGCGGCCTGCCGCAGGCAGAGCTGGCCGAAAAGCTCTCTGATTACCACGAGAACGACCTTGCCGACGCCTCGCAGCCCTGACGCCCGACGAGCGCCAGAAGCTCTATGCCGTTCTGGGCGTGGATACCGTGGCCGAGATCTTCTCCTATCTGGACGACGCAGAACCTTACCTGAAAGAACTGCCCAGCGAGAAGGCCGCCAACGTCGTTTCCCACATGGACTCGGACGACGCCGTGGACGCTCTGGACGACCTCGAGGAAGAGGATAAAGCCAAGATCGTCGGCCAGCTGGACAAAGACTCCGCCGAAGATGTGAAGATGCTGCTCTCCTACGGCGAGGACGAGATCGGCAGCAGCATGACCACCAACTACATCTGCATCCGGAAGGACATGACCATCCGGCAGGCCATGAGTGAGCTGGTGAAGCAGGCGGGCGAGAACGACAACATCTCTACCCTCTACGTCGTGGACGAGAACGACAAGTTCTACGGCGCCATCGACTGAAAGACCTCATCATCGCCCGTGCGGAGGACCGCCTCGAAAAGCTCATTGCCCGGTCCTACCCCTATGTGACCGACCACGAAAAGATCAGCGACTGCATCGACCGCATCGTAGACTACGCCGAGCGCTCTCTGCCTGTCCTGAACGATGCCGGCGAGCTGGTGGGCATCATCACCTCGGCAGATGTCGTCGAACTGGTCGATGACGAGATGGGCGACGATTACGCAAAGCTGGGCGGCTTGACCAGCGAAGAAGATTTGAACGAGGGCGTCTTCGAGAGTGTCAAGAAGCGCCTGCCCTGGCTGATCGCTCTGCTCTTCCTCGGGATGCTGGTGTCCTCGGTGGTGGGTGCCTTTGAGTCGGTGGTGGCTGTCCTGCCCATCGTCATCTGCTTCCAGTCCATGGTGCTGGATATGGCGGGCAATGTCGGCACCCAGTCGCTGGCCGTCACCATCCGCGTGCTGGTGGACGAGAACCTGACCACCTCCAAAAAGCTGCATCTGCTCTGGAAGGAGATGCGGGTGGGTCTGGTCAACGGTGCGCTTCTGGCCGTCATGGCGCTGGGCTTCCTCGGCTGCTATATCCACTTCTTCAAAGCCTATGCGTGGGGACAGGCGTTCCTGCTCTCCGGCTGCGTCGGTGTTTCCCTCATCGTGGCGATGGTCATTTCCAGCCTGGTGGGTACGGTCATCCCCATGCTGTTCCATAAGATCCATATCGACCCCGCCGTGGCGTCCGGCCCGCTCATCACCACCATCAACGACCTCGTGGCCGTCGTGGTGTACTACGGTCTGGCCATGATCGTGCTCATTGATATGTTCCATCTGGCTGATTTTTGAATAAGAGCAAAGGCTCCGGCACTGCCGGAGCTTTTTGCGTCTTATCGATTCTCTATCCAGTACCGCTGGGTCAGCATCCCATCCGAGGAGTCAAACATCTCATCTTCCAGTACGCCGCCGTTAGACTGAATCGTCTTTGCTGAGGCGATGTTATAGTGGTCACAGCAGATGCGCACCTTGGAGATGCCGCGCTCCTTGGCCTTTTCGAGGGTCATGCAGAGCATCTGGCTGGCGTAACCGTTCTTCCGCTCCGAGGGGCGGACGCTGTAGCCGATATGACCGCCGTAGGCCAGCAGATAGTCGTTGAGGTGGTGGCGCAGGTTGGTCATGCCGACAAGATGTTCCTGCTCGTCCAGAGCCAGATACTGGGTGGCCGGTACGAACCCGGCAGGCGTGGTGGCTGGGTCTTTCAGCTTGCGGATGTTAGCCAGCCACTGGCCAAAGTCGTCGTATTTGTCCAGCGCCGAAGTGCCGTCGAGCCGGGAGCTGATGGCAAGAAACTCTTCCCGGTAGGCCATGACCTGCTCCCGGTCGCCCTCGTCCGGCTCCCGCAGATGGAGTTTCTGGGACGGCGTATGGCGAGCTGCGGCGCGGAAGTCCGGTGCTTTCATCAGGCCGTGGCGGTTGCAGTAGAAGTAGAGTACGCCCGCACCGGTGATTTTGAAACGGCAGCTGCGTCTCCCTCAGGGTAAAGTTTGACCAGCTGCAATTTGTCGCCGGTGAGGCAGGCAATGAAGGAAATGTAGTGGTCTTTGGTCATGGGGTGGTGGATGGTGACGAAAAGCTCATCTTCCACCCGCTCGAGCGTCAGCTGATGATGTTCGTCGCGTCGTCCGCCTCAGAGATGTCCAGCGGCGGCAGGGTGATGCCGCAGCAGCTCACGACAGCCTGGCCGGTGGCGTGGAGCACATTGCCGCACAGGGGGCAGACGTAGAGCTTGGAGCGAAGCAAGTTGCAGAACGGTTCCGGTTGACGACGGGTTCGCCCTGCATCAACTCGAGCACGCTGACGCCCAGAGCCGCCGCCAGCGGCTCCAGCAGGGAAATATCGGGCAGGCCGCGGGCTGTCTCCCACTTGGAGATGGCCTTTGCGCTGACGGCCAGCTTTTCGGCCAGCTCTGCCTGCGTCATGTGTTTGGCTTCCCGCAGCTGCCGGATGGCAGTGCCGGTAACGTAAGAATCCATAAAAACTCTCCTTTGTGATTGTTTCTCTCTGTCCAAAGGATACCATAACAAAAAGCTCCACACAACCTACGCTGCGTGGAGCTTTGCTTTTTGAAATTACTCGGCTTCTTCGTCCTCGTCCAGCTCGATGCTGAACACGGCCTTTTTCAGCTTGCCGCAGCCCTGAGCTTTCAGGCCGGACTTGTAGGGTTCACCGGCCAGATAGAGGGCAAAGCGCCCCTCGCAGAGCATCCCGGCGATGCTGGTGCCGGCGGTGCCGACGGTCAGGTCGGCAGCCTCGTCGGTGGGCTTGGTGGGGGTCAGCTCGCCAAGTGAGACTTCAAACAGCTCGCTGCCCTCAAGGTCGGTCTCGAGGGTCAGGTGATCGTCCCGGCGCTGGAAGAGCGCTTTGTCCGAGGTCTGCGGCGTGACGGTGCTCACCGTGACCACGGCCTTGTCGCCGTCGATGCGGGTCTTGCCGGCAGGCAGATTGTTGATGTCCCGGGCCATGACGAACTCGATGACAGCGTCGAGGTTGTCGCTCATGCGAGATAGTTGGGGAGATTGTTCAGGGTATCGTAAATCATAGGAGAAACCTCTTATTCTGAATCTTTGGGGTCGGTCATCAGCTCTTTGATGCTGGGGACAACGCCGCCCAGATTCTGCAAATCGGAAGGGATGATGATCTTGGTGGCCTTGCCGTTGGCGACCTTGGCCAGCGCTTCCAGACTGCGCAGGGCAAGAACCTTATCGGTGGGCATGGCTTCGTTCAGCAGGCGGATGGCGTCGGCGTTGGCCTTCTGGACGGCGAGGATGGCCTGCGCCTCGCCCTCGGCCTCAAGGATGCGCTGCTGTTTGACGGCGTCGGCGCGGAGGATGGCGGATTCCTTTTCGCCCTCGGCGGCAGTAATGGCGGCCTGCTTTTCACCGTCTGCTTTCAGGATGACGGCGCGCTTCTCGCGCTCTGCCTTCATCTGCTTTTCCATGGCCTCCTGGATCTCGCGCGGCGGATGATGTTCTTGACCTCAACACGGTTGACCTTGATGCCCCACTTGTCGGTGGCCTCGTCCAGGATGGCCGTGATCTTGCTGTTGATGGTGTCGCGGCTGGTGAGGGTGTGGTCCAGCTCCATCTCGCCGATGATGTTGCGCAGGGTGGTGGCCGACAGGCTCTCGATGGCGGCAATGGGCTGGTTGACGCCGTAGGTGTAGAGCTTGGCGTCCATTACCTGAAAGAACACCACCGTATCGATCTGCATGGTGACGTTATCGCGGGTGATGACCGGCTGAGGGGGAAAGTCGGCGACCTGCTCTTTCAGGCTGACTTTCTTCGCCACCCGCTCGAGGAACGGGATCTTGACGTGAAGGCCGGCGCTCCATGTCTCGGAGTAGCTGCCCAGACGCTCCACGACGTAGACCATGGACTGCGGCACGATGACGATGTTGGTGACGACCACCAGCAGGATGACAAAGATGAGGATGAGGATAAGGAACAGCATGATAGGCATAGGGACGCTCCTTTCATATCAGTGAGCCGCCCGGCGGGCGGTCTCGGTCAGGACAGGCCTCCACGATGGTATTGGGCAGGTTGTCCTCCAACGAAGGCGTGACGTATGCGTCCACCGCATTATATAGGCGTGCCATTTGTTTTCGTCGCTTACGTAGTCGATGGCATAGACCGGGAATGGGAAAGCGCACGAATTTGGTCGGCACGGTTGCCGACTACACGATACCGATGCGTGTGGCCAAATCGGGATGCTTTTCTTTCAATATGCGGCAGGCTTCCATCAGATAATCTATGCCTTTGCGCGGGTCGGTGGCCTTGAGCGAACCGAAAAGCAGCAGCTTCTTGTCGATGGGCAGGTTGCATTGTAGGCGCACCTTGACCTGTTCGGCCGGGTGGAAAATGTTAGCGTTGATGGTATTTGGGGATGAGAGATCACCTCCTGCCGACCAGAAGCGCACTTTGGCGTGCCAGGCCTTCCAACCATCGGCTGCAAGCCACGAAAATGATATGTGCTCCGCGCAACATTTGCTGTTTTCGCCGGAACACCTTGGCCGACAGGTCATGCGTGCCGCCTCCGTGCGGAAGCAGGGGGCAGTGGTGGCACTCGGTTTGGTATTTCGTGCACTCTCCGCTGTAGTGGCAGATGCCGGTAAACGGCCATTGGTCGTGCATCGTCCACACGATC
>ENA-OQCN01001365-OQCN01001365.1-human-gut-metagenome-genome-assembly--contig:-NODE-1365-length-12245-cov-2.796584_pt1 | contig 12245 bp, 19 predicted proteins | sample MGYA00242497_ERZ504576 | MGnify/ENA primary metagenome ERZ504576 (study PRJEB26092, sample SAMD00036296) | human gut metagenome | host: Homo sapiens | study: EMG produced TPA metagenomics assembly of...
TTGCAATCAAGATGCCGGTATTCTCCTTCGAGAAACTGCGTGGCGCTGAGATCTCCTTAGGACCGGAGATGAAATCCACCGGTGAGTGCCTTGGTATTGCAAAGACCTTCAACGAGGCTCTTTACAAAGCATTCCTCGGCGCAGGTGTGACTTTACCGAAATACAAACAGATGATCATGACCGTCAAAGATGCAGATAAGCCGGAAGCAGTCGGCGTTGCAAAACGTGAGGCACTTGGCTACAAGATTTACGCAACCAGAAGTACCGCAAAATATTTACAGGAGCACGGCGTCAATGCACTTCGTGTCAACAAGATCTCCCAGGAGTCACCGAACGTTATGGACTTAATCTTAGGACATAAGATCGACCTTGTCATCGACACACCGACACAGGGAAATGGTGATAAGACCAGAGACGGATTCCTGATCCGGAGAAATGCAATCGAGACAGGTGTTTACTGTATCACAGCAATGGATACGGCAAATGCGTTGGCACGCAGCTTAGAGACTGCGACCGATGATCTGACACCGGTGGATATTGCGACCGTAAAGAACTTGTAGTTCTTTGAATTTATAATTCTTTAAACTTGTAGTTCTTTGAATTTATAATTCTTTGAACCTGTAGTTCTTTGAATCTTATAATATAGAAAAAACAGCACAAATCCAAAAGGAGGCGTGCTGTTTTTGCTTTTGCGGGATATGGATATTGGCGACAATATGAAAAAACGACATGAAAGCAGTTAAGAAATTGCTTTCATGTCGTTTTTTTTTATATCGCCGGAATATCCACTCCAACATATAGAAAAAAGTCGCGCGGATTAACGGAGTTTCATTTTTTTGCGCGGTTTCTTTTGGGCCAGTGGTTTTTCTGTGCCCAAAGCATCCTGCGGGATCACAGATGCACTACTCATTAAGGCGCTTGCCGCTTTTTGTTCCAGTTTACTTTGATTGTGCTGTGCAATCTGAAGCTTGACCTTGCGGAAACGGTCTGCCGTTTCTTTGATGTAGGCATCGGAAACAAAATGCTTTACAGAATCTTTATCCAATGCGATACGGTTGTCCATGGTTTTCATGATATCTGTGATCTTTAAAGATTTGTTGATCACCGGGTCACTTAAATCGTATATCATGTTTGTGGAAAACTTCAGTACCATCGGATGAAGAAAATCAGCCGGATTCTCTGCAAGCACAAGGCTTTTTCGCCATCGGAAAGATCTACACATGCACCGGTAGGAAGAATATGGATACATTCTGCTAAAGCGGAAAGTACGAGCGGATTGTAGGTGGCTTTATCCTTTTTCAGACGTCCCATGGCAGCAATTTCTGAAATTGGCGGTTTGTTAATGTTCATTGCGGTCAGATGGTCAAATTCGTCCGCTACTGCTAAAATATCGACGAGAAGACGGATATTGTCTGCCGGTTCTTTGACTTTTAAAGTACGGCTGTTTTTAAAAATGATCTGCTGGATAATATCAAGCGTATGTACCGGGAATTTATAATCACCACGGTCCGGGCGGAGTGTTTCATAACCGCGCTCTAAGTTGAGCTGGATAAAATCCTTATCTGCTGTTGTAAGGTCATCCCCTTTGTCTAACACTGTCTGTGGTACATACAGATAACCAAAATCGTAGAGAAGCGCAGCTGTGATAAGGCTGTCTGTTCTGCAGCAGGCAGATGCATCTGATTTGTGATCATCGCACAGAGAATGCCGACACTGATGGAATGTTTGTAAACAAAATCTGCAGAACTTCGCAGGTTTTGTGCAAAATTTAATTTGTGATCAAGACTGCCGTAATGTGTCTGGATGTCTCTGACGAGATCGCTCAGCGAAACAGGTGCCTGATTGGCCTGCAGACGATCCATATTTTCTTTTAATTTAAAAACATATATAGTCTGGAACTGTTCGAATTCAAGATCCTCTCTGGAAAGAGGCGGTACCGGCTCTGCCGGCTCAAGAATAAAAATACCGATCAGACCAAAGTTTTCGATACTGTTAATACCCTGCATGGTTAAAAGTGTGTCTCTTTCATAAAGAAGAACACCCATCTTATTGTAGATTGGTTTTGCAAGTCTCATGCCGGGTTTTAAATCTGCTGTTTTTACAAATTGCATAGGTAAATCCTCCCCCTGTGATGATTATCAGGCTCTTTTTATACCATATCCAGACATCAGATGCCTGAATATTCCCCCAATAATGGTATGTGAAAAAATTAATATTCATATTGTGCTTTACATGCTATAATACCATATTAATAGAAGAAATACAATGAACGAAAAATACAACAGTAGCAGAAAGCTACTGTTCAGCCGAAAGGAACAGCATGAGACACAATTTTTTGAGAAGAATCCTGGGAGGAATACTGACCGGCTGCATACTTGTTACGGCAACTGTCCATGCAGGAACGACACAGAAAGATATTGATAAGGCAAAAGACCAGATCACAGACCTTAAGAAACAGAAAGAAGATGCGAAAGATCAGGTGGACAGCCTGACCAATGAAAAACAGGGATTGGAGAGCGACCTTAGCGGACTGAACGGACAGTTAAATACGATCACTTCTGATATGAACCAGTTAGAGCAGCAGGCAGCGCAGAAAGAAGACGAGATCAATACGGCGGCGGAAGATCTGAAACGTTCCGAGGAACGATCTGCAGAACAGTATGAAGATATGAAAGTGCGCATTCAGTATATTTATGAAAATGGCAATCAGTCTGTATGGGACATGCTTATTCATGTGTCCTCCATGCAGAATTTTTAAATCAGGCGGAATATACAAGTGCAATCAATCAGTATGACAGAAATATGCTTACGGCATATCAGGAGCTCACGGAGCAGATCAAAAAACAGAAAAAGGAACTCGAGGAGCAGAAGGAAGAACTGACTGTATTACAGCAGGAAAAACAGAAAGAGCAGGAAAAAGTCAACAGCCTGATCGAGGATACGCAGAAGAAGATACAGGAATCCAGCGAGAAAATTGAAGATGCACAGTCCGATGTGGAATCGATCGATGCAAAGATCGAGAAAATGATCGAATACGAAAAGCAGCTTGAGATACAGAAGGCAAAAGAGGATGCTGCACGCCTTGCAGCCATCAAAAAGCAGGAACAGGAAAACAGGTCGAATGTGACATACGCACCGGCACAGAGCGATGCGTATCTGTTAGCTGCCATCATCAGTGTGAGGCATGGGGCGAGCCATATGATGGAAAACTTGCGGTGGGCAGCGTGATCATGAACCGTGTCAGAAGCTCCTATTTTCCGAATACGGTTTCCGGTGTGATTTATCAGGGAGGGCAGTTCTCTCCGGTTGCCAGCGGTCGTCTTGCATACCGTCTGGAGCAGGGAGTCGCTTCCGATTGTATGAGTGCGGCACAGGCGGTTCTGGGTGGAACGAGCACAACAAATTGTCTGTATTTTCGTGTGAATAATGGCATTATAGAAGGAACAGTTATAGGTAATCATGTGTTTTATTAAACAAAATGATAAAATGATAAAAATTTAACAAAAAACCCCGCAAAATGGAGCAAAAAGGAAGTAAAAAATTGTTTACAAAGATGAAAATAAAAGAAAGCATATTGCAATTAATTGTGAAATATGTTAGCATAAGAAAGTACAAGAAATGCAGAAAAATAGCTGATTACATAGCAAATAAGCTTTTTAAAATGAAAGAAAAAAAGATAAATTTCAACCGAAAGTTTGAATTTATTTTTTTAAAAAAGATTGTTAAAAAATTAACAGCATTTTTCGGCAACTTTAAAGAGAAAGAAACAAATTCTCTGCAAAAGCAGAGCTTTGTGTTAAATTGAAAGGAGAATTCAAAATGGCAAAGAAAGTAGTTTTAGCAGGTGCCTGCCGTACCGCAATCGGTAAAATGGGTGGAGCATTAAGCAATACTCCAGCAGCAGACTTAGGTGCAATCGTTATCAAAGAGGCTTTAAGAAGAGCAAACGTTAAACCGGAGATGGTTGACGAGGTAAAAATGGGTTGTGTAATCCAGGCAGCTCAGGGACAGAACGTTGCACGTCAGGCAGCAATCAAAGCAGGACTGCCAATCGAAGTTCCGGCAATCACAATCAACGTTGTTTGTGGTTCTGGTTTAAAATGTGTCAATGATGCAGCTACCATGATCATGGCAGGTGAAGCTGATATCGTTGTTGCAGGTGGTATGGAAAACATGTCTATGGCACCATATGCTATGACAAAAGCTCGTTTTGGATATCGTATGAACAATGCAACGATCATCGATACAATGGTAAATGATGCATTAACAGATGCATTCAACCACTATCATATGATGATCACTGCAGAGAACGTATGTGATAAATATGGCATTACAAGAGAAGAACTTGACGAGTTCTCAGCAAACAGCCAGCAGAAATGTGAAAAAGCAATCGCTGAAGGCAAATTTGATGATGAGATCGTTCCGGTTCCTGTTAAAGTGAAAAAAGAGATCGTTGATTTCGTGAAAGATGAGGACCACGTGCCGGTACAACTGCTGAGTCTTTAGCAAAATTAAAATGCTGCTCTGGTAAAGAGGGCGGACTTGTTACAGCAGGTAACGCTTCCGGTATCAACGATGGTGCAGCAGCAATCGTTGTTATGAGCGAAGAGAAAGCAAAAGAACTTGGTGTTACACCAATGGCTACATGGGTAGCAGGTGCTCTTGGCGGAGTTGAGCCTGAAATCATGGGTGTTGGACCTGTTGCTTCTACAAGAAAAGTATTAGCAAAAACTGGTTTATCTATTGATGATATGACTTAATCGAAGCAAACGAAGCATTCGCAGCTCAGTCTATCGCAGTAGCAAGAGATCTGAAATTCGATATGTCAAAAGTAAACGTAAACGGTGGCGCAATCGCATTAGGACACCCGGTAGGTGCTTCCGGATGCCGTATCCTTGTTACATTACTGCATGAGATGCAGAAGAGAGACGCTAAGAGAGGTCTTGCTACACTTTGCATCGGCGGTGGTATGGGATGCTCTACAATCGTTGAGAGATAATAGTTTTTTATAGTAATTCCCGGGGAATGACTTCCCGGGGATTGCATTTTTCAAACATACAGTTAACATAATTATTTTCAGGAGGTAACCGAAATGAAGGTTGGCGTTATTGGTGCAGGAACTATGGGACAGGGCATTGCAAAAGCATTTGCTCAGGTAGAAGGATATGAAGTAGCACTTTGCGATATCAAGCAGGAGTGGGCTGAAGGCGGAAAAGAGAAAATCAAAAAAAGGTTATGCAAGATTAGTAGAAAAAGGAAAAATGACACAGGAAGCTGTTGATGGCATCCTTGCAAAAATCACTCCAGGTTTAAAAGAAGACCTTTGCAAAGACTGTGATCTGATCGTAGAGGCAGCTTTCGAGAACATGGAAGTAAAGAAAACTACTTTCAAAGAATTAGACGAGATCGCAAAACCAGATTGTATCTTCGCTTCTAACACATCCAGTCTTTCTATCACAGAGATCGGAAACGGATTAAACCGTCCAATGGTTGGTATGCATTTCTTCAACCCGGCAGACCGTATGAAACTGATCGAGGTTATCGCTGGTGTGAATACTCCGGATGAAACTGTTGCAGCTATTAAGAAAATCTCTGAAGAGATTGGAAAAACTCCGGTACAGGTTAATGAGGCTGCTGGTTTCGTTGTAAACCGTATCTTAATCCCAATGATCAACGAAGCTGCATTCATCAAAATGGAAGGTGTTTCCGATATCGCTGGTATCGATGCAGCTATGAAACTTGGTGCTAACCACCCAATGGGACCGTTAGAGTTAGGTGATTTCATCGGTCTTGATATCTGCCTTGCTATCATGGATGTACTTTACAAAGAGACAGGCGACAGCAAATATCGTGCATGCCCACTGATCCGTAAGATGGTTCGTGGTGGTAACCTTGGAGCAAAGAGCGGCAAGGGATTCTATGTATACAATGCTGATCGTACAAAGACTCCGGTCGATGCTCAGTAAAATAAATATTTATGGAGGAAAATTAGATCATGGATTTCACTTTAGACAAGAAACATGAAATGGCGCGTTCCTTATTCAAGGAATTTGCTGAAACAGAAGTAAAACCGCTTGCACAGGAAACAGATGAGACAGAAGCTTTCCCGGCAGAAACGGTTAAGAAAATGCAGAAATACGGATTCATGGGAATCCCGGTTCCGAAAGAATACGGCGGACAGGGTTGTGATCCTCTTACATACGTTATGTGCGTAGAAGAGTTATCTAAAGTTTGCGCAACCACAGGTGTTGTTGTATCTGCACATACATCTCTCTGCATCGATCCGATCATGACATATGGTACAGAAGAGCAGAAACAGAAATATGTAAAACCACTTGCAACAGGCGAGAAGTTAGGTGCATTCGCATTAACTGAGCCGGGTGCTGGTACTGATGCACAGGGTGCACAGACAAAAGCTGTTTTAGATGGTGACGAGTGGGTATTAAATGGATCAAAATGCTTCATTACCAATGGTAAAGTTGCAGATGTTTATATCGTAATCGCTATCACAAGCATCACAGAGGACAAGAGAGGCAGAAAGAAGAAAAACTTCTCTGCATTTATCGTAGATAAGGGAGCTCCTGGTTTCTCATTCGGAACAAAAGAGAAGAAGATGGGTATCCGTGGATCATCTACTTATGAGCTGATCTTCGAAGACTGCAGAATCCCGAAAGAGAATCTGTTAGGACCGGAAGGAAAAGGTTTCCCGATCGCAATGCACACACTTGATGGTGGACGTATCGGTATTGCTGCTCAGGCACTTGGTATCGCTGAGGGCGCATTAGACAGAGCTATCGCTTATACAAAAGAGAGAAAACAGTTTGGACGTTCAATCGCACAGCAGCAGAATACACAGTTCAAACTTGCTGATATGGCTGCAAGAATCGAAGCTGCACAGCTTTTAGTTTACAAAGCAGCAATGGCAAAAGCTACTCAGAAAGTATATTCTGTAGAAGCTGCAAAAGCAAAATTATTCGCAGCAGAGACTGCAATGGCTGTTACAACTGAGGTTGTTCAGTTATTCGGTGGATACGGATATATCAGAGAGTACGATGTAGAGCGTATGATGCGTGATGCTAAGATCACTGAGATCTACGAGGTACAAGCGAAGTCCAGCGTATGGTAATCTCCGGTGCATTGTTAAAGTAATTTCGAATCAATCCGCGTAAAATTTAAACATATAAAACATAAGGAGTGGAAAATACATGAATATCGTAGTATGTATTAAACAGGTTCCTGATACAAAGGGCGGCGTTAAGTTCAACCCGGATGGAACGCTTGACAGAGCAGCAATGCTTGCTATCATGAACCCAGATGATAAAGCTGGTCTTGAAGCAGCACTTAGAATCAAAGATGAGACAGGAGCAAAAGTTACAGTTCTTACCATGGGACTTCCAAAGGCTGATGCAGTTCTTCGTGAAGCATTAGCAATGGGTGCTGATGAAGCAGTTCTTGTAACAGACCGCGTATTAGGTGGAGCTGATACATGGGCAACATCTACCACAATCGCTGGTGCACTTCGTAACTTAGACTATGACCTGATCATCACAGGACGTCAGGCTATCGATGGTGATACTGCACAGGTTGGTCCTCAGATCGCTGAGCATCTTGGACTTCCGGTTATCTCTTACGCAGCAGACATCAAAGTAGAGGGTGATTCTGTTGTTGTAAAACGTCAGTACGAAGACAGATATCATGAGTTAAAAGCAAAAATGCCTTGTCTGGTAACTGCTCTTTCTGAATTAATGAGCCGCGTTACATGACACCGGGCGGAATCTTCGATGCATTTGACAAAGAAGTAACCGTTTGGGGCAGAGCAGACTTAAAGGATGTTGACGATTCTGATCTTGGTTTAAAGGGATCTCCTACTAAGATTGCAAAAGCATCTGATAAAGTTGCAAAGGGTGCTGGTGAGAAAGTAAACCTTGATCCGGCAGAATCCGTAGCATATTTGATCGGTAAATTCAAAGAGAAACACATTATCTAATAAAAAAAGGAAAAGTGGTGAATAACATGGCATTAGAAGAATATAAAGGAGTATTTGTCTTTGCACAGCAGGTAGATAACGTATTAGATGGCGTTGCATTTGAGTTACTTGGAAAAGGCAAAGATTAGCAAAAGATTTAGGTACAGACGTAACTGCTGTATTAATTGGTTCTGGTGTAAAAGGATTAGCAGATCAGTTAGCTGAGTATGGTGCTGACAAAGTTATCGTAGTAGATGATCCTGAATTAAAAGACTACAGAACAGAGCCGTATGCTCATGCATTAGCATCTGTAATTAACGAGTTCAAACCTGAAATCATGTTAGTTGGTGCAACTGCTATCGGCCGTGACTTAGGACCTACTGTTTCTGCAAGAGTAAAAACAGGTCTGACAGCAGACTGTACATCTCTTGAGATCGGTGATTTCCCACTGGTTGCTGCACCTGGTAAAGAATCAGAGCAGAAACACAACCAGTTATTAATGACACGTCCTGCATTTGGTGGTAACACCATCGCAACAATTGCCTGCCCGGACAACCGTCCTCAGATGGCAACTGTACGTCCAGGTGTTATGCAGAAGATCGCTCCGATCAGCGGTGCAAAAGCAAACGTTGTAGAGTACAACCCGGGATTTACACCAAACAACAGATATGTTGAGATCTTAAACATCGTAAAAGCTGTTAAGAGCACAGCAAACATTATGGAAGCAAAGATCCTTGTTTCCGGTGGTCGTGGAGTTGGTTCCAAAGAGAACTTCAAACTTTTGGAAGATCTTGCAGAGGTACTTGGCGGTACTGTAAGCTGCTCCCGTGCAGTTGTAGAGAATGGCTGGTTACCAGTTGATTTACAGGTAGGTCAGACTGGTAAAACTGTTCGTCCTCAGATCTACTTTGCAATCGGTATTTCCGGAGCAATCCAGCACGTAGCTGGTATGGAAGATTCTGACCTGATCATCGCAATCAACAAAGATGAAGATGCTCCAATCTTCGACGTAGCTGATTACGGTCTGGTTGGTGATCTGAATAAGATCGTTCCTGCTTTAACAACAGCATTAAAAGCTGAGTTAGGCAAATAAATAATACAGGAAGATTAGCCTGTAAGATATGAGAAAGCCCGTCCTTTGTGCAGGGGTTCCATGAGGAATCCGGCATGAGGGACGGGCTTTTTGTGTATGTTTAGCTGGAAAATCAGATTGTGATAGAATGGGATTTTGTATTATTTATCCGGTAAAATAGTCACCGTGCAGTTCTTCTGATCTGCAGATACAGAGTCAATAGTGATCATATATCCGGTATTAACCGTCACCTGTCCGTTTTCATCGTACCAGCAAAACCTGTAATAGTGTCATCAATCACATCTTTGTCACAGAAAAAACCGTTTCCATCATTGACCAGCCGTAAGACACGTTTGCCATTATTGGTGGAATCATAGACTGGACTGTAGTTATCAGATGCCAGATAGAAAGATCCATATTCATCACTTGCAAGAGTGGTGTCGACATGATAAATGCGAAGTCCGCCAGAAGAAAACAGCGTGTCATAATTACCGTTCGGGGTAATATAGTCAATGATCATATATTCGGAAAAATAACCGGAATGATCCGTACGCGGTATGATCAGACAGCTTCCCTCCTGTGTATCATCTGTCAGGGTAAAAGTCTGAGCAGATGTATTGCGGTCTGAAGAAGAGAGTGATGAAAAAAGTCTGTCGGATTTTTTATCGCTGGGTTGATAAATCTGTACAGATGCAGGAGTATACCATCCGAGCAGCAGTTTTGATAACGGACAAAAATCACCTTCTGATTCATCCATACGTTCAGACCGGCGTCACCCATTGTAGCTTAAAATTTTCCCTTAATCCATATTTATAATAATCCGGGAGTCCCATGCAGTGTCCGTATTCGTGGGCGAGTGTTCCAAGATAATAATCCATGGTATCAGCGTAGGACTGTTCATCGTCTCATAGCCGTCGTCTGTTGTTTCGTAGGATGCAATTGTGCCTTTGGCAGTGTAATGAAATACATTTCCGGTCATATGCCGTGCCCCATAGGAAGCGCGGGAAAAATAATTTGTCAGGCTCTCACATGGATAAAATGAGGTGTTGTCTGTAAGCTGAGCAAAAAAGCAGGACACCGAGAAAAATAACAGGGATAGTTTTAAATAACTTTTTTTTCTGTAGCATAGTAAAAACTCTTTTCTTAAAATATACGGTTAGCTTTGCATGTAAGAAGCAGAAATTCAATGACGTTTATAAATAATTAAGAAAACATTAACTCAATCTTGTGATTGCGGAAAATACTTCCAGATGTTATACTTAATAGCGTTGCATAGATACAGGATAATCGGAATTTGTACTGATAAAAAATGGTCAGACAAAACAGAGTGGATTTTGTCCTGTATTTCAAAAATTTCATAGAAAAATAAAAACGAGAGAAGAGGAAGGGACTATGACTCAGAAAAAGTTTTCCACAAAAATTTCTTGTGGAATGGCACTTTTAGTTGCATCATTCTTATCATGGCTTTTACCCCGCTCGGATACATTAAGACAGTAGGTATAGAAATTACCCTGATCGTTGTTCCGGTGGCGGTAGGAGCTGTTACACTAGGACCAACGGCAGGTGCAATCTTAGGTGGTGTATTTGGATTTGCCAGTTTTTTACGGTGTTTCGGACTAAACGCCTTTGGTGCGACGCTGCTTGGAATTAATCCGTTTCTGGCATTTCTGGTATATGTGCCGACACGTATTCTGGTAGGATGGCTGACCGGATTGATCTATCAGGGACTCAGAAAGACGAAAATCCCATATACTGCATCAATCACGGTCGCAAATTTATGCTGTCCGCTTTTGAATACGACATTGTTTATGGGTATGCTGGTGATTGGTTTTTATCAGACGGAGTATATCCAGTCATTTGTTCAGACACTGGGTGTCAGCAATCCGTTCTGGTTTGTGCTTGCATTTGTGGGAATCAACGGACTTGTTGAAGCGGTTGTATGTTTTGTTGTAGGAACGGCAATTTCTGCAGCTTTGAAAAAGGCACTGAAATACAATTAACAGAATATGTTAAAAACGTTAATGCAGCATTGCGGAAAAGGTGTCCAAGTGCTATACTTAATAACGTTGCATATGAATTACATATTATTAAGAAAAGAGGAAGAGACTATGACTCAGAAAAAGTTTTCCACAAAGTATCTTGTGGAGATGGCACTTTTAGTTGCTATTATTCTTATCATGGCTTTTACCCCGATCGGATATATTAGAACAGCAGGTCTTGAGATCACGCTGATCGTCGTTCCGGTAGCGGTAGGAGCTGTTACATTAGGACCGGCAGCAGGTGCGATCTTAGGCGGTGTGTTTGGCATTACAAGTTTTATCCAGTGCTTTGGCATGAGTCCGTTTGGTGCAGCACTGCTTGGAATTAACGGCTTTTTGACATTTCTGGTATGCGTACCTACCCGTATTTTGATGGGATGGCTGACAGGTCTGATCTATAAAGGACTTCGCAAAACAAAGCTGCCATCCGGTGCATCTGTTACGATCAGCAACCTTTGCTGTCCATTACTTAACACTACATTTTTTATGGGAATGTTAGTGCTCGGATTTTACAATACAGAATACATCCAGTCATTCGTATCGGCTCTGGGTGCAAAAAATGCATTGCTGTTTATTTTAGCATTTGTCGGTGTGAACGGACTGATTGAAGCAATCGTATGTTTTATCGTAGGAACGGCAATTTCAGCAGCTTTGAAAAAGGCATTAAAATACAATTAAATAAAACATATGACGATATGTAGAAAGATCCCGGTGTTACCATTAAGGATAACACTGGGATCTTTCTGCTTATAAAAAAAGCGTTGAAGTTTCCTGTTATATAAAATGAGGAAAGCAGCACACAGAAAATGGCAGATGCGCAGAGTCAGCAGGAAAACGAAAGTACACAGGCAAGCAGGGATATATTTGCAATGGATACATATATGAATGTAACAGCTTATGGTGTTGGTGCAAATGAAGCTGTCCGACGGGCAGAGGAGGAAATAGAACGTCTCGATAGTCTTTTATCTACCGGAGATCAAAATAGTGAGATTTATCAGATCAACCAGAATGGAGGAGGAATCCTTTCGGAGGATACCGCTTATCTTGTGGAACGGTCTTTAGACCTGTACCAGTCAACAAATGGTGCATTTGATATTGCAATATACCCTGTGATGAAAGCATGGGGATTTACAGATGATAATTTCAGGGTGCCGGAGGAAGAAGAATT
>ENA-OQCN01001367-OQCN01001367.1-human-gut-metagenome-genome-assembly--contig:-NODE-1367-length-12223-cov-2.940559_pt1 | contig 12223 bp, 10 predicted proteins | sample MGYA00242497_ERZ504576 | MGnify/ENA primary metagenome ERZ504576 (study PRJEB26092, sample SAMD00036296) | human gut metagenome | host: Homo sapiens | study: EMG produced TPA metagenomics assembly of...
GTCAAGATGTTTTTTCATCTTTTTTCAACTTTTCTTTTTATACATTTTTCAGTATTATATATGGCCGTAAAAAACTATCTGAAAGCTCGTTTCAGACAGTTCTCACTGGCCTAACGGAGAAAGAGGGATTTGAACCCTCGCGCCGGTTACCCGACCTACACCCTTAGCAGGGGCGCCTCTTCAGCCTCTTGAGTATTTCTCCAGCGAAAGTAATTATAACAAGCCTTAATGTGAATGTCAATTACTTTTTTCATATTTTTTACATTTTCTTCCCGTGGGTATTTTCACTGCTTTTTTGCTATTCTCTCTGCAATGATTCTAAGTATGATGGTAGATGATATCGATCAGCTGACTTCTCTTCAGTCTTCGAAATTCTTTGTCCGCCATACGGCTCTCTCCTGGTTCTCTTCTTCTGCGTCTTCTTTTATGTCCCTGCCATCCAGTGCGCCATCGATCATCTTGAGCAGTTCCAGTGCCGAGCGGAAGTTCTCTGTCTTTCCTTCTTCCACCCATGTAACTCTTCCCTGCCAGCTGCTGTGTTGTCTTTGTTCTACTCTAATTATGAATGTTCCTTGTTCACCATTATTCTTTAACATCTCTTCATCACTCAACTTTCTTGTCATTTTTATCCGCTGTGTCTTTTCATGCTTTATAAAATAGTGGCTCTCTGTTCCGGGAAACGGATATCCCAACCGGTCAAAAAAAGCATCGATTTCGAAAACTGCTTCCAGCATTCCTCCAATGCGGATCGGTTCGGTCTGATATCTGTGATAAATACGTCCATTTATTTTTTCATCCCGATAATAGTCTACACATAGAATAATTCCCCATGGTGTTCCAATATAATTTCCTGTATTACTCACTTCTCCCGGTCTCCTTTCCCATCTTATTTTCAGGCAGACATTCCTACTCTGAGAATATTTTACCCAACGACATGACAAAGAAACCGTCTAAACTTTTAAAAAAGCAGGTATTTTTCTTAGACTTTTTCAGACTGTCGCATATATCGGAATATGTTGTTATATTATAGCAAAAGAACCATCCTGCCTGCGTCCCGCATGCTGAATAGTTTTTTACCCAAAAAAGAAAGATCTTCAAGTGTTATCTTAAAGGTCCTTTTCATATACTACACTGTTCACATAATATCTCACGCCGGTCCTCTGCCGGTCTGTGAGGAATTTGTAATTGATTCTCTTCTGAATTACCGCACAGTCTTCTCTCGTTGTATTGATCAGCAGTACCAGGTATTGTCCCTTGCTGTAATGGTTCACGACATCACTGTTGCGGATCGATGTGCAGATGGATTCTTCCAGTCTCTTTGCCAGTCCTTCCAACATGGCTCCTTCTTTCATCGGTCTTCCTTTGCTATCCACAATGGTAGACAGCATAAGATAGATCGACTGTCCGCTCCGTTCCAGCATCCTCACCAGATGATGATAGATTCCGCGGAATGTCGGATAACTGCACAGGTATGCCCCTTTCGGGATTCCTTTTTCTTCCAGATTATGCTGGATGTTGTCCAGTACGTCGTAGGAATGCATCACCTGGTTACCAAGCTGGTTCATGGAATCCAGAAGACGTTTGGACGGTTTTAATCCCCGTTCTTCAAAATATCGTTCTGCCGTATCGGCATACAGATCGGTGGCTTCTTCGTATCTTCCCAGTGCAACCATTGCTTCCATGGTCAATGCTTCCCAATCGGAGAATGGTTCGATATTCGATGCATATACTCCGAGATGTTCGAGCTGTGTATAGTTCTGCTTTTCCCGGTACAGTCCGGCTGCTTCTTCTACACATTCCCGGAACATGTCCTCATACCGTCTTGCTTCAATGGCAACCCAGATCACACTCTGCCGTTTCACAAGGAATTCTCCGGTATAGATCTCGAATATTTTTTCGAGGTCTTTTATCTTTTTATCCGGATTTTTCTCATGTTTTATTCTGTTGTATATCTGGTCAAATTCGGTTGCATCTTCCTGTACTTTAATCTCGTCATTCCAGTAGACGACACCGTTTCTGATCTCTATATAGTTTACATCCGGAAGTCCTGCTTTTTCCAGTCTCTTCTTTGCGTTGTAAATGACGCTCTGAAGGGCATGATGTACATTTTCCACTTCCCGTTCCCCGAACAGTTCCTGTTCCAGTCGGTCCCTGCTGACACCTTTTTTCCTTTCATGTATCAGCATCTGCATCATGGAAGCGAACTGTGTCTCTCCTACTTTTCTTCCGAACAGGGATTTTCCGTCATATATCATGGAAAAACTGCCGAATGTCTTAACCTGTAATATTTTTTCTCTCATTTCCCTGTAATCCTTTTATACATTTTCATTGATCGTATGCTGGATTCTCTCTCTTACAATTGCTGCAATCTCTGTTGTCTTCATGTCTTTGTATTCTTCGTAAAGCAGCGGCTCTAAGAAATGTACCTGTACATTGACATGTTCTGTTGTCTTAGAGTCGAACGGCACGAAACAGTTGATCAGTGCTACCGGAATGATCGGACATCTTGCTCTGGTCGCCGCTTTGAAGCTGCCGCCTTTGAAGTCCTGTACCTGATTGCCCTGTCTTGATCTTGTTCCTTCCGGGAAGATCAGAAAGTTTCTTCCGTTCTTCACGTCATTGCTGACATTTACGATCACCTGCAGTGACTGACGCACATCTTCGCGGTCGATCATGTATGCCTTCATGCAGGTGAATACCTGCTTGAGAATGGTACGTCGGCCACTTCTTTTTTGGCGACTACCGCGAACGGGCGCGGGCATGCTTCCATAATGGCGAGCACGTCGTAGAGTCCCTGGTGATTCGGGTAGAACATGAATCCGTCCTGTTCAGGGATGTTCTCCTGCCCGTGTACCTCGATATGGATATTCCCGGATGTATTTGCCCGGTGATCGATGTATTTTAATAATTTATAGTGTTCTTCTTCCGTATATTTGTCTACGTGTCTGGCATGGTAGCATAACTTGTACCAGTAGACCGGCACGAAGAAAATATTCCGGAGTACCATCAGAAGGATTCTTCTCATATCTTTGCATACTCCTTGATCGCAGTTTCGTACAGGTTATTGCCTTCGCTGTCGATGACTACGATGAGCGGAAGGTTCTCGACCTGTAATTTACGGATGGCTTCGGTTCCGAGGTCTTCGTACGCAATGACTTCTGAGGATTTGATGCATTTGGATAACAGTGCTCCGGCTCCTCCGATGGCTGCAAGGTATACGCATCCGTTACGTACCACCGCATCGATCACTGCCTGGCTTCTCTTGCCTTTTCCGATCATGGCCGTCTGACCGAGATCCAGCAGACGTGGTGCATACTTGTCCATACGGCTGGCAGTTGTCGGACCGGCTGATCCGATCGGGCGTCCTTCTCTTGCCGGAGATGGTCCCATGTAGTAGATTGCCTGGTCTTTGATATCGATTGGAAGTGATTCCCCGCGGTCCAGTGCTTCATCCATGCGCTTGTGTGCCGCATCTCTTGCCGTGTAGATGGTTCCTGTGACATATACATAATCTCCTGCGTGAAGAGATCTGGCTGTTTCTTTTGTAATTGGTGCTGTAATATGCTTGTCCATGCTGCTTACACCTCCCTGATGATATGACGGTTCACATGGCAGCATATATTGACTGCAACCGGCAGTCCTGCGATGTGTGTCGGATATGTATTGACATTCACTGCAAGTGCTGTGGTCGTTCCTCCGAGTCCGCCAGGTCCGATTCCAAGCTTGTTGATCGTCTCAAGCATCTCTTCTTCCAGGTCTTTTACCCAGGCGGTTCCGGAATGGGATCCGGCTTCTCTTGTAAGGCTTCTTTTGCCATCAGCGCACATTTTTCAAATGTTCCGCCGATTCCTACTCCGACTACCATCGGCGGACAGGCATTCGGTCCTGCGTCTCTGACTGCTGTAAGGATCGCTTCTTTTACTCCTTCGATCCCGTCGGCTGGTTTTAACATGAATACACGGCTCATATTCTCGCTTCCGAATCCTTTTGGCGCAACCTTTATCTCTACTTTGTCTCCCGGCACGATACTGTAGTGGATCACTGCCGGTGTGTTGTCTTTGGTATTCTCGCGGATGATCGGATCTCCTACGACGGATTTTCTTAAGAATCCTTCTACGTATCCCTGACGGACACCTTCGTTGATGGCATCTTCCAGACTGCCTCCTTCGAAGTGTACGTCCTGACCGATCTTCATGAAGATGACGGCCATACCTGTATCCTGGCAGATTGGGATCATGTCTTCTGCTGCGATCTTCAGATTATCCTGCAGCTGATCCAGAATCTGACGGCCCAATGGTGCTTCTTCCGTCTCCAGTGCGTGTTTCATTGCTTTGTCCATGTCATCGGCAAGGAAATGATTCGCCTGGATGCACATGTCTTTTATATTTTCTGTGATTGTATTTACATTGATCGTTCTCATCTATATCCTCCTGGGAACATGGGATTTTTTGGAACCTTATGTTCCTGCTCAAAAAAACCTGTCCTTTTTTATTTTACCCTGTTCCAAGATGATATACAAGTTTTTTTCGCCGTGGTATAATGGATTTAACACATTTTTCAGGAGGGATTATAATGACAACAAATGTAGATTTAGAGAAACTTCAAAAGGATGCCGTGGACATCTTTAATCAGGGTTTTGCCTGTTCAGAATCTGTCATTTATGCGATCAAGGAGAATTTTGAACTGGACATGTCGGATGATGCGATTGCTATGAGTTCCGGATTCCCATGGGGGCTTGGCGGAGGCGGATGTATCTGTGGTGCACTCGCCGGACAACGATGTGTATCGGATATTTCTTCGGACGTAAGACACCTGGTGATCCTAAGATTAACCGCTGTTTCAAGCTTTCGAACGAAATCCACGATTTCTTCAAGGAATACTGTGGTGCAACATGCTGCCGTGTTCTGACAAAAGGCAAAGAGAAGAATTCTCCGGAACGTAAAGCACAGTGTACAGACTTTGTAGCTGCTACTGTAAAGAAGACTGCGGAGATCATTCTTCGTGAACTTGCTGCAGATGAGGCGGAAAAATAAAAATATTTTTTCAAAAAGCGAGGCGGAAATTTTTAATCTTCCGCCTCGTTTTATATCTTTATTCTTCTGTCTCTACGTTCTCTGCATCTTCTGTACTTTCTTCCGGCTCTACCAGATCATCTTCTGATTCATCGCCTTTGCGTACTTTTGCGATACAAGCTACTTTATCGCCTTCCGGCAGGTTGATAAGCTTCACTCCGGATGTCACTCTTCCGAGTTCTGAGATTCCGTCACACTTCATACGGATGATGATTCCCTCCGTGTTGATGATCATGATCTCATTGTCCTCATCTACTGCTTTCACACCTACAACGTTACCGGTCTTCTCTGTGATCTTATAACACTTCACACCTTTACCGCCGCGGTTCTGGGCTGTGAATTCATCGATGGAAGTACGTTTGCCCATTCCGTATTCTGACACGATCAGCAGGTCTGTTCCCTGTGAATCGATCTGCATTCCGATCACTTCATCACGGTCTACCAGGTTCATACCACGGACACCCATGGATGTTCTTCCTGTCGGACGTACATCACTTTCATTGAAGCGGATACACTGTCCATACTTTGTAATCATGAATACATCATGATCGCTGTCTGTATATTTTACCTCGATCAGCTCATCTTCCTCACGGAGTGTGATTGCTGCAAGCCCTGTCTTTCTGACATTTGCATATTCTTTGATCGGGGTCTTCTTGATGAGACCTTTCTTGGTAGCCATCAGCAGATATTCGTCATCGTTATATTTCTCGATCGGAATGACCGCACTGATCTTCTCGCCCGGCATTAACTGTAACAGATTCACGATCGCAGTTCCTCTAGATGTTCTGCTTGCTTCCGGGATCTCGTATGCTTTCATGCGGTATACACGTCCGGTGTTCGTAAAGAACATCAGGTAGTGATGTGTATTGGTCATGAAGAGTTCTTCTACATAATCCTCGTCCAGCTTCTGCATACCTTTGATTCCCTTGCCTCCACGGTTCTGGGCTTTGAATGTATCGTGAGACATTCTCTTGATATATCCAAGCTTTGTCATCGTGATGACAACATCTTCTCTTGGGATCAGGTCTTCCATTGAGATATCGAACTCATCGAATCCGATGGATGTTCTTCTCTCATCTCCGTATTTATCACGGATCACAAGGATCTCTTCTTTGATCACGCCAAGTAATAACTTTCTGTCTGCGAGGATCGCACGTAAATGTTCGATCTGCTCCATCAGTGCTTTATATTCTGCTTCGAGTTTCTCTCTTTCCAGACCTGTCAGGGCACGCAGTCTCATGTCTACGATCGCCTGCGCCTGTACATCTGTCAGTCCGAAACGCTCCATCAATTCTGATTTTGCGATCTGGACAGTCTGTGAACCTCTGATGATCTTGATCACTTCATCGATGTTATCTAATGCGATCAGTAATCCCTGTAAGATATGCGCACGTTCTTCGGCTTTATTTAACTCATACTGTGTACGGCGTGTCACAACTTCTTCCTGATGTCTCAGATAGTAGTTGAGCATCTCCATCAGGTTCATGACCTTCGGCTCGTTGCCGACCAGTGCCAGCATGATCACACCGAATGTGTCCTGAAGCTGTGTATGTTTGTATAACTGGTTCAGGATAACATTTGCATTTGCATCTCTCCTGAGTTCAATGACTACGCGCATTCCTTCACGGCTTGACTGGTCACTTAAGTCTGTGATGCCGTCGATCTTCTTATCACGTACCAGTTCTGCGATTTTCTCGATCAGTCTTGCTTTATTCACCATGTAAGGAAGCTCACTTACGATGATGCGGCTCTTGCCGTTCGGCATCGCCTCGATATCTGTCACCGCACGCACACGGATCTTGCCGCGTCCGGTTCTGTATGCCTCTTCAATTCCTCTGGTTCCAAGGATCATACCTCCGGTCGGGAAGTCCGGTCCTTTGATGATCTTTAAGATTTCTTCGATCGTTGTCTCTTCTTTATCCTCGATCTGGTCATCGATGATCTGTACAACCGCATTGATCACTTCACGCAGGTTGTGCGGCGGGATATTGGTCGCCATACCTACAGCGATACCGGAAGTACCGTTGACCAGAAGGTTCGGGAATCTTGCCGGCAGAACGGTAGGTTCTTTCTCCGTCTCGTCAAAGTTAGGAATAAAATCAACGGTATTTTTATTAATATCCGCCGTTAATTCCATGGAAATCTTACTCAGTCTTGCCTCTGTGTATCGCATGGCGGCAGCACCGTCACCGTCCACAGAACCAAAGTTACCATGTCCGTCTACCAGCGGATATCTGGTAGACCATTCCTGTGCCATATTAACCAATGCGCCATAGATCGAACTGTCACCGTGCGGGTGATATTTACCCATCGTATCACCGACAATACGTGCACACTTTCTGTGCGGCTTGTCGGGACCGTTATTCAGTTCGATCATAGAGTACAGAATTCTTCTCTGTACCGGTTTCAAACCATCTCTTACATCCGGCAGTGCACGGGACGCAATAACACTCATCGCGTAGTCGATATAAGAGGTTTCCATTGTCTGTTTCAGATCACTTCGTGGACTTTGTCAAATATATTGTCTTCCATCAATCTCTCAGAGATGTAAGTATCTCTGTTCCTCCTTTCTTCTACACGCTGTTATTATACATCCAGGTTCTTGACATATTTTGCATTTTCAACGATGAACTCACGTCTCGGTTCAACTTTGTCACCCATCAGGGTGGTGAATGTAAGGTCCAGTTCACTCGTTGTCTCATCGTCCATCGTTACACGTAAGAGGATACGGTGCTGTGGATCCATAGTGGTATCCCAGAGCTGCTCGGCATCCATCTCTCCCAGACCTTTGTAACGCTGGATCTTATTATTCCCGTCACGTCCGACTTCTTCGATGATCTTGCTTAATTCTTCGTCACTGTATGCATACCAGACCTTCTTGTTCTTCTCAAGCTTGTAGAGCGGCGGTTGTGCCAGATATACATATCCCTGCTTGATCAGTTCCGGCATGAAACGATAAATGAATGTCAGAAGCAGTGTACTGATATGTGCACCGTCCACGTCGGCATCGGTCATGATGATGATCTTGTGATAACGCAGCTTGGAAATATCAAAATCCTCATGGATTCCGGTACCAAATGCTGTGATCATCGCCTTGATCTCGCATTGCCGTAGATCTTATCCAGTCTTGCCTTCTCTACATTCAGGATCTTACCACGAAGCGGAAGGATTGCCTGTGTCGCACGGTCACGTGCAGTCTTCGCAGAACCACCGGCGGAATCTCCCTCTACGATGTAGATCTCACAATTCTCCGGATTCTTGTCAGAACAGTCTGCAAGCTTTCCCGGAAGTGCCATGTTATCAAGTGCTGATTTTCTACGTGTCAGGTCTCTTGCCTTTCTTGCGGCTTCTCTCGCACGCTGGGACATCACAGATTTCTCCACAATGATCTTACCAACGGCCGGATTCTGCTCAAGGAAGATCTCGAGCTGCCTGCTGACCACATTATCAACCGCACCTCTCGCCTCACTGTTACCAAGTTTCTGCTTGGTCTGTCCCTCGAACTGCGGGTCTTCGATCTTGACACTGATGATTGCTGTCAGACCTTCACGGATATCTTCACCGCTTAAGTTCGGCTCATTTTCACGCAGAAGCTTATTCTTTCTTGCATAGTCATTAAATGTCTTTGTGATCGCATTACGGAATCCGACAACGTGTGTTCCGCCTTCCGGGGTCGTAATGTTATTGACAAATCCATACGTATTATCGCTGTAAGAATCGTTGTGCTGCATAGCCACTTCCACAGACACATTATTGACCATGCCTTCACAGTAAATGATCTGCTCATAAAGTGGTGTCGCACTCCGGTTCAGGTAAGAAACGAATTCTTTGATCCCGCCCTCGTAGTGGAATGTTCTTTCTTTTGGTTCTTCCTCACGGTCATCCCTGAGCACGATCTTCAGACCTTTTGTCAGGAAGGCCATCTCACGGAATCTCTGTTTCAGGACATTAAAATCAAAGATCGTTGTCTCGAAAATGGTATCGTCCGGCAGGAATTTGACTTTTGTACCTGATTTTCCTTCTTCACATTCTCCGATCACTGCCAGTTTTTCCATAACTTTTCCGCGTTCATAACGCTGCTGGTAGATCTTTCCATCATGGAAGATCTCTACTTCCAGCCAGTTGGAGAGCGCATTTACAACAGATGCTCCAACACCGTGAAGTCCTCCGGATACCTTGTATCCTCCACCGCCGAACTTTCCTCCCGCATGCAGTACGGTAAATACGACTTCTACCGCAGGAAGCCCTGCTTTGTGGTTGATACCAACCGGAATTCCACGTCCATTATCGATAACGGTCACCGAATTGTCTTTATTGATTGTTACATAAATCGTATCACAGAAGCCTGCCAGAGCTTCATCTACGGCATTATCGACAATCTCGTATACAAGGTGATGCAAACCTCTGGAAGATGTACTTCCAATGTACATACCAGGACGTTTGCGGACTGCCTCAAGACCTTCCAATATCTGAATTTCATCTGCGCCGTATTCATGCTGTACTTTTTCTGTACCCATTCTCAGTCCTCCTAGTTTTCTTTCGTTACCTGTCCATTTTGGACATGGAACACTTTGTTTATTGAAAAGCGGTGATTTACAAAATCCTCAACTCCTGTACAGGTGATCAGGGTCTGTATATCATGTATGCTGTCTAACAGATAGTTTTGCCTGTGTTTATCAAGTTCAGACAATACATCGTCAAGTAAAAGTATCGGTGTGTCATGCGTTGCCAGCCTGACCAGCTCAATCTCCGATAACTTCAAAGACAGGGCAGCCGTTCTCTGCTGTCCCTGGGAGCCATATCTGCGGATATCCATATCGCCGGTCAGAAATCCGATGTCATCTCTGTGTGGTCCCACCGTTGTGCTCTTCATTCTGAGATCTCTGTCACGATACCGTTTCAGTGCCTGTTCAAACGGCAGATCCCCCGTACTTGGCTCATATATGATCTGCAGGCTTTCTTTGCCGCCGGTCAGCTTCTGATGGATCTTCGCAATGATCTCATTGATCTGTGCGACAAATTCTTTCCTTCTGGCGATCAGCCTCTCCCCATATTGTACCATCTGCATCTCCCATATTTCCAGTGTATCTGAAAGTTCTTTCTTACCGCCGAAACTTAACTCTTTCAGCAGACGGTTTCGCTGGTTCACGATACGGTTATAGTTCGACAGGTTATTCAGGTACACCTTATCGAGCTGCGAAAGTTCCAGATCGATAAATCTACGTCTCTCTGCAGGTCCGTTCTTGATGATATTGAGATCTTCCGGCGAGAAGAATACAAGATTCACGATCCCGAAAAGTTCACTTGCTTTTCGGATTGGCATCTTGTTTATCGCAATCCCTTTCGGGCTGTTCTTCTTCAGGTGCATGTCGATCTGATAACTGATACCATTCTTCTCCACCACAGTCTCAATGTGGGATTCATCCTCACCGAACCGTATCATGTCCCTGTCTTTCGACCCGCGGTGGGATTTGGTCGTTCCGGACAGATACACCGCCTCCAGAATATTCGTCTTCCCCTGCGCATTGTTCCCGTAAAAAATATTCGTAGAACCGTCAAACTCCACATTCAGAAGATCATAATTTCTAAAATTCTTTAATTTCAGGGAATTAACCTTCAATTCTGATCTCTTCTCCGTCAAATAATACGATATCGCCGCCATATAACTTACGTCCGCGGCGTGTATCTGTCTCGCCATTTACCATGACCAGACCTTCCTGTATCACTTCTTTTGCTTCTACTCCGGATTCCACCATTCCCGCAGCTTTTAAAGCCTGTCCAAGCTTGATATATTCACCTCGTAATATAATTGTCTCCATACGTCTTGTATCCTCTCCCGGATATGCATTTCTTTGTATTTTTATGCATATTTTTCTTCTTTTAGCCGTTGTTTTATTATACTCATTGCTATATACTTTTGCAAGCATTCCTGCATTTTATCTTGTTTTTTTTTATTTCGTACCCGAAAAGGCTCTCTTCAGGTCTTCCTGGACAGTCCTATGCTGCGGAGTTAAAGTTGACCGGAAGGATCAGGTAGACATAACTTTCCGCATCATCCTTGATAAAGCAAGGTGCTTTTGCATTCATCAGATAGATCGTCACTTCCTCATCATCGATAACACGGAGTGCATCGATCAGGAATTTCGGATTGAATCCGATCAGCAGATCTTTTCCTTCTTTCGTGATCATGATCTCTTCATTCATGGATCCGATCTGGGATTTGATTTTTAATTCCATCAGTTCATCGCCGATGTTGATGATGATCGGTTTTTTATCCCCTTCTTTTACCAGAAGTGTTGCACGGTCGATACAGCTGAGCAGTTCTTTTTTGTTAATTCTTACTTTTGTCTCGTAATCACTGGATAACATCTGATCGATTCTGAAGTATTCACCTTCGATCAGGCGGGATACCACGATGGTATTATCAAATTCGAACACGATATGGTTCTTTGTATATGAAATCGATACCACATTCTCAGCTTCTCCCGAAAGGATCTTACTGATCTCGATCAGGGTTTTTCCCGGTACAACCAGTTTTCTGTCCGCAACACTTTTCTTCAACGGAACCTTACGGATGGAAATTCTGTGTCCGTCAAGCGAAACAACTTTCAGAATATTGTCACTAATATCAAACAATTCACCGGTCATAAGCTTATTGCTCTCGCTGTCAGAGATTGAGAAAATAGTCTGACGAATGACTTCTTTTAATGTGAATTGAGAGATTTCGATAGAATCTTCTTTTTCGATAATCGGTAAGTAGGCAAATTCATCACCAGGTTTGCCGGCAATATCAAACTTTGCTTTTTCACAGGTGATCACGGTCTGAAGATTATCTAACGTTTCGATCGTTACTTCATTATCCGGAAGTTTTCGAACGATTTCTGAAAAAATCTTCGCATCGATTGCGATCATACCACGATCAATGATGTCTCCGGAGATCTCTGTCATGATACCAAGTTCCATATCATTAGCTGTTAATTTGATAATATCTGTTGTTGCATCAATTAAGATACATTCAAGGATTGGCATTGTTGTTTTAGAAGGAACTGCTTTGGAAACAATACTGACACCTTTGACCAGATTCGATTTACTGCAGGTAATTTTCATGTGTGTATAACTCCTTTCGCACGTGTGTAATGGATAAATAAATA
>ENA-OQCN01001368-OQCN01001368.1-human-gut-metagenome-genome-assembly--contig:-NODE-1368-length-12222-cov-2.258371_pt1 | contig 12222 bp, 12 predicted proteins | sample MGYA00242497_ERZ504576 | MGnify/ENA primary metagenome ERZ504576 (study PRJEB26092, sample SAMD00036296) | human gut metagenome | host: Homo sapiens | study: EMG produced TPA metagenomics assembly of...
GCGACATTTCTGTTGTGCAAGAAATATGTACAATAAAATGAATTTTGTCGCTTTGCAAGCAAAATCCCACTAAACCCTATAGGTTGCGGATTTGAGGGTAACTTTGCAATGTCAATCAAAAGAAAGAATATGTTGCCGTACATCAATGATTTTCCAATAGAATTCCGCGACTATATCGCAAGTGAAATTATCCCACGATACGCTGGTTTTGACAAAGCACATCGTGTAGATCATGTATTGAAAGTTATAGCAGAAAGCCTCAATTTGTCTCAATATTATGATGTGAGCCGCATGATGGTGTATGTTATTGCCTCTTACCATGACCTGGGACTCTGTGAGGGACGGGAGTTCCACCATCTCATTTCAGGAAAAATACTATGGGCAGACCAGAAGTTAAGGCAATGGTTCCCTGAAGAGCATATTTTGATTATGAAAGAGGCTGTAGAAGATCACCGTGCATCCAACAAGCATGTTCCCCGTAGCATTTATGGCAAAATTGTAGCGGAGGCCGACCGCATTATTGATCCGGACATCACCTTGAGACGGACGGTACAATATGGTCTTTCCAACTATCCCGAACTGGACAAAGAAAAACAATACATACGTTTTCTGACACATTTGAAAGAAAAATATGCTGAAGGTGGTTATTTAAGATTATGGATACCTCAATCAGCCAATGCTGCACATCTGCAGGAGTTGAGGCAACTGATAGCCGATGAGGAAGAACTTCATAAAGTATTTGAAAAGATCTATTCACAGGAAACAGAAACGATACAGAATTTAGAAAATATCCCTATATTTGTCCGGAACAAAAAAAATAACAGTATATGAAAAAGCTGGTTCTATCCATTTCTATGTTTCTGATTGCCGCTACTACCTTTGCGCAGTCCGAAGTGGTAACAGATAGTATTCCGCCCATTTCATTGGATGGTTACAAGAATTTTAACGGATTTATGCTGGATATGGGTTCCATGATTATGGCCCCTCCCCCTCTGATAGCCCCGCAACTTTATTATCAGCCTTACAACAATAATGCGATTGCGAATTACAATGAAATATTCCGTCCCAATATGAATATCATTTATGACAGAGGGTCTTACAACCATGTATTTACCCCCATGTATCCGGGAATGGGAATCTATGGATTCGGAACAATATCAATGCCTCCCACCTTACAAAGTGCAACCTTTAAATTGAAAAACGGATTACAACATCACCACATACGGTGAATATGATGCCGACGGGAACAAAGTACGGAATCCAAGCGCATTGCCTTGGGAAAGAAATAATTTCAACGGAGCTTTCGAAATGAAATCGGAGAATGGGAACTTCGGAATACGAATAGAAGTACAAAGAGGAAGAAACAATCCTTTTTGAATTATAAACTAAAAGATAGAAAAATGAAAAGCAGCCATGCAAAACAAAATCTATGCACGGCTGCTTTTTTATTTATTTTAATTCAATCACAACTTTCTCCAATTCAGGCTCAAGCTGTTCAACACTACACTGACAGAACTACATGCCATGGCAGCACTGGCAATCATCGGGTTAAGCAAAATACCATATAGTGGGAACAGAATACCTGCCGCCACTGGAATGCCTATCAAATTATAGATAAATGCCCAGAAAAGATTCTGATGGATCAAACGTACAGTTTTATGGGAAAGTTTAAAAGCTTTGGGTAACAACAACAAATCCGAAGTCATTAACGTAACCATCGCTACATCCATGGCAATATCCGTACCTTTACCCATTGCAATACTTACATCGCACGTGCCAACGCCTGTGAGTCATTAATGCCGTCACCTACCATAGCTACGACTCTTCCTTCAGCTTGTAATTCTTTAATAACATTCTCCTTATCGACCGGCAAAGCATCCGAAATAAAACGATTCGCATCAATTTCTCCGGCCACATTCTGTGCAGTAAGATGACCGTCACCAGTCAACAATACAATGTACTTTCCACTCTCCTTCAATTGTTTGACCGCTTGTCTGGAAGTATCTTTTATTTTGTCACTAATGGCTATAACCGCCAGCAATGTATTTCCCTCGCCAAAATAAACCAGACTCTTGCCACTCTTCTCATAATCCTCCACCATCCCTTTCAACAAGTCGGAAATTCCCGCTCCAAAATCTTTCAGTAACCGATGGCTTCCTGCCCAAAAAGTTTTATTTCCACGGGTCACCACAATCCCCCGTCCTGTCCGACTCTCAAAAGAATCAATGAGCGCCGGCTTCTCACCTTCCTTTTTCAAAGCCTCGACAATAGCCAAAGCCAACGGATGTTCCGATTTCAATTCAGCAGCATACAGAATTCCCTTATGCTCGTTCTGCCATCCGGCATCATGCAACCATCCGGTCACCACAGGCGCCCCTCAGTTACAGTACCCGTTTTATCAAGTACCACTGTATCCACTTTCCGCATCTGCTCCAAGGCTACCGCATCCTTTATCAAAATATGTGATTCGGCCCCTTTACCAATTCCTACCATCAAAGCAGTGGGAGTAGCAAGTCCCAAAGCACACGGACAGGCAATAACCAAAACAGACACTGCTGAAAGCATGGCATAAGAAAAGTCATCCGCTCCACCTGCCACTATCCAAACAAGGAAAGTAAAAACAGCCACAGCAAGGACAACAGGAACAAAAACCGCCGTCACTTTATCCACAATACGCTGGACCGGAGCTTTAGACCCCTGTGCTTCCTGCACCATGCGGATAATCTGTGCTAACACCGTATTTTTCCCCACCTTTTGAGCAGTCATAGTAAACGCACCGTTCTGATTGATAGTGCCGGCCAGCACCTTATCACCCTGTTTTTTCTCTACAGGAATAGGTTCACCGCTTATCATGCTCTCATCTATAAAGGTGTTTCCTCCGACAATGACTCCATCCACCGGAATTTGCTCACCGGGACGGACGCTCACCTTATCGCCAACCTGAAGTTCGGCTATCAAGATATCCTCTTCCCTGCCGTCTTTCACCACACGGGCCGTCCGAGGCTGTAATCCCATCAGTTTACGAATAGCTGTGGAAGTTTTTCCTTTTGCTTTCTCTTCCATCAGCTTGCCAACCAATACGAAAGCTATTATAACAGTGGCAGCTTCATAATATACATGAGGTTCCAATCCGCGGCTGTACCAAAATTCGGGATAGAACGTATTAAACAAACTGAACAAAAATGCGATGGAGGTGCTAAGTGCCACCAACGTATCCATATTACTGGTACGCTGAAGCGTCTGTTTCCAGGCATTCATATAGAAAGAACGCCCCGAATATAAAATAACAGGAAGTGAAAGCAACAGCATCCACCAGTTTACTCCCGGAACATTCATCAGAAACATCCCCAAAACAGCTACCGGTAAAGCAAAAATCCAAGCAACGATAGTCTTCCGCTTCAACTGTCCGTAATAAGATTGCTCTGCTTCCTCCTGCTCCTGCACAGAGTTATCCTCATCTATTATCAAATCAAAACCTATTTTCATCACAGCCTCTTTCAGTTGTTGCGGAGACACAATATCCGGATTATAAGTCACCGCCAAAGTAGCCGCCGCCAAATTGACCGATGCATTTTCCACGCCTTCTTGCTTCCTTACAATCTTCTCCACGTTGCCGGCACATGCCGCACAATGCATTCCCGTAACGGGATATAGTTTTTTTGTCATATCGCTCATATTCATTTCTTTACTTATTTATTATAGCTTATCAACGGACAAATTTAGCAAAAAGTTCATGCAATCTTGTTGCAAACAGATAAATATATTTTCGCTTTTTAGATGGACATTTCACGAAGTTATTCTATATTTGTGGAGAAAGTTAGGATAAGTAATCCATGCAAATAACAAAAAGTTATGAAAAAAAGAAATCTCGTATTGTCTGTTATGGCAACTTGCCTTGTATCCTGCTTTTTATTATCGGGATGTAACGGACAAAAACAAATTGATAGTGAAACTGTAAAGACTGTAAAGGTGGAAGAACAAGCCCATTTACAAGATGACACAGTCTCTCCCGCCTGTAAGATTACTATTGATTATAGTTATTTAGCAGAATCTGATGCTGCGGATAGCATAGCACAACGCATCAACCGTACCATACAAGCCCACGTTTTGGGAAAAGAATATATCCGGATGAATCCGGAAGTTGCTGTAGATTCTTTTAAAAATACCTACATTAACAACTACCGCAAAGATGTGAACGAGTTCTATCAGGAAGATATAAAAAATGGAACTCCCAAAGACGAACTTCCCACATGGTACAATTATGAATACGGACTGACCACCCATTTCAGCGAAGGCAAAGAAGGTATTCTGAATTTCATTGCAGAAACTTTTGAATATACAGGCGGGGCACATCCCAACTCATGGAACAAATGGATGAACTTCGAAAAGAATACCGGCAAACTGCTTGCTTTGAAAGATGTATTTATGGCAGGATCGGAAAAACCGATGAGCGACATGTTGCTGGAAGAACTGATAACAGAGATGGCTACCCGTCTGGAAGACAGCTCCATCACCTCACTGGAAGGACTTCAGAATGCAGGCATCTTGAATTCTACCAATATGTATGTACCCGACAATTTCTTGTTAGAAAAGGAAAAAGTATCTTTCCTGTATAACAAATATGATATCGCTCCCTATGCTGTAGGAGTCATCACCCTTTCTTTGCCCTACACATCGGTAGAAAAATATATGATACATTAAATAACGATTTTAAGTATAGAATGGAATTAATACTGAAATATTTCCCTAACCTCAGCGAACAGCAGAAAACACAGTTTGCCGCATTGTATGATTTATATACGGATTGGAATAGCAAAATCAATGTAATCTCACGCAAGGATATCACTAATCTGTACGAACATCATGTATTGCACTCGCTAGGCATAGCCAAAGTGATAAACTTCACCCCTGATACCCAAATTATGGACTTGGGCACAGGGGGCGGTTTCCCGGGTATCCCTTTGGCCATCTTATTCCCTGAAGTCCAATTCCATCTGGTGGACAGTATCGGAAAGAAAGTGAAAGTAGCTACAGAAATAGCCAATGCTATCGGACTGAAGAATGTCACTTTCCGTCATTGCCGCGCCGAAGAAGAAAAAAGGAAATTCGACTTCGTGGTAAGTCGTGCTGTCATGCCTTTGGGCGATTTAATAAAAATTATCCGTAAAAACATCAGACAAGAACAGCATAACGTCCTGCCCAACGGGCTGATTTGCCTGAAAGGCGGAGAGTTGGAACAAGAAACAATGCCCGTGAAGCACAAAACAATGCTTTATGATCTGAAAGATGAATTCACAGAAGATTTTTTTAAAACTAAGAAAGTGGTTTATGTAACCATCAACGGTTAATAACTATAGATAAAAGAACAATGAAAATAAAGAAATTTGAATTCAATATGTTTCCGGTAAACTGCTACGTGCTATCGGACGAAACAAAGGAAGCCGTCATTATTGATGCCGGTTGCTTTTATGAAGAAGAAAAGCAAGCCTTAAAAAGATATATTGACAGCAATAGCCTGACAGTGAAACATTTGTTGAATACGCACCTCCATCTGGACCATATTTTCGGCAACCCATTCCTGTTGCAAGAATACGGGCTAAAAGCCGAAGCAAATCAAGCGGATGAATTTTGGCTGGAACAAGCACCGGCACAATCACGTATGTTTGGTTTCCAATTGCCCGAAGCACCCGTGCCATTAGGAAAATATATCTTTGATGGAGATATCATTACTTTCGGCAATACCCAACTGGAAGCTATCCATGTACCGGGTCATTCGCGGGAAGCATTGTTTTTTACTGCAAAGAAGCCCACTGTATCTTCAGCGGTGATGTATTGTTCCAAGGAAGTATAGGACGTGCAGACCTTACAGGAGGTAACTTCGACGAACTTCGCGAGCATATATGCAGTCGTTTGTTTGTACTCCCCCCCGACACGGTAGTCTATCCCGGTCATGGAGACCCGACCACTGTGGGAGCAGAAAAAGCGAACAACCCTTTTTTCCGATAAGATAAAACTTAAAATTCAACTTATATACTACTACCATGAAAACAGATTTATTAGCAGACCGACATATCGGTATACAGGAAGAAGACCTTCCCGTTATGTTGGAAAAGATTGGCGTAAAGAGCCTTGATGAACTGATTAACAAAACAATTCCGTCCAAAATCCGTTTGAAAGAACCTCTGCCACTGGCTGCTCCCATGACGGAACGGGAGTTTGCAGAGCATATTACCGAACTAGCTTCACAAAACAAGATTTATACCTCTTATATAGGTATGGGTTGGTATGACAGTATTACTCCGGCGGTCATTCAACGCAATGTATTCGAGAATCCTGTGTGGTACACCTCGTACACTCCTTATCAAACCGAAGTTTCACAAGGACGTTTGGAAGCACTGATGAACTTCCAGACTGTCATATCCGACCTCACAGCCATGCCATTGGCAAACTGCTCATTGCTGGATGAATCTACCGCCGCTGCCGAAGCCGCCACCATGATGTATGGACTTCGCACCCGCGACCAACAAAAAAGCGGAGCCAACGTATTGTTTGTGGATGAAGAGATTTTCCCACAGAACCTGGCAGTCATCCAGACCCGCGCCCTTCCTCAAGGCATGAAGATCCAAGTAGGAAATTACAAGGAATTGGTATTTACTCCGGAAATCTTTGCCTGCATCCTTCAATACCCCAATGCCAGCGGTAGCGTGGAAGACTATCGTGAGTTTGTGGAAAAGGCACATGCCGCCCATTGTAAGTAGCCGTGGATGCTGACATCATGAGTTTGGCATTGTTAGTTCCTCCCGGCGAATGGGGAGCAGACATCGTATTCGGAAGTACCCAGCGCCTGGGTATCCCCTTGTTCTACGGAGGTCCGTCCGCAGCCTACTTCGCTACACGTGACGAATATAAACGCAATATGCCGGGACGTATCATCGGCTGGTCTAAAGACAAATATGGCAAACTGGCCTACCGTATGGCTTTACAGACCCGTGAGCAACATATTAAACGCGAAAAAGCAACTTCCAACATCTGCACCGCACAGGCATTACTGGCTACAATGGCCGGCTTCTATGCCGTTTATCATGGGCAGGAAGGTATCAAAAATATAGCAAAACGCATTCATAGCATTACCACCTGGTTGAACAAAGCCCTAACCCGCTTGGGATATGTACAGCATAATGAATTATTCTTTGACACCCTGCGTTTCAGTCTGCCCGACCATGTTTCGGCTCAGAAGCTGCGTACCATCGCATTGAGTAAAGAAGTAAACCTCCGTTACTATGATAATGGCGATGTAGTTTCAGCATTGATGAAACCACCGACCTGAAAGATGTAAACCTGTTACTTTCCATCTTCTCCATTGCTGCCGAAGAAACCGTTCAAGAAGTGACAGACATTCCCGAAGCATCCTCACTGAATCGTGAACTACGCCGCCGTACTTCCTTCCTCACCCATGAGGTATTCAACAAGTATCATACTGAAACCGAAATGATGCGTTATATCAAACGTTTGGAACGTAAAGATATCTCATTGGCACATTCCATGATTTCATTGGGTTCTTGTACCATGAAACTGAATGCCGCTTCGGAAATGCTCCCACTCAGCAACTTAGGCTGGATGGCTATACACCCGTTAGCACCTGAGGATCAAACAAAAGGCTATCAGACATTAATTAATAACTTAAGCGAGCAGTTGAAGGTTATTACCGGATTTGCAGGAGTCACTTTGCAACCTAATTCAGGTGCAGCAGGAGAGTATACAGGACTTCGTATCATCCGCGCTTATCTGGAAAGTATCGGACAGGGACACCGCAACAAGATATTAATTCCGGCATCAGCCCACGGTACGAATCCGGCTTCAGCCATTCAATGCGGATATACCACGGTGACTTGCGCCTGTGACGATAAAGGTAATGTAGACGTAGAAGATTTACGTGCAAAAGCAGAAGCCAACAAGGATGATCTGGCTGCATTAATGATTACCTATCCGTCCACTCATGGTATCTTTGAACCGGAAATTGCAGAAATTTGTAAAATTATTCATAAATGCGGAGCACAGGTTTACATGGATGGTGCAAATATGAATGCACAGGTAGGTCTGACCAATCCGGGTACCATCGGTGCTGATGTATGCCATTTGAATCTGCATAAGACTTTTGCCAGCCCTCACGGTGGTGGCGGTCCAGGTGTAGGTCCCGTTTGTGTAGCCGAACATCTGGTTCCGTTCCTTCCGGGACATCAAGTTTGGGGTAACAGTGCCAATCAGGTTTCTTCAGCTCCATACGGTAGCGCAGGAATCCTGCCTATTACTTACGGTTATATTTGCATGATGGGCGCCGAAGGTCTGACCAATGCCACCAAGACTGCTATTCTGAGCGCCAATTATCTGGCAGCTTGCTTCAAGGATACCTACGGCATTGTATATACCGGTGCTACGGGCTTTGTGGGTCATGAAATGATTTTAGATTGCCGCTATCTGCATGACGAAACCGGTATCAGCGAAAATGACATCGCCAAGCGTCTGATGGACTATGGCTATCATGCGCCCACCCTTTCTTTCCCGGTTCATGGAACATTGATGATTGAACCGACTGAAAGTGAAGTTTATGGGAACTGGATAATTTCGTCACTGTGATGCAAACCATCTGGCAGGAAATTCAAGAAGTGAAGAATGGCAGTGCCGATAAAGAAGATAATGTATTGGTCAACGCCCCGCATCCTGAATATGAAGTGGTGGCCAATGAATGGAATCACAGCTACAGCCGAGAGAAAGCCGCTTATCCTATCGAATCGGTACGTGATAACAAATTCTGGATCAATGTAGCCCGGGTAGATAATACATTAGGTGACCGCAAACTGTTGCCTACCCGTTATGGTAAGTTTGAATAAAAAAGCATTGTACTAAGAAGAAGAAAGGATCAAAATTCAGTTTTTGAAAATATGAATTTATAATTTGAAATTTGAACATCCTAAAAAACTAAAGAAAGGGTCGTATCATTACTCAAGACAGAGCTTGATACGACCCTTTTAAGTTTATAATTACTATCTGTAACTTTTCGGAACTGTCATTTTAGTTTTAACACACCTCCTCCCTCTTTTCAGGAACTATCCTTTTACTTTATCCACAGTAGGAGCAACTTGAGTTCCATAGCAGTCCGAACACATAATATCAGTATCCTAATTCATAAGGCTGTTCTACAGCCGGAACCCCATCGGACATCCATCCAGGCATTGCTTCTTTTTTCAGATAATGATTAAAGAACTGGAACATACGTTTTTGAAAATCTATTTTGTTGGCAATCTTTGTCGGCCAATGCGGTTCGCCTGTATAGTTCAGCATCCAGCAAGGCTTTCCAAGACGTTTCATTGCCACAAAATATTCTATTCCCTGATACCAGGGCACATGTCCGTCAGCGTCATTATGCATGATTAAAACAGGTGTTTGTACCTTGTCCATCGTGAACAGAGCAGAGTTTTCCAAGTAACGCAACGGAGTACTCCAAGGCGTACCGGCCAGACGGCTCTGAGTATGTTCATACTGGAACGAGCGCGCCAGCCCCGATCCCCAACGGATACCTCCGTAGGCACTGAACATATTGACCACCGGAGCACCTGACTCAATAGCCGCAAACAAATCAGTACGTGTAGCCAGATAAGCCACTTGATAACCGCCCCAACTATGTCCCTGCGCACCTATGGCTTTCTCGTCAATATAACCTTTGCCTATCAGCATGGCAACCCCCGGCATCAGACAGTTATAGCAACTCTCACCCGGATAACCGTCTACATAACGTATGTCCGGATTGAACACAATATACCCGTTACTGTTATAAAGATGATAATCAATGGTAGACCGATGGGGTTCCGGCATCCGGTAATTAAACAGAGTTTCCGAATTTCGCTCATAGAAACTCACAATCATCGGGTATTTCTTGGCCGGATCAAAATCGGCAGGCTTGTACACCACCCCTTCCAACTTACGGCCATCTAAAGATATCCACGAAACCAATTCAGCAGTTCCCCACAAATAGTCTTTCTGTTGGTCAATGCCATGAGTCAACCGAATAGATTTCTTGAAATCGAGTGTAGCATAATGAAGGTCAGGATATTGCTCAAAACTTTCCATCGTATAGATTACATGGTCTGTATTTTTCGCCTTAGAAATACTGCGTAACATATAGTTACCCGCCATCAATTCTTTGGGAGAAGCAGCGGTGGAAAGACGAGCCTTGTAATACCCGTTCCCTTTGGTCACTTCGTTAAAGCCTTTCAACAACTGTGGCTTGTTCAGGTCAATCACACGCTCCTCCTTATCCAGTTTTACCAAACGATATGAAATCCGGTTCTTACGTCCATTCATCGTCAGATTGACAGGTTCCTTCATGGCATCCGGATCGAATTTCCAAATATCATAACGGTCATAAATTAAAAGGGACTCATCCCGTTCCGTCCATCCGGCAGTTCCATGTGCGTTCGGATAGTCAGGTACATCATTCTCTTCATCCCATGCGAGGAAAGAAGCGGGGGTAGTCAACTGATTTTTTTCCCGTCTGCCATAGAAAGAGTATACCAACAACTGTCTGTTTCAGCATACCAATACGCATACTTGCCTTGTGGTGAAAGACGGTATCTGCCATAATCCGCCGATGCCAGTAATTTACGGCTGCCATCTTCCAAAGACACTGTGTAATAATCACTGCGTGTCCGCCCTTCCCACATGGAGGACAATGAATAAGGACGCGAAGTGGAAAGCAATGCCAACGGGGCATCTCCTTCATCTCCCAGCAAAATCTGAGACAGCTCCTCATCTGCCAGCTGACAAATACGACCACCATTTATATGATAAACTGCTTGATAGCTTCTTTTCAGCTCTTTCTCCTTATTATAATCCTGTACAGTATATTGCACCGGCTCGTCCCAACTCCACACCTGCACATTGGGACGGTTCTCCGCCAATTGCAACGTATCCTTTGTCTAGGCTCAGGCGATGTGCCAAAAACAACCGGGAAGCACTCTTCGAAAATTGTAATTTCCCATGCTCGCTGATTACCCATCCTTCGGAAAAGCCCGATTGCCACGTGCCGCAACTTCTGTTGCCGGTGCTCCCTGCTGTGACAGCCACAAGCTCATGGCTTTATAACAAGAATCTTTCTGTGCACAATATAAGAAAGCCAAGTTTGCTCCATCTTCATCAAAAGTTACCTGTTTAAACACCCCGTCACCTTCTTTTATCAGCGTCTTCACACCTGTTTCCGTATTCAGAAGATACAATCCCGGCTTTTCCTCTGCTTTATCACCTGCGGTAATATAATAAAGCATTCCGCTTTTCTCCGCAAAGTTGAAAGCTTTCACAGCAGGAGCCTCATACCGGGTACTGAGGTTTGCATTCAACGGTTGGACATACAAAGTCGAGTCTTTCCTTCCCTTCTGAAAAGCAACCCAGTCCGCCTTCTCTGCCAGCCTGAATGTTTTCAGTGAATCAATCACTTCCCTGCCGCCCGAAAGCGAATAAATGACCAATGCATCCATCGGCATCTTTTCTTTCTTCGTTTTCTTTATTTTCAGAGAATCCACTATCATCTTGCCGGGTTTCTGCGACACAACCAAATAGTCGGAAGAAGCCGAGAAAAGAAAACGGTCCGCCCGCGGAAAGTGGCAAGTTCCTTCCCTTGTGCATCATACAAATTCACCACAGCATCTCCTTCCCAAGGTTCCATCTTGCATGCCACCCACTTTCCATTATCAGAAATAGCTTGCCCGCTGATACGCTGCCAGGCAACTAAATTGTCTACTGTGAGACTTTTCGAGCTGTCTGCGCCATCACAGGCGACAGATTCCCTATGCATAGGACAAGAGCCAGATACTTTACATGTTTCATATCCATTTTATCGTTACTGATTAGTTCGATTTTTATAAAAGCTTATCTTTCTCATATTCCGTTTTATCTTCGGCCGCAACCAGATTTAATTCCCTGCCGCTCTCTCCATACGAAACCGCATGACGTACTGCAAAATTTTCCAAGAACAAATGGTTCAGCGTAAACAATGCCCCATTCAAGTGCTCATTTCTGACAGAAGGTTTTGTATTCCTACTACGAATCCGAGACATGCATTTACGATGCGTCCGGGAGTCAAGACACCCGCCATCCATCCACTTTTTAAATAATGCAAATATATAAAAAACGGATAAAAGTCTGATTCTAAACAATAATTTTGTACTTTTA
>ENA-OQCN01001369-OQCN01001369.1-human-gut-metagenome-genome-assembly--contig:-NODE-1369-length-12222-cov-1.316494_pt1 | contig 12222 bp, 18 predicted proteins | sample MGYA00242497_ERZ504576 | MGnify/ENA primary metagenome ERZ504576 (study PRJEB26092, sample SAMD00036296) | human gut metagenome | host: Homo sapiens | study: EMG produced TPA metagenomics assembly of...
CTTCTTCTTTCCATGCCATATTCCCATGAAAACGTCTCTTTTAGCTGCGCCAGTTCCGTTTCTGATACGTTCTGCAACGCTTCCAGAAGTGTCCGATGTTCCAATGCTGTATCCTGTAATTTTCGCTGTTCTTCCTGCTGCATCCGCGCCTCATCCCAGATCACGTAACGGTAATCCGGATTCTCCATACCAAGCACCGGTATTACCCAATCCCAGTAACTTTCGCATCATAGCGGGTGGAAAACGGTACTTTTCCTCTCTGGAAAAACCGCTGTATTGCCCTTCTTCCGGCAGCTTGCAGGTTCCTGCCAGAATCAGTTTTTCCTTTGCTCTGGTCAGTGCCACATATAACACACGCAGCTCCTCTCCCAGATTTTCCTTTTGCTTCCATAGCAAAAATCTGGTGAATCAGTGTGTTGGCTTTCGTCCGTTTCTCACAGTCAAACCATTTCAATCCAATACCAAATTCCGGGTGAAAGATCATATTGCTGTTGAGATCCTGCTCATTAAACTGTTTTCCCATACCGCAGACAAACACAACGGGGAATTCCAGACCTTTGCTCTTGTGGATACTCATGAGACGGACAGCATTTTCCTGCTCACTGACAATCTCTGCTTCGCCATAGTCCACATCATATTTCATCAATCGGTCAATATAGCGGATAAAGTGAAATAATCCATGATAACTGGTCTGTTCATATGCCACTGCTTTTTCCATCAGCATATCCAGATTTGCCCGGCGCTGTTCACCAGCCGGCAACGCTGCCACATAATTACGGTAGCCGGTCTCATCCAGAATTTCCTGCAATAAACGATGAATCGGTGTATACGGAATCCGCTGACGAAATTTCTGCAGCATTTCCTGAAAGGCAATAATTTTCTCTGATACAGGCAGCATCTGTTCCACACACTGATAAAACGGCATTCCCGGATATTCCGACCGAATCTGTGCCAGTTCCTCCGATGAAAACTTTCCAAAATAGGATTTCATCACCGCTGCCAGTGGAATATCCTGATACGGATTATCCAACACACGCAACAGTGAAAGCACGGTCTGTACTTCCGTTGCCGAAAAATAGCCTGTTTTGGACGCAACGATCAGCGGAATTCCTTCCTGCTCAAACACTTTCTGATAGGTCTCTGCCCAACCGGACATGGAACGCAGTAACAGTACAATATCCTTGTACGTGATTTCCGGTATTTCCTGTGTCTCCACCAGTTCCCGGATCCGACCTGCCACAGCCGCTGCTTCCTGTTCCCGTCGTTCCATGCCGCTCTCCTGGGAAGGAACAAGCAAAAGCTCCGGCTTACAGCAATCCGCATTCTCATAATCCGGATACACCGCTCCTGCATACAAAGCTGCCTCCGCATCATATGCCACATTTCCCAGATTTTTTTCCATCAGCGGATAAAAAATATCATTTACCGCTTCCACCACTTCCCGGCGGCTTCGGAAATTTCGGTGCAGGTCAATGCGCTGCTGACTGCTCTCCTCGGTGCTGAACCGATGATATTTGTCCATAAAAAGCTCCGGTCGCGCCAGCCGGAACCGATAAATACTCTGCTTGACATCACCAACCATAAACAGGTTTTCGTTTCCATTTTTCACACCGGAAACCGCTGTCAGCAATGTTTCCTGTACATAGTTGCTGTCCTGATACTCATCAATCATAACTTCCCGATACTGCTGTTGATATTCCAGCGCCGTTTCGGTCAGCTCTTTCGTTTCCGAATCCACCAGTACACGCAGCGCATTGTGCTCAACATCCGAAAAATCCAACATATTTTTCTTCTGCTTTTCTTCCTGAAAACGATCAGAAAATGCCTGCGTCAGTGTCACCAGCATCCGCACCATTTTGGACGTCTGTGTCAGACGCTCTAACTGCACCTCCAGCATTGTCGCAAAATTGTCTTTTCCACTTGTCAATCTGATCCTTCATCCGCTTGCGCCCGGACATTACCGCGTCTTTTTTGCCACACTGCCTTCGTATTTTCCAGATCTTCCGATATTTTTAAAATCAATGGCAGAAATGGCTGCCTGCCACTGAGAAAATGTTCACATTTTCGCAAATTTTCCAACTGCCGCAGGTCATCGGCAATGGATGCCTCATACATATATGGTCCATCCGGCTCCTGTGTCAGCTCCAGCAATTTTTCCTGAGCAGTGATCAGATCCTCCACACGTACATTTAAATATGACAGAAAATCTCTGATCCAGCTTTTTTCTTCCAGTTCCGCTTCATTGGCGGCTTCATATTGCTGCACACAGGTCTCCAGCCATTCCTTCGGCCACGGATAGCTTTCCGCATAATTATATAATTTCAGATCATTTCTTTGATTTGTAAATCGTTTTTTGCACCGGAATAACTGTCTGCAAACCGCAAAAACTCCGGATCTGCCTTTTGATAAAAATCTTCCAGAACCGCCTCACAGACATCCTCACGAAGCAGTTTCAGTTCTCCTTCATCCGCAATGCGAAATCCCGGTTCCAGATCAATTTTGTGAAAATGATCCCGCAGAATCCGGATGCAGAAACTGTCAATGGTGGTGATCTGTGCATTGTGCACCAGCGTCAGCTGCCGCTGCAAATGCTGGTTATACGGATCCTGTTCCAATGCGTTCTCAATAGCGGCACCGACACGCTCCCGCATTTCTGCTGCTGCCGCATTGGTAAAGGTCACAACCAGCAGGCGGTCAATATCCAGCGGATCTGTTTCATCCGTTACCATAGAAATAATACGCTGTACCAGCACCGCTGTTTTTCCGGAACCGGCAGCCGCAGAGACAAGCAGACTCCGGTTTCTCAGATTGATGACTTTTTCCTGTTCTTTTGTCCACTTAACGCTCATCCGGCAGACCTCCTTCCCGATAAATTTTCGCCCACACATCTTCATCCTTTAATTTCTTATTTTTTTCATAGGTGAATCCCTGAATTTTCGGATCAAAGCCACACACACTATGATACGGACAGTGATCGCAGCCGGTTTTCTGCTCCATCTGAAACGGTCGGATATCAATATCACCAGACAGGATTTTTTCTGCCGCATCACAGATCTTTCGATTCACAAAGGCTGTCATCGCCTGAAAATCCCTGCGTCCGGCTCCCGATGTGCCCTTTTTCGCAGGTGTTCCATCCGTTTTCAGTGTCAATGGAAGGACTTCCGATCTGCCCGCCAATCCTACATCCATCTGCTGATAAACTTCTGGTTCCAGACTGATCAGACCATTCAGACGCAGTTCACTTAAGATATGTTCCATGATTTTTTCTTCATCCTCACCATCTGCGTCCACCATCGGATCATCCATTCGATAGTAAAAAATACCCGCTGGAACAATCTTCCTTTCCGGATGTGTTTTTTCAGCTGCTCCATGGCGGCATTCAGATACACCACAAGCTGCAACTGCTGTCCGTAATACAGATTCAACAACTGAAACGTTGTTTTTCCGGATTTATAATCAATGATGCGGACATATACGGCATCCTCCGTCTCGCGGGTGTCCATACGGTCAATTTTTCCTATCAGACGCATCTTATGCTCCGCATCCAGCATCATATTTTCCACACTTAGCTCATTTACCTGCACAAAATCCACTTCATAGCCCGCCGGTTTGAAAGTTCCATGCCGGATCTGTTCCGTCAGCGCCCAGATACTGCGCTTCATGATCCGATAGATCCGCTCCAATACATAGGCACTTCTGGCAGATTCCAGCAAGGATTCATTTGGCATGGAAAGAACTGCTTCCTGCATAGCGGTTTGCAGCAAGTTTTCCTGTTCCGGTTCTGTGATGGTATACCAGTCATAGGATTTTTCCAGACCTTCACAATACCGCTGCAAAATCTCATGAAACATGCTTCCCATATCCAACGCCGCAAAACTGTAAGTCTCCCGTTCAGACAATTTCAAACCATATTCCAGAAAATGTGCATAGGCACAACGGGCAAACAGCTCCAGTCTGGTCACTGAATTGGTCAGCACCGTTCCATACAATTGCCGCGCGGTCTCGACTGCCAGCTGCTCTCCGGTAAACTGGGAAAATGCCGCTGCAAACAATTCATGTACCACAGATCCCCATTCTTTTGATTCACTCAGATACCGGTGCAACGCTTTCCATTCTTCTGTAATGCTTCCTGCTTTCGCCTGTGTCAGACCGGAAATATAAGTCTCCAGACTGCTTTTTGGTGAAACCGGTGTCCCGGATGCATCTGCTTCTATTTCCTCTACAATCACATTTGGAAACAGCTTCTGCACCGTGCCGATCAGGTAGGACGGGCGTGTCGCCTTCTGCTGCGTATCCATTCTGGCATACGTCAGATACAGTGCCTCTGACGTTTTGTCATGTTCAGATACAGATAAAACCGCTGACAAAAAGGACTGTTCTCTGGCAGTCGGTGACAACTGCAGCTTCTGCTCCTCGATCAGTTCCCGGTCATACTGGGATAAAATGCCACCATTTGCCGTACTTTTCGGAATCGTGCCATCATTTACGCCAAGGAAAAACAACACTTTAATGCCTTCCAGACGGGTTCGCTCAATATCTCCCAGAATCACACAGTCCGCTCCCGGTGGAATTGCTCCTACTTTTGCCGATGCAAAGCCTTCCTCCAGCACGTCCGCATAATCCCGGATGGACAGTTTTTCCTCTCCCAGCAGATCCACCAGTTTATCCAGCAGATCGATCACGATTTTGTAAATCTGTCGATACTGAGACGCAGCAATTCTTCTCCAGCTTCCTCAAAGGCTTCCTGCTGCTCTTTCATCTGTTCTTCCAGATGTAACCCACAGAGCAAATCATACAATGCCTTTGTCATTTCGGATACCGTAACTTCTTTTTCTGACGCTGCCAGATAAAACGGCTCTAACATTTTCCAGAATTGCTCCCGCAGCGCATTGGCGCGCGCCAGCTCCTGCTGCAGTACCTGTTCTTCCACGCGGATTCTGCCGGTATGACGCATAGGTTTCAAAAATTTTTTCTTCCATTTAGAGGCTCCTCGAATGCCCCGCGCCAGCACATAGTTTTCCAGAAAATCAATGTCTTTTTCCGTAAACCCGGACAGATCGGTTCGGAAAAATCGAAATACACTTTCATAAGAAAAATCTTTTTCTACCATTCTAATACGGCACGGATCAGTTCGATACATGGATGATACAGAATCGACGTTTTGGTATCGACGAAATACGGAATATCATATAATTCAAAAATAGATTTTGCATACTTTTCATAACATTCCACATCCCCGCATACAATGGCGCATTCATGATAACGATAATTTTTTTCCCGCATCAAATGTGACAATTTCCATGCCGCAAAGATAAGTTCTTCCTTGGTGTTGCCAGTGAATAATGCGTAACGATTCCCCGCATTTTTCCTCATATCTGTGGCTGCGCACCCGGAACAGATTCTGTTCCAGATGTGCCAGCACCGGCGATTGCGCCAGACGGCTATTTTCACCAACTGGTAAAAATACCGGTTCTTCTACAATATATGTTTCTTCCTTTGCCGCCCGCAACAATGCCGCCGTCATTTTCCGGCTCATGTAAAACAGACTCCTGAATTCCGTGATCTGCCAACAGATCTTCCCGCACATCCATTGTCACTGTCACATACATATCCTTTACCACATGCATACAGCGATGCAGCAATTTCATCTGCACCGGAGTAAATCCGGTAAATCCGTCAAATACAAACACTGCATCCCGCAGCAATTTGGAATCATCCACCGCTTCTGCCAATACATCCAGTACTCGCTCCGCTGTCACGTACTGTCCCTGCAGATATTCCTCAAAAGCCGCATACATGGTATGCACGTCCGATAATTTATAATACAGATTGGAATCCGGTTTTAACTGATGCAAAAAATCTTCCAGTTCTTCTACGGAAATATCATACTGCATCAGCTCAGAAATCATGGATTTCAGCTCATTGATATACCCCATTTTTCGGATATTTCCACGTAAAACCGTCAGCTCTTTGCCTTTTTCCTCTGCAATTTTACGCAATACCAGACTTTTTCCGGTTTCTTCACTAACCGTGTTCTGAATGCCAAGTTCATCAAAAATACGATACGCCAGACGTTCAAAACTGACCACAATCAATGTTTACGATTACATGATTTTTGGATCGGCGCACCAGCTCCCTCTGTGTCTGCATTGTAAACTGCTCCGGAACAATGACATAAAAATTGCGCCTGCGGTCTGCCTGCGCCATCTGAATGACTTTTTTCATAAATATAGGTTGATTTTCCACTGCCGGAATTTCCGTAAATGAGCTGTAATGTCATGATTTTTTGCTCCTGTTCTTTTTCCACTTATTTTTCAACAATCCCACAAAAAAGTAAGATACCCTATCGTTTATTATAAGGTATCTTACACGTTTACGCTATTATTCTTTTAAATTTCGTACCACTTAATCTCATTTGCATCAAGGTGTAATTCAAAGCTGCTTCCGTCTCCGCGGTAAACAACTGTGTCCTGCGGCTCGTAAGTATTATTAACAACACAATATTTACCATTTGCCACATACGCATGTACATCCACGTTGAAGTTCTCAGAATACCATTTTCTTAAGTTTGCCTCATCGTGGCAGCTATACATACACTTCGATGCAGGATTCGTGCATTTTCGAAAGAATATGGCAGACCGCTGATGTATACAGAACGTCCTTTTCCAAACTCATGCACTGCCATCTGAACTTCTTTGTCGCGCTGAACCAGAATCTCGGTATCCTCACGGGCAAACATGCTCTTCTTGCCTTCTCCGAAGTCGACATCTTTTGTGCAGTCCTCTAAAATAAAGTGATCCGGATGATTTTCCCAGTTATATTTGTCATAATTTAAAGTAAATCCGGTCTCTTTTTCCACACCGATCACATTGCCAAGCTGAATGTATCTGCCTGATGCTGATGTCCGGTCGGCTCTCCGACACCGATAAATCCACCGCCGTTGTATACAAATTTCTGGATAGCCTCTACGATCTGCGGATCTTCCCATTCGTAACCACCGGTATGTGCGGTATCGCCATCACCTACGTTGATAATAACGTCAATGTCATTTAAAATATCTGCATTTGCACGGATATCGTCAAAGCTGATGAATTTTACATCATACGGTGCGCCGCTCAGTGCTTCAATGACACCTGCATAACTGTAGTTCTGTTTCTGATACAATGCATGATGAACCATATGGCAGCCCCAGGAACGCATTTTGCCCCAGCTGTTCAATACTGCAACGGTTTTTACACAATACGGTGTGGTTCCTTTTGCATTTTCATACAGCAGACGGAACTCATCGCAGACACTCTCAATATAATCGATGAATTCCGGGAATTCGCAGGCCAGTTTCAGATATCCGCCGTATCCGATACGGTCGATCGGTTTACGCAGGATTGCTCTTCTGGCTGTTACCCAGTTTTCTTTTGCTTCTTTTACCGGATCACCGCCCTCATGGAAGGTATCCGGGAAGAAATACGGTAAAAATCTGCCTTCTCTGTATTTTACACCTTCCACATCACTGATCAGACGCAGCGTAGAACCATTTCCTACACTTCCTACCAGTGCATCCAGTCCGATGGTTTTGAACTCATCCATAAACGGCTCTGTTCCGATCCAGTGATCACCAAGGAACATCATCGCTTCTTTGCCTTCCTCATGAGTAATGTCTATCATTTCTTTTGCAAGTTTTGCAACTTCACGGCGTTGGAAAGCCTGGAAATCTTTGAATTCTTTGGATGGGATACGATACTGATTATTGAAATATCCCTGATCAATGATGTATTCCGGGCGGAATTTGTAACCAACTTCTTTTTCAAACTGATCCAGAATGTACGGGCTTACACTGGCTGAATAACCATACCAGTCAACATATTTTTCTCTCGCCAATTCATCAAAAACAAGTGTAACTGATGGAAAAAATGTCGTATAGCGGATAACATTTACATGTGGATTTGCCTTGCAGAATTTCCGCAGACGCTCCATACTGAATTTGTGAGTCTTTGGCTGGCGCACATCAAAAGTAATCTGATGCTCAAAATCCTTCCATTCATTTGTTACTGCATTATACATATGAACTGGGTCCCAGATAATATATGCTAAAAAGCTAACCGTATATTCATGGAATGGCACAGCGTCGCAGATCACCACACAGCCAGTCTCTTCCTGATAATTCCAATTCGTTGTCGGCACGATCTCACCTGTTGAACGGTCAATGACTTCCCACCATCTTTTGATATCATCTCTTGTATTGACCATCATCAGTTCATCTGATATTCCCTTCATAAGCGGAATAGAAGCTCTTTGTCAACCGCTGTATAAAAGGCTGTCATCACATAGCACTGCTGCACCTCATCTGGATTTGCCTTTGCCCACTCATTATCTTTTCTTGTTGTATAATAAGTCGCATAAATTTTTGCACCCGTTTTTGTCAATTCCTCTGGAAATTCAGTTCCATCACAGTCACGTATTGCATCCGCTCCCCAGCGTTTCATTAGTTCAATTGTTTCTGGTACAACATCTAGATTGGTCGGAATCGTAACTCTTCCCTTTGTCTGGCTCATCTTACGTTATCCTCCTATCGAAAATTTTCTCATTTCTCTTTTTTGTTTTACTGCTCTTATTTCAACACAATAATTTGGTTTTCTTCCTCAGTATAGTTTCCGCCGCCCATCTGATTTCTCACAAATGGAACACCTTCTCTGACATAGAAAATATTATGAGAAAGCAATGCATCAGGATTCAAGGATGGACTTATTGTTCCTCCAAGATCATCATAACTTACATTGTGACTGAAGTATTATGAATTGCTTCATCAAGACAAAACATCACACATCCGCCTTCATTTTGTCTGCTGTAATTATATTCATATGTCGTTCCATCTCCAGAATCTGCATCATAAGCCATTCCATCCTGATTTAATCTCGTATCCGCTGCTTCATTGTAACGAAACAGCGCATCCTTACATTTCCATGGCCAAATGGCTGCTGCTACCTTTCCTGCACGATTTTTTGGACAACAATAAATACGATCATTAATTTCCTGTGCTACACAATCCGTCATATTGTGTTCCACAAGCGGACGAAGCGCATACATAGCTGTAATGCCATCTCCGCCTGCTTCCTTGACATAATTATTGCGAATCACCACATGTTCATGACCATACTTAAGGAATGCTTCTTTGTCCAATATAGCTCCCTGAAATTTATCATGTGCATATGTATATCCAACTGCAATTCCCCAGCGGCTTCGTCCGGTAGACAAAGCAGCTTTCTACTGTAATATCACAAAAACGAGCTGCGCCTGTAATATCTTCATTTGCCGGCTTTAATGCTGTCATGTAAATGCCGCCATTATTCATATGCTTATCGTAAACATTTCCATTAACGTCATGAACATAAAGATTCTGCAGGTGAATACCACTTCTTACTCCCTTGTCCCTTGCAGTAACAGCAACTCCCGTGCGATTCATCTTATAAGGTGCACTATATGTTTCTCCAATGATGTTCTCTGCACTGTTTGTAATCTCAATATCATGAATCCAGATATATTCTGCATCGTACAGCAGCACTGCTGATGACACATATCCCTGATACACATGTGTTGGCGAATCTAATTCTGTGCCATAATCCTGATACCAGATTCCCTGTCCATTTGCTGCAATCACCGGCAATACTTCCTCATAAAATTTCTCGCAGCTTTCTGGCAAGTATGCACCAATCTCAATAGGAGATTCTTTTGTTCCACTGTCTTTGATCTGTAAAAACTGTCCCTCAAAAACTGATCCTCTGGCTAAAAGCACACGATCTCCTGGCTGCAGCTTCAAACGTTGATAACAAACAAAGTTGCAAATGCAGATGATTTGCTCAAACCATCATTTGTATCATTTCCGTCAATCTGACTGACATAATATGTTCTGAATGAGTTTGTCATATGCTTCCTCTCTCAATCTTTTCTCAATGATCTGCTCTACATCCTCAAATGGGAAATAATCTCCATGGTAACGTCCAAAAAGATCATGATTATTTTCATAAAAATTCAATCTTTCTTCCCGTGTAAAGGATGGACAAACACCCAGCTGTTTGATTTTTTCAGATGGCTGTACAAAATCCAGGCGAAATCTTGTCAGCTCATATTGAAGATACATCGGTAGCGTATAAAAACATGGCCCATAAAACAGTTCCCCTTTTCCTGCTTATGCCTGTTTTCTTCATTTTTTCTTTGCGGCGCTCTTCTAACGCTTCTAAGCTGTCGTCAAGAATCAGACCAAAGTTTTTGCCAGCAAAAGCGCAGCCTTTGCCTTTTGCCAATCTTTTTCATACAGACAATACTTATTTTTCATCTGATTTTTCATTATTTTACTGCTCCTGCAATTCCATTTGCAAAGCTCTTCTGCAGACAAAGGAAAATAATCGCTGTCGGCAGTGTACAGATCAGTACACCTAACATCAGCATTCCGTAATCTACACTATAGCCACTCTTTAAATTTGCTACTAACATCGGCATTGTGACCTCATTTTTATCCTGAAGGATAATTGTTGGCCACAGATAATTGTTCCATGCATTCATAAATGTTACCGTCATAGCTGCACCATAGGTAGATTTCATAACAGGAATAAACATCGTAAAGAAAATCTTAATCTCGCTTAATCCCTCTAATCGTGCAGCCTCAATAATATCATGAGGGAAAGATCTTGCTGCCTGACGAAACATCATAATCAAAAATGGCGTCGAAATAGAAGCAATGCCAGTGCAATCCAAGTATTTACAAGCTTCCATGATGCAAACAGCTTAAATAATGGAATCATAATAGCAACAAACGGAAGCATCATTGCAAGCAGAAGGATATTCATTAAAATATCCTTTCCCTTATCATGATAAATCTCAAAACCGTAACCTGCAATTGAGCAGACAAGAAGTGAGATTACCGTTATTACAATCGCATTTCTAAAAGAGTTAAACATTGCAAGACCTAAATTTTGTGTCTCAATCAATGTCCTATAATTTTCCAACAGATGAGTTCCAGGAATCAGTTTCCTCTAACAATGTCGATGCTGGCGTTTGTCGCACCTGATATCATATAATATAGAGGAAACGCTGACAGAAAACTTGCAAGAACCAAAATCACATAGGATATTGTTGTTTTTACTTTAGTCACGTTTATCACCTACTTTCATCTGAATCGCTGACAGAATTGCCACGCTTGCCAAAATAAATACCGAAATTGCTGCGGCATAATTAAATTTTGGTGTCTCTACAAAGGAAATATTATAAACATAATGTGCCAGTGTCATAGTCGATTTTCCTGGACCTCCGCCCGTCAGGTTCACTGACTCATCAAACAACTGCAATGTTCCTGATGTGGACATAATTGCAGTTAACAAAATGGTCGGCTTTAACAGTGGAATGGTGATACGTGTAAACTGCTTGAATGGACTTGCACCGTCAATGTAGCTTGCCTCATAGACTGAATAATCAATATTCTGTAATCCGGCAAGATAAAATACCATATTGTAGCCAGTCCATCGCCAAATCAATGCAATTACAATTACAAAGCGTGCTGCCCATGCATCCTGGAACCAATTTACTGGTGTCAAACCAATCGCTGCTATAACATTGTTAACAAGACCATCCTGCGCAAACAAGGATTTGAAAATCATAGAATATGATACAAGTGATGTCGCACATGGAAGGAATATCAATGTACGGAAAATACTTTTTCCTTTAATCTTGGGATTATTCAGAATCTGTGCCAGACAAAGTGCCAAAATTAACATAATCGGCACTTGGATCAAAAAGTAAAATACAGTATTAAACAAGCATTGTTGGAATGTTTTATCCTTCAAGATTCTCTTGTAATTTGCCAATCCTACAAAAGTGCTTGCACCACCTGTACCCTTTTTTGAAAAAGAAAGCACAAATGCCTGCACCATTGGATAAAAGCAGAATATAAAAATGAGAAGTGCGGCCGGAATCAAGAAAACCCATCCTGTAAGATTATGTCTTTTTTCCAGGCTCATCTTTGCTTTTTGTTCTTTTCACGTTAACCACGCCTTTCTATTTTGGAATTATTCAGAGCCATGCAAAAATGCTTTCTGTAGATGTCTGTATTAAAGCAGAAATTCAATTTTTATGGCAAATATGGTGATAAAAATATACCGGGAACGCACTTGCATTCCCGGTAACCTAGAATTTTCTTAATTACCTACGTCTAAATTGTTAAACTCACGGTAATCC
>ENA-OQCN01001370-OQCN01001370.1-human-gut-metagenome-genome-assembly--contig:-NODE-1370-length-12219-cov-3.344608_pt1 | contig 12219 bp, 20 predicted proteins | sample MGYA00242497_ERZ504576 | MGnify/ENA primary metagenome ERZ504576 (study PRJEB26092, sample SAMD00036296) | human gut metagenome | host: Homo sapiens | study: EMG produced TPA metagenomics assembly of...
GGCTTTCTTTAGTGCGCGGGTCCCAATCTTCAGGAATGTCAACAGTTGGTGACTGCCGGTACACATTCGTGTACTTGCTTTTTTATTTAGTCGGGCGCGGGATTAAACTATTCACACAAATCCCTATCTCTTTCTTCTGAAATATGCTAAAATAGTACCACTACGACACAGGAGGTCTTTCTATGCTCAAACGTCTGCGCAGCGCCCACCCGATGCTCTACTGCCTTGTGGCCGAGGTGCTGTTTCTGGGGATGCTGTTCGTGGCATCGCTGCTGTCGCTTCTGCTCATCTTGTTCGTCGTGCGGGACATTGATGCCGTCGATGATTATATGCTGACCTTCATGCAGGAGGCAGCAGGCGTGCTGGTGGCGTGGCTCTTTCTGGCGCGCACCGGGAAGAGCGGCCTGCTCCGCCGCCGGGGCAGCGGCTTTTTCAACGGTCTGCTGGTGGGCCTGTACCCCATCGCGCTCATCGGCTACAACGCCTATAATACCCTGCTGTTTGGCAGGCCGGAGGGCGATATGCTGCCTGCGTGGCATGTCGTGTGGTTCCTTATCGGCATGACCAGCGTCGGTGTGGCAGAAGAGTTTCTGTTCCGGGGCGTCATCGCCCAGACGCTTCTGGAGCATTTCGGCACCAGCCGGGCCGGCGTCTGGAAAGCCTGCCTGCTGTCGGGCCTCTACTTCGGTGCGGCCCACCTGACCAACCTCACCGGCAGTGCGCCGCTGGGCGTTCTGATGCAGTGCGTCTTTGCGGCCTCGCTGGGTACGCTGCTGGCTGCGGTATATTTCCGCACCGGAAACATCTGGGTGACGGTGTTCATCCACGCCGCGATGGACATCACGTCCATGCTCATCGGTGGCCTGTACGGCACCCAGACGGTGGCTGACAGCATCAGCACCTATGACATCACCATGCTGACGTCTATCGCGGTCTATCTCATCCCTACGGCGTTCCTGCTGCGGAAAAAGAAGCTCAGTGAAGTGGAGCTTTACTTCGGACGTGATATGAAATAAACGGAATGGCCGCGCACAGCTGTGCGCGGCCATTCCGTTTTCTATGTCAGTTATTCGTAATCGATGGGCAGAGTCGGCAGACCGTTCAGCTCCAGCCCGGCGGTATGGCCCGCGATGTACTGATAGTAGCCCTGAGCCGCGATCATCGCGCCGTTGTCGCCGCAGAATTTCAGCTCTGGCAGGTAGACCCTGGCCCCCAGCTTCTGGCACCGTCGTTGACCAGCTGGCGCAGACGGCCATTGGCCGCGACGCCGCCCGCCAGACAGACCTGCTTTGCGCCGGTGTCGGCGCGGCGAGAAGGAGCTTTTCTGCGAGGATGCCCGCGATGCGCTCCTGGAAGCTGGCCGCGAGGTCGGGGACGTTGATGTCAGTACCTTCATCTGGCCTGATTCACCTCGTTCAGCACGGCGGTCTTGAGGCCGGAGAAGCTGACGTTGTACTTGCCCTCCACATGAGGCACCGGCAGACGGTAGCTTTCGGGTCGCCGGTCTTGGCGGCGTTGGCGACGCTGGGACCGCCGGGATAGGGCAGGCCCAGCGTCCGCGCCACCTTGTCAAAGGCCTCACCGGCGGCGTCGTCCACCGTGTGGCCGAGGATGTGGTAATGGGTGTAGTCCTGCACCTCCACGATGTGGCTGTGTCCGCCGGACGCCACAAGGCAGAGGAAGGGCGGCTTCAGCTCCGGATGGGTCAGGTAGAGGCTGCAATGTGGCCCCGCAGATGGTGGACCGGCACCAGCGGCTTGCCCGCCGAGTAGGCGAGGCCCTTGGCAAAGTTGACGCCCACCAGCACTGCGCCGATGAGGCCGGGCGCGAAGGTGACAGCCACGGCGTCCACGTCGTCGATGGTCTTGCCTGCATCCAGCAGAGCCTTTTTGACGGTGGCGCTGATGAACTCACAGTGGCGGCGGCTGGCGATCTCCGGCACGACGCCGCCGTAAAGTGCCTGCTCCTTGACGCTGGTGGAGATGACGTTGCTCAGCAGGTGCCGGCCATCTTCCACCAGAGATGCGGCGGTCTCGTCGCAGGTAGATTCGATTCCTAAGATGATCATGGTTTTAGTGGGCCTCCAGCCAGTTTTTGCCCTGATGCACTTCGGTGCTCAGGGGGACAGCATAATTGACACAGCCTTCCATCTCTTCCTGCAGGATGGCGGCGGCTTTCGCGGCTTCTGCTCCGGGGCCTCGACGATGAGTTCGTCGTGGACGGTCAGGATGAGGCGGCTCTCCATCTTCTCGTCCCGCAGACGCCGCCAGACCCGCACCATCGCCAGCTTGATGACGTCGGCGGCGGTGCCTTGGATCGGCGTGTTGCGGGCCATCCGCTCGCCGCTGGCCCGGATGTTGTGATTGTTGCTGGCCAGCTCCGGCAGGGAGCGACGGCGTCCGAAGAGGGTGGACACATAGCCGCAGTTCCGGGCGTCGGAGATGGTCTTGTCCATGTAGCCGCTGACTTTCGGGAAGGTGGCCAGATAGTTTTTCAGGAAGCGTCGGCCTCCTTGACGCTCACGCCGATGTCCTTTGAGAGGCTGTAAGCGCCCTTGCCGTACATGATGCCGAAGTTGATGGCTTTTGCCGAAGAGCGCAGGCGGGGCGTGACCTGCTCGAGGGGCAGGTTGTAGATTTTAGCGGCAGTGCTGCGGTGGATGTCCTCGCCGGTGAGGAACGCCTGCTGCATATGCTCGTCGCCGGTGACATGGGCGAGGATGCGCAGCTCGATCTGGCTGTAGTCGGCGTCCACCAGCACGCAGCCGGGCCGCGCCACAAAGTAAGCGCGGAGCTGGCTGCCCAGCTCGGTGCGGATGGGGATGTTCTGCAGGTTGGGGTTATCGGAAGAAAGCCGTCCGGTGCGGGCTTCGGTCTGGTTGAAGCGGGTATGGATGCGGCCATCCTTCGCGATGACCTTCAGCAAGCCTTCGACGTAGGTGGAGTTCAGCTTCTGGTAGGCGCGGTACTGCAGAATATCCTCTACCAGCGGGTAGTCTCGCAGGGCTTCCAGCGTCTCGGCGTCGGTAGACAGCCGCGGCTGGGTCTTTTTGCCGTGGGGCAGGCCCATGGTGTCGAAAAGCATCTCGCCCAGCTGTTTGGGGCTGTTGGGGTTGAAGCTGGCGCTGCCCGTCTCCATGTGGATGCGGGTGAGGACGTCTTCCAGCTCCGAGCGCATTTTCACGCCGAACTTCTCGATGCCCTCTTTGTCCACGAGGATGCCGATGCGGGTCATGTCGGCCAGCACCTGCGCCAGCGGGAACTCGATGTCGTTGTAGAGGGAGTCTTCGCCCAGCGCGGTGATCTCCGCCTTCATCTTGGCGAACAGGTCGGCCAGCGCACCGGCGTCCGGCCACTTCTCACAGGTAAAAGCGGCGTCGGCGCGGTAGCTGATGATGAGCTCCGAGAGATTGTACTTGGAAGCCGAGGCGTCCAGCAGATAGGCCGCCAGCTTGCCGTCCCAGACGATGCTGCTGCCCCAGTTTCCCGCAGCCATGGCGCGGGCGTAGAGCGGGGCGCTGTCGAAGACGTCAAGGGTGACGTCTTTGTTGTCCAGCAGACGGAGCAGGTCGCCGTCTTCCAGCGGGAAGACCGCCTTGTCCTGTACGGCGTACCATGCGGCGGGCTGCAGCTCCACATTGCGGGTACCTGCTTGCCCATGATGGCAGGCCGCGCGGCCACGAGGTAATGCCCCTTCGGCTCGGCGGCAGAACAGTCACCTCAGCTCCTGCAGAGGCTCTGTCGACGCTCTTTCCGGGTCGGAGGCGGGGGAGATGTCGCTCAGACCGAAGCGGGCGATAAGGGAGTGAAGTTCCAGCTCCTGCATCAGCCGGACGGCTTCGGCCTTGTTGCCCTCGCCCACGACATAGGCACCCTCGGCGGTGTCGATGGGGCGTCGGTGCGGATGGTGCCGAGCGTGTAGCTCAGCTCTGCCATGCGCGGTCTCGGCCAGATGCTCCCGCTGTTTTGGCTTGATGGTCTTGTCAGCAGTGTCGTCGAGATGGGCGTAAACGCCCGCCAGACTGCCGTATTTCTGGATGAGGGTGATGGCGCTTTTCTCGCCGATGCCCTTCACGCCCGGGATGTTGTCGGAGGTGTCGCCCATGAGGCTCTTGACGTCGATGAGCTGGCGGGGAGAGACACCGTACTTTTCCTTCACGGCGTCCACGTCCATTACCGCCGTCTTGCTGCGGCCCATGGCGGTAGTGGCCAGCAGGACGGTGGTGGTGTCGCTGACGAGCTGTAAGCTGTCCCGGTCTCCGGTGGCGAGGAAGCAGTCGTCGCTGCGGGCGGCGCAGGCGGCAGAAAGGGTGCCGAGGATGTCGTCGGCCTCCCAGCCTCAGCTGTCACCTCACGGTAGCCCAGCGCGGCCAGAAGCTCTTTGAGCACCGGCATCTGCGCGGCCAGCTCGTCGGGCATCTTGTGGCGGGTGCCTTGTAGCCGTCATACATCTTGTGGCGGAAGGTGGGGGCTTGAGGTCGAAGGCCACGGCCACCTCGTCGGGTCCACATTCCTTGAGCAGGGAGAGCAGGATATTCAGAAAGCCGAAAATGGCGTTGGTATAGCGGCCGTCTTTGGTGGTCAGCAGCTTGATGCCGTAAAAGGCACGGTTGGCGATGCTGTTGCCGTCAATGACCAGTAAACGCATAGCTTGTGGTCCTCCATTCCATAATTTCACATTCTATAGTATACCACGAATGGCCCAAAGAAAAAAGAGACTGAGGGATAAACCTCTCAGCCTCTTTCGGGGAAGTTTTACTCTACTTATCGCGCTCACCGGGCAGGCGTTGGCGGCGTCCACAGCCAGCGGCACCTGGTCGGGCGGGATGTCGCCGGGGATGGCGACAGCCAGAGTCCCTTCCATCTGGTATACCTCGGGGCAGAGCCCGGCGCACTGGGTGCAGCCGATGCAGAGTTCAGGGTCTACGAATGCTTTCATGTTGGTACTACCTCCATTCAGAATAAGAAAAGGCGCTGAGAGCAGTGTGGCCCGGCGGAGCAAAAAATATGCTATAGGCTTTCGGGCGCAGATATGTTACAATAGAGCAGAATGAACAGGAGGGCAAGACTATGAACATCCAGATATTCGGCACTACCAAGTGCTTCGATACCAAAAAGGCTCAGCGCTATTTCAAGGAGCGCGGCATCAAGTTCCAGATGATCGATTTGAAAGAAAAAGAGATGAGCGGGGCGAGTTTGAAAATGTGTCCCGCGCTCTGGGCGGCTGGCAGGCGCTGGTGGACCCCAACGCCAAGGACAAGCAGACCCTCGCTCTGCTGGACGCGCTGGTAGACTGGCAGAAAGAAGACAAGCTCTTCGAAAACCAGCAGCTGTTCCGCACCCCCATCGTCCGCAATGGCCGTCAGGCCACCGTCGGCTACCAGCGACGTCTGGAAGAATTGGGAATGAACGGCTTTCACCAAAATAACACGGGCAGGGTTTTGCACCCTGCCCATGATTGTGGTATACTGTTTTATCTGAAAAGTGAAACAACGCAGGAGACGATAACCATATGAAGATAGAAATGACCCCGGAAGAACACGCCCGGCTCCACCGCCGCCGCGGTCGGCAGGCCCTCGGGCTGGTCATCGCGGTGCTGGTGCTCATCGGCGTGCTGACCGTGCTGCACGCAGGCGTGAACGCGTGGTAAAACTGTTTGACGATACGGCCCAGAAGCAGGAATACGAGGACAAACTGGAAGGTCTGGTGCTGTTCGACCCTGTGCCTTTTGAGGGCATCGAGAACATCGACGACCTGACCCTCCGCGAGGCTGCGGTCTGGGGCTGTGTGTACAGCATCCAGGAGACCCAGGGCGGTTTCGACGGCTACAACACCGACCCCGATACCGAGCAGCTGCTCATCCCCTCGGTGGACGTGGACGCCTACCTCGCAAAGCTTGTCGGCCCCAGCTTCCGCATGACCCACAAGACCTTCGAGATGGAGGATATGACCATCGAGTTCGACGACACCACCCAGTGCTATAAGATCCCCGTCACCGGCAGCGTGGGCAGCTACCGCGCCACCGTCACCAAGCTGTTTAAGAAGGACGGCCTCCTCCACGTCACCGTGGGCTATATCCCCAACCAGAACGCAACGGACAGCATCCTCGCCACCACCTCGGATACGCCGGTCAAGTACATGGACTATCTGTTCAGCCGCCAGAGCGGCAGCTGGTATCTCACCGGCCTGACCGAGAGCGAGACGAAGCCCGAGTCAACGGCGTCGTCCACTGCCGCCGAGCCTGCCATGATGGCAGACAGCGAGGTGCAGGACGCCATCCTCGCCACCGGCGGCGAACGCCCGCCGAGTCTGACGCTGCATCCTCCGAGGCCGCAGCCGCCAGCGAGGAAGCGGACAGCACCGCCGAAAGCGAAGCCGTCTCGGACGCAGAGCCGCAGGCCGAGAGTGCGGCCAGCGCGGCGGCGTAAAAACGAAATCACAAACAAAAACCGGGAAGCTTCCAGAGCTTCCGGTTTTTGCATATCCAGAATTACTTCAAATCAAACCGCACGACCACCAGCCGATACCAGAGATACGGCACCATGTTCCATATCATCCACAATTCCATTAGAACATAATTCGGCAGGTCGCGGAGGCGGAAGGGACGCTTGCCCAACTGGTCGTTTTTGAGCAAATCGAACGCCTCACGCATTCCCTTGTCCCACGCCTCGCCGAAGCCCTGTTTGTGGAACTTGTAGCACTTGAGCAGATAGCCCAGCGCCAGCGGAATGAAGTTGAGAATGAGCATCAGCAGAGGCTCGTTCTTGAGGGGGAGAAGGATGCTGTTGCGGCCGCTCTGCTGGCTTTTGAAGGCGTTGTACCGCACCGCGCCGGTGCTGGCACCGCAGATGTGGTAGCACTTTGCCGTGGGGCAGAGGACGTTTTTATAACCGGCGTTGTTGGCGCGCCAGCTGAGGTCCACGTCCTCGAAGTAGGCAAAAAAGTTTTCATCGAAGACGCCGATCTCGTCGAGGATGCTTTTGCGGTAGAGGGCCGCGCCGCCGCAGGCCGAGAAGATGCGCTTCTGTTTGGTGTAGCGGCTGGCCCGGCGGCCGTCGCCGGTCTTGCAGGCAAAGCCCATCCATGTGACGTAATCGCCAGCGTCGTCGGCAAGCTCCCGGTCGAAGTGGCGTATCATAAGGCTCTGGACGGCAAAAATTTTCTCGTCGCTCTCGGCCACTCGGATGAGCTCGGCCAGCCACTGGGGCTCTGCAAAGGCGTCGTTGTTGAACAGCACCACGAACTCGCTTTTCGCCCGGGCGATGCCCTGATTGACGGCGTGGGAAAAACCGGTGTTGGAGCCGTTCTCGATGAGCTGGAAGTTCGGGCGGCTGCAATAGCTGCGGGCCTGCTCAAGGCTCTCGTCGGTGGAGCCGTTATCCACCACGATAAGCTCGAAGTCCTGCTCCGTCTGGGCGTAGACCGATTCGATGGAGTCCTTGAGCCAGCCTTTGCCGTTGATGTTGGGGATGATGATGGTCGCTTTCATAGATTCTGTGCTCCTGCGCATTTTCTTCTAGCATACAAAAGACAGTATAACATATTTTGAAGAGATTGAAAATTCCCTCTTGACAAAAAAGATGATTTGAGTATTATTGTATTAGGCACTTAGCACAACGACACAAGGAGATGAGACGATGGGCGAACGATTCGATATGAGCCGCCCCATCTACGCACAGATCGTGGAACGGCTCAAGGCAAAAATCCTGGCGGGCGTCTACCCGCCCGGCGGACATCTGGACTCGGTGCGCGACATGGCCGCAGCGGCAGGCGTCAACCCCAACACCATGCAGCGGGCGCTGGCCCAGCTGGAAGCGGAAGGGCTCGTCTACACCGAGCGGACCACGGGCCGCTTCGTCACCGAAGATACAGCCTTTTGGAACAGCTGCGGGACGAGAGGCCAGCGCCATGACCGCCGAATATCTCGAGAAAATGCGCGGCATCGGCTACGGCCCGGCAGAGGCCGCAAAACTTATGACGGGCTGGGAAACAAAGGAGAGTGATTGAAATGAAGGAGCTTTTAACTTGTGAGGGCCTGACGAAATCCTACCAGAAGGGGACAAACGCCCTCGATGACATCGAGCTGCACATCGGCTTTGGCCGCATCGTGGGCCTGCTTGGCCCCAACGGCAGCGGCAAGACCACCCTCATCAAACTGGCGAACGGCTCCTGCAGCCCACGGCGGGCAGCATCCGAATCGCGGGCATGGACCCCGGCCCGGACACGAAAGCCATCGTCTCTTATCTGCCGGACGCCGCATGGCTGCCCGACTGGATGCGGGTGGAGCAGCTGGTGGAGATGTTCCGGGATTTCTACGCCGACTTCGACCCCGCCAAGGCGAATGAGATGCTGGAAAAGCTGGAGCTTTCGCCCAAAGCACCCCTCAAGAGCCTTTCCAAGGGCAACAAGGAGAAAGTCCAGCTCATCCTTGCCATGAGCCGGAATGCCCGGCTCTACCTGCTGGATGAGCCCATCGGCGGCGTGGACCCGGCGGCGCGGGACTACATCCTGAACACCATCCTCACCAACTACAGCCGGGACGCCTCGGTCATCATCTCCACCCACCTCATCGAGGATGTGGAGCCGGTGCTGGATGAGGCTGTGTTCCTGAAGAACGGCAGAATTTTCGCCCACCGCTCGGTGGATGAGCTCCGCGAGACCGAGGGCATGAGTGTGGATGCATATTTCCGGGAGGTATTCAAATGCTGAAAAAGTTACTGAAATATGAGTTCAAGGCTACCGCCCGCACCTACGGCGGAATGTATCTGGCCCTGCTGGCGGCGTCGGTGCTATTTGGCGGCTCAGTCAGGAGATGGAACGGCACCAATAGTGACACCTATTCGACTCTCGTGGGCCTGCTGAGCCTTGTCTACACCGCCGTCATCATCGGCACCGTGGTCGTCACCATCATGACCATCGTGCAGCGGTTCTACCGCAACCTGCTGGGCCGGGAGGGCTATCTGATGCACACCCTGCCGGTGACGGAAACACAGCTTGTGACCTCGAAGCTCATCTCCAGTGCCGTGTGGAGCCTGTGCAGCATCCTCGCAGCCTGCCTTTCCTTCGGCATTCTGGCTGTCCTGATGATGGCGGATATGGATCTGCTTGAGCAGCTGCCGCGGATGTGGTCGATCATCCGGGAGGCATTTGCCCGCTATAACATGGAGTTCTGGGGAGCGCTGGCTTTCAGCGGCGTCGTCGGCTTCGTGCGGATGGTCAGCGTCATCGCCTGCATCTATGCTGCCTGCATGGTGGGACATCAGTTCAAGAACCACCCCGCGCTGGCGGGCATCCTGAGCTTCTTTGTCATGCAGTATGTGCAGGGCTGGCTCGAAAAGCTGCTCCAGATCGGCACCGGCGTCTACGAGACGGCCATCTACAGCGCCGTAGGCGATGTGGGCAGCATCGAGACTGCGTCTCGGCTCTGGGCTACATGGGAAGCGCGATGGTCACGCTGGGCATCGCGGCGGCGTTCGGTGTCTTCTGGTTCGGGCTGACGGTCTGGCTGATGCGAAACAAACTCAACCTCGAGTGATGAAACGTGAAAAAATCTGACGGAAAATTTTGAAATTCCCTCTTGACTTTACACGGATAAAGTGTATAATGCAATCAAACCAATGAGGCGGAAGAGAACCTGCAAAGCGCATCTTCAGTGAGCCCGGACAGTGAAAACGGGCGAGAGCGGGGCAGAGATTCGTGGGCCGCCGAGGGCCGGGCAAACGAGGCAGAGCCTCCAGTAGCTTGGGACGGAAGCCTCCGTTACAGGGCAGGGGAGTGTTGGCTCTCCGTGAGGGGCTTTGCGGCTTTCAAGAGGAAAGCGAGCAAGGCAAGCAAGGTGGCACCGCAGATTCGAATTTTTCGACTCTGTCCTTGTGGATGAACACACAGGGACAGGGTCGTTTTGTTATATTGAGAACAAAAGCCCGTCCCGCAAGTGGAGCGGGTTTTTATTTTACATGCCGCCCGCTCCAAGGAAGGAGCAACCGCTATGAAAACCATGAACATGATCTCCCGCCGCAGCTTTCTGAAAGCCGCTATGGCCGCCGCTGCCGTTTCTGCTCTGGGTCTGACCGGCTGCGGTTCGTCCGCTTCGAGCACTGCATCCAGCACCGCTTCCAGTGCAGCAGCATCTTCTGCCGCCGCCAGCGAGGCAGGCCAGACCTTCAAGGTGGGCATTGTCAACTATGTTGACCACGCTTCTCTGAACCAGATCGTTGCGTCGGTGGAAGAGCGTCTGGACGAGGTGGGCAAGGAGAAGGGCGTCACCTTCGACTACGCCGACTACTACGCCAACGCACAGGCCGACCAGACCAACCTGAACCAGATCGGAGCCGACCTCGTGGCCGACGGCGTAGACGTCATCGTGGCTGTGGCTACCCCCACCGCCGCTACTATGCTGGCCGCTGTGGAGGACACCGACATCCCCGTCGTCTACTCCGCCGTCACTGACCCCGCCGCCGCAGGCTTTGACACCGAGCCGAACATCACCGGCACTTCCGACGCCTGAACACCGACGCATCATGAACCTCATCCTGGCCGTCAACCCCGACATCGACACCATCGGCCTGCTGTATGATCTGAGCCAGGATGCTTCTACACAGGCCATTGCAGACGCCAAGCTTTCTGCGACAGCAAGGGCATCAAGTATATCGAGAAGAACGGCACCACCACCGCCGAAGTTCAGATGGCCGCTGAGGCCTCATCGCCGCCGGTGTCAAGGCTGTCTTCACCCCCACCGATAACACCGTCATGACCGCCGAGCTTTCCATCTACGAGACCTTCACCGAGGCAGGCGTCCAGCACTACACCGGCGCTGACAGCTTCGCCTGAACGGTGCCTTCGTGGGCTACGGCGTCGATTACGTCCAGCTGGGCGAGGCTACCGCCGATATGGTGGTGGAACTGCTCTGCGACGGCAAGACCCCTGCTGACCTGCCTTTCCAGACCTTCGACAACGGCATTGCCACCATCAACACCGAGACCTGCGAGCTCTGGGCCTCGACCTCGACACCGTGAAGAAGGCCTTTGCACCCTACTGCACCGAGGTCGTGGAAGTGACCACGGCGGAAAACTTTGGTTAAACCTCTCCGTCATTGCTTCGCAATGCCACCTCCCCTATCGAGGGGAGGCTTTGGCGTTTCGGAAAGCTTTCTCTCTTCGCCAGAGGCTCCCCTCGGTAGGGGCAACAACGACGACTGCCGCCAGTGGTGGAAACAGGGAGTCGTTGTTGGGGCCGCGGCCAGCAAGACGCAAGTGTAAAACACGAAGCGGATGCTGGGTGCCGCAACCCGGCCTTGTCGAGCGGTAGCGAGACTGAGAGGTTACACATTAAAATAAAAGGAGCACACCATGCTGGCGAGTATCTTTTCGCTCAACGTCATCCAGACCGCGCTCGAGCTGGGCTGCATCTACGCCCTCGTTGCGCTGGCTCTGTTTCTGAGCTATTCCATCCTGAATATCGCGGACCTGTCCACGGACGGCTGCTTCACCCTTGGCTGCGCTGTCGCCTGTCAGGTGGCGCTGACCGGCCACCCCTTCCTCGCCCTGTTGGCGGCGATGGCGGCCGGTGTGTGCTCCGGTTTTGTAACAGCCTTTTTGCAGACCCGCCTCGGCGTCGAGAGCATCATGGCCGGCATCATCGTCAACACCGGCCTCTACACCATCAATCTCGCAGTGATGGGCTTCTCGTCCACCATGTCGCTGGTCAAGACCGATACCGTCTTCTCCATCGCCAAGAGCGCCCTGAGCTTTACGGGCGGCGGGTATAAGCTGGTGCTGGCGGCGGTAGTCGTTGCGCTGGCCGGTGCCGCCATGGTGGGCTTCCTCGGAACCCGCCTCGGCCTTTCGATTCGTGCCACCGGCGATAACGCTGCCATGGTGCGTGCTTCCAGCATCAACCCGCCTTCACGATCACGGTGGGCCTCTGCATCTCGGGCGCATTGACCGCCCTTTCCGGCGGTCTGCTGGCTCAGTACCAGAAGAGCTGCGACATCAACGTAGGCACCGGCATGGTGACCATCGCGCTGGCTTCCCTCATCATCGGCGAAACGCTGGTGGGCAAGCGGACGATGGTGCGCCGTGTGCTGGGCGTCGTGTTCGGCAGCTGCCTCTACCGTTTTATCGTGGCGGTGGCCTCCGCTTCAACGTCCCGGCTGCTGCCATGAAGCTGGTCAGCGCCATCATCGTGGCTGTGGCCATCTCGATGCCCGCCATCCGGGAGA
>ENA-OQCN01001371-OQCN01001371.1-human-gut-metagenome-genome-assembly--contig:-NODE-1371-length-12208-cov-4.065889_pt1 | contig 12208 bp, 20 predicted proteins | sample MGYA00242497_ERZ504576 | MGnify/ENA primary metagenome ERZ504576 (study PRJEB26092, sample SAMD00036296) | human gut metagenome | host: Homo sapiens | study: EMG produced TPA metagenomics assembly of...
CGCTGAAAGCATCTAAGCGTGAAGCCGACCCAAAGATAAGATATCCCACTGATTCAATCAGGTAAGATCCTTGTAGACTACGAGGTTGATAGGCACGATGTGTAAGTGGAGTGATCCATTCAGCAAGCGTGTACTAATAGATCGAGGGCTTGACCACAATTCGCTTGAATTCTCAAGTCAATGATAAAATGTCAGCAGTGATTATTCAGTTTTGAAGGCACGTCCTTCAAGAAACACTGGACAAAGTAAAACAGAAATGTTATACTGAACCAGTCATATTGGTCGGTGACGATGACGGTGAGGTTCCACCTGTTCCCATTCCGAACACAGAAGTTAAGCTCACTCGTGCCCAAGATAGTTCGCTGGAAACGGCGCGTGAAAATAGGTAGTCGCGACTTGCATGAAACCCCTGAGGAAGAAATTCCTTGGGGGTTCTTTTTTACCATTTTCCGAGAAAGAATATATGTTAGAGGGTTGCAGACTGGACTAAAAACTGGTATTCTCAGAACAGAAAGGGGTGAGAATATGCGTTCGGACATGACACGCAAAGATTCAGCAATGTATTATGCGATAATAATAGTACTCTTTGTATTTTGCAGTATTGTATTTTATGTGCAGACACATTACCAGCATACCTCGGTAATCAGGCCGGAGGACGATTATAAGGGCAAGATACCGCAGCTTCATGGTAGCGAGGATCGGGATGATGACGGTGTAGATGACCAGTTAGATATTCTGAACGGTGCACTGGCCTATGTGAGTACACATCCAAAATACAAAAGCCGCTACTATGAGAACGGCTATCCTGACGATAATTACGGAGTGTGCACTGATGTAGTGGCTTATGCGTTGAAATATGCCGGATATGATCTACAAGTGCTTGTGGACGCGGATATCCGGGTACACCCACAAGATTATATGGTAGCCGAGCCGGATGCAAACATAGACTTCCGGCGGGTGCGAAACCTGAATATATTTTTTTCACACACAGCAGTTGCCCTGACCACAGATGTCTCAGAAATAGAAGCATGGCAGGGTGGCGATATTGTAATCTTCGAAAGACATATCGGCATCGTGTCCGACCGACGAAATAAAAATGGAGTGCCCTATATCATTCACCACAATGATCCATGGCAGATGGCCTACGAGCAGGACATTCTGGAAAAACGAACTGACATCGTGGGTCATTACCGAATTTCAAAATAAAAAGCGGTCCTACTGCACGGTTATGCACAATGCAGCAGGGGGGCATACTTTATTGGGCGGTATATCGGTTACGATACGGGCTTCTGCAGATAGTTCGCTGGAAACGGCGCGTGAAATAGGTAGTCGCTGACTTAAGTGAAAGCTCTGAGATGAAAGTCTCAGGGCTTTTTTGTTGTGTATTACCGAAATGCGAAGATATAGTTTGTTCAAACCGCGCATAGCGTACTGCTTGACAAACTGACTACTATGTAATACGATATAGATAAGCTACAACGCATTGCATAGTAGATAGAAAGGAGGAAGCGGATTGGAAAATAATGCACAGCTGCTAAAGGGTGTATTGGAATATTGCGTGTTGCGGCTGATTGAAAAAGAACCAACCTATGGCTATGAAATAGTGATGCAGTTAAAACAGGTCGGTTTTGCAGAGATCAGCGAAAGCACGCTGTATCCGCTGCTTTTACGCCTGGAGCAGCAGGAGAAGGTGACAGTGGAGCGGCGACCTTCTCCCAAGGGGCCAAGCCGAAAGTACTATGTGATCACCGAAAAGGGGACGGATTCTCTTTTGGATTTTCAACAGGAATGGAACCGACTGTGTGGTCTGGTAGAAAAGATTTTCCGGGAGGATAGAAGATGAACAACTATTTCACCTTGCGAAGAGCGAACCGTCTGCGCGTAAAACTGCTCAACAGCAAAAGCCAGGAGCAAATCAGAGAGGTTATTCGATATCTGCGGCGTACCAGTGGGATGAGTGCGGTGTAGAGCTGATATACAGTGACCTGATCGATATGGCGGTGCAGGCCAATGAGAATGGACAGGAACTATTCAACGTGATTGAGGATGCAAAAACCTTTGCTGAGGAGGTTAAGCCAAGCCTTAAAACTTTGAGGACTGGAGATTATTTCTGGTTTGTGGCACCACTGTATTTCTTCTTTGGCTGGGGGATAGAGAGTCTGCTGCTGTATCCGGTGGTTCCGGACTGGGTGTTTGAACTCTCACTTGGGTATTTGATGCAGCTTGTGGTCTGCATAACTGCTTTTTGCTGGCTGTTCCGGAGAATGATGGAGCAGGCGGGGTTTCCGCCAAGCAAGCATCGTCTGAAATACTGCGGCTGGCTGGTGCTTTATATTGCAGTGCTGTATGCAACAGGTGCATTTTTTACACGGATCGCTGGAGCTTTTGTTTTGCTGCGCCTGCCGATTTTGCCCTATGCCCTTTTCAGCCTCCTGCTGGGTGCGGGGTTGTATGGCATAAAATTTTGGAAGTATGGCAAAGATGAACGCTTGAGAGAACGTATCTGAATCCTCCTTATGATGCACGTCTGCCGGGCCGTGGAAAACGAGCTCATCCCTGACCTGAACAAAGTACAGAAGCGCTTCATCCTCTCCCGGATGAGGCGCTTCTTTTCTCATAAATAATGGGTGCTTACTGCCCTCCGTGGCGGCGGGCTTCGGCGGCAAGCTCCTGCTGCAGTGCGGCCTTGCGATGGTCGAGCAGCAGGTCTTTGTTGTACCGGAAATAGCGGTCGCAGCCATTTTCGGTGATGAAGGCATGGGAAGCAGGTTCAAGGTCAGCTCCGTGACGAACACCACCATCTCCTGGCTTTCGGCAAAGGCGTTCTCCATAAAGTCAAATGCAGCTTCCAGCGCGGTGCTGGCGGCTTCCTGTGCCTGATCCCGGGCCTCGGCAAGGGACTGGAACTGTGTGCGCAGGAGGTCAAAGGCGGGCTGTGTGCTCACCGCATTGGCGCGGCGCAGCTCCGCATCCCAACTGCGAAGGGCGGCATACACCTGCAGGCGGGTATTCAGCGCGTCATGGCCCAGCAGACCGGCGGCACGCTGGCGCTGGGTCTCGGCATCATAGTCCGTGACCATCTGACCGAACAGGGTAAGCTCCCCATCCGGGATATCCGCAGGCAGGGTGGAAAAGCCCTGTTTGGCCTCCCGCAGGAAGGCGTAGCAGGCATCGGCGACGGCATCGGCCTGCCGGGAAGCGGTGAACCGGGTGTTCAGACCGGACAGAATCAGACTGACCAGCGAGAGCCGTTCATCAAACGGTGCATTGAGCAGGCGGGCATAAACGGCAGGCTTGACCTGACCGGCCAGGATCTCCTCTACGCCGTAGTCATCACGATACTTATAATAGAGATCAAGATAGGCAGAGAAGTCCTCTGCAATCTTCTGGTGCTGGAGATACTGCCGGATGAGTGCTTCATCTGCCTGCAGGCCCAGCGATTCATAGGTGTCCAGCAGGTTGGACAGATCCTCCCAGCCGCGGGCAGTGACGAACTGTGTGCCGTCCACGTCGGCGTTGATCTGGTAGAAGTTCTGTGGATGCAGATCGAGATAGCTCAGGATGGCACTGTGGATGTGGGCTGTGCGGGCGTAATCCTTCCATACCTGCAGGTCGGGCTCAATGTCCATCCGACGAACACGGTCCAGCGTGACGATATCGAAATCGCGGACGGATTTGTTATACTCCGGCGGGTTGCCTGCCGCCACGATGACCCAGCCGGCAGGCACAGCTGGTTGCCGAAGGTCTTGCACTGCAGGAATTGCAGCATGGTGGGGGCCAGCGTTTCGGAAACGCAGTTGATCTCGTCGATAAAGAGGATGCCCTCTTTCAGGCCGGTGGCTTCCATCTTGGCGTAGACGCTGGAAATGATCTCGCTCATGGTGTATTCGGTCACAGAGACATCCTTGTCGCCATAATGGCGCTGCCGGATGAAGGGCAGGCCCACGGCGCTCTGGCGGGTGTGGTGGGTGATGGTGTAGGCTACCAGTGCCACGCCGCACTCCCGGGCGGCCTGCTCCATGATCTGGGTCTTGCCGATGCCCGGAGGGCCCATCAGCAGGATGGGACGCTGCCGGATGGAGGGAATGGCATACTCACCCAATGCGTCCTTGGCCAGGTAGGCTTTGACAGTGTGTTCGATCTCTTCTTTGGCACGTTTGATATTCATAAGTTCACATCCTCACGAGTTGTTCAATTCACGGTAAGGGTCGTCCTCTTCGGCCAGCGCGTCGGCCAGTGCCGATGCGGCCCGGGCCGTTGGCCCTGAAAATTCATCCTCATCCAGAACCACCTTCATGGCCCAGGGAGGAACATTGGCATCGTCGAATTTTTCGCCCAGGAACAGGAACGCGGTATCGTAGGCCGGGCGGCGGGCCGGGTAGGTGCCCATGCCATCGGTAAAATAGAGCAGGCCCCGCAGGTTGGAGAACTTCTTCTCGGCACAGAGCTGGTTCACATATTCAAAGGCAGGCCGGAAATCGGTGCCGCCGCCGCCCCGCAGCTCAAAGTGGTTCATGGCATGGATGAGCTCGTCTTCGTTACGGATGAGCAGATCCTGCCGGATGGCGTTGTCTGCCTGAATGAGATGCAGATTCATCCGGTGGAAGAAGTTCTCCCGCCCTTTCAGCAGGGTGTAGGTCTCAGCCAGAAAGGCCCGTACCAGTTCGCCGGAGGTGGAGTAGCTGGTGTCAATGACCAGCGCCAGCTCCTCGATCTTCTTGCTCTCCCGGGTCTCCAGGGGCTCGATCAGGGGCATGTTACCGTAGACCGACAGGCCGTAGGTGTAGAAGTTCAGGTCGAACTCATCCGGATCGAGGTGGACCTCCTCCCGGGTCACGCAGAACCGCCGCAGGAAATCCTGATAGCTCCGGCGGCTGCGGTTGGCAGCCTTGACCTGCTGCTTCAGGGCATCGGCACCGTCACCGGCTTCCTTGTCCCGCAGGTCCAGCTCGGTCTGCATCCGCTCACCGATCTTCTGCCACGTCTTCTGGGGCAGGGGCGTGGGCATCTGCTGGGGCTGCTCGGGGGCATCCTTGGGCCACAGGCGGTGGTCATCGGTGTAGAATTCCCGCTCCAGCTGGCGCAGAATGCCGGGGGTCTGGCCTGCCAGCCATCGGTAAGCCGGGGCAGCGGCCACCACCCTGCCCTCCGCGGCAATGGCGGCGTAGGCGTTCTGGCGCACCCAGTCAGCGGGCGCTTGACACTGGAACGATTCAGTTGTCCAGCACATTCTCTACGGCGATATCGCAGGCCAGATTCCACAGCCGGGCATCACGCTTGCCCTTGAGCCAGAGATGGCGGAATACGCAGTGGAATACCGTGTGCAGATACAACCGATTGAGATATTTTGGGTTCTCCTGGTAGAGCCGCAGCAGGGCGCTGGGCTGATAATAGAGGTTCACACCGTCTGTGGCCAGCACGCCGCACCGCTCGTCCGGTACCGGGGTCAGGGCACTGAGCGCCATATCCAGAAAGCGGAAGTCGAGGTACAGCCCGCTGCGCACCACAGCCAGAACCTCGCCGCCCATCCGGGCCTGCCACTCTTCGTGGGTCTCTGGCCGTTTGGACGCAAAGGGCTTGCGGGGGTCGAAGAATTTCTCTTTTTCAGAAATCAAAATCATACCTCCGCTTCTTCGGGACGGAACCCCTCTTTTTGTGCTCTGCGTCGGCCAGCAATGCCGCGGCAGCTGCGTTGTCCGCCTTGGCGGCAAGCGCCGCGCCCTCAGCAAAGGCAGCAGCATCCAGCACATCCAGCGCCAGCAGATCCTTTATGCTGTCGGTATCCTGTGCCTTCAGCAGGCGCTGGAGCACAAGGCCGGTGTGAGCGGCCAGAAATTCACGGTAGGGGGCCTTTGCCTTTTCGGTCAGGTTCCATGGCCAGCGCAGGCGGTCGAAGCAGAGCATGGCCGCCACGCCCTGATCCTCGGCGGCGTGGCCGTCCGGGAAGATGGCATCATATTCTGCGGAAAGGATTTTTCCATCCAGAAAACACTGCCTGTAATGATATCCCTGCCCCGAAAAGGTGTGAAGCAGGATGTGGGCGGGGCTTTCCTCTACATCCTCCCAGTAGGCGGGGTACCACAGCCCTGCCCGGGGACGCGCTTCGCCCGGGAGCCAGAACTGTGCCCGCACAGCCTCGGTGATGTTGTTCACAAGGGCGAACAGGCCGGTCTTTTCCTCGGGAGCGGCCCGGACAAGGAGGTCTGCCAGCGCAAAGCAGTTCAGGAACACGTCGCTGCCCACAGTCAGGTCTCCGGCCCCCACGCTGAGCCGCCGCAGCCTGCGGCAGTTGTAAAAGGCGCAGCTGCCGATGACCTGCAGGCTGTCCGGCAGGGTGATCTCCTCTACGAAATTGCCGCACACCGGGTGCAGCTCCTCCGGGGCAGCAGCCCTTTCCCCGAAGTCGAGGTCATAGCGGCCATGCCGTCTGGTCAAGTCGCGGCCAAAGACCTGCACAAGGGTGCAGGTGCCGTCCGGGCTGACTTCATAGCGGCAGAGCGCATCGGCCCCGGGCAGGCTTCTGGGCTTCTCGGAGAAGCAGTAGTCCCCCAGCTCGGTGATGGCCAGAACCCCGCCCTCCGGGCCCGGCACGCTTGCGGGAAGGGCCGCACAGGCGCGTCGCCGTAAACACGGGTCAGGCGGGCGGTGTTCTTCTGTAACGGGATGATATCGATAAACATAGGGTCTCCTAACAAAAAAACTGCTGCACGGGCAGAGCCGTGCAGCAGTTGGGAGGGATGCGGTTACTGTGCGGCCTGTGAAGAAGCGGTAGAGGCGGCCGCATTGTCGGCAGCTGGAACCGTGCCGGTATTGGCAATATACAGGCTGAGGAACACACCCATAATGAGGGTGGCAACAGCCATCAGGATCGCATTCCGGATCAGATGCTTTTTCATCTGTTTGTACTCCTTTGAAAGGATTTACTTTGCAGCTTGAAGCTGTCGCGCAGGGTGACCACGCGGTTGTACACGCCGGGGTTCTTGCTGTCCGGGGTGAAGAAGCCGGTGCGGACAAACTGGAACTTCTCGCCGGGCTTGGCATCCTTCAGACTCTCTTCCAGCTTGCAGCCCTTGCGCACCACAACGCTCTCGGGGTTCAGGTAGTCCTTGTAGTCGCTGCCCTCGGGGATGGCGTTCATGTTGGCCTCGGTAAACAGCTTGTCGTACAGGCGGACTTCAGCATCCACAGCGTGGTCAGCGCTGACCCAGTGGATGGTGCCCTTGACCTTGCGGCCATCGGCGGGGTTGCCGTTGCCGGTCTCAAGGTCGGCGGTGCAGTGGATGGCGGCGATGCTGCGTCGGGGTTCTTCTCCACGCTCTCACACTTGACGATGTAAGCGCCCATCAGACGAACCTCGCCGCCAATGGTCAGGCGCTTGAACTTCGGGGGCGGCACCTCAGCAAAGTCCTCGCTCTCGATCCACAGCTCGCGGGTAAAGGCGACCTTGCGGGTGGAGGCATCGTTGGCTTCGCGGTTGGGGTTGTTGGCCACGTCAAAGAATTCGGTCTTGTCGGCGGGGTAGTTGTCCACGACCAGCTTCACAGGGTCCAGTACGGCGATCCGGCGCTGGGCGGTCAGGTCCAGCTCACTGCGGATGCAGGCTTCCAGCTGACGCATGTCGATCAGGTTGTCGGACTTGGAGATGCCGGCCTCCCGGACAAAGGTGAAGATGGAGGTGGGGGTGTAGCCGCGGCGGCGCAGGCCGCACAGGGTCGGCATCCGGGGATCATCCAGCCGTCCACGATACCCATTTCCACCAGCTCGCGCAGGTAGCGCTTGCTCATCACGGTGTTGGTCATGTTCAGGCGGGCGAACTCGCGCTGCTTGGGGAACTCGGTGCCAAAGATATTCTCGATGACCCAGTTGTACAGGGGACGATGATTCTCGAACTCCAGGCTGCACATGCTGTGGGTGATGCCCTCAATGGCATCCTGGATGGGATGCGCAAAGTCGTACATGGGGTAGATGCACACTTATTGCCCTGGCGGTGGTGTTCAGCATACTTGATGCGGTAGATGGCCGGGTCACGCATGTTCATGTTGGGGCTGGCCAGGTCGATCTTGGCACGCAGGGTCTTTTCACCCTCCTGGAACTCACCGGCACGCATCCGGCGGAACAGGTCCAGATTCTCCTCCGGGGTGCGGTCACGCCACGGAGAGGGACGACTGGGCTTGCCGGCATCGGCACCACGGTACTCGCGCATCTCGTCACGGGTCAGATCATCCACATAGGCCTTGCCTCCAGAATGAGCTTCTCGGCGTACTCGTAGCACTTGTCAAAGTAATCGCTGCCATAGAAGATGCCGCCGTTGGGGTCAGCGCCCAGCCAGTGCAGATCCTCAATGATGCTGTTGACATACTCCTCACCCTCGCGGGCGGGGTTGGTGTCATCCAGGCGCAGGTTGAACTTGCCGCCATACTGGTTTGCGATGGACCAGTTGATGTAGATGGCCTTGGCGCTGCCGATGTGCAGGTAGCCGTTGGGCTCCGGCGGGAAGCGGGTATGGATCTCGCTGATCTTGCCCTCGGCCAGGTCAGCGTCGATGATCTCCGTCAAAAAGTTTTTATCTGCCATAGTGGTTTCCCCCTTGGTTTCAGGGCATCGCAGCCCGGAAGTACACTTTCTTTCAATACACTTTATAATACACCATTTTTGGCTCTGCTTCAAGGCAAAAATACAAAGTAAGGGTGGTTTTCGGTGCCCCGGGCAGATTTTCGCATTCTGCGCACTTGACGAATGCACAAAAAAAGGGTATAGTATGGTAGTATTCATTTTTACGGGGTGTTGCGCAGTTGGTAGCGCGCCTGCTTTGGGAGCAGGAGGCCGCGAGTTCGAGTCTCGCCACTCCGACCAGGATAAAAGCCACGATACAGCGCCGAAAATATCGACTGTATCGTGGCTTTATTTGTTGTATGAATGCCCTGAAAATGCTGGTTTGTGCGTCTTTTGTGCGTTATTGGCGCAAAAACTGCTGACAGAACAGACAGAGTTGAACCGTGAACTTTGTACAGCTTTACACTGTTCAACAAGAACGAAATGTGCTATATTGTTTATGGGGCAGGATAGGCATTTTATAACAGCCCCGCCGGAAAAGAGGTTGAATATGCTGTCTGACGCGAAGAAAAAGGCAAATGCCAAGTGGGACAAGGCCCATATGATGATTTTGGGCTGTAAGGTCCGTAAGGATTTTGCGGCCCAGTTCCGGGAGGCCTGTACCGCAGCGGGGACCACCCCCAACGCTGTTCTGAAACAGGCAGCGGAACAGTTTTTAAAAGAACATGCGGTATCAGAGGAGAAAACCGCCGTGGAAGAATGCGCATAATATCCATACGAAAGGACAGGTGCAACATGAGTACAAGAGAATTGGCAAGAACCCTGCTGGACGAGATGCCGGATAATGATTTGATCTATCTGGTGGCGTATATGCAGAGCTTAAAGGCTCTCAAGGATGCAGAAATTCCCAACGCCAAGACACAAGCGGCGATTGATGAAGTGGACAGCATGATTAGAACCGGCGAGGGAGAACACTTTGAAGGCTCTACCGCTGACTTCTTCGCTCAACTGGCGGCGGAGGCTAAACCGTGTTAAAACTGAACACTTCCACGCAGTTTAAGAAAGATTATAAAACCTGCATCAAGCGGCATTATAAAATGGATTTGATGCAGGCAGTTGTTGATGTACTGCGAGTGCCTGATGCATTGCCACAAAAGAACCGAGACCACAGCTTAACAGGCAATTATACCGGCTGCCATGAATGCCATATACAGCCGGATTGGATTCTGATTTATCGGCAGACAGATACGGAACTGTACTTGGTTGCGACTGGTACGCACTCCGATCTGTTTGGCCTGTGAGATGGGCGATTATGATTTGCCTGCTATGCAAAGGCGAAATGAAGCCCAGCACAACAGCCCTGCTGCTCATCATCGAGCGGCAGGGCTGTTGTGCTGTCCAATAATGCGGATTTTCAAGTGGACTTTCTGTGTTTTTTGACTGGGAGCTGTTTGGGATTCTTCGTGCTCCAATATGCAGCAAAGCAAAAAAGGCACGCTGATCCGTTGGAGACCAGCGTGCCCTTTTGCTTTGTTTCTGTCATTTAGATGATATAATCATTCCCCGCCTGATCGGGTGCGGCAAGGTCGGCCAGAGTGATCTTGCAAAGTAGTCGGCGATCATGTCGTTCAGGCCCTTCCACATCGTATAGGTTCGGCAGTTGGGCATCCGTTCGCAGGCGGGAGCACCGGGCACAAGGCAGCTCACGGGGGCAAGGCTGCCCTCGGTCAGCAGCAGGATCTCTGCCACGGTGTACTGGTCGGGGGTGCGGGTCAGCCGGTAGCCGCCGCCCTTGCCGCGCAGACCTTCCAGAAAGCCGTTCTGCACCAGCACCTTCAGGATGTTTTCCAGATATTTTTCCGAGATCTCCTGCCGTTCGGCGACCTCCTTCAGCGGCACATACCGCTCCGCCTGGTGTTCGGCCAGGTCGATCATTACGCGCAGTGCGTAACGGCCCTTGGTTGAAACGATCATAGTTTTTCTCCTTATCAACCCTCAGACGCTTCGCGCCAGCGGCCCAGTCAGGGGCGGCAATGCGCAGGCATGGATGGTGGGGTTGTCCTCTTCTCATTAACAAACCTATTATACAACAGGGTTTGTAACTTTTCAATCGCTTTTTTCGCTTTTTCCATTGACAAAGGGGGAAAAGAGGACTATAATACCATCAAACCTACAAACCATGTTGGTTTACAGGGGATATGTTTGCGTCAGAATAACATCCCGGGCTCTGCGCCCGCAGAGGGAGGACTTTTACTATGAGCAAGATTTACACTTCCGCAGATCAGCTGATTGGCCACACTCCGCTGCTGGAGCTGACCCATATCGAGAAGGAAGCCGACCTGAAGGCCATCGTTCTGGCCAAGCTGGAATACTTCAACCCCGCCGGCTCTGTCAAGGATCGCATTGCCAAGAAGATGATCGACGATGCCGAGGCCACCGGCAAGCTGAAGCCCGGTTCCGTGATCATTGAGCCTACCTCCGGCAACACCGGCATTGGTCTGGCCGCTGTGGCCGCTGCCAAGGGCTACCGCATCATCATCGTCATGCCGAGACCATGAGCGTGGAGCGCCGCCAGCTGATGAAGGCTTACGGCGCAGAGCTGGTCCTGAGCGAGGGCGCAAAGGGCATGAAAGGTGCCATTGCCAAGGCGGATGAGCTGGCAAAGGAGATCCCCAACGCCTTTATCCCCGGCCAGTTCGTGAATCCTGCCAATCCGCAGGCACACATCGAGACCACCGGTCCTGAGATCTGGGAGGACACCGATGGTCAGGTCGATCTCTTTGTGGCTGGCGTTGCACCGGCGGCACCGTTACCGGCGTAGGCAAGTACCTCAAGAGCAAGAACCCCAATGTCAAGGTCGTGGCTGTGGAGCCTGCCTCCTCTCCTGTGCTGAGCAAGGGCGTTGCAGGTGCGCACAAGATCCAGGGCATCGGCGCGGGCTTTGTGCCGGATGTGCTGGATACCAAGGTTTACGATGAGATCATCACCGTGACCAATGAGGATGCCTTTGCGACCGGCCGCCTGATCGGCCACAAGGAAGGCGTTCTGGTGGGGATCTCTTCCGGTGCAGCGGTCTGGGCTGCGCTGGAGCTGGCAAAGCGCCCCGAAAACGCAGGCAAGAAGATCGTTGCTCTGCTGCCCGATACCGGCGACCGTTACCTGTCCACCCCGCTGTTTGCTGAATAAGCTGTAACCCCACAAGCCGCTGCGCAGAAATTTTTGCGCGGCGGCTTTTTTTGTGCTACAATAAACCCATCAATTCCAAGGAGAACTGTTATGAACTACTACGCCGCCCCGATGGAGGGGCTGACAGACCGCATCTGGCGGCAGGCCCACCAGCGCTGGTTCGGTGCACCGGAGGCCCCGGTGCGGTATTATGCGCCGTTTCTCTCGCCGCCGGAGAACCGGGTGCTCATCAAAAAGAAGATGGCTGAGCTGGAACCGGCGGCCAACCCGGGGGTGCAGGTCATCCCGCAGCTGCTGGCAAAGGACGGCGAACTTGCGGCCTGGATGATCGGGGAACTGCGCCGGATGGGCTATACCGAGGTCAACCTGAACTTCGGGTGTCCCTCCGCACCGTGACAGCCAAGGGCAAGGTTCCGGAATGCTCCGGGACCCGCAGAAGCTGGATGCCTTTCTGGACGCTGTCTTTTCG
>ENA-OQCN01001372-OQCN01001372.1-human-gut-metagenome-genome-assembly--contig:-NODE-1372-length-12202-cov-4.673954_pt1 | contig 12202 bp, 16 predicted proteins | sample MGYA00242497_ERZ504576 | MGnify/ENA primary metagenome ERZ504576 (study PRJEB26092, sample SAMD00036296) | human gut metagenome | host: Homo sapiens | study: EMG produced TPA metagenomics assembly of...
AATTGAGCGTTGAAACCATATCTCCCCAGCAGATAAAGAAGTTATCCTATTATCTCGACAACTGGGACAGCATAGATTTTGACGACAAAAGAAAAGCCGCCGATGGTTTGATCTCTACGATCAAGGCCACCAGCGACCGTGTTCAGATAGAGTGGAAAATCTGACATTTCCGCTCTATCGCCCCTCATTTCTATTTTATCTTGTTTGTACCCCTTGTACACCGATGTTTCCCTTGGTTTTGTATAATTTTGCCAGATCGTTGGATTTGTCGCAAAAGTATGAGGAAGGCGCAAAGGTGGCAAGATACGGAAAAGAAGCATGTATAAAATATGGACATTATCAGGTGCTTCACTCGTGTTTGGAAATCGAAGCTGAATGTGACTTCTTTCTTGGGAAAAAGGAGGAGAGTGTCGAACGCTATCGGGAAGCTTTTTACATTTGCAAAGTCATGGGATATGAAGATGATTTGCAGATCATCCGCACAGAAGCAGAAAAGTATCTGAACATCTTATTTTAAATATCATGTAATGTCGTCCTGCGGTGTGGCGGCATCTGCGGATGGAGTAGGACATTCCGGTTTAGTCCTGTATGTAAACGGTGAATATCGGGATGACTCTGACATTGGCAAGCTGATGCACGACTTCAACTGTACCAGTGCCGATGATATGAATTTTGAGATCCTTGCCGAGAAGACCCGGTATCTGAAGGAAAATCCGAAGGGAGTGAGCGAAATGTGTAAAGTGATGGAAAATCTGCGAGATGAAAGCTATGCAGAAGGCCGTGCAGAAGGTCATGCAGAGGGTCGGGAAGAACAGGCTCAGATGACGGCGAAGAACCTCTATGAGCAGGGTCTGACGATAGAGCAGATTGCAAGAGCGATTGGCTTCAGCATGGAGACAGTGGAAAAGTGGCTCACGCAGAAAGCCGGATAAGAGAATAACCGGAATGGCCAGTGTATTGTACGATTTGCGTATGATATGCTGGCTTTTTGTTTGGCGGAAGTCAGAGGTAGTCAGAAGTGGGGGTGGGGGTGGTTGAAAATCTGGAGCCGGGGGTCATTCCGGCTGAAGGGAAGAGTTATCTGTTCTCCCCAGTCCAGGACAAAATATGGTGGCTGTTCAGAGAAAACACGTTGCCACAAAGAAAAAAGGCACCCGACGTTTAAATCGGATGCCCCATTTTGGTTGTTATGCAAAGTTTTTCCAGACGAGATTTCCCCAAGGCTGCATCTGCTTGAGGCACTCCGGGTGGGTCAAAATCGCTATATCCGGCAGATGTCCAAATCGAATGCCACCCGGCATTACAACCCCCAATGTTAAAAAGCATGTGGTTTCGTTAGGTGGGCACTTATTTTCGTTTTAGAGTGAGGGTCAAGCTTGTGACAATTTGAAGAAATTGTTCCTTTTCGGAACGGTCTGCCACGATTTTAAGCATGACGATGCCGTAGAGTGTGGTGTAAAGAATAACTTCCAACCCGAACGTCAGGAAGGAACCAGCGCTCTCAGATACCAGAAAATGCTTGAGCAGGAGCGCCCCAGTGGTCAGCAAAAGTGTGGCGATGATAATGGGCAGAGTCTCCTTCCAGAATTTCCGGATGTCGAGACCGGCTCGTTTTTGAAAGTACCAGTTCATGATCAGGCCGCTGGTCAGGAACATCGAAATGCTAGTGGAAAGTGCAGCGCCGATGATTCCAATCCATTTTGTAAAAAAAATGGTCGTCAGGATGTTAAGGACAGCACTCAGGAAATAAATCTTTGCACGGAAGCCGTACTGCCCCTTGATCTGCAAAATGCAAAGCCCGAGATTCTGCGCCAGATCGATAGAAAATGGAAGCATAACGATAATTGCAACCCAATAGGCTTCTTCGTAGCCTTCTCCGACCCACAGCAGCAGAAATTCACGCCCGAAAACGATGAAGCCGGATAAAACCAGAAGAATGATGTAGAAGGTGATCCGTCCTATCCGGATGAACAAATCCGATACTTTCTGCAGACCGTTTTCTTCTTGATACAAGGCGCTGACTCTGGGATAGAAAACACCTGAGACCTGTGTGCCAAACTGCATATACATCATGTAAATCTGAGCACCGACAGAATAAACTGCAACGACTGCGGTGTTGAACATTCGTCCCAGAATGATCTGATCTGTTTTCCAGAAAATCTGATCCGCAATGCTTCCGAGCAGGATGGCCGCAGAAAGGCCGAGGATGCTCTTCACGATCCGGGAATCTTTGGGCTGTTTTGTGATCTGGATTTTTAGTTTTCGGGTCACATAGCCATACCGAATTCCAATGGTCAGGAGGTTCAGAAGGACGATCACCACCGAGACTGTGATCGCATACGGGATCCGGCTGACGCACAAAATGACCAGAAGCGGTTGGATGACCTGCATCAGGATGGATAATATCCGCAAAAAGGTGTACTTCTCATGCCCGGTAAGCACAGTCAGATAAACCGAACCCTGCAAGGTGAAAGTCATATTTACGAACAGAAGGATCAGAATGGCAATGCTTTCGTTCAGCTCTGAGGTACTGAATGAACCTGCGTAGAAGCTCCGGAAGGCAAACACCACGGAAACTCCGACCAGATCCAGAATGATTGTCAGAAACCGATAGATGCTTCTTGCCATCGACAGGGTCACAGCGGCTTCTTCATGGTCGCAGCGCCCCAAGGCGTTGCAGTAGTTCCTTAGAATACCGGCCGACACACAGGACTCGAAAACAGTGACATAGGAAAAGAATGAGCCGACGATCTGATACAATCCGTATTCACTTTGTCCGAGAAAGTGCAGGAGAACTGGGACGTAGATCATACTGACAACTACGCTCAGGAACACCTGTATATAGGATAATATTGCGCCTTTTTTTCGTTCATTCATGGTTTAGTTATTATTGTTTGATGAATATTCTGATGCTTCTCTTCACTTTGCGAAGTATCGTCCACAGAGAAATATGATCGTTCTTTATTAATTGGAACGAGATGCTTTTTACGATAGTCTCTGTTCTCAAATAGTGATTTCTTCGCCAATTTGGATATTTTTCTTCGACCCATTCACGTGTTTTTCGGAGCGCCTCTTTGTTTCCGTCGAAGCTTTCCAGAATACGGATAGAGTTGTAAACCAATATATGCAAAATTGCCAGCCACTCTAGCTCGTCGTGATATTCTGTTTGTATGGGTTCAGTCAGTTGCTGTAGTGCTGCATCAAATGCCCTCACGATGTCAAGCGCTGAATCCTTAGGCGGACTCTGCAATGTACTTCCTGGCCGCCTTACATAATGATATAAACACTCACCAACGGTATATTCTTCCCCAATTGTTGCCAGAATTGCCGTTGCAGATGCAAAATCTTCTCCGATTTTTACTCCCTGTACTAAGTGAATCCCGCACTCACAAAGCGCCCTGCGCTCATAAATCTGCATACATAACGAATCGCTGTACAACAAACCGGTATTCGCACTCGCTTCACTGTATTCTTTGAGCCAACGATCATGCTTTTCCAGAAGAACTCCATTTGGTGAACGGACATCATAATTAAATGCCAACACTTTCGGATGATATTTTTTCAATAGAGCAATGATTTTATCCAATACAATCGTATCGACATAATCATCCGCATCCATAAAGAAGATATGCTGTCCATCTGAACGTTCAAGGCCATATTCCCGGGCTGAGTTTTGTCCGCCGTTTTCCTTTTTATAATATTGGATATCCAACGGGGAACTGTCAATCAACTTTTGGATTTTAGCGCTGAACTCCGGCTTTGAACCATCATCAACAGCAATGATTTCAACTTCATGTGCATGTGCACACTGTAAGGAAGCAAGGCACCTTGAAAAATATTCTTCGGGTGTATTATAAATTGGTATAATTACAGAAAGCGTTTTCATGTTTTCCTCGTATGTGGTTTTATGCCTCTAAAATATCTGCAATCCGCTCACAGGCATGTCCATCGCCATAAGGATTGCTTGCCTTGCTCATAGCATCATACTCTGCCTTGTCCGACAGCAGACGACTGAATTCCTTGTAAATAGTTTCCTCTTCCGTACCAACCAACTTCAGTGTACCTGCGGCAATGCCTTCCGGGCGCTCGGTGGTGTCACGCATTACGAGAACCGGCTTACCTAGAGAAGGAGCCTCTTCCTGAATGCCACCGGAATCAGTCAGGATCAAATAGCTACGGCTCAGGAAGTTATGGAAATCCAGCACGTCCAGCGGCTCAATGATGTGGATTCGGTCATCGTCGCCCAGATACTCATTGGCAATTTCTCGCACCACCGGGTTCATGTGAATGGGATAAATTGCCTTCACGTCTGGATGTTCGTCCATCACGCGGCGGATCGCCTTAAACATATGCCGCATCGGCTCACCCAGATTCTCTCGGCGGTGGGCTGTGATCATAATCAAACGGCTGTCTTTCGCCCAATCCAGTTCGGGGTGTGTATAATCTGCCCGCACCGTTGTTTTCAGCGCGTCAATTGCAGTGTTGCCTGTGACATAGATGCTGTCCGGGTCTTTACCCTCCTTCAGAAGATTCTGCTTTGACAACTCTGTCGGAGCAAAATTATACTGGCTGATGATGGACACTGCCTGGCGGTTGAACTCTTCCGGGTAGGGGCTGTAAATGTTATAGGTGCGCAGTCCGGCTTCCACATGTCCGACCGGAATCTGCAAGTAGAAGCAGGCCAGCGCTGTCACAAAGGTGTAGATGTATCACCATGCACCAGTACGACATCCGGCTTTGCTTCTTCCAGAACGGTTTTGATTCGTTCCAGAATATTGACTGTTACATCAAACAGCGTCTGCTTGTCCTTCATGATGGAAAGATCGTAATCCGGTACAACAGAAAACGCTTCCAACACCTGATCCAACATCTGCCGGTGTTGGCCGGTCACGCATACAATCTTTTCAATGTTTTTACGCTTCTTCAGCTCATTGACCAATGGGCACATCTTGATTGCTTCCGGCCGTGTGCCGAAAACCAGCATAACTTTTTTCATAAATGTTCAAGCTCCTCACAAATCTGTTTCATTATTTTCATATTATCTGTAGCCGCATAGAATTTTCGGCCATTTTCTCTGTAAAGCTGCTCGTTCTCTAAAATTTTCTTTATCCCACGAACAATATCATCGATGCATGTAAAATCTACGCACGAGGCCGCACATGCAGCACCTACTGTTTCTACAAGTCCAACATTATCCGAAGTCAACATCGGCAAACCAAATTTTGCATACTCATAGATTTTATTCGGTGCACAGAACACATTATTTAAATTTGAAAAGTCATAGTTGGCAATTCCGATATGCGCCGCTTGTGTCACAATCAAATGTTGCGGGCTCGGGACATAACCAAGATATATGGTGTTTTTATAAATACCCTTTGCTTCATCAACAACCTGCTCGTCACCTTTTCCCATAATCCAAAAGATAACATTCCCATCATTGATTTCTGCCAACGCCCTTGCAATATTAGAAAGTGGACGATCTTTTGATATAATTCCCTGATACAAAACAATGCTTTTATTCTTGCATTCATCCATTATCTTATATATCTCAGGATCAACGTTAGAGTATTCTCCTTGTTTTTTTTCAGACTCTTCTATTTCATACGGCTTGTTGGGCATAACATAGGGTTGCTTTTTCAGATGGTAGCGGCTTTTCATAATAGCCGCTCTATGTTTCTCGCAGCAGATGATAGCTTCCGCCTTGGGCAATATATTCAAAAGCAGATGGTCGATCCATTTTTGATCATCGTACAGTTCCAAAATAGATGCAACAAATCTACGTCCATCCAAAATATTTCCTAACGTCATTACAGATTCACAATTTCCAAACCAAAGAATCTCCGAATCCGGGATATTTCTAATGATTTGTTTTGCTTCTTGACGGTAGTCCAATATTTTTTTGACAGATTGAAATTTTCCATTTATTAAATTATCGGAAGACAATTCGTGATGCCTTATTTCTCTCTTATCAAGCAATTGATTTATAAAATCCGAATTTTTTCCATGATAAACTTCCAACTCTACACCCAAATCATTTAGCAATAGAATCTGAGCCAGACAAGGCGGGTAAAATTGAAATCCTTTTTTTAAAAAATAAAATATCCTCATAACACACTTCTCCATCTAGTACGGCTATATTACTGCCAAAAGAAACGGTATGGTGTAATTCCCTGTGCTCCTCGTAAGACCAAAAGTAATTGATACAGGCTGATTCCTAAGTAGGAAATGACTTTCGACACTTTCCTATTATCTGGTTGAAGCGACTCAATTATATTTGGTAACAGGATAATCAACGGCATTGTAAAATAATATGTCAACCGGTTAACAATTTGAATTCTTACAGAAATAAAATAGAGAACAACCCCGACGCCAAGCATTGTCAGATACAGACGATTTGCATCGCTCATTTCACTCTTTATCAAAAGTAAAAACAGGAAAATCATCATAAAAAGAATCGGATGGAAAAGATTTCCGGCTCCTACGAAACCGCTATCCAAATATTCTGCGTACGATTTCATCAAAAGCAGCCCGACTGAAATAATTTCAGGACCCGCAAGAACGCCAATTCCTGATAAGGCTATAATCAGTATCGCCCAATTTTTATTCACTCGAATTTTCAACTTCTTTACCAGCCAAAATGCCAGAATAATCAAAGCACTTTTATGTAATGATGCAGACAAAATGGTAAAAATCAAAAATTGTTTATCTTTTCCACACTGTAAGTAATGCACTGCCACCAACGCAATGCTCATCGCTGCCGCCTGACGCATCCCATTAAAGGCCCAATAGTAATACATAAAACCCACATAAATAATAATCGAAAAGAATGCATTATCTGATTCTTTCCGTATTACCCAAAAAACTGACCATACCGTAATTGTTGCATACATAGTCAGCATTACTGTATACGAATGGAAAAGATGAGCAGCAAGCCACAATAGAACTTGATTTCCGATTTCAAGATAGGTAATATTTGCGCCTTCTTCAACATAAGAAAAAAGTGTCACATATGTCTCTGTGTCAATTCCCACTGAATTACTACGAAAACCCAACAGCAGAATAAGTTGCAAACTAACGATCATTAGTAGAGATCTATTTTTCTTTTTGAATTCCGAAGAAAGAAGTATGCCTTCCGCAAAAATTATCAGAAAGTTCAGATTTGTTATTTCGAGCACGATATCAGCCTGCCTTTTTCAAAAAATACACTCCCATACCAACAATACCTTTCTGCTTATCGGCATCTTCCATTTCATTAACTCCCAAAATGCTCCTCTTACTTCTCTCTTTAGTTTTCTCTTCGTTTCAACCATGAAAGGATCATGATGATCATACCCATTTAAACTCATTTGTGTCAGAAGGGTAAACCTTGCACGTTTGCAGTTTATCTCACAGGCATAACTATATCCCGGTGTAAACTGCTCTACCTGTTTTTGAACAATATCCCAAACATCTAATAAATCCAGTTTCTTTTTACTAAAACCGCTATTTGTTACGCCCTCTACGTTCTTGAAGTAAAAGTAAACAGGTTTGCTCGTATAAACAGCGCCTTCACACTTTCTCGCAAGGTAGTAGCAAGCCTCAACATCTTCGTTCATTTTTCCTTCAATAAAGTGATAATCTTCCAGAATATCTCGCCTTATAAGTGTTGCACATACACTATGTGTATCCGGTTCACCGTTCACACGAAAGAACCTATCTAGTAGATTCTCCCGAGACAGCATGTAAATGTTTTCATTTAATGCAGCATTTCTATCTATATTTTCCTCAACCACCTGAATTCTGCCAATTGCCATCGAAACACCATATTCGTTTACCATTCTATAAAGTGTCTCTAATGCTTTGTTATCAATCCAGTCATCACTATCAGAAAAAACACCCATTTCCCTTTTGCGATTGCAAGACCGGCATTTCTTGCAGAACTTGCACCCCCATTTTTTTGTGAATCACATGCACACGGCTATCCTTCTCCGCCCATTTATCGCACAGAATTGGACTGCCATCTGGAGAGCCATCGTCCACCAATATCAATTCAAAATCCGGATATGTTTGTTCTAAGATAGATTTCACACATCTATCCAAATATTGTTCTGCTTTATAAACCGGAACTATAACGCTGATTTCTGGCATATGTTTCCTTTCTTTACTTCCTCAACACTTTCTCAAACATAAACTTCCTTAACCAGTTCGGAGCCAACGCAGACCCACTACGAATCACACAGCTCTTTATGTACTGCCATTCTCCAATAAAGTCTTGTTCTTTCATGAATTTAAACAGCCTTGCCTGCGTCTTGGTATACTTCCAACCAGCACGCCGTTTATACATATCCGAGCCAGCTCTCATGTGGAGTAGCGGCTCCTGAATGTTGTACCCATGATATCCGGCCATTAGCATCCGGAGCCAAAGGTAATAGTCCTCCAGCAAATAGAAGTCCTGATAAGAACCAACAGCTTCAACTGCGGATTTCTTATACATCACGCAGGGGTGATTAAACGGATTACGCTTCTTTGCAAACTCTACGATTTCTGCATTCGTCTCCGGCGGCACGCGCTTCGCATCGACGGTATTCGGATCAGTAGTAAACTCCTCTACAATACCAGAGCATATGCTCACTTCCGGATGCTCGTCAAACACGGCAAGCTGCTTCTCACAGCGATCCGGATACGCAATATCATCGCTATCCATCCGAGCAATCAGCTCGTTTTTACAGTGCTTGATGCCTTCATTGAGTGCATTGCCAAGTCCGGCGTTCTTTGCGAGACAAACAACGTTCAACATTGTACCCATCTCCTGTTGCTTTGCAGCAATCACCTTGTCTAGCGCATCATTCAGTGGTCCGTCACACACCAGTATGAAATCATCAGTTGGGAACGTCTGTGCTTGAATGCTCTCAATTGCTTGCTTCAAATACTCTGGTTTTTCTCTGTGATAAACTGACATCAATACAGAATACTTGGAAGCCATCATGCAGCCTCCAGTTGTTCTTCATGCAGTTGCTCAGGGAAGATCAGAATATCAAACGAAGCAATATAAATTACCTCATTCCATACCCCCCCCCCCCGGATATTTTCAGGTTTGTGTACTTAATCACATTTTTTATCATGTACCAGCCCTCATAATAAGCGGCCTCTATCGGATTCAATCCGATATACCGATATGTATTCCAATTCATCTTTGCAGCCTTGAACTTGTTGCCCGACTTCGATGATTTTGCAATTCTATAAATGAGCAGCGGCTCATCTACACCATAGGCCTTTCGTCCATCTTTCAGGATATTGAGCCACAGCGCAAAGTCTTCATGCATTCCATCGCCTACCGCATAGTACTTTGCATATAGCTCCTTACGGACAAGCGCAGAAGAATTAGATAAGACATTCTGTTTCAACAGCTGCCGGTAGGTAACTTCTGCAGGAGCAGCTAGATACCAGTCGATTGGTTTTCCATCCGCATCCATGAAAGCCGATCCGGTAAACAGCAGGTCTGCATTTGTTTTCTTTTGAAGATTGATCTGCTTTTCCAGTTTCTCCGGTGCCCACGCATCATGCTGTCAAGAATAGCGACCCACTCACCGCTAGCTTCTTCCAGCCCATGTTTCCGGGTGTAAGAAACGCCGCTGTTCTTCTCATTCGAAATCAACCGAACCCGATCATCTTTTTTCACGATTGCTTCAGCCAACATTGCGGTTTTATCTGTCGAACAGTCGTTCACAACCAGAAGTTCGAAATCAGGGTACGTCTGGCTCAAGACTGAGTTGATCGCTTGTTCAATCGTTTTTTCAGCATTGTACGCTGCCATAATGATACTGATCAGACCAAAATCATTCTGCATCACTTCGTCTCCTGTTCCATCGCCGTGGTCGCACCTTCTGCCACACCTTCCGTGCTCTCCGGCATAAACAAGATCTTGACGGTTGCAGCATGATCTTCAGATCCTCGATCAAGCTGGGATGGGCGATGTACATCAGATCCATCTGCAGTTTATCGTAAGGAGTCGTATTGTACTTGCCGTACACCTGCGCGTAACCGGTCAAGCCAGCCTTTGCCTGAAGCCGCAGTGCAAACTCCGGCATCTCCTCGCAGTACTGGGCGGCGATTTCAGGCCGCTCCGGGCGGGGGCCGACGATGGACAAGTCACCCTTTAGGATATTCAGAAGCTGGGGAAGTTCATCCAAACGGCAGGCACGAATAATATGGCCGACCTTCGTGATACGGTCGTCCTTATCGCCGGTGGAAAGGCGGGCCACGCCGTCTTTTTCTGCATCCACCCGCATGGAACGGAACTTGAGGATCTCGAACTGCTTGCCGTCTTCGGTCAGGCGCACCTGCTTGTAAAATGCAGGACCACCATCAGATTTGACTGCAATAGCCGTAATCAGAAACACCGGACTCAGGATAACCAGTGCCACCAGCGAGATCACAATATCCATGGCACGCTTGACAAACAAGAACTCCGGGCTTGCCATATAGCGGCTACCCGCAGAACCGGCAGATGGAACATGTGCATCGGCTGGGCACCACTCATAATCACATCGCCCACACGAGGGATCACGAACACATTGATACCCTGCCCCACACAGTATTTCAGGATGGTATTGCGCTCGTGACTGTGAACGCCACTGATGAACACGCTCTGCATTCCATCCAGCAGGCTCAGGTCGTTCAGGCACTCTTCAACGTTCAATGTCATCTTGACATCGTATTTTTTCGAGAGACCGTATTCATTGATGAGCTTTTCCAGACCATGCCGGACATCATAGACCACTGCGGTGGGCTGAGGAGGGAAGGTCCGGAAATACCAGCGATGGGCGCATTTTGCCCAGATTGAAGCCATCACGACCTGCCCGGCAATCGCCGCAATACCCGGCAGAATATTGCAGAGCCGCCGGGACATCAGGCAGATTACGATATACAAAATGCCGTCTGTCGCCATTGCCGCCAGCACCTGACCATAAATCAACTCTGAAATGCGTTGCAACGACATCCAGAACGCATCGTAGACTTTTCCCAGCAGGAAGAACAACACCGCAAACAGACCGATCATGGCCCAGTTGCCCTTCCAGCCAAACTTTGCATAGACCTGATACGAATAGTACAGTTCCCAACAAAGTGCAAATGGAATTGTGATCATTACCAGATCGATGATTTTTACGATCTTCAACATCACATCATGCTGAAATTTTGACATAATACCCCAATAACTCCTTCAATTGTTTTCTTTGGTTCTCACTCAGCCATCCTGGTGCTGCCATGAGTCGAGCTTTTTCCACTGCATTTCAACAGCATCTAATAAAGCCATATACTCCTCCTGCCGCAATCAAGGAGTATCCTCCATTTGAATCATGGAAGATACCTCTTATTCTTCACCTTGTACCAATTCTCGCCTTATTTTATCATGAATTTACCAGCACTTCAATAGAAATACCTTGTATCATTCCAAATTGACGGCGAAAAAAAACAACATTCTAATGCGATTTCATCCGATTTTAGACAAGAAATGCAATTTATGGAAATTGCGAAAGCGTTTCTTTGCTCACAAGGAGTCAGACAAGGGTCAGTAAAGGGAGGCATTCAGATGGCAAAACGAGGAGAAAACATCCATAAGCGAAAGGACGGCCGCTGGGAAGGGCGTTATATCAAAGGGCGCACCGCCGAAGGAAAGCCGTATGGGGGTACCTGTATGGGTATGCGTACCGCGAAGTCCGGGAAGAGCTGATCAAGCAGAAAGCTCTGTCCGGATTCTATCAGCTTTCCGGGAAGTCAATGCGTTTTTCTGAGCTGGCGGAGCTTTGGCTCGCTTCTCTCAGGCAGGGGATCAAAGAATCTACCTATGCCCACTACCGGTACACTCTGCACAAATATCTTCTTCCGGTTTTGGGCAGTTTGCTAATTTCGAGCATGACGGCTTCTTTGCTGGAACGTCTTTTTCTTCAAATTCTATTGCCCTCAGACTGGAGTCACAAGCCTCTTGGCGCATCCTCGGCACAGGAATGTTTTGGGATGCTACGGCGAATCTGCAAGTATGCTGCACATCTGCACCTCATGCCGCCCATCGAGATATGCGTCAAACTGCCACACACACAGAAGCCAGAACCACAACCCTTGACCCGGACAGAACAGGATTCTCTCCGGGATTTTCTTTTATCAGAACCAACCACCCGTAAAATCGGGATGCTTCTGCAAATGGAACTCGGTTTGCGCATCGGGG
>ENA-OQCN01001373-OQCN01001373.1-human-gut-metagenome-genome-assembly--contig:-NODE-1373-length-12200-cov-2.597118_pt1 | contig 12200 bp, 14 predicted proteins | sample MGYA00242497_ERZ504576 | MGnify/ENA primary metagenome ERZ504576 (study PRJEB26092, sample SAMD00036296) | human gut metagenome | host: Homo sapiens | study: EMG produced TPA metagenomics assembly of...
TGGAATTACATCTTTACTCCAAAAGATACAACCCAATAAATTTGAGGATATTAGTGTAGTCCTTGCTTTATATCGTCCTGGAGCGATGCAACATATTGATACATATATTGAAAGAAAAAAGGATCCTTCAAAAGTTGTATATCCACATCCTTTATTAGAGCCTATTTTAAAAGAAACCTATGGGATCATGATCTATCAGGAACAAGTTATGCAGACAGCCCAAGTAATTGGTGGATTTAGTTTGGCGCAAGCAGATACTTTGCGTAAGGCAATGTCGAAAAAGAAATTGGATGTTATGCAGAATTTAAAGGAACAATTTATTTTAGGTGCACGAAAGAATCGTATCAAAGATTCTGTTTCCAATGAGATATTTTCTATAATGGAACAATTTGCAGGTTATGGATTTAATAAATCACATAGTTATGCCTATAGTTTAGTTGCCTATCAAATGGCTTATTTAAAGGCAAATTATCCTCTATATTTCTATCAGAGCCTATTAAATAGTGTCATTGGTTCAGGTATAAAAACTTCGCAATATATTTATGAATGTAAAAGAAGAAATATTGTTGTGATGGATGCGATATTAATCATTCAAAAGCTTTCTATACAATTGAACAAAATTCAATTCGTATGCCGTTACAAGTCTTAAAGGGCGTGGGAAAAACAATTTATCCAACAATTATTGAACATGTGCCGTATACAGATTTATTTGATTTTTTAGCCAAGGCAAGTATGTATAAAATCAATGAATCTACAATTCGTATCTTAATTGATGGAGGTGCGTTGGATTGTTTTGGATATAATCGTGCAACTTTAAATGAGAATTTAAGAAAACTGATGGATTATGTAAATATTGTACGAATCGAAGATCCTAATGATTTACGTTTTGATTTTAGTATTGTTTCTCGTCCGGGCATTCAAAGAATTAAAGAGAATCCAATTCAAAAAGCGCAAAAAGAACAATATGTATATGGCTTTTATGTAAGTGAGCATCCTGTACAATCTTTACGTATGCATAAATATCCCAATTGCATTCCATTATTGAATGCGGTAAATAGAGATGGATATATGAATATTTTAGTGCGTGTGGCATCTTTTAGAACACATAAGACAAAAAAAGGGGATTGGATGTGCTTTATGAGCGTAGAGGATGAAGCTGGTAAAATGGATGCAGTTATCATGCCTCGTTTGTATGAACAACAAAAAGAAAACATTCAAAAAGATCGTATTTGTTTGATTCAAGGCAAGAAAGATCGTCCAACATCAATTGTAGTAAATAGAATAGAATGGATCGAGGTGTAAAAATGATCACAAAACGAAATGATTTATTATCTAAAAAAGTGATTCAAGGCTTAAAAAATAGACACATGAATGGATATTATGTGCATTCGAAACAAGAAGCTTTGGATTTAGCATTTGAAATTATGAAACCAGGTACAAGTGTAGGTTGGGGAGGCTCAGATACTTTAAATAAAATAGGAATCAAGGAAGAGCTATATAAAAGAAATTTTAAAGTTATCGATCGTGATAAAGCTAGGGATGCTGAAGAAAAGTATAAATTAGAAAGAGACTGTTTTTATGCAGACTATTATTTAATGAGTACGAATGCCATGACAGAAGATGGAATTTTAGTCAATATGGATGGGCATTGTAATCGTGTGTCATGTTTATGTTTTGGGCCTAAACATGTCATAATGATTGTAGGTATGAATAAGGTCACAAAAGATATAGAGAGTGCAATTTCTCGCGTAAGAAATATAGCTGCACCAATTAACAGTCAACGATTTGCTGGAAATAGGCCGTGTCAAGTTACGGGTAGTTGTGCAAATTGTTTAGCTGACGGTTGTATTTGCGACCAATTGGTTATCACAAGAAACAGTATGGAGCCTGATCGTATTCATGTCATTTTAGTGGATGAAGTATTAGGATATTAGAAGGAAATGGCTATACAATTTAGCCATTTTTCATATGTGTATAATTATAATGATGAATTTCTTGCATTATTTTGAGTTTCATGTTTTAATCTTTATGCGTAAAAAATTATCCAGAGTTGAAGTAGAGAGTTAGCTCGTTGACTTCACGCCAACCTGGCAATATGTTAAGGTGGTCCTGCTAACAGCGATAAGAAGTATAGAGATTTGTAACATACTTCTTAAAGTATGTTTTTTTTATGGATAAGCAAGAGAAGAGGAGACAAAATGAAAGACTATATTTTTACAAGTGAAAGTGTTACTGAAGGTCATCCAGATAAAATTTGTGACCAGATTGCCGATGCGATCGTAGATGCTGCATTAGCTCAAGATCCATATTCAAATATGGCTGTTGAATGTACAATCAAAGATGATTTTGTATTGATTTATGGTGAATGTAATACAAAAGCAGAATTGGATTATGAAACAATCGCATTAAATGAAATCAAACGTATTGGATATACTGAAGAATATCATGTACATACTGTTGTAAACCAACAAAGTCCTGAAATTCACAATGCGGTAAACCGTGATGAAGTTTGTGCAGGTGACCAAGGTATTATGTTTGGTTATGCATGTGATGAAAATGATGAGTATATGCCATTAACGATTTATTATGCACACCTTTTAGCTCGTCAATTGACAAAAGTTAGAAGAGAACATCCAGATTTATTAAAACCAGATGGAAAAACGCAGGTATCTGTTGAATATGAAAATGATGAAATTAAACGTATTGATACAATCGTAGTTTCTACACAACACTCAAAAGACATTACGCAAGAAGAAATCAAAGAATTGATTATGAATGAAGTTATCAAACCTTGTATTGATGAAAAAATATTTAGATGAAAACACAAAATATTTCATCAACCCATCTGGAAGCTTCGTTGTAGGTGGATCATGGGGAGATTCAGGAACTACAGGACGTAAAATCGTATGTGATACATATGGTGGACGTGGACGTATTGGAGGAGGATGCTTCTCTAGTAAAGACCCTACAAAAGTAGACCGTAGTGCAGCTTACTACTCTCGCTATGTAGCTAAAAACATTGTTGCCAATGGCTTAGCTCGTCGTTGTGAAGTTGAAGTTGCGTACGCAATTGGTAAAGCACAACCTGTATCTTTATGTGTAGACACTTTTGGAACAGGTAAATTTGATGATGAAAACTATTAGAAATCGTTAAGAAAAACTTCAATTTTGAAGTAGGAAATATCATTTCAGAATTGGATTTAAGAAAGCCAGTTTACCATAAAACATCATGCTATGGACACTTTGGTGATCCTCAATTTACTTGGGAAAAGGTTAAAAAACTAGAATATTAATCGTTAAGAACTATTAGGTTTGGCACGATAAATTTAAAGGGGTTAGATGAATTTGCTCTCCAAAATTTTAACAGGAGGCATATACCCCAAAACTGTTTATAGCTGATATTGGACTTGGACAACGTTTTAGTTGTCTGGGTCCTTTTTTTTCAGGCATTTTAATGCTTAAGTTATCCTTGTTGAATAAAAAAACGAAGACTGTGGTAATCTTCGTTATAAATTTTAGGCTGACATCCAATCGGATACCCAAGTATTTTTACATGCATTATACAGCCTTCTGTATACATAACCATTTTCTAATTTATATTTCCATCGGTAAGTAGTTTGTTTTGAATTCTTGATGACTGTATTCTGTGTATTTGTGATTGATTGAATGTTTCGGGTTTTTCCAAGATCTTTGTATGTTGGTAGTTTTTGTTCATCTTGTATTTCTTTTAAGTTGGTATATCCGCCTAAGATATATTGATTATCTAAATAAAATAATAAGGATGGAGGATTGTTTTTGTTTTCGAATATATACGCATTTGCATTTGTGATTTCAAATGTATTTTCTGTTAACTCAGTATTTGTATAATATCCAGAAATATTTATAAAGGTAGATAAGAAACAGATCAATATAGTTGAAACCAAAATAAAAGCGTTTGTTTTCTTTTTGTGTAGACCTCTCATCATGTAATGGATTCGGTAATTAAGAATAAATCCATTTGAAGAAATATAGGACGTGAATGATTTCTGAGAGGATTGCTTCTGAATTTGAATCAGAGTCTGCATATAGGCAAAGCTTTCTTTTTCATCAAGATTTTGGATTATAGAATCATCAGTTTCATTTCTAAATATAGGAAAATATATTTTTTGAAGAAATATATGGGAATAAACCACCAGTATATGCAGCAAATAATATTTAATATGCCTTTGATTAGATTGTGATTCTTCTTGATGTGGTAACTTTCATGTGCAAGAATTGAATTTAAATCCGATTCTGAATAGTCAGTTTCAGGAAGTAAAATAGTTTTGTATAATCCAATCACACAAGGTCCATAGATCAAATTTGATTTGTATACAGGATAAGATTGTCTATATCCAACAATTTGACTTTGCTTCATTATTTTTTGTAGATATATTCTGTATGAATATAATCTTTTATGAAGTAGATCAAAAGATTACACTTCCCATAAGCCATAATAGGATCAAAAGCTTTACTATATATGTTTGGTTGAAGAAATCCAAAAGCGGGTTCATTACTTTTTGGATTGGAATATAGATCATATGTTTATGTTCAAGCGGAAACAGTAAGCGAATAAAAATCAGACATATGATTAATAAGAGTGCATCTGTACGAAAGTATTTATATGCCTTTTTATGTCGTAGTATAAATCCAAAACACATTATGAATAAAGTAACACTGCATAATCCGGAAAAGAATGAAGTCAAGGAAAATGTCATTTTAATGCTCTTAATTTTTTCTCAATGAGTTTTTGAAGTTTTTCTAATTCTTCTAAATCATCCGTATTATTGACAAAGTTACTGGCTAATTGAAGTCTTGTATCATTGTTGATAAAAGAATCTACATATTCAGCTTGTGATACGAGTGGCTTATACTTACGTGTTAAAGATTTGTTGTTGAAGGCAATGTCGTACACTTCAATAAAACGTATTTCTAATAAATGGCGCAAAGCTTGTTGGATAGTGTAAATACTCAATTCTTCATTAGAGGTTTCTCTAATTTCACTTGCTGACATTTCAATAGGACTGTCCCATAGAATGTCCATAACACTTCTTTCTTTTTTGTTAGTTGTATCATAATTATCACCCAACATAATTCTAACACTTTTTCAAAAATATGCAATATAAATTAAAATACAAAACGCTTGCAAAAATATGCAATCGGAATATAATGAAGATAGGAAAACGTTTTCGCAAAAAAAAGAAGGAGAAAAAGACTTATGAAAAAGATTCGATTATTAATTCCTTTGTTTATTGGTTTAGTTGCTGTTACAGCTTATCCAGCTTTCGCAAGATCGAGTGAAGAACCGATCAATGTTGAAGAAGTAAATGAGATAAATGAGGATGTAGATTATTTTCCTGGATGTGACGATGATGAAAAAGTGATTCCATTAGGAGATGGCTTTCTAGGTGGAGAAGCTTACTTACAAAATGGGGATGAAGAGATCTACTTGAATAGTGAAACAGATTCGAGTGCAATCACTGTTAAAGAAGCAAAGGAAATTTTAAAAAGCAGACAAGCAGAGTCTGACAATCAATAATTTATACCAGTATTATAAATTTCGGTGGAGTTAGGTGGATTTTATCTACAATAATTTAAAGTGCGGTATAAGTTTTAAAACGTATTGTAGCTAGTATTGGACTTGGACAACATTAACTTGTTCGGGTCCTTTTTGTAGTTCTTTTTTCTACTAAAAAGTGCAAAAAAATGGGACAGACTTGTTAATAATGGCAAATTAAAACAAATTAATATGTTAAATTGTGGGAAATACGGGTATTCTTTTGACACTTTGGACTAAATAGTGTAGCCTCTTTAATTGTGTGAGCAAGGAGGAGGCCCATAACTATGAAAAAATTAGTCCAAGCATTCGTAAGTTTGATTATTGCTACATCTACATTTGGAGGCGTTACAAATGTTGCAGCAAAAGAAAACACACCAGCTTATAAAGTCGAATATCAAGATGCAGATTCCATGAAATCTGTATTTAAAAAAGAATTACATAAAAAATATGCGAATGTAGAATTTAAGAAGAAAACAAAAAATGTTTCTGTATATGAATCAAAGAATTATAAGGTAAAAGTTAAAGATTTAGATATTGATACAATTGGAAAACAAACTATTTCTATTGAGGGAGAAAATAAACAAACAAGTGAAAAACATAGTGCTGAAGTAAAAGTAAAAGTACAAGATACTACAGCTCCTGAAATTACTTGTGAAGATGTTCTTACAGTTGAACAAAATGAAGTTTTCGATATCAATAGCTATGTTTCTTTAAATGAAGAAGGAACGATTCAATTAACAGACAATATCAATACGGCTGATGTAGGAACATTCACAACAACGATTAAAGCCAAAGATACAGCCGGTAATGTAAGTGAAAAAAATATTACAGTTCATGTTGAAAAGAGTTTTTATCAAAGAATTGCGGATGCTGCATTAGCTCAGATTGGTGTATATCAAGATTGTACAATGTTAGTCACAAATTCTTTAGCTGCCGTTGGAATTCATTTCCACGGGGCACCCACAGCTTATTTAAGTTTAGGTACATTGACAAATGATCCAGTTCCAGGTGATATTTGTGTATATCAAGGACATGTTGCATTATATGTTGGTAATGGTCAAGCTGTTCATGGTGGATGGCTAGGTAACCAAACTGTTTTAACAAGTGTAGCATGTGGGCAACCATTTATTGGCTATGTTCATGTAAATCGTTAATGAATTTTAGTAACTGAAAAAAAATTTTAGGCGGTTTTGTACAAAAAATGAACAAAACCCCCATGTAAACTTAAATTCAAAAAATGGGGAATTTTGGAAAAAATGAACAAAACCCCCATGATAACTTAAATCTAAAATTCAGGCAAAATTTGTTAAAATGAACAAAACCCACAAAAAAAGTATGAGTTCAAGAAGAATTCATACTCTTTTTTTTGCTTACAACAGGACATGAGTTTCACGCATTCTCAGACCGTTGCAGTATGTACAGGAAGTCATTCCACGGTTATGCTTTTCTACTCATATATTCACGCTGAGCAAATATTTACGACTAAATCTGTAACAATATTTTATACTGTGGCTCTATGTTTTTCTGCTTTTGATGTATACTATAATTAGTTTGATGGAAAGAGAGATGATTATAATGATCAAAACTAAATTGAATTTAGGTCCAGATGAATTTAAAGTGATAAGAGAAATCAGTTTGGCTCGCCCAAGCATTAAAAAGAATAGAAAGATATTACAAATAGTTTGTGTTATTGGAGCATTTATTATGGGGATTGATACGCTAACATCCTTTTTAGATCATTCGATAGGAAATGCACTAATTTCACTAGCTTGTTTAATAGCTTTTATTTGGTGTGCAAAAGTAGGTCTATATTATGAACAGGATTTAATTTTTAAAATAATTCAAAATAAATTCCTAGATAATTTAAAAAATGGAACAATTGAGTATATATTTGATTCAGATGGAGTTACAACAATATCTGAACCTGAGTATGTTACAAGTAAATATAAATGGGACGCATTTCAAAGGTGGTGTGTGTTTAAAAATTATATTTATTTACAAACCTCTACTAAAAAATAGTATTGGTGAAAAAAAAAGCAATTTAACTCCAGAAGATTATGAGAGCTTAATTTCACTTTTGAGCACTCATGTTCAGCAAAAAGAAATATGCCATTAATTTTGGATATGGAAAGTTTCTATTAAAGAACTCTTGATAAGCAGTGTACGAAAGTCATTTGAAACGATGAATAAAGGGCATCTGACTATTTAGTGATTTTGTTGTTTCATAGATAAAATAGAAGTATGATTTCAAGCTTAGACATACTTCTTTTACTTTTAAACTAGAGAAGTCTAAAGGTTTCTAATGATGAGAGCTCAAGAAAAGTTTATACCTGCTTGGAGCGTGGCTGAATATAGGTTATCGCAATCTTTTAATTGGTAATGAATATCAAACGGTATTCTGTATTGCAAAGAATATGTTAAAAAAGCGTCTTTTATATACGGCAATCTTGTACGGCAATCTTGCGTGCTAAAAAACAGCTTATTTGAATCAGAAGACTTTGCTGGGACTATAGATATTTCTTTGCTTGAATTTCTTCACTTTGTACAAAACTCTTAGCACAAGAGGTTTTCCGCGCAAACAAAACGCCTGTATCTTTCCTCTATTCTAGCGTGTACAAAACACGACTATAAACCAATTATACTCGTAAATGTTTTGTCTAAAGGAAAGAATCGTGAACAAAACTCCTCACATACGATGAACATAGGCTCTACGCTGCTCCGAACATATTGTTTATTTCTTTTTACTTCGATGAGAAATTCTCATCTTTTTTATTTGCACAAAAAAGAAAGGCAAGAAAAATTGCCTTTAAATATAAAATTAGTCTCTTCCGTTAAATGCGTATTTATATAAGTCGAAGATTAATTCTTTTGTACATGGACGAGGGTTACCACCTGTACAACGTCTGCCATTGCTGAATCTGTTAATGTAGGTAAATCTTCTTCTTTAACACCGATTTCTTTTAAGCTTTGAGCAATTCCGCAATCTTTACTTAATTGAATAACGGCATCGATAGCTGCTTGACGATATTCTTCTTGAGACATTTCATCAACACCTTCAACTCCCATTACACGAGCGATTTCTCTAAATTTTTCACCTGTGTAATCTTTGTTGAATTCCATAACATATGGAAGTAATGTAGCACAAGCTACACCATGAGGGATTCCATAGAATGCGCTTAATGGGTGAGCCATACCATGGTCAACACCTAAACCAACGTTAGAGAATGCCATACCTGTCATGTATTGTCCTAAAGCCATGTCTTCACGTCCTTTTGGATCGTTAGCACATGCTGCACGTAAGCTTCTTGAAATGATTTCGATTGCTTTTAAGTTTAATGTATCAGCAAGTTCCCAAGCAGCTAAAGTTGTATATCCTTCAATAGCGTGAGTTAATGCGTCAAGACCAGTACTTGCGGTTAAGCCTTTTGGCATACTTGACATCATTTCTGGATCGATAATCGCAACAACAGGAATATCGTGAGCATCTACACAAACAAATTTTCTTTTCTTTTCAGTATCTGTAATTACGTAGTTGATTGTAGTTTCGGCTGCTGTACCTGCTGTAGTAGCGATTGCGATAACTGGAATTGATTTGTTTTTAGTTGGAGCAACACCTTCCAAGCTAACTACATCTTCAAATTCAGGGTTAGCCAAGATAATTCCAATACCTTTACAAGTATCTTGTGGGCTTCCACCACCAATAGCGATCAAATAGTCAGCACCTGCATTTTTAGCTGCCTGTACACCATTTTTAACTTGTTCAACAGTTGGGTTTGCCTTAACTTCATCATAAATTTCATAAGGAAGTCCAGCTTCATTCAATAAGTCTGTAACTTTAGTAGCTACACCAAATTTGATCAAGTCTTTATCTGTAACAACTAAACCTTTCTTTAATCCACGTGCTTTAATTTCTGTAACCACTTCTTTGATGGCTCCAGCACCATGATAACTTGTTTCATTTAAAATAAAACGATTTGCCATAAGTATTATTTCCTCCTTGTATACTTGTTAATTTCATTTTACAAGTTCAAGCGCTTACATACAAGTTACAGATTGATAATAATGTCACATATAAGTGTTTTAGTGCATATTATCCAATATTTGTGCTAAAATTTTAAGAAAGTTTTGGAGGGATTTTGTGGAAAATTTATTATTTAGCCTAAATGCAACGATTCCCATCTTTCTATTGATGGTTGTCGGTTATTTTTTAAATAAAATGAATATTTTAGAAGATGCTTTGGCATCCAAACTTAATTCATTTGTCTTTAAAGTATCATTGCCATTATTGTTGTTTGTCGATGTGTCTAAGTCTAATTTTAAAGATCTTTGGGATACAAAGTTTGTCGTATTTTGCGTAGTAGCTACTTTAATGAGCATTTTATTATCTATAATATTTTCATTACGTTTAAAAGATAAAGCGATTCAAGGTGAATTTATTCAAGCTTGTTACAGAAGCAGTGCGGCTTTGTTAGGACTTGCATTAACATCGAATATTTATCCAGACGTAGGTGTTGCCCCATTGATGTTGATGAGTGTTGTATTTGTGTATAACGTAGTATCTGTTGTGATTCTATCTTTCTTTAAGGCTGAACAATCAAAGGTTAACTATAAGAAGACGTTTGTTGGAATTTTAAAGAATCCACTAATTCTAGGTATTGTGATAGGTGTACTTGTTAGTATATTACCATTTCAATTGCCTCAAGTTATCAATAAAACGATTTCAATGATCGCAAGTACGGCAACACCACTAGGTTTAATGGCGATGGGAGCCACTTTTGATTTTGATCAGGCAAAAGGGGAAATTAAAAACCATCCTTATTCTGTACATTTATGAAGTTAATTGGTTTTTGTGCTATCTTCTTACCAATTGCTGCTCTATTGGGATTTAGAAATCAAGCTTTAGTTGCCATTTTGATTATGTGCGGTTCAAGTACAACCGTATCTGGTTTTGTGATGGCTAAAAGTATGGGACATAAAGGTGTATTAACATCAAGTGTTGTGATGTTAACAACATTGCTTAGTGCTTTTAGTATTACATTCTGGTTAACGATATTAAAATCGTTTGGATTGATTTAGTTGACCTAAAGTTTGCTTTAGGGTGTAAACTAATAAAAAGATTTTAAGGAGGGAAAGAATGGAATTGTTTTTAGAATCATTTTCAAAAATATTTATTTCGGGAATTATAATGACATTACCACTTGCGCTAGTATCATTTATTATCGCAATGCTAATAGCTATTGTATGTGCCATGATTCAATATGCGAAAGTACCAATCGCAAAGAATATTGTTCAATTCTATATATGGATATTTAGAGGAACGCCTATGCTTGTACAATTGTTTATTATGTATTTTGGTATGCAGTCAATTGGCGTAAGAATATCGGCTATTACTGCCGCTATTATCGTATTCTCATTAAATACGGGCGCTTATTGTGCTGAAACGATTCGTGGCTCGATTGAAAGTGTACCACAAGGACAACTGGAAGCCGGATACTGTGTAGGAATGAGCTATATGCAGATCATGATGCATATTATTTTACCACAAGCTTTTCGAAGTGCTTTTCCATCTTTGTTCAATAACTTGATTTCACTTGTAAAAGATACTTCTTTAGCAGCGAATATTACTGTTACAGAAATGTTTATGCAGACAGAAAGAATTGCGGGAAGAACCTATCAGTTATGCAGTTATATATAGAAGTCGCATTCGTCTATTTAATTTTCTGTACAGTTTTAACTTGGCTGCAAGCTTGGGGTGAAAAGAAACTGAATTATTATCAGGCAGGGAGATAGAGAATGGCTTTATTAGAAATTAAAGATATTCATAAATCATTTGGAAATTTACATGTTTTAAAAGGTATTGATCTTACAGTCAATAAAGGAGATGTCATTGCGATATTAGGCCCTTCAGGATCAGGTAAGACAACTTTACTTCGTTGTATCAATTATTTAGAGACAGCAGATTTAGGGACCATGGTATTTAAAAATCAATCTTATGATTTATCAAATACATCAAAGAAGGAAATTGCAGATCTTAGAAAGCATACGGGATTTGTATTTCAAAATTACAATTTATTTGCGAATAAAACAGCCCTACAAAATGTAACATTAGGTCTTACTGTAGCTAGAAATGTTTCTAAAGAAGAGGCAGATTTAATTGGTATGCAGATGCTTGAAAAAGTTGGAATGCAAGATCGTGCCAATCATTATCCTTCACAATTATCGGGTGGACAACAACAGCGTGTCGCAATCGCAAGAGCATTAGCAACAAGCCCTGACATTATTTATTTTGATGAACCAACTTCAGCACTGGATCCAGAATTGATTCAAGAAGTATTAAGTGTAATGAAAACATTGGCTAATGAAGGAATGACTATGGTTGTGGTTACGCATGAGATGTCTTTTGCGAAACATGTTTCTAATCATGTGATTTTGATGGAAGAAGGAAAAATAATTGAAGAGGGAAGTTCAAAGGAATTCTTTGAAAATCCAAAACAAGAACGAACAAAAGAATTTTTAAGAAAAGAGGAACTGTAACATGAAAAATTATTAGCAGGCTTATTAAGTGCAGCTATGGTATTTACTTTAGCAGGATGTGGATCTAGTAAGGATCATTTAGCTACAA
>ENA-OQCN01001374-OQCN01001374.1-human-gut-metagenome-genome-assembly--contig:-NODE-1374-length-12192-cov-2.226523_pt1 | contig 12192 bp, 21 predicted proteins | sample MGYA00242497_ERZ504576 | MGnify/ENA primary metagenome ERZ504576 (study PRJEB26092, sample SAMD00036296) | human gut metagenome | host: Homo sapiens | study: EMG produced TPA metagenomics assembly of...
CCAAGCTGGAACTGGACCGGCCGCCATGTGCATGCCCGCATCGATGCGCTGGCTGAAAAGCTGGCCGAAATGGAAAGCGCCGGGGCGAGAGCCGCAAGGCCCGGGCCAAGACCGGGATGCCGGTGGTCAGCCTTGTAGGCTATACCAACGTGGGCAAATCCAGCCTGATGAATGCTCTGTGCGGCCCCAGCGTAGCGGAAGCGGACATGCTGTTCGCCACACTGGACCCCACCAGCCGCAAGCTGATACTGCCCAGCGGCATGGCGGTGCTGCTGGTGGACACGGTGGGCTTTGTGTCCCGCCTGCCCCACAATCTGGTGGAAGCCTTCAAGTCCACGCTGGAAGAAGCGGCATGGTCGGACGTGATCATCCGTGTGGCAGACGCAGGCGATGAGCAGCGGGAAGAGCAGCTGGCCGTCACGGACGAGGTTCTGGACGGGCTGGACTGTGCGGACATCCCCCGCCTGACCGTCTACAACAAGTGCGATAAGCCGGGTGCCATGAGCTTTGACCCGGACATCCTGCTCACCAGTGCCAAGACCGGCTACGGTCTGGACACCCTGCTGGCAAAGCTGGACGAGGTGCTCAGCGACCGGGTGCACACCTTAAAGGTGCTGCTGCCCTACGATAAACTGGGCCTTGCCGCCCCCATGCGGGAGCGCGGCAGCGTGCAGGTGGAGGAATACCGGGAGGACGGGCTGTATCTGGAGGGCATCGTCAAGACGGAAGACCTGCACTGCTTTGAAGGGTATCTGGTCTGATAGGCGTACACGATCTAAATCGCCTCCGCTGTGCTCCGGCTATCATCAGCGGAATAATATTTTGAGATAGAACAAGCCGGAAAGTCTGCGGACTTTCCGGGCTTGCATTTTCACGGGCGGGGTCGCAGCCGAAAGCAGCTGCTCTATGGGTCGAGTACATTGTCTGCCACTGCTTTTTTCAAAAAGAAAAAATCCCCAACAAACACAAAAACCCGCCTGGCAGCGGGCTTTTGTGTATAGAGGGGTGGGAAAGTATATAAAGTGGTGAATCTCAAATTCAAAGCGGCAGGCGCTTTCTGTTCTGCGCTGCCTTGCATGATGTATTATACCCCTTTTTATTTTCTTGTCAAACAAAATTTTCCGGTTTTGCTTTAAATTAAGTCTTTACTTTTTCGGTAAAACTTTATATAATTAACGCAAAGCAAAGCAAAAGCAAAATTTTTTGGCTTTTGTATGTTTACACCAACAATAAAACTTTACTTTCAAAAAATTTTATACAATCCAACATATTTTCAAAAAGGAGTATTCCCCATGGATGATCTGGATCGTAAGATTCTCTCCCTGCTGGCAAAGAACGCACGGATGCCGGTCAAGGAGATCGCCGAGCAGGTATCGCTGACCAGTCCTGCTGTTTCCAGCCGCATTCACAAGCTGGAAACGGATGGCATCATCAGCGGCTACACCGTCACCCTGAACCGTCCCGCTGACCGGATGTATGTGGATGCCTCATCAGCCTTTCGGTAGCACCTTCCAAGCAGGATGCCTTTCTGGAGCTGCTGCAAAGCAGCAAGGAAGTGCTGCAGTGCTACCACGTCACGGGTGCATACACCTTCCTTGTCAAGGTGAGCTGCGGCAGCATGCCCCAGCTGGAACACCTGATCCTGCAGTTCCAGAAGCTGGGCACCACCAGCACCCAGATCATCCTTTCCACGCCGGTGAACCACGGCGAGCTGGATGCCCTTATGCTGTAACGCTGTTCATAAAATGGTTACGTTTGCAGTGCAATTCTGCCGGGGCGTTCTTTCGTATTATGGATAGCAGGCGCAAAACAGCACACAATAGCTTCAAAACCGCTGCGCCCGCTTTCACACGAAGATTTTCACACACGAAAGGACTTCATTTATGAAACGTATCATTGCTTCCCTGCTTGCCGGTCTGTGCCTGCTTGCTCTGGTGGGCTGCTCTGCCGGCAGCAAGGCCGACTCTGCCGCCCCGAAGGACTACTCCCAGATCATCCACGATGCCCGCTCCGACGAGGACAACGAATACGATATGATCTTTACCAAAGGTGAGGACGGCAAATTCACCGCCATCGACGGCTACAGCGCCGAGTATGAGGCCGACCAGCTGAATGACGAGCTGAAAGACATCGTGTTCCCCCTGCTGGGCCTTGAGGACGGCAGCTACGAGAGCTTTGCTGCCTCTGTTTCCTCCATGATGGTGCGCAGCTACGCCGTTGCCATCGTAAAGCCCGCCGAGGGCAAGACCGATGCCGTGAAAGCCGCACTGGAAGCCTATGTGCAGAGTGAGCAGCAGTCCATGGAGCACTACCTTGAGGATCAGTATCTGGTCGCCAAGGCGGCTACCGTCACCGTAGCTCCCACCGGTGAGGTGGTTCTGGTGTGCGCCGAGGATCACGACACCATTCTTTCCAACATCGAGAAAGCCCTTGCCGCATAATTTTTGCCCTGCCGAAGCCGCATCCTGCCGGGATGCGGTTTCTTTTTGTGTGCAGATATGCTATACTGTTCCCGTGAACTTGCACTGAAATACAGGAGTATTTATGTATAAAGCGACTATCGTGATCCCGAATATCAACGGCAAGGGCTGGCTGAAGGATTCTATCGAGTCGGTCTATGCCCAGACCGAACAGAACTTCCGGCTCATTGTGGTGGACAACGGTTCCACCGACGAAAGCCTTGAGCAGGCCCGCAGCTATTGCAGCCGCGAAAATTTCACCCTCATCGAAAACGGCACCAATACCGGCTTTTCCCATGCAGTGAATCAGGCATTGCGCTGGCGGACAGTGAATATGTGGTGCTGTTCAACAACGATGCCTTTGCCGAACCCCAGTGGCTGGAAGAGCTGATCCGCACCGCTGAGACCGACCCGAAAATCTTTGCAGTGCAGAGCCTGATGATCCGCCACTTCGACCGGGAGCTGGCCGACGACGCGGGCGATTATGTCACCTGGATGGGCTTTGCCTGCAAGACCGGCGATGGCCGCCGCGCAAGCCGCTACACCCGGCAAAAGCGCATCTTCTCGGCCTGCGGCGGTGCGGCGCTCTACCGCAAGAGCATTCTGGACGAGATCGGCAATTTTGACGAGAACTTTTTTGCCTACTTTGAGGATGTGGACCTGAGCTGGCGCGCCAACAATGCAGGCTATAAAAACCTGCTCTGCCCCACCGCCAAGTGCTACCACATCTGCGGTGCCAGCACCGGCGCGGTGAAGTACAACGCCTTCAAAAGCCAGCAGAGCGGCCGCAACAGCATCCTGCTGCCGCTCAAGAACGAACCGCTGCTGATGCTGATTTTAAACTTCATCCCGCTGGCCGTGGGCTACCTGCTCAAGTGCTACAAGTTCCACAAACAGGGCTTTGGCGAGGCATGGGACAAGGGGATGCACGAAGCCTTTGCCCTGCTGAAAAGCGGCAGGCTGGGCAAGCGGCCTTTCCGCCTGAAGGATCTGCCCAACTACATCCTGATGGAGCTGTGGATGATCTGGAACATGGTGCCGTACCTGTGGTACCGGCTGGTGATCGTAAAATTTGACCTCAAATAAAATACCGGATACGAAGCATCTGCCTTGTATCCGGTATTTTTGTTTTGTATTATGCCGCCGGGCTGGCTGTGCTTTCGTCCGCCTGTGCCTCGGTGCTGTCGGCGGGCTGTTCCTCCGCCTGTGTATCCACGCCCTCGTCTGCAGCGGTGCTGTCTGCCTCAGCCGAAGCAAAATCCGAACCGGCTGCTGCAAGAATGGCATCCTGCACATCGCTTTCTGCCATGGGTTCCGGCACATTCGCGCCGGTGTGCTTTCCGTGCTCTCGGCCTTGGTCTCGCTCTCGGTCAGGCCGGTGAGATACCAGCTGCCGCTCTGGCGCTCGAACAGATAATCCATGTACTTGGTGGGCGTATCCGAAGAAACATTGATGATGCTGTCGTCCGTGCTGGTGGTGGGGATATAGCCCACGGTCACATGCAGCTTGCCGCTGCGCTTGAACAGCTTGGTGACTACAGCGCGGTAGTAGCCCACCGTGCCGGTGACCGGGATCTTATAGCACTGGGTGGCATCGTCAAACTCGATGGTCATATCCTCCATCTCAAAGCTGCGGTGGGTCAGCTTGAAGCCGGGGCCAAGCAGCTTTGCAAGGTAGGCATCCACATCCAGCGAGGGCAGCAGCAGCTGTTCGGTGTCGGGGTCGGTATTGTAGTTGTCAAAGCCGCCCTGCGTTTCCTGAATATTATAGATGCAGCCCCACACCGCAGCTTCGCGCAGAGTCAGGTCGTCGATGTTCTCAATGCCATCAAATGGCATGGGGTCAAACAGCACAAGCCCTTCCAGCTTATCTTCATATTCCTGCTTTTGGGCGGTATCATCGAACAGGTTCGCCACCGCGCCCACACCGGCCCGCAGCACGGTAACAAAGCCCACGATCACCAGAATGGCAACCAGAAGGCCCAGTGCCTGCCGCCCGCGGCGGCGCTGCATCCGGGCATGTTCTTCAGGGGTAATATAATGTTTCATAGTTGTTTTATCTCCCAGGGTTCTCAAATGCTACAGTGTCCAGTATACCACATACCGGCCCATTGTGCAAAACTATGCCCGTGGTTTTTTTGTGAAAAGCGCATTCCTTATTCCCATGTCTTCCACACATCGGGCTGGTAGCCCACGGTGGCCTTGCGGCCATTGCGTACAATGGGCGTTAAAAACAGCTGCTGGTTCTCAAACAGCTTGTCCTCCTTCTGCCAGTCCACCAGTGCGTCCAGAAGTGCAAGGGTCTGCTTGTCCTTCGCATTGGGGTCCACCAGCTTTTCCCAGCCGCCAAGAGCGCGGGCCACGTTCTCGAACTCGCCGCGGCTCATCTCTTTTTCCTTGAGGTCGATCATCTGGAACTTGATGCCGCGCTCCTTGAAATAGCGCTGGGCCTTTTTGGTATCAAAGCACTTGCTTGTGCCAAAGATCTGAATATTCATGGTCTGTACCCTCCTGAATTTTTATTGTACCACATCCTGTGCCCTCTGCATAGGCATAATTCGCAGCCGGATGGGCCATACTGCCCGCAGGGCATTATCAGAAGGAGGTTTTTCTATGAACGCATATGTTGACCCTGATCTGTGCATTGGCTGCACCCAGTGCGCCGGGCTTTGCCCCGCCGTGTTCCAGATGGAAGGCACGCTGGCCGTGGCCCAGCCCGGGCCGATCCCACCGGAGGAGGTGCCGCAGGCTGTGGACGCAGCCAACGCCTGCCCGGTAAGCGCGATCCGCATCGAGGAGTAAGAGGGAAGGCCGTCAACCATGTTGGCGGCTTTCTCTCTTTTTTACGCAAAAATCCCCCGCTGGGCACGGTTTTGTGGTATAATGCAAAATGTGTAATAATGCAATGGAGGAACACGACTATGCGTTTACTGGTCATTGACGGCAACAGCATTGCCAACCGTGCTTTTTTTGGCATCAAGCTGCTGACCACCAAGGACGGACGATACACCAACGCCATCTATGGCTTTCTGAATATCCTGCTCTCCCTGCTTAAGGAGTGCGAACCCGACGAGGTGGCTGTTGCCTTTGACCTGAAGGCTCCCACCTTCCGCCACAAAATGTACGATGCTACAAGGCCACCCGCCATGCATGCCCGAAGAGCTGGCCCAGCAGATGCCGGTGCTCAAGGAACTTCTGGCAGACCTCGGCTACCGCACCGTCACCGCCGAAGGCTGGGAAGCGGATGATATTCTTGGCACGCTGGCCGCTGCCTGCGCCGCCCGAAAGGACGACTGCTTCCTTGCTACGGGAGACCGGGACAGCCTGCAGCTGGTCAGTGACACCACCACTGTGCTGCTTGCCGCCACTGTCATGGGACGCAGCAAGACGGTGACGATGGACGTGGACGCCATTCAGGAAAAATACGGCATCCAGCCCAGACAGCTCATTGAGGTGAAGAGCCTGATGGGCGATGCTTCGGATAATATTCCGGGCGTGAAGGGCATTGGTGAAAAGACCGCCCTGACCCTTGTGCAGAACTTTGGCACGCTGGAAGGCGTGTACGAGCACATCGACGATAAGCTCATCAAGCCCAAACAGCGGGAACATTTGCTGGAATGCCGCGAGATGGCCCAGCTGAGCCACACCCTTGGCACCATCCGCACCGATGCACCCATCGACACGGCCGAGGGCACCTATGCCGTGGGCGAGGGCAACAAAGCCGAGGCCGTGCGCCTTTTGCAGGAATTGGAGATCCACTCTCTGATCCCTCGCTTTGGGCTGGACGGCATTGCACCTGCCGCCCCGGAAGAAGAGGACGGCATCGAGCTGGCTGAAGCAGAGCTGGAAGCTCTGCCGCTGACCCCTTCCGGCACCTATCTGGTGGCATCGCGCCCGGCCGTGATGGGCAAGCAGGCACCCGCAACGTGGTGCTGCAGCCGGAGAGCTGGTACGCCGTGCAGGACTGCACCGTTTACCCGCTGGAGGATGCAGACCTTGTGCGCCTGCTGGACAACGCAGACGTAACGCTGGAAGTGTTCAACGCAGCGCCCCTCTATGCCAAGGCCATGGCCGCAGGCGGCTGGGGCAGCAGCATCGTGTGGATGGCAAGCTTGCGCCTACCTGCTGGACGCTTCTGCTTCCAAGTATCAGATCAGCGAGCTGACCGCCAGCTACCGCGCCGCTGCTGCCTTTACCTGTGCCGATTACCCGGATGCAGGCCGCCTTGCAGACCTGTTCTGCAAGATGAAGGCGAGATCACCGCCTGCGGAGAGGACAGCCTTTACAATGAGATCGAGTTCCCGCTGGCACAGGTGCTGGCCGATATGACCCGCACTGGTGTGCTGGTGGACAAAGACGGCATCGAGCAGTTCGGCGTAAAGCTGCGCACTGAGCTGGAGCAGGTGCTCACCCGCATCCACATGGAAACCGGCAGCGCCAGCTTCAACCCCAACAGCCCCAAGCAGTTGGGCGAAATGCTGTTTGACACCATGGGCCTGCCCCACGGCAAAAAGACCCAGCGCGGCTGGTCCACGGATGCCGAAACACTGGAAAGCCTGCGGGATTACCCGCTGGTGGAGGACATTCTGCAGTACCGCGCCTACCAGAAGCTGAACTCCACCTACGTGGAGGGCCTTTTGAAGGTGATCGGCGAGGACGGCCGCATCCACTCCACCTTCAACCAGACCGAGGCCCGCACCGGACGGCTTTCCTCCGATAACCCCAACCTGCAGAACATCCCCATCCGCACCGAGCTGGGCAGCCAGCTGCGCGCCTACTTTATTGCAAAGCCGGGCTGTGTGCTGGTGGATGCCGACTACAGCCAGATCGAGCTGCGCATTCTGGCCCACATTACCGGCGATGAGCACATGCAGCAGGCGTTTTTGAACGGCGAGGACATCCACCGCAGCACCGCCGCAAAAATTTACGGCATCCCGCAGGAAGAAGTCACCTCCCGGCTGCGCTCTTCTGCCAAGGCTATCAACTTTGGCATCATGTACGGCAAGGGCGCTTACAGCCTTGCAAGGACATCGGCGTGAGTGTGAAGGAGGCAGATGCCTTCCTCAAGAACTATCTGGCCGCGTTCCCCAAGGTGAGCGGCTACATGGATAAGACCATCGCGGACGCCAAGGCCTGCGGCTATGTTTCCACCCTGTTCGGCCGCCGCCGTGCTCTGCCGGAGCTGGCAAGCAGCAACTTCAATGTGCGTTCCAGCGGCGAACGCATGGCCCGCAACACCCCCATTCAGGCACTGCGGCCGACGTGATCAAGCTGGCCATGGTGCGGGTATGGAAGCGGCTGCGGAACGAAAAGATGGAAAGCCGCCTGATCCTGACCGTCCACGACGAACTGATTGTGGAAGCACCGCAGGCTGAAGCCGAAAAGGCTGCGCAGATCCTGCGGGAGGAAATGGAAGGCTGCGTGCAGTATGCCGTGCCCCTGAGCACCGATGTGCACGCAGGCAAAAACTGGCTGGAGGCCACTAAAACATGATTATTTTGGGAATTGAATCCACCTGCGACGAGACCGCCGCAGCTCTGGTGGAGGATGGCCGGCACCTGCTGAGCAACGTCATTTCCACCAGCGTCAAAGAACAGGCTCTTTACGGCGGCGTTGTGCCGGAGATTGCCAGCCGCCGCCACTGCGAATTTATCAGTGCTACCGTCAAAAAAGCCCTGCTGGATGCAGGCAAGACCATCGACGATGTGGATGCCGTGGCCGTCACCTTTGCGCCGGGCCTCATCGGTGCAGTGCTGGTGGGCGTGAATTTTGCCAAGGGTCTGGCCTACTCGGCCAATAAGCCTTTGGTGCCGGTGCACCACCTGCGCGGACACATTGCCGCACTGTATCTCACCCACCCGGAGCTGAAGCCTCCCTTCCTCTGCCTTGTGGCATCCGGCGGCCACAGCCACATTGTGGAGGTGCAGGACTACACTCACTACCACATCCTCGGCCACACGGTGGACGATGCCGCCGGTGAAGCCTTTGACAAAGTGGCCCGCACGCTGGGTCTGCCCTATCCCGGCGGCCCCAGCGTGGCCAATGCCGCCAAGACCGGCAACCCCAAGGCCTATCGCCTGCCGGTGCCCCATGTGGACGGCAAGTACAACGTGAGCTTTTCCGGCCTGAAAACCGCCGTGCTCAATGAGGTGAACAAGGCCCAGATGAAGGGCGAAGAAATCAATGTGCCCGACCTTGCCGCCAGCTTTCAGGACCGCATTGCGGGCATTCTGGCCGAAAAGCTGCTGCTGGCCGCAGCGGACACCGGCGCAAAGCAGGTGTGTCTGGCAGGCGCGTTGCCGCCAACGGACGCTGCGCCAGCTGGTGAACGACGGTGCAGAAGCTGGGTGCAAAAGTTTATCTGCCGGAGCTGAAATTCTGCGGTGACAACGGCGCTATGATCGCGGCGCAGGGGTATTACCAGTACATTGCAGGCCACACAGCGGGCCTTGAACTGAACGGTCTGCCCACTTTACCCATCGACTACGAATAAGCAGTAAAAAGACCTGCCTTTCCGGGATCTCCGGAAGGACAGGTCTTTTTCTTATGCAAAATATTCCTGTGCACGCTTTGCAGCGTTGTTGATGCAGGCCCGCAGCTCGTCCAGCGTATCAAACTTTTTGCTGGGGCTGAGGTAGGCGTGGAACTCCACCACCGGTCGGTGCCGTAGAGGTCGCCGGAAAAGCCCGGGATAAAGGTCTCGCAGGTCACCTTGGTGGCATCATCATTGACGGTAGGGCGGCTGCCAAGGCCTGTGGCCGAAGGATACCACACCCCGCCAATGTGGGTGCGGGTGATATAAATGCCGCTGCGGGGCAGCTGAAAGCCCTCGGGATACAGCTGGTTGATGGTGGGCACCCCCAGCGTGTGGCCCAGACCTGCACCGTGCTGCACCTCGAACCGGATGGCGTAGGGCATCCCCAGCATGGCGTTTGCTGCCGGGATGTCGCCGCTTCCAGCGCGGTGCGGATGCGGGTGGAAGACACCGGCTTTTCCTCAAACTGCGCCATGGGCACCACGATCACCTCCACGCCCAACGGAGCGCAGAGGGTGCGCAGCAGCTCCGGGTTGCCGGCCGCTTTGGCACCAAAGGTAAAGTTTTCGCCGCAGACCAGCGCACGGGCATTGCAGTCCCGCACGATGCCCAGCACGAACTGCTCCGGGGTCAGGCCCTTGATCTCCTCAAAGTCCGGCGTGAGGTAATACTCCACGCCAAGGCTTGCGATCAGAGCATGCTTATCCGCTGTGGAAAGCAGGCGCTTGCCCTTCATCTTATTCACCATCGGCAGCTTGAAGGTAAACACCGCCGGGGCGGCATCGTGTTCTTTGGCCCACTGCACGGCGCTTTCGATCACCGCACGGTGGCCGATGTGGATGCCGTCAAAAAAGCCCATTGCCACTGCGGTGCCTTTTTCCGGCTGCGCCAGCGGCAGCGGTGCAAATTGTGAAATGATCTGCATGGGTTTTGTTTCCTTTTTCAATTACGTTCTACGAACAGTTTTTCCACCCGCAGCACACCCTGTACGATATTGGCAAGGCCCAAAAACTGTCCGGCGGCATTGCGCACCCGGTAGCGGCCATCTACTGCCGGATACCGGCTGGTGGGGCAGCCGTTGTACAAATGCTGTTCCACCCAAGGCTCCACCACCAGCAGCGGCAGGCTTTCAAACACGCTTTCCACCGGCAGCATCAGCGCTTCCAGTGCGTCCATGCCCTGCTCTTTTGCGGCAAGAATTTCCTCCAGCGTGTGGGCATCGGCTTCGGTGTACACGCCCGCCGAGGTGCGGCGCAGTGCGCTCATGGTGCCCTTCTGGCCCATGGCGGCGGCAATGTCTTCCAGCAATGTGCGGATATAGGTGCCCTTGGAGCACGTTACATCCAGCACATACTCATTTTCGGCCGGGCTGCCGCCGTAGGTGATGCTGTAAATTTCAATGGGGCGCGCTTGCGCTCCACGGTCACGCCCTCACGGGCCAGCTTATACAGCGGCTGACCGTTCAGCTTGATGGCCGAGTACATGGGCGGCACCTGCATCTGCGGGCCAATGAACTGCGGCAGCACGGCCAGCAGTTCCCCTTCGCCCGCCGTGACCGGAGCCGTTTCCAGCACAGTGCCGGTCACATCGCCGGTGTCGGTGCGCGCGCCCAGTTTTAAAACCGCACGGTAGCTTTTATCGTGGTTCAGCTGTAGGTCCACTGCCTTGCTGGCACCGCCGCAGAACACCGGCAGCACGCCGGTGGCCATGGGGTCCAGCGTGCCGCTGTGGCCCAGCTTGCGGGTGCCCAGCACGCCGCGCAGCTTTGCCACCACATCAAAGCTGGTCCAGTCCATGGGCTTGTCAACGATCAGGATGCCCTGCATTTATGCTTCCTCCTGCGGTGCGTCCAGCTCGGCTTCCACCTCTGCCAGAATTGCATTTTTTGCGTTTTCCAGATTGCCCAGCAGCTCACAGCCTGCAGCGCGGCTGTGACCGCCTCCGCCCAGACGCCGAGCGATGGCGCAGGCGTCCACGCCCTTTGCGGTGCGCACACTGATACGGTAGCTGCCGCCGGGCTGCTGCCGCAGGGTCAGGCCCACCTTTACGCCCTCAATGCTCACAGGCAGGCTGGTCAGTTCTTCCAGATCGGCCGGGTCCACCCCGCTCTGCTCGATCTCGTCCCGGGTGAGGTAGATGAGCGCGCACCGGCATCCAGATAGTATTCCAGATGGTTGCGGGCAATGCGCTCGGCCTCCATGCGCTCACGGGGGCTTGGTATCGAACAGCAAGGTGTTCAGTCTTCCACATGACAGCCCGCCTCAATGAGCTTTGCCGCCACGATGTGGGTGTTTGCCGTGGTGGAAGAGAACCGGAAGCAGCCGGTGTCGGTTGCAAGGCCGGTGTAAAGGCAGTCTGCAATGTGCGGCGTAATGGCAACGCCCATGGCGTTGATTACCTCGTACAGCAGCTCTGCCGCCGCTGCGGCGCTGCCATTGAGCAGGGTGAAGTCGGCATAGCCGCTGTTGCCTGCGTGGTGGTCGATACACAGGTCCACATGGCGTGAGAACTGCGTCATACCGTTGTTTTCTCCAAACAGCTGCACGCTGGCGACATCCACCGCTACCACCGTCTGCGGCTCAAACTCACCTTTGAACATATGTGCGTTGGTAAACACATACCGGTTGGGAATGGCATCGGAGCAAAGCACTGCCACGTTTTTATCCAGTGCTTTCAGTGCACAATACAGCGCGCTGCCGCAGCCAATGGTATCGCCATCCGGGTTTTTGTGACACAGAATCAAAATGTTGTCCGCCGTCATCAGGCGCTGGGCCATCTGCTGCACATTCAACTGTTCTGTCATTCCATGATCCATCCTTTCCGCAGGCGGAATTATTCTTCGGTCTCCTCCGGTGCGCTGGCTTCGGTGTCAGCGTCGCCGTTCACGTTCAGCGTGCGGAGCAGCTCGTTGATGTGGGCTGCATAAGCGGCACCGTCATCCTCTACGAAGATGAAGCGGGGAGCCTTGCGGATGTGCATTTTCTTGCTCACTTCAGTGCGCACATGGCCTGCCGCGCGGTTCAGTGCTCGATGGCGGGCTTTGGGCCGTCCTCGCGGCCCATCACGCTCACATACACCTTGGCCACATCCAGATCAGGGTCACATCCAGACGGGTGACGGTGAGCAGACCGCCTCCAGACGCGGGTCCTTCAGCCTGCCGATGATGGCAATGATCTCGCGCTTCATATCCTGCGCCAG
>ENA-OQCN01001375-OQCN01001375.1-human-gut-metagenome-genome-assembly--contig:-NODE-1375-length-12187-cov-6.116169_pt1 | contig 12187 bp, 11 predicted proteins | sample MGYA00242497_ERZ504576 | MGnify/ENA primary metagenome ERZ504576 (study PRJEB26092, sample SAMD00036296) | human gut metagenome | host: Homo sapiens | study: EMG produced TPA metagenomics assembly of...
GTTTTTACCTTTGCTTGACTTTGTCAGTTAATTCCAGCATTACTATTTCCTGCAAGGTCTGTTACTTTTACAGAAATCTTGTAATCATGGTCGTCACCTTTCTTACCAAATGTAATTGTAATGTTTGAGTTCTGTCATCAGTATAGGTTTCTGGCTTTTTATCTGATTCATTATCTTCCAAATTTTTAGTGATGCTACAATCATCCCATCCATCCACTGCTTTTTTTAATTCTTCAAATGTATTATAAGTCTTTTCCTCACCATCCCTAGTTAACGTAAACCCTAATTTTCCAGAATCAAAGTTACGTTCTTTAATACTTATTGTTGCAGTTCTTTGCTCATTAAAGTATTTACCATTATGTAAGGCTAATTCATCATCATTATAAGTAACAGTTACTTCAGGCGCTGTGAGATCCAGAATAAATAATTCATTTGCTTTTGAATCAGTATTATCGTATTCAATTTTAGTATTCTTATTTCCAACAATATCTGTTATATGTGGAATTACTTTGTATGCTCCATCTCCTTTAAAAGTAAGCGTGCAAACATATTTATCTGTTTCTTTAGAAATCACTTCACTTGCTGTGATTCTCTCTTTTGTTTTTTCTTTAATATCTTTCAGAGAAACATTTTGGACAACGCCGTCTATCGAAACATCAAACGTCAATCCTTCTTCTATAAAGTTTCTTTCTATATAAGTAATTGTCATTGTTCTACTCGAACTTTGAATATACTCATTATCAGAATCTATATTATACTCTACTGCTATCTCCGGATTAATAACGTCTACTTTTACTGTTTTTAATGCTGAATCACTTTGATTTCCAGCCTTATCATATACAATAACTTTTACAGTCGCATATCCTGACTGATATTTATTTATAGACAATTTACCTTCAATATTAAAATTTGCATGGGCTTGAATCGATTCAAGTGTTCCATCCTGCTCTTTTCCAACAATTTTATTTATTTCTTCTGAGTTAAGGGTATAAGAGTCTGTAACTTTTTTACTATTCTCGTCAAATCCACCTGATACTTTTACATTTTCTATTTCTTCAGCACTCACTTCTTTATTAGCTGATCCATAGCTATGATTTCAACTTTTTCAATTCCTGATGTAACATTTGTATCATTTACCTTCACTTGAAAATTAACTGTTCCATCTGGTCCAACCTTTGGATCTACTGAATCAGCAGTAATTGTAACCGTCGGTGTTGTTAAATCAAATACCAACCCATTTGACGCATACACTGACTTATTCCCTACATTATCTTCTACAAGTGCAAGAATAATGTAATTGCCTTCTTCAGCAAACTTCACAGTGTCTTCTTCTACCCACAGGCTATCATTTTTTACTGCATTTGAGATTGCAGCAACAATTGCGTTATTATCATCGCTACCAATCTTTACTTTGCAAGTTTTAAGACTCTTTACTTTACTGCCATTATCAGACTTTGTAACAAGATAAGCTTTTTCTTTATCCTTTGAAAAGTTTCCAAATCCTTTCCAGTCGTTTGGAAGTACTTTATTAAACTGTCCTGCACTTCCTAAATCTGCAAAATCAGCAGTTGGACTGGTAGCATCTACGTTTATGTTGATATATTTCTCACCGTCTGTTACTGTTTCTGCATTTTTGCTGTTTCTTAAAGAAACTTTTAAAGAATATACCTTGTCTTCGCTGTCATCAAAGCTAATTCCGCTATTGATAGCATCGTAATAAATTTCCTGACCATCCTGCTGTTTTTCACCTTTTGATACCCAGATCTGGTCATAATATGCATTTGCTTTTTTGAATTTCAGTTTTAATGTTGCTGACTGATTTCCTCTTATATATACAGAGCCATCTTTCTCATTCTGATAAATTCCATCTGCATTAACGACATCAACTAAGTTTTTCAAGTTATCTTGTGTTTCTGTTTCTTTCTTAACAGTCAGGTTTGCACTATATTTTCCAATATTCCCAGTATCTACCTTAATTTCATAATTTCCAGCATCTTCTTTTTCTACAACAGGTAATACTTTATACTTTCCTACATAGTAAACTTTTTCCTTATCATTAAAACCATCTAACTCCACTTTTGCATATTCATCTAACTGGATTGTGTCTTTTCCCATCAACCCTTGTGCCTGTGTTTCATCTATACAGCCCTTTGTACCTGCAAGTACTACTTCATAGTTTTCTTCTACAAATTCCTGCAATTCTTTTTTTGTTTTTCCGTACGATAACTCTGTTGTCTTACCTTCTTTTACTGCTGCCTTAACGTAAACTGGTCTTGGAGTAATATTAACTGTTTTACCTTTTGCTAACTGAACTTCTTTCTCTGAGAATCTGTCGTTGTCTCATAATTATTTGCGCCTTTTAATTTAATATCTGAATCAGCATCTGTAACAGTAAATTTTGAGTAACTTCCTACATCTGATTTTTCCAACTGAGCATTTACTGTAACTTGAACTTCATCTATAACATCAGCATTTTTTAAAGTACCTGTCATTTGGATTTTATCATTTCCATCGTATACTTTAGATGCTTTCTCTACATTCCATTCAAAATCAGCAAATGTAATCTTCTTATTAATTGGCTTTTGATTAACTTTAATTGTAAAAGAAGCACTTGATTCTGTATAATTGTCACTTTCTGCTGCTGTTGCAGTAATATCTGTTCTTCCAGTTCCTTTTACCGTTAAAACACCATCTGGAGTTGCTTCTACTACATTTGGTTTTGAAGATGAAAATGTGACTGTTCTATCTTCTGCATTTTCTACAGAAAGCACTGGCAAATCACTTCCATAAGTAATACTTGCTTCACTCTTACCATCAGCTGTCAGAGAAATTCGCTTCTTTTGTTTATATTTTCCAGTTTCTTCTGTACTATTCTCAAAGTACAGTTCATTTCCAGAATACGCTGCACTGACTTTCACATTTCCTATTAAATCTTTCGCCAGAACCTGTTCTGCAATTCCTTCCTCATTAACAGCAACTTCATAACTTTCTCCACTTTCTAATGAAAATGTTACTTTTCCGCCTTTTGCATCTTTTGGCATAGTCACTGTCATAGTAACACTTTTAACATCTGTTCCATTGTCCGGAGTTACATTCAATTCCATTGACGGAACTTCTTTTACTTTTATCGTTGTCTGAGCACTTTTTCCATTTCTGGATACAGTAATTGTTGCACTTCCTCTTCCTTTAGCAGTGATTAAACCATTTCCATCTACATCTGCAACTGCTGGATTGGAAGATTCCCATTTATACTGTGCTGCTCCTCCAACCTCAAAATTATCAATTTGTTATTAATAACAGCTTGAACCTGAGAAGGAACACCTTCTTTATTTGGAGATAATTCTACAGCCGATAAATCTCCTAAACTAATGTCACTCATTCCTAATGTAACTTCAACTTCATTTACCGTTCCAATTGATACGGATTTGTTTTCTAATGATTGATATCCTGCTTTTGATACAGTATATTCATAACTTTTTTCTGTATCATAAGTCAGATTTTCAACTTTCACTTTTCCGTTTGCATCAGATTGTCCATTTGCAACTACATTGTCTGTGCCTGCCTCTTTAATCTGCAAATCTGCACCTTGAATTGCAACTTTGTTATCTGGATTTTCTGTTGTCGGAACCTTTTCAAAAATCGTAAACTCAACATCGGTCGTTTTCTCGGTACTTGCTTCAGGCTCTCCTGACGCCTCATCCGAATTATTTCCTGCCGCCGATACACTCAATGCCCCATCCGGCAGTACCAGTGTAAACACCATAATAAACGCAAGCAGTAATGCACAAAATCTTTCCACTGGATTTCTTTTTGGATTTTTCATATCTCTCACTCCTTCCTTATTTTTTCTATCAAATTTTAGATTACTTCCTTTGTATGAATTTCTATATCTTCTTTTATAATTTCAAACTTGTTACGTCTGGCTTCTTTTTCTTTCTCTTCCTGCTTTTTCTCTTCTTGTTGTTTATGTATTGCTTTTTCCATCTCTGGAGTTAAAAGAGCAGTCTCTCCGTTGTAGCCCGGTATTTCCTGTTCTTCTTTATTCTGATTCTGATTTCCAAGAAGTGTGGTTTCTTCTGTACCGGTTTCACCATTTCCAAGCAGAGTTGTTTCTTCTTGTCCGCTTCCTAATAAAGTCGTCTCTTCGCTTCCATTTGATGATAGCTGTGTCGGAGTCTGACTCATTTTAGTCTGTGTCTCTTGTGTCGGCTCTGTTCCGGTATTCATTGGTTCTGTCTGCGGATACATCGTCGGCACAACTTTTCCGCTTGGCGTCTTATAGAGTTCTGAACTCAGCGGTTCTGCATAATAGTCATCACGAAGCTTTCCTGTCTTCGCATTTTTTTCTTCCATCTGCTTAACCGATTTTTTCTCTGCTCTTCCACTTAAGAAATCAAACACATCACGGATTCTGAATTTGAAAAAGAAAAAGATACTCAGCAGTAAAAATACGGCTGCAAGGCACAGACAAATAATAAAGCCCATACGATATAACTCAATCAGTCTTTCACTGCTTTCCATTCGTATTTCCTCCTTCTTCCTGATTCTGTTCCGGCTGTGTGTCTCTTCCGGAAAATGCAACGCTTACCTGATGTTCCGCTGCACTGATACTATCTAATACTTCATCCCAGGTTTCATCACTCTGTGAAATTTCGTTCTGAAGCATTTCAAGTCTTGTTTTGGTGTTGGACAATTTATCCATCATCTGGTCTTTGGTAACTCCGGCACGTTTGAAATCAACTGCATTTTCATTAATACGTGCAATGAGTTCTTCGTAAATTGCAACAGCAGTCTTAGTGTTAACTACTTTGCTGATATCTCCATCTGTAAGATTGGTAAGGTCTGTCCAATAATCACCATAAGAAGCAGAACTTCCATATCCGGTCTCATCACTTGAATCTAAAGAAGCATAATATCCGGAAATCTTTGCAAAACGTTCCGCAAGCTGTAATTTGTCTGCATCTAAGGTTGTTCCTTTTTGTGCTTTTTCAAACCACGGCTGTGCCATCGATTTTCCTGCGCTTCCGCCTCCTTCATAATAATAGAAGTAATACACTCCCATACGGAAAGCAAACTCGTCATATCCTTCTTTATTTCTTTCAAAATAACTTTCGTTTGTTCTGTTTCCGGTTCCTTTATATCCAAGAATTGCTGTCATCTCTGCTGTTTCGTCACGATTAAAATCACGTTCATTTTTATCCGCACCATAGACAAACAGATCAAGCAATTCTAAATATCCTTCTTCTCGTTCTGGATCTATTTTAATTGCTTTTTCATAATAATCTGCACGCTCTTCCTGCGTGGTTACTTTTGTTGCTTCGCTGATGTATCCATCATAACTATTCTTAATTGTTTTTGATTCTGCTACTTTAAATCCGATACTTCCTGCCAATGACACAACAGTTAATGCGCAGGACGCAACAAAGGATTTCCATTTAATTGATTGTTTTCTTCTGTATGCACTATCTAATTCCCCGTAATGTTCCAGTGCATACATAAGCTCTGCACAGTTTTGATATCGGTCATTTGGGTTTCTCTGAGTACATTTCAATACGATTTTTTCAAGACCTGATGACAAAGCTGGATTCCATCTTCGTATCGGGTACATTTCATACGGTGGAAGACTTGGATTATGTCCTGTCAACAGATGATACATGGTTGCTCCCAGTGTATAAATATCTGTTCTGGCATCGGTCTGTCCATGACCGCCATACTGTTCCGGAGCTGCATATCCCTGTGTTCCAAGACAAGAAGTATCTTCTATACTTGTCTCTTTAAACTCTCTGGCAGTTCCAAAGTCGATAATCATAATCTGACCGTCCGGTTTCAGCATTACATTCGCCGGCTTCAAATCACGATAAATAATCGGTGGTTTTCTGGAATGAAGATAACCTAATACATCGCAAATCTGTTTTGCCCATTCCACTACCTTTTCCTGTGGCTGTGCGCCATCCTTTTTCAACCAGTGTCCAGAGACTTTCCTTCAATGTAGTCCATAACAATCAGGAAGGTATCATCTCTGTCAATGACATCGATAATACTTGGCAGATGTGGATGATTTAGACGTTTTAAGATGTCTGTCTCCGCAATCAGTCCTGACGTACGACATCATAATCTTTCACACCGTCTTTTCGGACTTCTTTAATTGCCCACTGTTTATTTGCTCTTTCATTCATGGCCAGATAAACGACGCTCATTCCACCCTGGCCGATTTTATTTAATATTTTATATTTACCATCAATAATCGATCCTATTTCCAGCATTCATTTATCCCCTAGCATACTTTCAGGAGAATGACTGAAATATTATCTTTCTCCTGTCGCGATTTATTTAATTCGGTACAGTAAACGGCAACATCTTTGAGTGCCTTTTCTGTATCCATTTTTTTCGGCTCCATAAGTTTTTCAAATTCTTCTTTTGCAATGACGTGACGAAATCCATCGGAACAAACCATATAGACTTCTCCTGTTTTGTATTCACCATGTGAAAACTCAGGAATAATAATTTCACTTGCTCCAACACACTGCAGCAGTACATTTCTCTGTGGATGTACTTTTGCTTCTTCAGGAGTCATTCTTCCCTGGTCCATTTCTTTCTGAACAAAGGTCTGATCTTTTGTAAGCTGATTTAATCCAGTCTCATTCAGTTTATAGACTCTGGAATCTCCTACATTTAAGATATGATATTTCCCCTCTGCCATCAGAAGCACTGCCACCGTTGTTCCCATTGCTACGTGAGACATCTCTCCATATCTGGAGATTCTTTCGCCAACTTCAAGTACAAGCTGATTCATTTCATTTTCCAGTTCCAGTCTGTCAATTCCATTTTCGGTTCTTTTGTTGTATAAAATTTCTGGAAATTCTTGTTCAAACCAATCTGAAAAAGCCTTAATTAAAGCGGCACTGGCGACCTCACCTTTGGCAAGGCCGCCCATTCCATCACAGACCACGGCAAGCATTACCTCGCCGTAGTCTGTAGAAGCCACTTTAATTAAGACAGAATCTTGATTCGTATTCTTTTTTATTCCTACATCACTATGTAAAACACTTAAAAATCCCATCTTTTTCACCTACACTGTTCTTAATCATTTAGCAACTATGATAAATGAAATTCAAATTCTTCATCTGACAATTTCAGAGTGGATCTGTCTGTAAGCAGTGTTTCCTGATATGGGCTTAACTGTACACCATTTACATAAGTAAAGTTACTTGATTTCTGGTCAGCCACATAATAATCAGAACCTTTTTTCGTAATAATTGCATGGTATCTGCTGACGGATGTATTATCAGAAACACAATAGTTTACTCTTCTTCTTTCTTTTCCGATTGCAAAGTTCTGAGAAGTAATCATAATTTTCTCACCATTTTTTCTTCTGATAAGATAAGCACTTCCGCCGCCACCATTTAATAATGTAGTTTCGCCTGAACCAGAATTTAATAATGTCGTTCCGGAATCACCCTGGTCAACCGGACTGTACTGTGGCTGCTGCTGTGGAGCTGGCTGTGGGCGAGTCGGTGGTGTATTTGGACGCTGCATATTGTTATGAGCCGGTGCTGCTTTTTTCTTCTTGCCATTTGATACTACAATAATAACTACGATTACAATAATAACTACTACAACTGCTGCTGCGATACCTGCAATCATAATCATGTTTGGTCCGGATTTTTCTTCCAGATTATCAATTGCTGTCTTTAAATCATTTGTTGCAGTTGTAACCTGGTCATTTGTTGCTTTTTTATTTGCTGCAACTGTTTCAGCAGAACCAATTGTATCATCAAGAACTTTTGCGCTCTCTTCTGTATAATTTTTCTGGTCAATTTTTTTAGCTTTTGTAATTTCACTCTGAAGTGCTGTTACAAGGTCTGCATCCGGTTCTGTTGCTTTCTCTTCTTCTGCCTCACCTGTGGTTTCTTCTTCTGTTGAAGCATCTGGTTCTTCTGTCTCTTCTGCATCATTTGAGTTAGAAGTGGAAGTGGAAGCACCTGTTGCTCCGTCTGTGTATGCAATTTCAAAAGTATCAAGCAAATCTTTAATCTGATTGATCTGGATGGAATATCCTTTCTGCCCTATGATAAATTCGTTAATTCCAATTACTTCATTATCTGCATTAAGAAGCGGTCCACCTGAATTACCATTATTAAGAGAAGCTGTGTGCTCAATAATATCAACGTTGTCTGTTACAGTTACCTTAGAGATAATACCATTTGTGATAGATACATCTTCTTTTGTATTAGACTGTTTATTCTGAATTGAATCTGCCGGATAACCTAAAGCAAATACAGTATCCTGTGGTTTAATAGAATCACTGTCACCAAGTACTAATGGCTGTCTTCCGGAAATTTTTCTTGAAAGTTTTAATGCTGCAAAGTCGAGTTCTTCACTCTGTGCATTTGCATCTACAGTTGCCTCTACGTTTGTATCCCTGTTTGTAAATACATATAACTTCAAGTGAGTATCATTTGTTTTCAGACTTTTCAGTCCCATTGTTTCTACGATTGTGTCACGAAGTGTCACTCCGTCAGAATCTGTTGTATCCAAATCAAATACATGTTTATTGGTTACAACATACTCTTCATTAACCATAAAACAAGTTCCGGCACTAAAGTAAGTTCTGTTACCCCCATCATCAACATAGGCAAGCATTACCTGAAGAATACCGTTTGCCGGGTCATCTGTTGTGGCATTAGTTCCACTGCCTGCTGCGAGTGCCGGCACTGTCATTGCCATTGTCATACATAACACGGTAAAGAACACCAGCAGTCTTTTTACAAATCTTTTGTTCATAGCCTTTCCCTCCTGCGAAAAATGTATAATAATATCATTATTTGTCATCTATTTTAATAAATTTTCAACAAATAACCAATATGTGTCAAACTTTGTGGTCACAAAACTTTCACACTTTTTGCATTTTTTTCGAGGTTTTATTCTGTTTTTAACGGAATTTTACATATAACGAGGAAGTCTTAGGCTTGAAATCATTAAAAAGCTTCTAAAATTTGAATTATTTACAATCTTGGAAAAATTTTTGAATAAAAAGATATATTTGAATTTGAATTTAAGAATTGCTTTGTTGACATCATAGCAGGTAAGAGGATTACTGTCAAGAGGAAGAAAAATAGAGGGGACATCCCCTCTACTTTTAATAATATCAATATCCAAGACTGAATAACGTCGCAAAACCGCCTCCGATTACTGAGAACAGAAGAATTAATACTACCATTATAATCCACACACAGAAATAAGAACGTGCAAAGTTTTTAAGGTTAACATTTCTTGTTCCGCCAAATGCAATAATTAACAAAAAGATAAATCCTACACATGGAACACAGAATAATAACTGATATCCAAAATATCCCCACATGGTAAGTGGTCTGTATTCTTCCGGAAGCTGAGATTCTGTTAATTGATAATATCCTGCCTGTCCTGAATATCCTCCATTATTACTATAATCTGTTTGATTGCTGTATTCTGCTTGATTGCTATAGTTTGGATCATATCCTGTTTGTCCTGCCTGACCCTTGTCAAAATCGTTTTGGGAGAAATTTGATTCCTGCTCTAATTTTGCTCCACAGTACTGGCAAAAATTTACGCCGCTCTCATTCTCTCCACCACAGTTACTGCATCTCATTGAGATCCCCTCATTTGTTTTTTACAAAAATATAATATTTTTTATAGAAATTTTATCACAAAGCCTTATACTCTGCAATAATGTTCCCAAAATTAATCACATAATTCAGCAGTGTCATACCGACTGTAAACCAGAAAAAAACAAATACATATTTTATTCTATGCTGTTTTATATATCGCATCCACAATAAAAGAAGAATAGACGGTACCCACAAAAATCCTGCCGGATTCCAATTCCATGCCTTTTTCCAATGGAATGTCAAAATATCCAGACAGGCATGAGTCAACCCGCATCCTGGACAGGGAATCCCTAAAAATATCTTCATAGGACATAACTCATGAAAAATCAACTGCATTGCCACAAGTACCATTGCTGTTAACAATAATGGTTTTCCATATAGTTTTAAGTCTTGTTTTAATTCATACATTGCGCTTTCTATCATAATCCTTTTAGGTTTCACCAGTCTTTTCTTCTATTATTTTTTATTGTTTTTTATCTTTTCATAACATACTTGATGCTATCATTTTCGCCAAAGTATTCATACCATCCTTATTTGGATGTGTGCCATCTATGGTATCATAAGGTTGATTTTCTGCATACAAATCTATTATATTACACTTATGCTTCTTTGCCTTTTTCCTGATTACTCCATTGTAGGCTTCTATATTCATTCCACAATATTCATAAGGAAATTCAAAATAAGGATTCGAAGACATTTCCGTCACACTTAAGGTACAACACCAGATTTCTGCACTTGGATAATTTCGTCTTAATTTCTTAAGCATATTATCATAAGCATAATCAAATTCCTGATATCTTGAATAATTTGCTATTTGAGGTCTGGTCTTTTTTCTTTTATCTCTTCTGGATAAAAGTGCACCAAATCCCCAGTCATTCGTTCCCAAATAAACAAGAATTACATCCGGCACTTCTTCATCCCAATGTAAAAAACCTGTTCTTTCATCACTACATGCAGAAGGAAATAATTCAGAATTTTCAGGAACCATTGTCACTCTGCTTCCCGACCAGGAGTTATTCACTAATAGCTCTCCACCAAAAAAACAAATTACTTTTCCCCACCAGGTATCGGTTTCTTTTACGACACCCGTTCTTTTACATATCTCATCTTTGAAAAACACTTTATATCCCTGTGGATGACAACCTTCTAATGTACTAATTGAATCTCCCAGAACTGAAAACTTTTTACCAAAATACGGATTTGTTTTCTGCCATTGTTTGAAATACTGTTTATCCCCTATCAGACATTCTTCTGAAACTGATTTAATTATAAAATATTTTGAAAATATTTCAATATTTCTACACTTCATATTGGTAGATTTAATTGCAAACACGATTCGTTTAAAATATTTTTTATAATCCCAGTCATAAATCACTTCATAAAAAGCCTGTGCTACAAGATCCGGAGGATTCTTAAATGCTCCACATCCAAAAGCTCCTAATATAATCGTATCTACCTGGTTTAAAATTGCAGCATCTAAAATGTTCTGTATTCGTTTCAAAAAGACTCGTTTTAATGAATTCTGGTCAATATTTACATTTCCAATCAGATAAGGCGCTGCACAAGTTATGACATCTACCTGAAACCAGTTTCTGGCAGACATTAATGCCGGAATTCTGTTGTCATTTTTGAAAACAGTTATATCTTTGCTGTAGATTAATCTGTCTGTACTCAGATAATGATCCATCTTTCTATGATATAGATAATAATCTTCAAAGACCTTTTCCTCTCTTAAGCAACAATACAAATTACTACTCCGGCACAAACATTCCTCTTGAGCGATTGCACCGTTTTGTACTCCTCCACCGGGACGTATCGGATTTGCAAAATTTAAAACTGCTGCTTTTCCATCCTGCAAATATTCCTTTGCTGTTGCAAAAGTCGTATTAACTTCAACAAATACATCTGCATCTTCTGGTCTTTCTTTTATTTTGACATTTGAATTTTCAAATACTTCTTCATAGATATTTTCTTTTAATACACAGGTATTGTCAATTGCTTCTAAAGTTGCATCCTGAAGCTCATCTTCTGACATTTTTATCGTATCTTGAAAACAAGATATCAGTTCATTGTAATCCATAATCTTAATTTAACGCTCTATTTTCTTCTTTATTGCTGTTAATATCATAATAATAATTCCACCAGGAACAGTCAACTCTACTGCCACAAAATAAAATGCCAGCGTATAAAACAATGTTTCAAAGTATGTTCCATCTGATGTATACTGCTTATATAAAACAATTCCTACAAAAAACATTATAACAGATGCGATTACCCATAATAAAGCAATCAATCCTGTACTTTCGTTTTTCTTCAGACGATACAAACTAATACCAATAATAGCAAATACTACCAATACCGGAAGGAACAAGCACACATATGTCAGTATATTCGTTCCTAATAGAATCTGCACATTTCCTAAAGAAGAGATTCCTGAAATAAGCCATATGATTCCCAAAAGAGCATACAGCACTCCTATTATTATATTTAGTACTTTACTCGACTTCTGCATTTTAAAATCCCCCTTTCTTTTTCTTTTC
>ENA-OQCN01001376-OQCN01001376.1-human-gut-metagenome-genome-assembly--contig:-NODE-1376-length-12184-cov-2.710873_pt1 | contig 12184 bp, 19 predicted proteins | sample MGYA00242497_ERZ504576 | MGnify/ENA primary metagenome ERZ504576 (study PRJEB26092, sample SAMD00036296) | human gut metagenome | host: Homo sapiens | study: EMG produced TPA metagenomics assembly of...
CCACCGCCCCGGGCGAAAGCGCCGGGCCCATCACCGGACGAGACGGCGCAGAAAGCCGCCCGGCGTATGCTCTGCGGTGTATTCCAGCGTGTCCACCCGGCCTGTAAGCTTGACTTCGCCTTTGTCGAGGTCGAGGCTGGTGACGCTCAGCTCGGCCCCGGTGAGTTCCAGCGTCCCTTTCGAGGTGAGCATCGCCGCCCCCTCGGCGTCGCAGCGGATGACCCGCCGCACACCGGTGACGGTCAGCTTGTTCCGCCCCTCCAGGATGAGGTCATGAGGCAGAGCCTGCTCCGGCTTTGCGTTCTGTTGTTTCATGACATTCCCCTCCCCTTTTCTGCCATCTTATGCAGGGCAGGGCGGGGTCATGCCGGATTTACTCGGCTTTCGGGGCGTCGTGGGCGGCTGCCAGCACGTTGTCCTGCTCGATGATCTCGTACATCTCGCGGGCCACGTCCTTGGTGCGGGGCTCCACGTCGGAGAGGACCTTCACCTTGATGGGCCGGTTGCCGAAGGTGACCTCGATGATGTCGCCGGCCTTAACGGCCTGGCTGCTTGGCGGTCTTGCCGTTGATGAGGATGCGGCCCGCGTCGGCCACCTCGTTTGCCACCGTGCGGCGCTTGATGAGCCGCGAAACTTTCAGATATTTGTCTAAACGCATTTCTAAACTCCTTGTATCAACCTCTCAGTCTCGCTGTCGCTCGACAGCTCCCCTAGTAGGGGAGCCTCTGGCGAAGAGGCAAAGCTTTACGATATGCCAAAGCCTCCCCTAATAGGGGAGGTGGCACGCCGTAGGCGTGACGGAGAGGTTGTTCCTCTATTAAAAAAGCCGCCGGGCCTAAAGGTTCCGGCGGCGATGGGTTTTCTCTTACAGGGTGTCCTTCAGAGCCTTGCCCGGCTTGAACACGATGCTCTTGGAAGCAGCGATGGTGATGGCCTCGCGGGTGCGGGGGTTGATGCCCTGACGCTCAGCGCGCTCACGCACCTCGAAGGTGCCGAAGCCGGAGATGGAGATCTTCTCACCCTCGGCCATAGCCTTGCCCAGTGCCTCGAATGCAGCATTGACAGCCATCTCGGCGCTCTTCTTGCTCATCTCAGTGTTTGCCGCAACCTGTGCGATCAGATCGGTCTTGGTCATAATAAAAGCCTCCACAATATTCTCAACATTTTCTATTCGAGCAGACGGTCTGACCGTCTGGTACCCGTTTACGTTTCGTCCGCTTCCAGCCTCTGGGTGAAGCGCTTTGCCGCAAAGGTCAGGGCTTCTTCGGCATCCACACCAGCCAGACGTATGGCATCGGCGGCGGCCAGCAGCAGCTCACCGGCGTTCTCTGCCGTCTGCTGTGCGTCCCACGCGGCCTTGGCGCTGTCCAGAGTCCTGGCCGCACCGGCGGCATCCTCCGGCCCGCAGCCGAACCGCGCGGCCCGCTTCTGGAGCTTCTGGGCGCGCATCAGGGCGGGCAGAGTGGCCGGGACGGTGTCCAGCTCATCGGCCAGAGTCGTGCGGCCCTTTTCCTTATTTTTGAGCGCATCCCAGCTGTTTATACCAGCATTTTCCGCCGCAGAGGAAGCAAAGATGTTCGGGTGGCGGAAGACCAGCTTCTCGCACACCTCGCGGCAGACCTTTTCCATGTCGAAACGGCCCCGCTCCTCCTCGATGACGGTGTGGAACACCACCTGCATCAGGACGTCGCCCAGCTCTTCCTGCATCATGACAGGGTCGTCAGCGTCGATGGCTTCCAGCGCCTCGCACGTTTCTTCCAGAAAATTTTTCCGGATAGAAGCGTGGGTCTGGACTTTGTCCCACGGACAGCCGTTCTCCTCGTCTCTCAGGATGCGGATGATCTCCACGAGTCTTCCGCCGTATAGTGTTCCCTCGCGTCCAGTCCTGCATGGGGCGTCTCCTTTCCGCATTCCGAAAACATCTGCGAACAGATTCAAATTGTACCGCAGAATCTGCCGAAATGCAAGGGTACAAGCGCATTTTCCGGCTTTTTGCGGCAAAATTTTCATTTCATTCACAACAAAAGGCGGCATCCCCCGGGGGACACCGCCCTGCGTGGGCTTTTTCGCTTACAGCTGTGCGCCGCACTTGTTGCAGAACAGCGCGTCGTCCGAGACGGGCGCGCCGCACTGGGGGCAGGTCTTGGCCTCGTTGTCCTCGGGCTTTTCCTCGGCGGGCTCTGCGGCTGCGTCAGCCGTCACGTCGGCGGCGGCCTCTTCCGTATCCTCGAAAGTCGTCTCAATGACGGTATCCGGCTCGAGAGAGGCTTTCAGGTCGGAGAGCTCCTGCTCGATGTTGGCGATCATCTCGATGTATTTGTCCACAAGGGGCTGGTTCTCCTCGTTGCCTTGGCCAGACTATACACCAGAGCGCCCAGCTGGCGCTGCGCCTTGTACAGCTTGCTCTGCGCGTTCACGATCTTTGCCTGGGTGCGGCCCTTTTCGGCCAGATCCAGCGCGGCATTCTTGCCTTTCTCGGCATACTCGAGGCCCATTTCCTTGATCTTATTGAAGTCCATAAAAGACACCTCACTTGTCTATGCCCGGGGTGGGCAGCACTCCTCTGCGTTTTCTGCTCAGGCTGTCCCTGTGCCGCCGGAGATTATTTTCATTATAGCGCACTCCCGGGGGGAATGCAACGAATCCCACCCAAGTTTTACAGAATCGTGCGGATTTGGAAACAGTTTTTTCGCAATTTGCACACTTTCCGCGTTCTGACGTTTTTTAGAAGCTGTTTTCGTAAGCAGGGTGCGCCGAACGGCGAGGATTTGCCGCAGACAAGGCGATTTTTCGCAGCAATCCTGACGGATTGCAAGGGAAAGCAACGCAGTATGCGGGCAAAAAGACCGTTTCGGGCGGTGTGCAATGCTTAGGAAAACGGCTTCTCAAACTTCACCTGCGTAGAACTCGCGCAGCATACTGTCGGCGGGCAGAAGCTCCAGCTCCACCGGGGCCACATGCTCGAAGCGGCGGGCCGTCTCGTCCCAGAGCTCCGCGTTGTGGCCTTCCAGCGTGAAGCGCTGGCTCACCGGGCGCAGGAGCTTTGCGATGAGGCCCAGCTCGTAGGTGAAGGAAGTGTCCAGCAAAAAGTCTGCCGTAGTCTTGAAGCCCTTGATATACCGGGTCTCGCCGTCGAGGACCCGGTCCCACATGGCGAGGGTCTTGGCGGGGCTGCGGCCCCGGGCTGCGGCATCCCGCAGGGTGCGGCGGCAGAGGCGGATGTCCTGGGTGTTGATGACACGGCGGCCTTCAATGCAGTATTCCTCCCGCAGGCCGGCGTAAATGCGGTAGACGTCGTCGCCCTTCACAAGGCCCGTCAGCTCAGGTTCAGGGCGTGGATGCCTCCACGATGCAGACGCCGCCCTTGAGGTCCAGCGTCTCCGTCTCGGAAGAGCGGGACTCGGTGGTGAAGTCGTAGATGGGCAGCACGGTCTTTCCGGTGGTGCTCAAATCGCTGAGGCACTGGCGGATGAGGGGCATATCCAGCGTGTCGGGGTTCTCGTAGTCCAGCGTACCGTCGGGCAGGCGGGGGTAATACTGAGCGCCCTTGAAGAAGTTATCCAGACTGATGACATGGGCCGGGGTGCCGGAGGCTTCCAGAGCCTCGGCCACCTTATGAGCCGAAGTCGTCTTGCCGCTGGCCGACGGGCCGGTGAGCATGACGATCTTGGCGCGGGAGTCCCTGATCTTCTGGGCAGCATAGGCCACCCGCTGGCGGTAGCTCTTCTCGCTCATCTCCGCCAGCGCCGCCGGGCTCTGGGCGGCGACGTTGTACAGGTCTATCTCAACCAGACGTTTCGGTACCCAAATCGTGATCATAAAAAACAGCCACTCCTTTTTTCCGTTCCAGCACTTCGTCGAAACGCTGGATGTATTCTGTCGGATACTTGAAATTAAAGATGCGCTGCATCCGCTTGCCGCCGTCGGCCACCAGCTTGGTGCTGCCGCCTGCGCCGGCCGAGAGGATGGTCTGGACTTCTTCCATGATATAGATATTATAATACCCCTCTGGCCCGGCTTGCACCAGCCACGTTTTCCAGGTTTTGGAGGGTATTTTTCTGACGATAGAGGTAGTAGGGCCGATAGCCCGCCTCGGCCAGCAGATGGCACTTTTCCAGCATGGCGGCCACATCGGCGTAGTCGTTTTCCTTCTGGTCCTCGATGACGATGCGGGAGGCCCGCTTGAGGGTCAGGGTGTGGACTGTGATGTTCTCAGGGGCGAGGGCGATGGCCTGACGCAGGCTCTTCTCGAACCCTTCCACCGTGTCGCCGGGCAGACCCGCGATGAGGTCCATGTTGATGTCGTCGTGGCCTGCGGCCCGGGCCTCGGCATAGCAGTCGAGGATGTCCTGAGCCGAGTGCTTGCGGCCAATGTTCTCCAATACTTCATCCGAGAAGGTCTGCGGATTGATGGAGATGCGGGTCGCGCCGTATTCCTTGATGACGGCCAGCTTTTCGGCGTCGGTGCAGTCGGGGCGTCCGGCTTCCACCGTGTATTCCACGATGGTGGAAAGGTCGAAGCAGTCCCGCACCGTCCCCATGAGCTGGCGCAGCTGCGCTGCCGAGAGACTGGTGGGGGTGCCGCCGCCGATGTAGATGCTGCAGAGCATCAGCCCGGCCTTGTCAGCCTCGTCCCGGATGGCCTCGACCTCTTTGCACAGACAGTCCACATAGGGCTGCACCAGCTTGCGGTCACGGTCGAGGTTGCAGCTGACGAAGCTGCAATAGCTGCACCGGGAGGGGCAGAACGGGATGCCGATATAGAGGCTGTAGGTCTTGGGCGCACTGCCTACTTTCAGGATAGCTCCTGCAAGTCCGCGATAGCCTTGGCCATGCCGTATTTTTCGGGCGAGCAGTCGAAGCGCTTGAGGAAGAAATCGTCGATTTCCTCTTCCGTCCAGCCTGCGGCCCGCTTGTCGTGGACGAGGCGCACCGGGCGGACGCCGGTCATCTTGCCCCAGGGCGGGCGGATACCCGTCCAGCTGCGCAGCAGGTCATAGGTCAGGCTGGCCAGCGCAAATTCCGGCGTCTCGCCGCCCTCTTCCACGGGAATGGGCAGAGGTGCTTCGGCGGTCTGGCTCTTGCCGCCCTGCCGCACCATGGCCCAGAGCTTGTCAGGCCGCTTCTCGGCCCAGACGCAGTCTGCGCCGTCCTCGGGCGGGGTGAGGGTGAGCGGGGCCATTGGGTAGAACAGGCGGACGAGGTGCTCCACCTCGTAGCCCGAGCCGAGGCCCGTGATATAGATATTCATGTGAAATCCCGCCTTTTTATGCGTTTCTCAGCGCATTTTTGATATAGAAGTTGGTGGCGGCCTCCTGCCCGAAGGTGGAGAAATCGCCGTGGCCGGGCAGCACCTGCGCCTCGGCCGGGACAGGCAGGGCCGCGAACTTGCGCAGGCTCTCGTCCATCTTCCGGCTGTCGCCGCCCTCGAGGTCGGTGCGGCCGATGCTGCCCTGAAAGACGGTGTCGCCCACGAAGAGATAGTTTTCGCACAGCAGCACCACGCTGCCCTCAGTGTGACCGGGGGTGTGCCAGACAGTGAAGCTCAGCTCGTCGAGGGGGATGACCTCGCCCTCTTCGTAGCCGCTGTCCGAACCCTTGAGGGGCAGCAGCTGGGTCCCCCGACAGTCGACGAGCTCACAGTAGAGCTTTGCGCCCCACTCGCGGCTCAGGACCCCCGCACTGCCCACATGGTCGTAGTGGCCGTGGGTGCAGAGGATAAGGCTCAGCTTGCCGCCGTGCTCCTTTAAGATCTTATCGTACTCCTGCACCTCGGCGGCGGGGTCGATGACCACCGCATTGCCTGCGTCCGAGATGAGTAGGAAGCTGTTGGTGTAAAACGGCGCAGGGCCGACCAGATGAAATGCCTTCATGGTTTATTTTTCTCCTTTATGCCACTCGTCGGTGTCGATGACGATGGTGCAGGGGCCTTCGTTGACCAGCGACACCTGCATATCCGCGCCGAACTCGCCGTGCTGGACATCCTTGAGGCCCTGCTTGTTCATCTCAGCGAGGAACAGCTCGTAGGCGTCCACAGCCAGCGGCGGTCTTGCCGCTTGATGAAGCTGGGACGGAAGCCCTTCTTCGTGTCGCCGTAGAGGGTGAACTGACTCACCACCAGTGCAGAGTACCCGAGGTCCTTTGCGCTGAGGTTCAGCTTGTCGTTTTCGTCCTTGAAAATGCGCAGGCCCGCGCATTTTTCAGCCAGTTTCGGCACAATGTCGAGAGTATCGGTGTCCTTGACGCCCAGCAGGATAACGAGGCCGGGGCCGATGGGGCGCGGCTCGCCGCCGTTGACCCGGACACTGGCCGAGGATACGGCCTGAATGACTGCACGCATATTAGCTCCTTGTTACCTTGAGCACATCCTTGACTTTGGACAGACGGGCCACGACCCGGTTGAGGTGCTCTGTATTGTTGATGCCGATGGTCAGGCTGATGACGGCACAGTTGTTCTCCACCTGACGGGCGTTCATGGCGTAGATGGGGACGCGGATGTCAGCCAGCGCGGCCAGCACATCGGACAGCAGCTCGTTGCGGTTGAGGGCGATGATCTCCAGACCGGCCTTGTAGCTGTCCTTGACGCTGTCGGCCCAGTAAGCCTTGACCCAGCGGGGGGCGTTGGAGGGGTCTTTCATGCTGGACACCGCGTTGGCGCAGCTCTGCTTGTGGATGGAAACGCCAAAGCCGCGGGTGATAAAGCCCACGATGGGTCGCCGGGCAGGGGCGAGCAGCACTTTGCAAACTTGATGGGGGTGTTATCGAAGCCCTCCACCACTACGCCGTCAGTGGCGTGGACGCGGCTCAAATCGACCTTCGGCAGATCCTCCACCGACTTGTTCTCAGCAGCCTCGGCGGCCTTGAGCTTCTGCCACTCCTCTTTGAGCTTGGGCAGGCAGTTGGCGATGGTCATGCCGCCGTAGCCGATGGCAGCGTAAATTTCCTCCGCGTTGTTCTGGCGCAGACGACGGCTGCAGCTGCCCACGAACTCATCCAGCTGGTCGTCGGGGATGAATATCATCTCCCGGCGCAGCTCTTTGGCCAGCGCGTCGCGACCCTGCTGGATGTTCTCTTCGCGGCGCATCTTCTTGAACCAGTTGCGTATCTTGCTCTTGGCCTCGCTGGTGCGCACGATCTTGAGCCAGTCGCGGCTGGGGCCTTTGTCCGCCGGGCCGAGGATGACTTCAATGATCTCGCCCGTCGCCACGACATGGTCGATGGGGACGATGCGGTTGTTGACCTTACAGCCCACCATCCGGTTGCCGACGGCAGAGTGGATGGCGTAGGCAAAGTCGATGCAGTTTGCGCCCGCAGGCAGGTTGATGACGTCGCCCTTCGGGGTGAAGGCAAAGACCTCCTCCGGCAGCAGATCGCTCTTCAAATCGTGGAGCAGATTGCCGGAATCCTCGCTGACGCGCTGGTTTTCCAGCAGCTGGCTGACCCATGCCAGCCGCTCATCCAGTTTATCGTGGCCCTCGAGGCCCTCTTTATACTTCCAGTGGGCGGCAACGCCGTACTCGGCCTGCTCGTCCATGGTGCGGGTGCGTATCTGCACCTCAAAGGGGATGCCCTCGTGGCCGATGACGGTGGTGTGGAGGCTCTGGTAGCCGTTGGGCTTGGGGGTAGAGATATAGTCTTTGAAGCGGTTGGGCAGCGGGTGGTACATATCGTGGATGAGGCCCAGGGTGCTGTAGCACTCAGCCAGGGTGTCCAGGATGATGCGCACCGCGTAGATGTCGTAAATTTCATCAAAGGACTTGTTCTGCATGATGGTCTTGCGGTAGATGCCGTAGATGCTCTTGACTCTCCGCTTGATGGTCGCGCCCTCGATGCCGCTCTCCTCGAGGCGGCTCTTGATGACGCCCGACACGCTGGCCAGAAACTCGTCGCCCGCGCGCTCGCTGAGCATCTTGTTGATCTCCTCGTAGCCACGGGGTCGAGGTAGTGGAGGCTGCGATCTTCCAGCTCCTCCTTGACGTTCAGGATGCCCAGACGGTTGGCGATGGGGGCGTAGACCTCCATGGTCTCCCGGGCCTTGTCGCGGCGCTTCTGCTCCGGCCATGCGTCGCCGGTGCGCATATTGTGCAGGCGGTCACAGAGCTTGATGATCATGACGCGGACGTCACGGCTCATGGCCAGCAGCATCTTGCGCAGGTTCTCGGCCTGCAGCTCTTCGATATTGGAAAATTGGATCTTGGTCAGCTTGGTGACGCCGTCCACCAGCGCAGCCACCTCTTCGCCGAAAGCGGCGGTCAGGTCGGTCAGCGTGGTGGGGGTGTCCTCCACCACATCATGGAGCAGGGCGGCGGCAATGCTCTCGCTGTCCATGCCGAGGTCCAGCACGAGGCGGGCCACAGCCAGCGGGTGGCAGATATAGGGCTCACCGCTGCGGCGGCAGACCCCCTTGTGGGCGTCGTTGGCCAGGTCGTAAGCCTTTTCTATCATGGCCATATTGTAGGCTTTGCCGCTGGCTTTGATGGCCTCCACCAGCTTCTCCCAGGTCACGATCTCGGGCCGCACCTCCGAGGGAAGGTCCCCTCAGGGGCGTTGGCCGGCAGGGCCGTTGCGGCCACGGTAGCCATCTCCGTCACCGGCACGGCTGGTGGAGATGGGTCTTTGCAGAGTAGCTGTCCTCTTTCGCCGCAGCCGGTGCTGCGGGCGAGGGGAGGACAGGTTTCTTTCCCTCAGGCATCTTTATCGTTCCTCCAGACATTTCAGGATGGGCGCATCGGCAAGGTTCTTCTTTCCGGTGGCAGGCACGAGTTCCCAGAACTTTGCCCCGCCCCGGTCAGCCGCTGTGATGAGGCCGACCTGTTCCAGCGCGGCGACGGCCACCAGCGTCCGGCCGGTGTTCTCCTCGCCGAGTTTTGCAAACAGGGGCTGCAGGTCTTCGGCGTGCCAGCGCCGCGCCTGCAGCTCCCGATAAACGGTGATGATATGGCTGCGCTCCGGGGCGATGCTCTCCTTCTGCTCCGGCGTCAGGGGCGTACCCCGGCGCAGCGCCTGCACCAGCGCGGCCTGCTCTGCAGCTGTGTTGCCGAGGCCCGCCGGGTGCAGCTCGATGATGCGGCCCGACAGCTGTGCGCCCCGGGGCGAATCGTAGACCGAAAGGCTGATGGCTGCGTCCACGACATCGCCCGTCGAGTAAGGCACCTGTTCCGGGTGCATCCCGAACCAGACGGCGTAGATGCTGGAATTGCCCTGCCGCAGACGCAGGCGGCAGTGCTTGCCCTCCGAGACGGCGTAGACGCCCTCCACGACAGCCATTTCCAGCACGAAGACCGGGCTGGGGTTGTCGCACCGTAGGGTGCCAGCTGGTCGAGGCGGCGGACGCTCTCCACCGTCAGGCGGTCGAGATGGACGGACAGATCACATTCCAGCGGCGGGGTGCGCAGCACGGGACACTCCCGGGCCGCCCAGTCGTTGAGCCGCTGGCGGAGCGTCTGCAGATCCTCTTCCCGCACCGAGAGGCCCGCTGCCATGGCGTGGCCGCCGAAGCGGAGCAGGATGTCGGCGCAGGAGGCGATGCACTCGTGCAGGTTGAAGCCCTGCACGCTGCGGCCGCTGCCCTTGCCCTCGCCGTGCTCATCTACTGACACCACGATGACCGGGCGTCCGGTCTTTTCCACAAGGCGGGAGGCCACGATGCCGATGACGCCGGGGTGCCAGTCTCTGCCCCAGAGCAGGATGACCCGATCTTCGAGGCGTTCCGGCTCAGCGTCCAGCAGCTCCTGCGCAGCTTTGACAATCTCCATCTCCGTCTCCTGCCGCTGGATGTTGATGTCACTCAGCTTATGAGCCAATTCTTCAGCCCGGTCTTCGTCTTCACAGAGCACCAGCTGCAAAGCGGTCACGGCGCTGTCCATCCGGCCCGCCGCATTAAGGCGGGGCGCGATGGCGTAGCTGATGTTCTCTGCCGTCACCGGCTTGCCTGCAAGGCCCACTTCTTCCAAAAGGGCGCAGAAGCCGGGTCTGTCCGTATTTTGCAGCTGGCGCAGACCTGCTTTGACGATGGTGCGGTTCTCCCCTGTCAGGGGCATGACGTCGGCCACGGTGCCAACAGCGGCGAGGTCGCCGCAGTATTCCAGCATCTCTTCCGGCGGGCAGCATCCAGCGCGGCGCAGAGCTTGAAGGCCACGCCCGCGCCGCACAGGCCCTTGAAGGGGCTGTGGTCATCGGCACGGCGGGGGTCCACGATGGCCACTGCCTGGGGCAGGGTGTCGTGGGGCAGATGGTGGTCTGTGATGATGAGGTCGATGCCGAGGCTGGCCGCGAATGCGGCTTCCTCTACGGCAGAGATGCCGTTGTCCACCGTGACGATGAGGCGGCAGCCCTTATCGTAAATCGACTGGATAGCGTTCTTCGAGAGGCCGTAGCCGTCGCCCTCCCGGCTGGGCAGCATACACTTGACGGCGGCGCCCATCCCTTTCAGGTGCTGATAGAGCAGGGCCGTGGCGGTCACACCGTCCACATCGTAGTCGCCGAAGACGACGATGGTCTCCCCTTCGTCGATGGCCCGCAGGATGCGCTCACAGGCTTTGTCCATGTCGGTCAGGAGCATGGGTCGCTCAGCTCTTCTTCGCCCGCCAGAAGGGTCAGCGCCTCGGCGGGGTCGGTGATGCCCCGGGCAGCGAGGATGCCGGCCAGCAGGCCGGCTTCTTTCTGCTGGGCCGCGAGGACAGAGCGGTACTTTTCCTCGCTCCACTCTTCGTCCATGTTCTGGTATTCCAGCTCTTCGGTGTTCTGCTGGGCGATGGCCGCTGTCAGCTCTTTCAGGGCGGCGCGGTCAACGGTCTTGATATTCCAGGCCCGGTAGGTCATCGCAATCCCTCCCCGGCCAGACCATCGTTCGCCAGCATCCCCTGCAGCGCAGCGATCTCGCTGGAAACGTCCAGTGCCACATCCGACAAAAGCTTATCGTAGAGGTTATCATAAGCCTGATTCAGGGTGTGCAGGATGCCCGCAATATCCCGGCGGATGGCCTCCGCGTTCTCGCCCTGCTGGCTCTGCACATCGTCGTAGGTGTGCAGGAGCTTGAGGGTGGTGGGGATATAGTATTCCGCAAAGCGGCGGGCTTGGGCAGGCTCTCGGGGTGGCTTCCAGCCAGGCACAGATGGACTCGGTGGTCTTCTGCATATGCTGCAGCTCCTCCACAGCCCGCTCATCCTCCATGAGTCCCTGCTCCTTCTCGAGCACCTGCGCAAAGCGGCGGGTCGTCTCGAGGTTCAGGGGGACTTCTCCGGCCTGTTCCGGCGCTTTTTCCGGTTCGGGCTGGGGCTGATTTTCCTGTGCAGCGCGGTAGTCCTCTGCCGTCAGGTAGAGCTTGTCGTTTTTCTCGTCCAGCCAGGCACTGAGCCAGCCCTTGTGGATGAATTTCCGCAGCATCTTGAGCGCTTTGGTCTTCTTTTTATGCGTCAGGTCGGCCAGCATGGAGAGGGACAGGCCCTTGTGCCAGTCGAAGCCCTCGGCGGTATCGGCGTAGAGCTCCAGGGTCTTGGCAGCTTCATACGGGACGCACCCGCTGCGGTCAGCCAGCCGAACACAGCGGTCACAGCGGCAGAGCACCACCCCGTCACCGCGATAGCACCCAGTGCGAGATCACCGATGGCACTGAGGACCGTCATATCAGCCGCCACTATCACGCCGCCGGACGTGAACGCCCCCGCCGTGCCAAAGCAGGCGATGGCCGTGATGCCGAAGATGACGGCGAAGGTGATGCCGGTCGCCAGCATGGCGCGCCTGCACTGTGGCGCTTTTTGGCGCTGGTGCGAATATTCTCGATGGCCGTCGGTTCCGGCTTCTTCGCAAAGAAATTGCGCGCCCAGTCGGTCATCCCGCTGGCATTTGCACTGCTTCTGGCCTCCTCGGCCCGCTTCTGGTACTCCTGTTTTCCGGCCTGAAAGGCCCGGCCTGCCTCCGAGATGCCATAACCGGCGGCGTTCACTGCGGCGCGGCCACATCCCACACACGGTCGCCGATCTCCTCGCCCCGGCCCTCAAAGCGTGGCGGAAGGAGTCGGACATGGTGTCGCCCAGCTCGCGGAGCTGCGTTCCAGCTCCTGCTGCACCTTACGGCCCTCGCGTCCTGCGCCGTGCGGTTAAAATCGTTTTCACGATCAGTCATTCAACTTCTCACCCTTCTGCCGGGCTGTACCGGCTGATGATGGCGCGGGCCACCCGCAGG
>ENA-OQCN01001378-OQCN01001378.1-human-gut-metagenome-genome-assembly--contig:-NODE-1378-length-12162-cov-3.147154_pt1 | contig 12162 bp, 9 predicted proteins | sample MGYA00242497_ERZ504576 | MGnify/ENA primary metagenome ERZ504576 (study PRJEB26092, sample SAMD00036296) | human gut metagenome | host: Homo sapiens | study: EMG produced TPA metagenomics assembly of...
TTTTATTATTAACATAGACCGTTTCTGTGGTTTTGTAATCCTTACAGCCGATAACGGTCTGATAGTCGCCTTTGTCGGGAACTGTAATACATTTTACCGCTCCGTCTTTAAAAGTGCTGTCTTTGGTGCTGAAAACGGTTTCTATCTTTGCGTTATGCTCGTCAAGTCTGTGCTTTTGAAGTTCAAGAGCATAGTTTACATCAAGCGAGGCGATTTCGGGCACATTTCCCGCTACAGTCCATTGTGAATATTCATCTACGAATTTATCTATAATTACATTGTTTTCATTGCCTTTATCAAATGTTAAATTAAAAAGATCCATTTCTTTATTATACCTCAAGCAGTTCGTATAACTGTTATGTCTGTCGTTTTTAGGTTAAATTATGATTTAGCACACGGTTAAGATTAAATGATTTTAAAATTTAGGTCAAGCCTTTTTTAAGGTCGAACAAACTTTTTGTAATCAAGGATATATATTGTTATTTTTCAAAATCTGTTTCCCGACCGAAAGTTTGCAAGCCGTAATCCATTAATATTACTCCCATATTTAGAGCAAAACAAAAACAAATCTATTTTCAAATATTAAAATCTTTCAAAAGGCGAAATGGCGGGTTATTTGAAACCCGCCTGTATAATCGCTATTTAATTTTCGGTTCATTAACCAAATGCAGGTGTAAACGGCTTGTCATTGTAAATTCTTGCGATAGCCTCTGCAAATGTAGGAGCAACAGGAAGAATTGTGAACTTGTCAATCATCTTCTCCTGCGGAACAGGGATTGTATCAAGAAGAACAACCTCTTTGATTGCGCTGTTCTTAATTCTCTCTATAGCAGGACCTGAAAGAACTGCGTGTGTAGCACAAGCATAAACTTCAGTAGCACCGCCCTTTTCAACTATAGCGTTTGCTGCGTTGCAAAGTGTGCCTGCTGTGTCAATCATATCATCAACAAGGATAACCTTTTTGCCTCTTGCGTCACCGATGATGTTCATAACTTCGCAAACATTAGCCTTTGGTCTTCTCTTATCAATAATAGCAAGACCTGTGCCAATCTTAGACGCAAAGTTTCTTGAACGGGTAACCGAACCGAGGTCAGGAGAAACAACGATGTATTCATCAAAGTTTCCGCCGATTTTCTCTCTCATATAGTTAGCAAGGATAGGAGAACCATAGAGGTGGTCAACAGGGATATTAAAGAAGCCCTGAATCTGGTTTGCGTGAAGATCCATTGTAAGCACACGATCGGCACCTGCTGATGTGATAATGTCAGCACAAAGTTTTGCCGAAATCGGATCTCTTGCCTTAGCTTTTCTGTCCTGTCTTGCGTAGCCGAAGTAAGGCATAACTGCTGTAATTCTTGCAGCGGAAGCACGCTTCATGGCATCAATCATAATAAGCATTTCCATTAAATTGTCATTTACCGGAGTGCAAGTTGACTGAACGATAAAGCAATCGCTGCCTCTTACAGATTCCTGAAGAGAAACTGCTATTTCACCGTCAGAAAACTGAGTACATTCGCTCTTACCAAGCGGAACTCCAAGGCTGCCTGCAATTCCTTTGGCTACATTTACATTTGAGCTTCCGGTAAAGATTTTAATGTCTTTTCCGTGAAAATTCATTGTAATCGCTCCTTTTTACTCTATAGTTTGTATTCTACTATTATCTTAACAGGTATATCCCTGTCTTTTGCAATATTGTTAAGCTCCTCAAGCTGTGCGGGATCATTTGCGCCGAGCACTGTGTCGCTGCACTCTGCGGTATAAGCGCCTACCTTACAGCCGTCCGAAAGCAAAAGTTTTAATGCGTCGGGCAAATAATATTCCTTTGCATTATTATCAGATGAAATTCTGCCGAGCACAGACAAAAGCTTTTTTGCGTCAAACCAGAAACCGCCCGAATTTACTTCCTTAATCTTAAGGATTTCTTCACTGCCGTCTTTCTGTTCTACGATTGACTTTACATCGCCGTTTTCGTCACGGACAATTCTGCCGTAGCCTGTAGGGTCGTCAACCATTGCGGAAATTACAGTTGCACTTGATTGAGTGTTTATGTGCTGTTCAAGTGACTTTTCAATGGTTTTGCTGTCCATAAAAGGTGCGTCGCCGTTTAAAATCACCACGCTGTCGCCTTTGTGACTTTCAAGGAAGTCCTTTGCCATCATTACTGCGTGGCCTGTACCGAGTCGCTCTGCCTGATAAACCGTTTCAACCTTAAAATCAAGTGTTGACACAAATTCGTCTATACATTCTTTTTTAAAGCCCTTTACAATGCAGATGTCATTAATGCCTGCCTTCTTAAGTGAAGAAATAACCCACTCAAGCATAGGCTTGCCAAGTACGAGCGAAAGTGTTTTCGGCTTGTCGCTTTTCATACGCTTGCCTTCGCCGCCCGCAAGAATAATCGCACAATTACTCATATGTAATCTCCTTGGTATTCTGTAATTTGTGTGTTTACTTTAATATGTACACACAACAAGACATATTAATATTATCGCATAAAAAATACAAATTTCAAGAGTATTTTACAAAAAAACAACATTAGGGGTAAATTTAAACGATTTATACAATATTGATGAAGTATAAAATTGAATTTTATAGGAAAAATTTTAAAAAATCTATAGCTATTTTGAACAAACTTTGTTATAATTATGTGTAGGCTTATACAAGCGGGCGAATTTTGACACAATTTTCGCCACAGCCGTATAATTTATTATTTTTAGGAGGATTACCAAAATGGCAAACAAATGGGTATACCTTTTCTCAGAAGGTAATGCTAACATGCGTGAGCTTCTCGGCGGTAAGGGTGCTAACCTTGCAGAAATGACAAGTTTAGGACTTCCTGTACCACAGGGCTTTACAATTACAACAGAGGCTTGTACTCAGTACTATGAGGACGGCAGAGAGATTAACGAAGAAATTCAGGGTCAGATCAACGAGTACATCGGCAAGATGGAAGAGATCACAGGCAAGAAGTTCGGTGACTTAGAGAATCCGCTCCTCGTTTCGGTTCGTTCAGGTGCCAGAGCATCAATGCCAGGTATGATGGATACAATCCTCAACCTCGGTCTTAACGAAGAAGTTGTTGAAGTTATTGCAAAGAAGTCTAACAACCCTCGTTGGGCTTGGGACTGCTACAGAAGATTTATTCAGATGTATTCTGATGTAGTTATGGAAGTTGGTAAGAAGTACTTTGAAGAGCTTATCGACGAAATGAAGGCTAAGAAGGGCGTTACACAGGACGTTGAGCTTGACGCTGACGATCTTAAGGAGCTCGCTTCACAGTTCAAGGCAGAGTACAAGGCTAAAATCGGCGTTGACTTCCCTGACGATCCTAAGGAGCAGCTTATGGGCGCTATCAAGGCTGTATTCCGTTCATGGGATAACCCAAGAGCTAATGTATATCGTCGTGATAACGATATTCCTTATTCATGGGGTACTGCAGTAAACGTACAGTCAATGGCATTCGGTAACATGGGTGACGATTGCGGTACAGGTGTTGCATTTACAAGAGATCCTGCTACAGGTGAAAAGAAGCTCATGGGTGAGTTCCTTACAAACGCACAGGGCGAAGACGTAGTTGCAGGTGTTCGTACACCAATGCCAATCGCTCAGATGGCTGAAACATTCCCTGAGGCATTTGCTCAGTTCCAGACTGTTTGCAAAACTCTTGAGGATCACTACAGAGATATGCAGGATATGGAGTTCACTGTTGAGAACAAGAAGCTCTATATGCTCCAGACAAGAAACGGTAAGAGAACAGCTCAGGCTGCTCTTAAGATTGCTTGTGACCTCGTTGACGAGGGCATGAGAACAGAGGCAGAGGCAGTTGCTATGATCGACCCTCGTAACCTCGACACACTTCTCCACCCACAGTTTGATGCTGCTGCTCTTAAGGCTGCTACACCAATCGGCAAGGGTCTTGGTGCTTCACCGGGTGCTGCTTGCGGTAAGGTTGTATTCACAGCTGAAGATGCTGAGGCTTGGAACGCAAAGGGCGAGAAGGTTGTTCTCGTTCGTCTTGAGACTTCACCTGAGGACATCACAGGTATGAAGGCTTCACAGGGTATCCTCACAGTTCGTGGCGGTATGACATCACACGCTGCTGTTGTTGCTCGTGGTATGGGTACTTGCTGCGTATCAGGTTGCGGCGACATCAACATGGACGAAGCTAACAAGAAGTTCACACTCGCAGGCAAAGAGTTCCACGAGGGTGACTACATTTCAATCGACGGTTCAACAGGTAACATCTATGACGGTGTTATTCCAACTGTTGACGCTACTATCGCAGGCGAGTTCGGCAGAATTATGAGCTGGGCTGACAAGTACAGAAAGCTTAAGGTTAGAACAAACGCTGATACACCTGCTGATGCTAAAAAGGCTCGTGAGCTCGGTGCCGAGGGTATCGGTCTTTGCCGTACAGAGCATATGTTCTTTGAAGAGGACAGAATCGCTGCATTCAGAGAGATGATCTGCTCTGATACAGTAGAAGAGAGAGAAGCTGCTCTTGAGAAGATTCTTCCTTACCAGCAGGGCGACTTTGAGGCTCTTTATGAGGCTCTTGAGGGTAACCCGGTTACAATCAGATTCCTTGATCCGCCACTCCACGAGTTCGTTCCTACTGAGGAAGCTGACATTGAAAAGCTTGCTGCTGCTCAGGGCAAGAGCGTTGACACAATCAAGGCTATCATTGCTTCACTCCACGAGTTCAACCCAATGATGGGTCACCGTGGCTGCCGTCTTGCAGTAACATATCCTGAAATTGCTAAGATGCAGACAAAGGCTGTTATCCGTGCAGCTATCAATGTTAAGAAGGCTCATCCGGATTGGACAGTTAAGCCTGAAATTATGATTCCGCTCGTATGCGAGGTTAAGGAACTTAAGTATGTTAAGAAGATGGTTGTTGAAACAGCTGACGCTGAAATCGCAGCTGCAGGCATCGAGCTTGAGTACGAAGTTGGTACAATGATCGAGATCCCAAGAGCTGCTCTTACAGCTGACGAGATCGCTACAGAGGCTGACTTCTTCTGCTTCGGTACAAACGACCTTACACAGATGACATTCGGCTTCTCAAGAGATGACGCAGGTAAGTTCCTCAATGCTTACTATGATGCTAAGATCTTCGAGAACGATCCATTCGCTAAGCTCGACCAGACAGGTGTTGGCAAGCTTATGGAAACAGCTATTAAGCTCGGTAAGCCTGTAAACAACAAGCTCCACGTAGGTATCTGCGGTGAGCACGGCGGTGACCCATCATCAGTTGAGTTCTGTCATAAGATTGGTCTTGACTATGTATCATGTTCACCATTCCGTGTGCCGATCGCAAGACTTGCTGCTGCTCAGGCTGCTATTGCTGAGATGTAATTCAGTCATTTTTGTACTGATATTATATAGCGTAATATTTTGGGCTGTCCCGTTTTGGGACAGCCTTTTGCATTGCTTAAATAATAAAAAATCAGAACAAGGCTTTTTAAAGTCTTGCGAGCTTTGCCCACACCCACAAACTTTGAAAAGTCATAATTTATTCGACATCATATTATTGAAAAGTCAGATTATTTGTGATAAAATTTACTTGAAAAGTCAGAACGGAGGAAATGATATGCTCTACAGAAAAATCGAAAAATTGATTGAAGAACATTTAAAATCTGACACTCAGAAAATTCTTTTGATTGACGGCGCAAGGCAGGTCGGAAAAACATATATTATTCGTTATGTAGGTCAAAGATTATTTGAAAATTTTATTGAAATAAATATGGTTGAAGATTCCATAGGCGACCGTCTTTTTGCCAATACAAAAACTATTGAAGATTTTTATTTGCAAGTAAGTATGATTGCAGGCAATAAAATGAAAGCTAAATCCGACACATTAATATTTATAGATGAAATTCAGGCATATCCGCATTTACTTACACTGCTTAAGTTTTTATCTCAAGATAATAAGTTCACATATATAGCAAGCGGCTCACTTTTGGGTGTAACATTGTCGCAAACAACATCAATTCCTATAGGAAGTATTCGTAAAGTACGAATGTATCCGCTCGATTTTGAAGAATTTTTGTATGCTAACGGAATGAATGAATTTGTAATCTCCGCAGTGCAAAATAAATTTAAAGAATTACAATCACTTGATGAAAATATGCACAATAAAATGATGGATTATTTTCAAAAATATCTGCTTATAGGCGGTCTTCCGGATGCAGTCAACTCATATCTTAATGAAAAAAATATTCAGTCCGTGCGAAATATCCAAAACGAAACACACGATTATTATGCAGCAGACGCATCAAAATATGATGAAGAAAAAAAGCTTAAAATACGCAGAATTTATGATCTTATTCCTTCTAATATGGAAAATAAAAAGAAACGAGTAATAGCAAAAAACATTGAAAATAAAAAAGGCAAAACTTTTACAGATTACAGCGATGAATTTGAATATCTTATAAGTGCCGGCATAGCACTTAATGTACAGGCAATTTCCAATCCTGTTTTTCCGTTAATTGAATCCACAGGAAAAAATCTGCTGAAACTATATCTTAATGATGTGGGTATTTTGACAAGTATTTTGTACGGTAATAATATCAGAGCAATTTTGGATAATAAAAGCAGTATAAATCTTGGCTCGGTATATGAAACTGTAGTGGCAAGCGAATTGACTGCGCACGGGTATAAATTATTTTACTATGATAACCGCAGTAAGGGCGAAGTTGATTATTTGATAGATGACTATAACAGCCTTTCGGCAGTACCTATTGAGGTTAAATCGGGCAAAGATTACACAGTTCACAGTGCTCTTAATACATTTGTACAAAATGAAGACTACCACATAAAAAAAGCCTTTGTAGTATCAAACGAAAGAAAAGTTCAAACAAAAGGCAAAATAACTTATATTCCGATTTATTATATAATGTTTTTTAACGCTAATTCAACTTTGGACAACAATATAGAATTTTAACACAGCTGAATTATAAGGTAATCTAAATAATTTATAGTTTAGCAAAATAATTATAAAAGGCTGACTCGGTATCAATTGCCGAAGTCAGCCTTTTTAGGGAGAGTATATTAAGAAAGAAAAAGAATTTGCAAACTTTTAAATCACATTAACATATTAAATAATTTTAAATTCTTATGAACATACCTTACATACATCCATAGAATAGACCATATTATCTTTTGCAACCATTGTAAGCGGCATTTCAGGCAAAAGTATGTTAAAGCCTACAAGGAAGCTTTCTTTACCGCCATCGTGAAGTCCCGTTACAATTCTTACGACATTATTTTTCTTGGCAAATTCAGCCGCTGCACGATCTGCGTTCTTATCAAAAAGCACAGTCATATCCGCACCAAACTGTTTTGATACCATATTAAGGTATTCAATCTGCCAAGCTGCCTCGGTGTAATCGTGCGTAGGCTCAAGCACAGACAATACTCTTAAGTCGCAGTCCGTATCGTCTGCAATCTGCTTTGCAATCTTAATAATTCGGTCGCAATCAAACTGCAGTGTTACACAAGCAAGCACTACAGCACGCTTTTCAGTATTCATTTTGTCACCTCCAAATATTTCCGTGCGTAAGTCGCATTGCACGGTTTATAAATCGTTGTTCAGATAATCCCACAAGCGTGAGGTATCTGCCTGACCATTATATATATAATCCAAATCGGTACCATGCAGGTTAAACATATTCCTGCCGACAAGGAGTCCGATACCGAAGTCGTTGTAATCGTTTCTTGCACTGTACATAACTATATAGTGATTATTCGCATATATGAATGACGGTCTGTAAAGTCCGCCGCCGTCCCACGCTGTATAATCATCTGACGGAGAAGCTACTTTCATTGCTGTTTCCCAATTGAACCCGTCCTCCGATGCTGAAAAATACAGATTCATATGCTTTCTGTCTTTTTTATTGGTTGTAGCGCAGGCTAACAATTCATATCCACGGTTTGTTTTTATTACATCAGGGTGCCATACATATGCACCGTCTTCAAAAGTTAAGTCTGTGGGCTGAGGCTGCGACCATACACCGTTTCTCAATTCTCTGTAATAGAGTTGATAATGACACACATACCATACTTTATATGCACCATCGTCACGGATTATGGCAGGACTCACCATATCATACTTTTCTTTTTCGTAGGTTTCAAAATAGACAAGTTTGTCGCTCCAATTATCACCGTCATACGAATATCTCATATACAATGCCATATAGTCGGTATCGTAATCCGTATATCTCCAAAACAGCTCAAGGCGGTCAAGTTCTTTGTTATATACAAGATGACTGTCCGAATTATAGCGTACGGATTTTTTATAATTTGCAAGCGGCGGCTCTGTAAATTTTACCTCCGAATAATTTATAAGATCGTTTGTTCCGACAATCTGCGGATTTTCGTAGTAGTCATTACCACTTGGATAAGGTGTGTAAGACAGCCAAAATCTGTAACCGTTCCATTCCTTACCCATATCAATCAACTTTGGATGATATGCATTGTTCGGATAGTAACTTTCAATTGCACTGTCGGAATTTATCAAATTAAGTTTGCTTATTGAATTTGAAGAAAAATTAAAATCCTGTTTAAATTTCTTTTTTGAGTCAGTTTCTGTATTTTTACTTTTTAAATTAGTTTGTTTGCTTAAAGCGGCTGATGGTATCTGCGGCTTTGTTTCTGATGTTGATGTTTTGCTTTCACTCACACCGTTTGAAACAGCATTTCCTGTATTTGCACAGCCTGCAAAAACCGATGCAGTCATAACTGCCGCAAGCAATAATGCAAGTATTCTCTTCATATGTACCCTTTCTAAACTAAATCAGCATTACTAAGTCAACCGTCAACTTTAAAGCCTTCCTCGCTTATCTCCGATTCACTTGAAAAATCTTTATACTGATCTATAAAATTCCAAAACTTCCCGGCGCTGTTTACTCCGTCATTTATATAATCGCAGTTTGTACCGTAAAGATTATACATATCTTTGCCGAATAAAAGTCCCACACCAAAATTTTTGGCGTCATTTCTTCCGCCGTAAAGGACATAATACATTCCGTCCGAATACATAAATGTCGACCTGTAAAGTCCGTTGCCGTCCCAGTCAAAATCGTTACCGGTAGGCTCAAGAACCTTTTTGGCAGTGCCGAATTTCAATCCGTCATCTGACTTTGCATAGTAAAGATTCATATGTTTTCTATCTTGCTTATCTTCGGTTGCACAAGTCAGAATTTCGTACTTATCATTATTCTTAATTAAATCTATATGCCATGTAAATGCATCGTTTTCATAAGGCAGTTTACACATTCTTATTTTTGACCATTTTCCATCCTTGAGTTCACGATACTTTACTTTATAAGCATTTACATACCACACTCTGTATGTACCGCTATCATATACAATACCGGGACTTACCATATCTTCTTTTTTTCTGTCATAGGTTTCAAAAAAAGTTTCCGGTTTGCTCCATGTATTGCCGTCATATGAATAACTCATTAAAAGAGAGGCATAATCAATATCATAGTCTGTGTATCTCCATATTATCTCAAGACGATTCAAGTCATTGTTATAAACGATCTCACTGTCCGAATTAAAGCATCTGCCATTTTTATAATTTGAGAGAACAGGTTGCGAAAATTTAATTTCGGAATAGTTAATTAAATCGTTCGATGCAACAATATGCGGATTTTCGTATTCATCATTGCCTTGCGGATACGGAGTGTATGACACCCAGTATCTGTATCCGTTCCAACCGTCTTTACCTAAATCAAGCACCTTTGGGTGGTAAGCATTGTTTGGAAAGCACTCTTCCTGATACTCATCAACGCATTTTAAGTTCAACTTTGACGGCGAATTTTTGGTAAGTTCAAATCCTGTCATATCAACATTCGGCGATGTAGTAAACTCTGCAGGCTTTTTGTTAATAACAGTTGACGCCATAGTATGCGTGTTTTCGTATTTAGATGCATCGGTGTTTTCCGGTAAATTATATGCGGCAAAAACAGAAACGCTAGCCACCGCAACCGCAGTAACAAATATCAACACAAACTTTTTCATTAAAAAGTTGCTCCCTTTCTATACAAATCAGCTTTTATATACGCACTTTGTATTACACTCATTAATACATATAACTATATATCTATACAGCGATTTTGTCAAGCCAAAAAGAACAACAATTTTTTTTAGATGCAAAAATGATACAAAAATCGGCGTTTCGTATGATACTATACTTTTTTCTGACTGTGTAAATATCATAGCCTCTGTATATGATTATATTATATTGACCGTGTGAAATTAAGGTGAATTTTGGCATAAGAATTATAAAAAGTTTAGTTAACAATAATTTACCCCAACTTTTGATAAATAACAGCCTAAATTCAAGGCAAAAAAATCCGCCATTCACAAAGAACAGCGGATAAGAATTTATTTTTTAGTTAAAATCAAAATAACTCTTTGTCATCGGTTTCGGTGTCGGCGTCAAGGCTTTCGTCCTTAGCATCTTTCTGTGAGAGCCTATTTACATAAGCCTTTAAAGCCTCCATCTCCCTATCAACAGACTCTTTCTTTTCTGTTTTAACTTCTTCTTTTACGGGTTCGTTCTGAACTTCTTTTGCAGGCTCTTCCTTTTTCTCCGGCTGTGCCTCGAAAGGAGAACTTTTGTACTCGTTTTCATTTGAGCAAGCAACTGTAATGTCAACAACCTCTTCGTTTTTAAATTCAGGTTTCGGCTGTGTTTCGGGTGTACCGTAAAAAATATCGTTTGAACTGTCAACAATCTGACGGTAACACTCTCTTGCCTTGGCAATCTTAGCTTTGGAATTTTCAATTACTTCAAAAAGCTTTTTCTGCTGTTCTTCAGAAACGTTCTCGCCTTTCTTTGCATTCTCATAGAAAGACTTACCCAAAGCAATATATGCTCTGTTCATAAGCTCACTTTCACATTTCATAATAAGACGAAGACGGTTAAGTTTTGCATTTGTACGGTTTTTCTCAACAATATTCTGAGTAACATTAGAAATAGTATCTGCCGCAGTGTTGACTGTACCTTTAACAGTATCAAAAAAGTCATAGCAATATCTCCTTTAACGCATAAATGCGGGTTCGTTTTTATAACACTATTATTATGACAGATATTAAAGATAAAATCAATATTTTTTTTTGAATTTGCTTGTTAAAAATGTACTTGTTTGATATAATATTTTAGAAAGAGGTGTTGAAATATGTCGGACAAGGTAATAAAAGCAATAGTGTGTCCGGGTTGTGGAGAACTTAGCAAAGCGGAAATCCACACAAGCATAAATCCTGCACGAGATAAAACTATAAGAAAAAGAGTGCTTGACGGAGAGTTGTTTGATTTCAGATGTCCGTCCTGCGGCTACACCGCTAAACTTAACTATCCGCTTTTATATAACGATATGAAAAACCGTTTTATGGTTTACCTTATACCTAAAATTGACCGTTTTCAGCTTTGCGACAATGAGCTTGAAAACAAATACAGCAATCTGCGCAACATCAACAAGCGAATTGTGCCAACATTCAATGCATTCAAGGAAAAGCTGTTTATTTTTGAATCGGGACTTGACGATATGGCTGTAGAATTGACAAAACTCGCAATTAGCCAGACGGTATCGAAAAAGCTCGGAAACATTGAAGTAAACGAGGGATACCTGTCAATGTATGACAGAGAAACCAACACAATGGGCTTTACATATTTTACAGGCAAAGACAAAGAACCGTATGTACAAACCGCACGACTTGAAATATACGGCAAGTCAAAGGGAATCATTGACAAATTTGCTTATAAAGACAAAAAACTTAAAGGCTTTATAAAAATTGACCGAGAATGGGCAGAAAATGTACTTTACCGCTATAAACATTTCCGCCACATGGAAAAGGTCAGAAAATTAAATGAAGATTAAATTAACACTTCTGTAGAATATGACCCGACCTCCAAAAGTTAGACTAAAAAGCTAACAATCGGAGGTCGGTATTTTTTATGTGATTATTTATCAAAAGTTGGGATAAATTACGGTTTAGCAAATTTTTTCTAAAAGGCTACCGCCTGTTTTTTCAAACTCGGTGCAAGCACGCAAAATTGTTGTATCGGAAGATTTATGGGCGCTGCCCAAACCCGCAATTTTTGAAAAATTGAGTAAACTTTTTTTGTTTTTTGGAGGATAATTTAGCGTT
>ENA-OQCN01001379-OQCN01001379.1-human-gut-metagenome-genome-assembly--contig:-NODE-1379-length-12156-cov-4.474520_pt1 | contig 12156 bp, 20 predicted proteins | sample MGYA00242497_ERZ504576 | MGnify/ENA primary metagenome ERZ504576 (study PRJEB26092, sample SAMD00036296) | human gut metagenome | host: Homo sapiens | study: EMG produced TPA metagenomics assembly of...
TCTGGAGTCTGTGGGCGTCCATGTGAAGCCGGAGAAGTCGTAGTAAACTACCACGCCGCCACTGTCTGCCAGACTTCCGAGAGAGAAGTCGTCCAGAGTCAGAAGCCTTCCGGCCGTGCTTGTGAGTCCTTCGCCAGAAGATCCGCCGGTTGTGCTTGCAGTGTTGAACACTGAGGTGATCATGGTTTCCAACTTATCCCAGAGGGTTGCAAGAGGAACCACCGCCTCGGCGCCAGCTTCACCACCAGCCAGAAGATTGTTACCTGCTGCGCCGAAAATAGTCGGGCGCGTCAGAATACCGCCGTCCTTGTACCATGAAATACCGAAGTGCGGTACGCTTGGCGGGTTGATCGAGAAGCTGCCGCTGATACTCACATGAGGGAGTTTCAGGTGTGGCAGGCTCCACGAGAAATTAAACTTTGATTTTAGGGCGCTGATCGCGTTTCCTACGGCGTCCTTGCTGCCGACATTTTGCTGCTGATCTCGAGTAAATACTGGAGAACTTACCCGACACCGTGCTGACGTGCGGAGCTGAGTCCCGAACTCATGGCGGAAGTGATTCCACTCATTAAGCTGGAAACGGTAGACTTTGCGCTGCTCAGTTTGCTGCTGATCGTGCTCCGGACACTTTCCCATTGAGAGGAAGCGGCAGAGCTTACGCTTGACCATGCGGAACTTGCCACGCTGGTGATCGTACTCGTTGCTGAGCTTACGGCGGAACTGGCCGCCGAGATCTTGCTGCTCACTGTGGAGCTGATTGTGCTCCAGAGAGAGGAAGCCGTGGAGCTTACGCTTGACCATGCGGAACTTGCCACGCTGGTGATTGCGCTCGTCGCGGTGCTTACTTTCTCCTTGGCTGCGTCGATTTTGGAACCGATCGTGCCTTTGATTCCTTCCCAGAGGAGGAAGCCGTGGAGCTGATCGCGTTCCATGCTGCGCTTGCTACGTTGGAGATCGCAGTCGTCACCGTGGTGATCTTTTCTTTTACGGCGTCGATTTTTTCGCCGATCACGCTCTTGATAGTCTCCCAGATAGAGAGCACCGTGTCCTTGCAGTTTTCCCAGATAAACCGAAACGGCAGCGTGATGATCTGGAAGCTGCGCTGATAATTTCCTTCACGGCCATGATCCCGACGGTTACAATGTTTTTAATTGTTTCCCATGCTCCGGACAAAAATCCGGTGATTGAGTCCCAGATATTCGTGAAGGTGTCGTGGATCTCGGTCATGGTTCCGGTAACGCTCGAATAAATTCCGGATAAAATTCCGGAGAAAAACGAGACGATCGTGTTCCATGTGTCCGTGAAAAATGTTTTGATTCCCGTCAGGATTCCGGAGAAAAACGACGAGATCGCGTTCCATGTGTCTGAGAAAAATGTTTTAATATTCGTCCAGACGGTTTCCCAATCGGTGCCGAACCAGCCCAGAACGGTGTCCGCCAGAGAGGTGAACGTGCTGATCCAGTTCTCGAAGGTTGCCACAACGAAGTCCCAGACTGCGCCGAAAACTTCTTGGACGCCCTGCCATACCATGTCCCAGTCACCGGTAAAAATTCCGGCGAAGATGTCAAACAGGCCGGTCAGAATGTCGAGGGCCTCGTTCAGAATATTGCTGATCTGCTGGAATACGCCCTCGAAAATCGGAGCGAGCACCTCGCAGAAGCGTCCCAGACTGCTTCATTACTTCGGTTATGTCCTCGAACCCGAACCCCAGCGCGTTGAGCCTGTCCACAATTCCTTGCCCGAACTCGTCGAACTTGGCCTTGATTCCGTCCCAGATCGCTGTGATCTTGTTCCTAAATTCTTCGTTGTTTTTCCATAAATTCGTAAAGGCGAGAGCTACGGCCGTGATCACTGCGATAATAGCAATAGCCGGAAGCGATACGCTCCCAGTGCTGCAGCGAGTTTTACCAGTGCGCCCTTCACCATTGCGATCTTGCTCGATATGGTTCCCCAGTTCATAGCTGCGATAACGGCACCGAGGCCGCTCACTGCTATTGTCACTTCTGGGATATGCCCGCCGAGCCATTCGATCGCTGGGATCACGCCGTTAGTGATAAACTGCACACCTGCTCGTAGCTTACTTTCCAGCGCGTCGTAAATTTTGAGCCCCAGTTCCTCGAAGGCGCTGTTCATTGCCGCCACGTCGCGCTGAGGTTGTCGTTCATAATATTGGCCATTTCCTCAGCGGATCCAGAAGCTCCGCGGAGTTCTTCCTCGTACCCGGCGATATTGTCCATGCCTTCGTTGAGAATCAGGTTCAGGCCCTTGGTGGAGTCTGCGGTAAAAGTGGAAGATAGCGCGACGGCTCGTTCTGCGTCGCCCATTCCATTTGTGGCGGCTTCCACTTCTGTGAGAATGTCGGTGAGATCTCGGAAGTTGCCCTGTGCGTCCATTACGGCCACGGAGGTTTCTCCGATCTTGATCGCGCCGTCCTTCATTCCGTTGGTTATGTCTCGCATAATCGCGGCCATGGCGGTTCCGGCTTCGGATCCTTTGTAACCTTGGTTTGCCATTCCTTCGAGCAGTGAGGTGACGGTTTCGACGTCTTGCCCGGCTGCGTTTAAGTTGGCTGCGCAGTTCTTGTAGCTTCGCCCAGCGCTTCGGCCGTGGTGTTGCTGTGGCTTTGCGCGTAGGAGAGCAGATCTGCGAAGTATGCGGCGTCTCCGGCCTCCATGGCGAAGGCGCTCAGGTAGTCCGTTACCATATCGGAAGCCGCTCCCAGTTCCATGCCGGAAGCGGCGGCCAGATTCAGAACGCCACCCAGCGCACTTGTGGACTGATCAGCGTCCCACCCGGCGAGGCTCATGTATTTGAGGGCCTCTGCTGCATTGCTGGCAGAGAAAACCGTGGTGGCGCCGTATTCTCTGGCGCAGCTTCCAGTTTCTCGAAGTCCTCACCGGTTGCGCCACTGATTGCCGATACCTCGGACATGGTGCTGGTGAAGTTTTGGCCCAACTCTATGACGTTTCCGACCAGATTTTTGATACCGTCCACCGCTCGCATGATCGCGTCGGCTGCGAGATTTGCCAACGTAGCCTTAAACATGGTGAAGCCGTCGTCTGCCTTTTTGGCCGAGCTTTCGACTTCCTCCAGAGAATTGTCCAGTTTGTCCGCTGCGTACTCTGCGTCCGAGAGCTTGGTTTTGTTCTCGTGCAGTTCGCTGGATAGGTCTTGGATCTGTCGAGCGAGTTCCCGCGCTTCGTCGCTGGTTTCCCCTTGTTCGGTTGCAACGTCAACGTATCGCTGTTTTAACTGTTGGAGGGTGCCCTCCTGTTTGGAGATTGTAGAGCGCAGCGTTTCAGCTTCTCCGCCTGCGTCGTCCATGGTTTCGGACAGGGCACGGGCGGCTTTCTCTGCCGCGTCCAACGTGCCGCGATTTTCCGTCAGTTCACCGGACAGTTCTTGGATTGTACTCGCGAGCTGTTCGGCTTCCTCGGTTCCTTCTTGGCCGGTCACAATGTAGTCGGCGTAGCTTGTTCCAGATTTTTGAGGACTGTCTCCTGCGTGCTGATCTTTGCCGCCAACTGTGCGGAAGCACCGGCGGCTTCGAGCGTTTCTTTGCTCATTTCCTCCAGACGAGAGACGGCCGCGTTTATAGCCGATTGAAGGGAGGGGCTGAGGGATCCGGCGATCTCTATCGTAGATTGTAGAGTATGGTCTGCCACGTCCTCACCTCCTTGTGTGCTTTGGCCTCCTTATGTTTAGCGGCCGATTTTTCTCAGCGCGTTTTTTTTCGGCTGCGAGATCCTCGGCCGCTTCTGCATACTCTATGATGAAGTCAGTTACTCGCTTTTTTTCGAGCTCTGTCGTGCTGGTGTGGTAGACTCTGGCGTAGTCGCGGTAGGCTCTGCGGAGTCGTTTTCCTGTGGTTCCGACTCCGATTTCAGCATAAAATTTCGGCCGATGGCCATTACCTCCACACGTCCGCGCCCTTCATGCGCTCCAGATCGGAAAAGTCATAAGTCGGATTCACGGCCACGATTGCAGCATAGCCGAGGTAGAGGTGGAGGCCGAAGTCGAACTCTGCCGCTGCGGACACGGACAGGTTCTTCATACCTGCGGCCGCTTTTCTCTTTGCCTCAGCAGTTGCGAAAAGCACGCCGTCGATCTCGTTCGTGTCGTATTTCATTTCTGTGATTTTGTCCCCGTTGATCATCACGGGATTTTTCAGAGTGAGGGTTCCGTTCATTTTGTTCTCCTTTCAAACAAAAAGAGCCCGCCAGTGACTTGACCGGCGGGCCGTGGTTATTTTTGATTACTGCATTAAAGCAGGTTGTTGATCTGGCTCATGTAGTCCTTGCCGTTGATACGGAGGATCTGAGCCAAACGGTCAACGCAGCAGATCTCGACGCCATTTGCGTAGATCTGGAGCCTTGTCACGTTGTAAGTGTTCTCGCTTCGGTTGCGCTGCCGACTTCGACGCCCAGCTCAGGGAATGATCCCGGCATAGTACGCACAAAAGCCTTGCAGCCTTCGGTTGCGGTGGATCCGTCGGATTTTACGACATTCTGAACCCAGCGGAACTCGAAGCTCTGCTTTTCGAGGCGGTTCATGCGGCGCAGGCCGTTGTCTACGCCGATCTTTGTAATGGAGAGCTCCATGTTCTCCAGAAGTCCGATCAGTGGCACGGTCATGTTACCCATGGCCTGCACGTCAGCGGTTAAAAATTCAATACCGGGCAGAGTGAAGGCGACGTCCTTCGCCACCAGAGTGCTGTCCGCGTATACAGTGTCGGCCACTACCGGGCCTTTAATATCGAGCCATTTTGCCATTGTTCTGCACCTCCTTATTCAGTAGCAAAAAAGGACTGGAAGCCTTCGTCTGTGTAGCATACGCGAGCGGTGCCAGACTTGAACGGAGGCGTGTTAGTTACGGAGAAGTCCCAAACGAAGTCGCCGTTCAGCATGTTGCTGGTAGGGTTCGCGCTCTCCACAAATTCCACGGACGGGGTACCGATCAGGGCACCGATTCCCAGAAGGGTGTCGAGCTTTTCCTTTTCAAAATTCAGCACGCTGTCCTTGTCCTGCGGAGTCATAGGGCTGTCGATCTCAGTTCCGTGATCCTTCTGGAAGCTGTTCGTGATATGCTCCAGCATACGGATATTTACGTCGAAGATCGCGCGGGCGTCCATGCTGCCGTTGTACTTGTACGCAGCAGTATGAGGGCCCCACAATACCCAGCGGCCACCCCAGAAGCAGGCCGTTGTGATTCCTTTTTCGTTGAGCTTGTTCGCAGTTTCCTGATCGAAGCCGCGGCTCTTGGAGTCCTCACCGAAATACTGGCTCGTGGCCATGATTTCCTTGTTGGACGGAGATTCAAACGGAACGCCGTCGTGGCTCAGGTCTACGCGCTGCATAGTGGCGGCGCCTACTGTGGACAGCCAGAAGATCCGGCCGCTGCCGTCCTTAATTTTAGGCCAGTATACCTTCGAGAACTCGCTGGTGTAGCCGTTGTCAATAGCCCATTTCTGAGCCTTTGCGAGTGTGTCGATCTTGGTTCCTTTGTCCTCCAGAGGAACGTCGGCGTGAACGAAGCCGTCCCAGTGGCCGTTGAGTTTCTGGACAGTGCTTACCATGCCTTATATACGGCCGGGATATGACTCCAGCCCGGAGCTGCCAGAATATTGAGCACGACGTTGTGATACTGATAGAGTAGAGCCATGGAAGCCAGTCCGGTATATTCTCCGGTTTCGGTTCTCTCGCCGATAATGTCGGCCGCCTGCACCTTGGAAGTGTCCACGGTGTCGAAGGTTGCGGAGAGTTCGGCCCCGTCAGTCTCTTTGAGCAGTGTCACGGTTACTGTATGCTTTGCCATGCTATAAGAGAGAGCATAGTCCACGCCCTCGGCCTTGTCTGCGATCGCGAAGGTGTCGAGAATGATCTTGTCGCTCTCAAACTCTGCCTTGCCGTCTGTGAAGGTCAGGGCCTTTGTGGTTTTCTGTGCGGATTTATGCACCGCAGGATCGAGCACGTTCACGATATAGATCGGGCCCACATTTCCGACGGTGTTGTCGAAGTGCTCAGCGAACGCAGAACCGAGGGTGAATGTTTCCCAGTCGTCGGAGTAGCCGACGAGGCTCTGGACTTCGCTCATATTGGTTACTTTTACCGGCATATTAACGAGATCTTTGTCAGCGTAACCCCTGATCAGGTTCACCGGTGCGGTGCCGATATACGCGGCCACCACGTCGGCCTGAGTGACGGAAGCCACTTTGCTTTCGCCGATTTCGCCATATGCGCCATGCAAATATGCCATGTTTTAGTCCTCCTTATAAAAATTCTTCGTATTCTTTCGGGATTGCCGGAGTCGTTCCAATTTCCAGCGCGAAACTGATCCAGCTATGCCAGTACGGGTAGTAGTCCCAGACATTGCCGTCCTCTGTGAACGGGCCGAACTTGATCCCTTGCTCTTTTACGAGCCTATGGCCTGCGATATATTCCGCAGTTTCGATCTCGCGGAGTACGAGGTCGGCCAGATTGTAGCAATCGCGCCAGCCGTCCATGTTTCGCGAGTATGTTTTGGCAGCTTCTCCGGTATTGACGTAGTAGGAGTAGCCGCCGGTTGCCTTCGCGTTTTCGCGAGGGTTGAAAATCTCCCGCCGTGTTGGCCGGGATTCCAGCAGGCGAGGCAGAGCCGGATCTGGAGCTGCCTCTTTTTCTGAATAAGCTCGTCGCTTCCTTCCATGAGCTGCACGCAGACGGAAGGGATCGGAGCGGCCACGTTTGGCGGCAGCGATCCTTTCCCGGAACGTATAAAGGGAACGCCGCGGGGTTTACCATAACAACGTCGTAGCCGGTGTCGTTCCGGTAGTCGTCCGGCAGTTTGAGGGTGATCTTGCTGCATACGTTTTCAGTGAGCCAGCTCACTATTTTGTCGATACTGTTTACCAGTGTCATGCTGCCGTCACCTCCTTAGCTCATGCGATTCTGGCGAACCGCGATCTGTACGAGTCCCATTTCCGACGTGGTAGTGACAACGATCACCTCGCGGCCGTCCAGATTGAGAAGGCGGCCGGGATCCAGATTTTCTGGAAGGTCGGAGGCTTTTCCCATGATTACCATGTCGGCCTCGTCCATTCCATGAATACGGTTGTCGCCGATTTTACTCAGCTTGGCCATTATGTCGCTGTCAATTACCACCGGGACTTCCTTCCCTTCGATTCGGTGAAGGTCTGCGAACTCGTCCAGATTCAGGAAAATGTCCGAGAGATCCTGCTTTATTTGGTCTTTGAAGCTCACGAGCTTACGCCTCGGAAGGTTCCGCCTCGATTTTTGCGGAGCTGTCGGCTTTGGCCTTGGCTGCCTCGATCAGGGCGATCACTTCCTTTTTGCTGCGGACTGCGCTCGCGTCTACGCCATACGCTGCTGCAGCTTCTCTGAGCTCTGTCATGTTCAGGCCGTTGTATTCTGAGAAAGTGCTTTCCGGCTCCGCCTCATACACGGCCACGCCAGCCTCCACCAGCTCAGCCTCGCGGGCTGCGTTGATAGAGAAGGCAGGAGAGTGTTTCGTCATAGGTTCCACGGTTCCGTTTTTAACGAGCCCGTAGGTGCCTTTGATCATTCGGATCATGTGCTCACCTCCATTATTCCGGATCTGCTGCGTTCAGATCCGGGAGATCGTCGCCGTCTGTGTCCTCGTCATCAACCATGCCGCCAGCGTTTACTTCTGCGGCTGCGATCGCGTCCACATAATCGGCTTTCTTTTTGCAGCCGGTAACGTCAACGCCGAGATCCCCGGCGAGGTTCTGGAGCTGCTGGATCGTCATTTCTTCGAGCTGGCTCTTTGCAAGGTGGCCGGTCACTTCCTGCTCGTCCGCCTCGTCTACTTCGATTGCGCCGCCGACGTATTCAGCGACACCAGCAGAGACGAAGTGTTCCGCCTGAGTGTCCTCGCACTCAAACGGGCCATCCGCTGCTGTCATTCTCTTGTGGGCGTGCTTGGCGTCATAATAGCCGACGGTTCCCACTGTTACCCTGATTTTTCTCATGGTTTTGCTCCTTTCTACTCGGTACGCTTAGTTGATAACTTTCGCCACGCTGAACGGGCACTCGTTGTTAGGCATAGGCAGCGGCGCAGAGCTGAGAGTGAGCTCGCGGGTGTTGTGAGCAGCGTCGCTGATATACTTCGGCACGTTCACGCCGGTGTAAGTATGGAACTCACCGTCGGCCTGCTCCACCTGAGTGATCGCGCCGTAAACAGTACGGCCAGCAGCCGGAGCGCCTACCGCGATCATGCCTGCGGGATATACTGCTTTACAGTTCCGTCCAGCTCGGTGTATGTGTCCTCATAAGTGAGGAAGTCGATCATTCGGCCTTGATATTCAGGCGGGCGATCTTGGAAGCACCGGCAGGCAGAGTCTCAGGATCTACGCCTCCGATATTGTAGTTGCGGTTGTCGAGCAGTTTCAGGATCCACGGATTGCGGAGGAAAAGATCCGCAACGTCTGGAGCCATGAGGCACTCAGTCGCAGGGAGCCCCCTTTTGCTCAACATGGAGATCATGGCGGCCACGTCGTCGATCATCTGCTTGCCGCCTGCCTCAGTGTCGGCCCAGTCTGCGGAAGGGGTATATTTTGCCGGGTTGCTGGTGCCGTCATAGTAACGGACTTCCTTTTCCTCGTAAGTGCCGAGGTCGTTCGTGTACTCGTGCATAATGCAGCCGTTGGTGAAGATTACCTCGCAGCCATGGCCTCTTTTCTGCGGGTGTTCATGTCGCGGAGTTCGTCGAGATCTCCGAGCATGATCACGCCCTGTCTCTGGGCCGGAGTCAGGTTAGTATAAAGAGCCTCCCCGAAGCCTCTCTTTTTCAGGTCGTCAATGGAGAGTGGGCGCTTCGGTGCAATATACGCCGGAGTGAAGCGCTTCATGGTGTAGCCTTCGCGCAGGATCGTGATTCCGCCTTACGAGGTGCTACAAAAGGTGCCGCTTTCTTGGATCCCTTGCGGTATTCCACCAGCACGTCGTCAGTGGCGAACACGTCAGAGGCGGCGTTAGTAGGGAAATAGCGATCCAAAAGGAAAGAGTGAAGCGGCGGGAGCTGCTGCACAGAGGCGAGCAGTGTGTGGGTATCATAAAAATTAAAAGCCATTTGTCTGTCCTCCTTGTTTTTTAGTATGCTACGGCGTCAGAGAGCAGGATTCCGGCAGAGCGGAGCGCTTCCTTGTCCGTTTCACTGATCGCATGGCTGTTGTCAGTGATCAGGCTGTTCTCGTTAAAATGGCCGGTACGGTATGCAGTCGCTACCGCGTCGGAAGCGGTTCCGACTTCCACGTCGTCAGCCAGCACGCAGTTGGCTGTCAGTGTCTCGTTGCTTTTCGCAGCGGTACCGAGAATTACACGCAAGCCGTCGCCTGCGGTACCGGCGGAGAGTGCCAGAACAGTGCCGCGCTTGTAGGTTTTGGCCTCGGTGGCTTCCTTGCGGATCTTCACGGTGAAAACCTCTGCGGGCGGGTACTGGCCGTTGATCAGGTTGTCGAAGCCTACGGCCCCGATCGTTTCGTCGAGTCTTTTACTCATTACTTCGTACCTCCTTTGGTCTGGTTGTAGGCAGAAACTACCGCCTGAATGTCTGCTGCGTCCTGTTCCTGAGCGTTTGCAGGTGCGCCGCCGTTAGGTGCTGCGCCTACGTCTGCGGCTCCGGATTTTGCTCCCTCTGCCTGATATGCTGCGAGGAAATTCTGGCCGGACGCTGCGCTGGCCTGCATAACACGGAAGCAGAGCTCCTGAGCTGTGCAAGGGTTGTCGCCGTACTTGGCGTCGTGTACGAGCTGCTGATCCGGGATAGAGGCGGCGATAGAGTCGATCTGCTCGATTCTCTGGCGTTCTGCTGCCACGGCCTCACCGGAAGCGTTCTGCGCTTCGGTTCTTGCGCTGGCCTCGATCTGGGCCACGATCTCCGGGTATGCTGCCCTCAGTTCCTTCTCGTCCATAGGTTTGTTACCTCCTTCTTTTTTTGCCGCCTTTGCGGTCGGCTTCTTTTTATTTGCTCCGGGCTTTGCAGCCGGTGGAGTCGCGATTGCTTTCACCGGGATAGTGCCCGGCACATGCTGGAGCCCGTCAACATTGTGGCGTACTCCATTAACAAAAAGCACCTTTCTGTCGGCGCTCATGCTCATTTCTGGATCGTCCTCGTCCTCTTTGATTGCGTCAGCGAAGCCCTTCTCCAGAGCTTCGCGGCCGGTGAACCACGTCTCCTTGGTCATCATGCTGCGGAGAGTATCGACTTCGATCCCTGTCTTGCTGTTGTAGATCTCGGCGACGGCCCGCTCGCTGGCGTCCATTCCTTTCATAAGCTGCTTCATGTCCTGCATGTTCATGTAGTCCCAGAGCATAACGCTTACGCCGTGGATCATAATCAGGGAACCGGGGTACACGGTCACTGTGTCGCCCGCGCACATGATAACGCTCGCAGCGCTGGCCGCGATTCCCTCGACAATGACGTTCACCTCACCGCTGAGAGCTTTCAGCGCGTTGTGGATTGCGATCCCGGTGTAGAGATCGCCGCCGCAGCTATTGAGCTTGACGGTGATGTGTCCCTTGTCTTTGACTGCTGCCAGATCCTCCATGAAGCCCTCCGGCGTGATAAAAAGGCCGGGCTCCGGTTCGCCTGTCCACCAGTCAACGGGCTGCTGGCTCATAACGTCGCCGTAGAGAGTGATCTCTCCCTCGTCGTCGCCGGTGCTGGCCATATTCCAGAACTTTGTCGCCGCGGGAGCTTGTGGAGCAGCAGCCGGGCCCATGATTAGGCCGCTATGTTTGGTTTTCATTGGCTTATCCTCCTTGTATGGTTTGCTTTATCTGCTCGCCGATCACGAGACTGCGGAGAGCCACCGTGCCCCTCTTGCGAGCTGTTTCGGGGTTGTGTGGATTGTCGTCGCCTTCTGGCGGATCCTGTTCGCCGTCCGGTTCCGCCGTTCCGGTGCCGCTCTGGTGCGGATCTGGTGGATTGCCTCCGAGCTTTTCGTTTTCACGTCTGAGCTGTTCCACATTGCTGTCCCATTGGCCACCGTTTAGGCGGATCGTGCTCTGCTCGTGAGTGGAGAAGCCTTCACTGCACGCGAGGATCTCGGCCGTGATTTCCTTCACCGGATCAAGCTGTCCCTGAGACGGGCCGAGCCATTCGCTGCGAGATACGCGGCGCGGATCGCTGGATTCTGGAAAAGCCCGGCGCATATATGCGGCCACGGGCCACGGCTTCGCTCATCCACACTTCATAGCATGGGCGGCAAAGTCGTCCGCCAGCCATTCGCGGCGCATTTTGAACGCTTCCACGCTTCCAGTAGAGCAGCACGGCTCGCACTGTATGAGGCGTTGAAGGATTTCAGGAGCAGATCGCTGGGAATTTCCAGCGCGGCGCCTACTTGTGCACTGATCGCTACGGCGAATTTGTCGAAGCTGCCGTTCGGGTGCGTCGGGTTTGCAAATTCTACGCTTTCGCCCGGCCCCATGACATTGATCTGGCCCGGCCCCATGCTGTACTCGTTCGGGTTCCGCATTTCTCCGGGTGGTACCGGATCCACCTCATTGAATGGCATTTCATCAGTCGGGGCTTCTGTCTTAATGAAGGCAGTGTAAAAGCTCTCGACGACTGCGGCCATGAGTTCGGACTCGGTATACCTGCGAAGCTGCAGCAGCGGCTCGATCACCTGCGCGAGATAACTCACGCCGCGGTACTGATCCGGGCGCTCTGTGTCAATGACGTGGAGCACATTCGGAAGACCGGTGCTTTGCTGGTATGCCAGAACGCGGGCCCATTCAGTAACCGGAGCGCCGAGCTCATACGGGTAGTTGCTGCGTATGTGATACGCTACCACCATGCCGTTCTTGTCTACTTCCACGCCGTCGTATATGGTGTTGCCCGTTTCTGAGTTCTTTCCGGTCGTGTAGTAGAGTGTAGTCCGGCCCGTCTGAGCATCGATCGATGTACAGCTACGTACGTCTGAGCATCGATCGATGTACAGCTACGTACGTCTGAGCATTCGATCGATGTACAGCTACGTACGTCTGAGCATCATCGATGTACAGCTACGTACGTCTGAGCATCGATCGATGTACAGCTACGTACGTCTGACATCGATCGATGTACACTACGACGTCTGAGCTCGATCGATACAGCTGTTACGTCTAGAACTCGATGTTACACTACACTCTGAGCCTG
>ENA-OQCN01001380-OQCN01001380.1-human-gut-metagenome-genome-assembly--contig:-NODE-1380-length-12156-cov-2.898329_pt1 | contig 12156 bp, 15 predicted proteins | sample MGYA00242497_ERZ504576 | MGnify/ENA primary metagenome ERZ504576 (study PRJEB26092, sample SAMD00036296) | human gut metagenome | host: Homo sapiens | study: EMG produced TPA metagenomics assembly of...
ATTTTTTATGTTTTTCCCAACAACAGAGATTCTCTTTTTCAATCCCCTGTTTTCCAAAGAAAAACGCATATACATATTTTATTATAAAACATTTTCAGCCAGAATGCTACATTTATCTTTTTTATTCAGACAAAATTCATACTTTTAGCCTAGAACCTGCTCATCATCACAGGTAACACCAAGGCTTACCTCGATCAGCCGCAGATCCGATCCAAGTGCTTTGATGGAATGTTTCTTGCCGGATGCAATACTTACCGTAGAACCTGCAAGCAGATCTACTTCCGTTCCCTCAAGAATCAGTTTTCCCATACCGGAAATAACGGTGATCGTCTCCGTATGCTGGGCATGTGTGTGATATGGCATTGTCTTGCCTGCAAGGATCTTGATGCGTTTTGTCACGCTGTGTGTGCCGTCCTCGTCGTTGTTGTCGATCGTCTTGATCGTTCCCCAGCGGCGCTCTTCAAATCTTGACTCATCCGGAATATTTTCAAGCAGTCTTTGATATAGGAACTCTGGTGTTGTCCGCTACTAATATTCCATCGTGCGAAGCAACGATCACCATATTTTTTGCTCCCATGACTACCATCGGAACTCCAAGCACATTGATTGCATGGCTGTTCTCACAGGTCTTATCCCATGTCACATCACCAATGCTCTGCTCTTTCATTTCCTCGGTCAGGGTATTCCAGGTTCCAAGGTCTTTCCAGATCCCGTCATACTGGACAGCAACAATGTTTTTCCAGTGCTCTAACACCTCATAGTCAAAGCTCTGTTTCGGCAGCTTTTCGTAATCGGCAACCATCTCATCATAGTTTGTCGTAACACCGTATTTATCCAGCCACTGCGCAGCCATGTTTAATTTGAAACAGAACACACCACAATTCCAGAGTGCACCCATATCCACAAGTTCCTGTGCGGTCGCCTCATCCGGTTTTTCACGGAATCCTTTTACTGCAAACGGCTCGGATCCTTTTTTTTCAGGAACGATATATCCATATTTTGTGGATGGATAGTCGGCACGCCGCCGAGCAGTCCGATCACACTGTCCTGTTTTTCAATATATTCACCCAAAGATTTGATCTTATTAAAAAATTCTACTGTAGTGTATGGATCTACCGGCAGAAATGCAACCACATCATCCGGCTTTGCACCCTTGTTTGACAAAAGATAGGCACAGGATAACATAACAGCCGGGAATGTGTTGCGGCGCATAGGCTCAACCGCAACTTCTGCCTGTCCGTCCAACTGGCTCTCGATGAGCTCCACCTGGGAATCGCTTGCACAAACGATCGTATTTTCGGAAAGAGATGCCGCTTTCAGCTGTCCAAAGACACGCTGTAACATGGAACATTTTTCGGTGCTTTCCGAATGTTCCGCTTCATCCGGGTTCATTAACTTAATATACTGCTTGGAACACAGATCATTTGATAACGGCCAGAGACGCTTTCCGGAACCGCCTGATAATAAAACAATATACATGTTGTTTCTCCATTCTACGCTCTTAGCGCTCTGCACGCATCGGATTGTGCAGGAAATCATCATAAGTCAGGCGAATTCCTTCCTCTAACTCTGTCTTATATTTCCAGCCGAGTCCCTCTAATTTGCTTACATCAAGAAGTTTTCTCGGTGTTCCGTCCGGTTTTGTGGAATCCCATTTGATCTCACCCTCATATCCGACTACTTTGGCAACCAGTTCTGTCAGCTCTTTGATGGTCAGCTCTTTTCCGGTTCCAAGGTTCACGGTCTCGTTTCCGCTGTAATGGTTCATCAGATATACGCAGGCATCTGCAAGATCGTCCACATAGAGGAACTCTCTGAGAGGTGTACCGGTTCCCCAACAGGTTACCTCTTTTAATCCGGCCTCTTTTGCTCATGGAAACGACGGATCAGTGCCGGAAGCACATGGCTGTGCTCTGGATGATAATTATCGTTTGGTCCGTAAAGGTTGGTCGGCATAACAGAAATATAATCAGTTCCGTACTGACGGTTTAAAAACTCGCAGTATTTTAAACCGCTGATCTTTGCAAGTGCATATGCCTCATTGGTTTTCTCCAGTTCACTTGTCAGAAGGCAGCTCTCTTTCATCGGCTGTGGAGCCATACGCGGATAAATACAGGAAGAGCCTAAAAACATTAACTTCTTACATCCGTTTTTCCATGCCTCGTGGATCACGTTCATCTCAAGAACCATATTGTCATACATGAAATCAGCGAGTGCTTCACTGTTTGCCATGATACCGCCTACTTTTGCGGCTGCAAGAAACACATAATCCGGTTTTTCTTTTGCGAAAAACTCCTCCACTGCATCCTGACGGCAGAGATCTAACTCTTTGTGTGTTCTTGTGATGATATTTGTATATCCTTCTTTTTCAAGCTGACGGACAATCGCGGAACCTACCATTCCTCTGTGTCCGGCAACATATATTTTTGCATCCTTTTCCATGATCTTATTCTCCATTTCTGTCTGTTTCCCAAGACATAACAAGTTTGAGCGTAAGCACAAACTTGTGTGTGAAAAATCTTATTTTTCACACTTTTCTCCAAATGTTATTTTTCGTTTTTTACAAGCTCCATATCATGCGCTACCATGATCTTTACAAGCTCCTCAAAGTAGTTTTCGTCGGATTCCAGCCAAGCTCTGTCTTTGCTTTTGTAGGATCTCCCCAGAGATTTACAACGTCGGTCGGACGATAGAACTCCGGTGAAACTTTGATAACAGTCTTTCCGGTTGCTTTGTCGATACCGACTTCATCCATACCCTCGCCCTTGAACTCAAGCTCAATGCCAGCCTCGCGGAATGCGTGCTCACAGAACTCGCGGACAGAGTGCTGCTCACCGGTTGCGATCACGAAATCTTCCGGTTTGTCGTTCTGTAAGATCAGCCACATACATTCAACATAGTCTTTTGCATAACCCCAGTCACGCAGATGATAAATTTCCAAGGTAGAGCACATCCTGTTTGCCCTGGGCGATTCTTGCTGCTGCAAGGGAGATTTTTCTGGTTACGAAAGTCTCACCACGGCGCTCTGACTCATGGTTGAATAAAATACCATTACAGCAGAACATGTTATATGCTTCACGGTACTCTTTTACGATCCAGAAACCGTACTGTTTTGCAACTGCATACGGGCTGTATGGGTGGAACGGTGTTGTTTCGCGCTGTGGAACTTCCTCTACTTTTCCATATAACTCGGAAGTGGAAGCCTGATAAATACGGCAGGTCTTCTCTAATCCACAGATACGGACTGCCTCAAGCACTCGGAGTACTCCGGTTGCGACAATATCTGCTGTATATTCCGGCACATCGAAGCTGACACCAACATGGCTCTGTGCAGCGAGGTTGTAGATCTCATCCGGTTTAATGCTTCCGATCAGACGTACCAGACTTAAAGAATCAGACAGATCTCCGTAATGAACGGTAAAATTCGGATTGCCCTCTAAATGGTCGATACGCTCTCTCTTTTCTACGGAAGAACGGCGTACCATACCGTGTACTTCATATCCTTTTTCTAAAAGAAGCTCTGCAAGGTAGCTTCCATCCTGTCCTGTGACACCTGTGATCAATGCTTTTTTACTCATTTCATCTCTCCTTTTATGAATTCTATGATTATTTTGCTAATATCAAAATTTTAAGCCGTTGTATAGATTAATCTAATTTTTTTTGATTTTGCAATTGAATATATTGGTCTAAAATAGTATTATATTGCTATGCAAAAATTATTTTTTGAAAAATATAAAACCTCCGAAGTTACAAATACGCGAAGCGTCATCAATACCCCCTCCGCATTTACCCGCAAAAATTTCTTCCACATACAGGAAGCTGGCTATTTAAAAAGCCTGAAATCACATTTAAGCAGGCGGAGCGAGCTGAATTCCTACCTGTTTTTTGTCGTGCTCTCCGGCAGTGGCGAGGTCACCTACCGCGAACCGTTATCCGAAGGCGGAATGATCTCTTCAACGGCGCATGCGGGTGACTGTTTTTTTCTCGACTGTTCCGGGGAATACACCCACATCAGTACGGATGAAGATCCATGGGAACTTCTCTGGATCCATTTCAACGGTCCCGAGGCCAGGGCATATTATACCTATTTCAGGGATCACCATAACTGGCATTTCCGCTCTGCTCATTTCACAGAACTGATCAACGCAATCGAGAGTATCATCCGCTACAACGAAGAACCGACCGATGACACCGATCTTTTAACTGCCCAGCAGATCATTCATATTTTAACGCTCATCTGTACCGAGTCTAATGAAAAAAATGAACTGCTCTCAGATAAACTTAAAACAATTCTGCACTATCTGGACGAACATTATACCGAAAATATCTCCTTAGACCAGCTTGCGGAACATTTTTTTATCAGTAAGTATTATCTTTCACGGGAATTTAAAAAGGAATTCGGAACGACGGTCATACAGTATGTGCTGGCAAAAAGGATCAATAATGCCAAGGAGCTGCTTCGGTACAGCAATTCTTCGATTGAGGAGATTGCGCACCTGTGTGGGATCGATGATGCGAGTTATTTTAATAAGGTGTTCCGGAAGATGGAGGGGTGTACGGCGTCGGAGTACCGGAAACGCTGGTAGAAGTGGGTGGCTCGGACGCAGGGAAACGCCTGGCTTTACGTTATGTTTTCGATAGGCGTTTCACCGCTCCTATCTTTACTTTGGCTTTCGTCGCAGGCGTTTCATTACGACATGGCTCTACCTGGTTCTACCTGGTCTTTCGACGCAGGCGTTTCTTTAACCGGTTCAGTATTTCTGAAAACGCAAGGCATCCCAGGACGGCGGCGGTAATGCGCAGTGCATGATACAGAACAAATGGTACAACTGCGCCGCCCGGCACAGGAATTGCGATAAATTTGGATGCAATACGTTCGACAACTTCTAAGGCAAAGATGTGGAAGGCGAGCAGAAAGATCGTATTTTTTCCGACGTAGGCGATGAATCTGCCCGGTGCCGTATTTTCGATCAGTTTGCCAAACCAGATGCAGAGCAGTGATCCGGTGAGTCCGACGATGATGAAAAATGGGACGCTGAATGCTCCGTAGATGCCGTATTCGCGGATGGACATATTGATGCCGGGATCAAGACAGCTTGTCAGGATGTAGATGACAAATACCGCTGCGATTAACGGAATGTTCCATTTTTTTTCGAAGAACTGTGCTCTCCCAAGCAGGTTCCTGCAATCATGAAGATGGTTCCCACGCAGGCAAGATCGATGCTCCATGGAAGGAGTACCGGAATATCTGCAAGTGCCATTGTGATGGCAGTCAAAACGATCAGTGTACCGATTAAAAATTTCCGGTCAGAAAGGCAGCGGTCAATGACCAGATGATAGACAAGACTCGCTGCAAAAAATGCGGTCAGATACCACATGGCTCCATTTGCCACGGTAAACAAATAAACGTTATCCTTGACGACTGTCGTGTCGTACAGGCAGTATCTGGAATAAAGAATTCCAAATGCAGACGCTTTTGTCTCCGCAAGTGTTCTTCCCATCAGCACATAGACTGCCAAAAGCACTGCACTGTATCCAAAATACGGGATCAGAAGGCGTTTTGCCTTGTGTTCAATATTTTCTTTGTAACTTCTTCCCTCTTTATAAATATATCCCGAAACCACAAAAAACAGCGGAATGTAATAATTGATCAGAAAGCGGCTCAGCCCGCAGCTGTGTGAGATAATGACAAGCAAAAGTCCGAATCCCCTTGCCACATCCAGATATTGATATCGTTTCATTTTTACTCCTGTATCCAATCCTGTTTAATCAGTGCACGCTCCCACAGATACGGCTGAATCCGGTTCCAGATGTCCGCCGCCTGATGGAACGAAGCATTTTTACCTGCAAGAAAATCAGAAAGATCACTGCGTACCTTCGCCGGATCATCGATCAGACTGCAGTTTGCAAAGTCTGCAGATGCCACCGTATCCTCAAAAAACTGGCGGTACGGTCCCCTCATCCAGTCAAGAATCGGAGCATTAAATCCCAGCTTGGTACGGCGGTAAGCAATCTCTTTTGGCATAAAAGCTGCGCCCGCATCACGGACGATCGATTTCGAAAAACCTCCGTGCAGTTTTGAACGCCATCCAATGGAAAATGCAAACTCTACGATCCTGTAATCCAGAAACGGCATACGGATCTCAACGCCCGCTGCCATGCTGTCCCTGTCATAGTTACGCAGCAGTGTCGGCAGGATCGTCTCATGTGTGGAGACAAATAATGTCTTATTAAGATTATCCAGACGGTTCCAGTTCGGATGGTCAGAATACGCACTCTTTACAGTTTCTTTACCAAGCAGTTTTTTTGCATGGTATTTTAACATATATTCGCGATAGAGTCTGTTTCTCTGCTTTTTAAATGCAGCTGACTGCTGACTCACTCCGTCTTCCGCATCCTGGTTTAAATATGCGGTCGTGATCATGTCAATTTCTTCTTTTGTCTTTGCATCCGGGTATGCTTTTAACACATCAAATCCATATCCCGCAAACAGCTCATCCGCCGCATGTCCGTCAAGGGAAACAGTGGTTCCCATCTCTCTCTCTTTTTGTAGAGCTCCATCATCGGCACCTGTGGATTGCCCCAGAGTTCTTCAAAACAGTAAGCTGGCGCAAAAACTCACGCTCTGAAACTGCGGAATCAATGTTCATAAAGGTATGGCTGATTCCAAGATAATCCGTCACCTGTTTTGCATATTTTGTTTCATCCTGCGCCGTTCCCGGAAAACATGCCACATAAGCGTGCTGCCAGTCATTGTTGGCGCGCTCATCTGTCATGTTTTTGGAAATATAGGACATTGCGCAGATAACAGCGGAAGAATCAAGTCCTCCGGAAAGTCCGGTACCAAGTGTCACATCACTTCTCATGCGGATCTTGCAGGCATCCAGAAACAATTCGCGGAACTGCTCTACCTGTTCCTCATAGGAATCCGGTACGCTGATCAGATGATCTAAGGTATTCCAGTAGCGTTTCAGTGTAATCTTTCCGTCTTTTACCCATGCATTGTGGCCTGCCGGGAACCGTTTGATTCCACGGATCAGACACTCCGGCTGTGACTCATAATGATTGTCTGCAAAGTAGCGGTCAAACATCGGCTTGTTTGCTTCTACCTTAGGCAAAAGCGGCAGAATTACTTTCATCTCCGATGCAAACGCAAAACCACCATCCGGCAGTTCGGCATAAAATAACGGTTTTACTCCAAAACGGTCTCTGGAAATGAAAAGCTGTTTTGTCTGTTTATCCCAGATGGCAAATGTCCACATACCGTTGAAGCGTTCCACACAGGATTCACCCCACTCACAAAATGCAGCATGATGACTTCGGAGTCGCTGGCACTGCGGAACGTATATCCCTTTTTCTTAAGCTCGTCCCGGATCTCGATAAAGTTATAGATCTCACCGTTAAACGTCATCCAGTAACGCTCATTTGCATAGGACATCGGCTGGCTTCCGGCATTGGAAAGATCTAAAATGGATAATCTGCGGTGTCCTAATGTCACACCGTCCTCCTGCCACAGTCCGTAACCGTCCGGTCCACGGTGGATCATCGTGTTTAAGCATTTCATCGCCAGTTCCCGGTCTACCTTTTTATTGACTACACCGTAAATTCCACACATACTAAACCTCGTTTCTGATATAAATATTTATGAATCAAAAAAATTTGAAACTTATTAGGGAATTAAATTGTTCACAACTTTCATATACTAAATTTAAATTTCATAATTATTTCCGATGAATCAGCCACAGATAACGTGTATTCGTGACCAGATAACGTTTAAACAATCTCTTCGGATCCTGCAGCAGACGATATAACCATTCCAGGCTCAATTTCTGCATCCAGCCCGGCGCACGTTTAATGTTTCCGGCATGGTAGTCAAATCCTGCCCCGACACCGATCATCACGCCGTTTACATGGTCCTTATGAGCATACATCCATTTTTCCTGCTTCGGTGCTCCAAGTCCCACCCAGATGATATCTGCTCCGGATGCATTGATCTGGTCGACCATCTCTTTATCTTCCGCTTCGGACAACTCGCGAAACGGCGGTGACACCATTCCTGCAATCTGAAGATGTGGATATTTTTCTGCCAGTTTTTCTTTTAACAGAGCAAGCGTCTCCTCACTGCTCCCGTAAAAATAATGTTTCAGTCCGTTATCGCGTGCAAATAATGCAAGCATCAGATCCGGTCCTGTCACACGCTCCGCCTCCGGGAATCCGTGTTTTCTGCTGTAACCGGAAAGCGGCCCGCCATCCGGCAGAACAAACGCGGCATCTGCCTGTACCGTGTGATACTGCGGATCGTCATGCGCCATCACGGTCGTGTGCACATTTCCCACACAGATATATTTTCCCCGCAGCTGCTCTATATTCTGCTCGATCAGATTTACGGTCTTTTCCATATCCGTCACAAGGATATCAAGGCCTAAAATATTACATGTTTTCAGTTCCATATTTTTTCCCTGCTTCTTTTCTTCCTGCCATTTTCATGCTGTAAACATCTTAGCAGATATTTATGATTCCTTCCGGCATACCGTCTCAAGCGGTATATTCCCTATATACGATGGAAGTAAACTGAATGTACTGTTATAACTTCCTAAAATTTTTCTGCACTTTGACAATGCGATCATCTCCACAAATGCTTCCTCAATTCCCTCTTTCGAATCGCGGTCGATCACATCCGACTGCGGGAAGATCAGCTTTGCATCCGGCAGTAATTCTTTCAATTCCCTGCGTACCTCTTTGTCATCTGTTGCCACAAAAACATGTTTCTTTATCCGCTTCCAGTTCTTTTTTCATACGCCCGGCAAACAATGCCAGCGGACTGTTTGCGATCGCATCCGTATGGTCAGTCCTTCTCACATGTACCCCCACACAATTTCCAGTCAGTTCACGAAACAGATAGTCACCTTTTTCTTCAATATTTTTGCCTGGCTTTAAAAAGGAATAACTCTCTGCCCCGACCTCGCAGATCGGCCCAAATGCTTTTAAATAGATGACCGGTGTCTGCTCGATCAGGTGGAATAGTCCTTCATACCCTTCCGTTTCTTTGACCTGTTCCACATCATCACACTCTAAGAAACGATCTGCCATTTTTCTCCATTTCTTTTTTGCATGATTCCCAAGAAGCTGTGCCACCGGCTCATTCTTAAATCCATTTTCGCTGATCTCCACCACCTCAAACGGCAGATCAAACAGCTCTGAAAAACGGATGTTGCATCCGACTTCACGTTTCCACATCACGACCAGCCTGCGGTTTAATTTTTCTGCCACCGCATAAGCAGAACCCAGACCAAGCAGTCTGTTTCCAAGCCCTGCACACGGCTCTATGATTATCATCGGTTCACTCATACGCTTTCCTTCTCTTTCCTTGTCACACTGCCACCCTCTACCTGATATACCATGTCACAATTTTTGATCGTAGACAGGCGGTGTGCAATAATCAGCATTGTCATCTTACCCTGTAAGCTGTCGATTGCTTCCATAACAGCAGCTTCTGTTTCCGTATCCAGTGCGGAAGTTGCCTCATCCAGCACTAACACTTCCGGTCTGCGGTATAGCGCACGTGCAATACCGATACGCTGACGCTGTCCACCGGATAAGCGTACACCGGCCTCTCCGATCATGGTATCTAAGCCCTCATCAAGGGATTTTACAAACTCATCTAATTGTGCCTGTTTTAATGCTTCCCAGATATCTGCATCATCAATGCCTTCCGTCTTGCCAAATGCAATATTATTGCGGATTGTATCGTCCAACATGTAGATAGTCTGTGGGATATAACCGATCTTATCATGCCATCCACGGTAAGATTCTTTGATATCCATACCATCTACCGTGATCTTTCCGGCCTGCGGTTTTAAAACACCCAGGATCAGGTCGACCATCGTGGTCTTTCCGGCACCGGACGGTCCGATAAATGCAACGGACTTGTTTTTCGGGATTGTCACATTGACATGGGCTAATACCGCATCCTCAGTATCCGGGTAATGGAAGGTCATATCCTCGACTTTGATTTCTTTGTCTAATGTTACTTTTTTATAATTTTCTTCTTTTTCTGTCTGGATCTCCATATCGCGGATCGCAGCATACTCTTCACCGATCTTGTGGATCACGACACCGTTATGGATGATCGATCCTAAATATTCAGACATCTTATTTGCAGAAGGAAGCAGGGCAAATGCTGCTGCCGCAAATACTGCAAGTGTTCCGACAAACTGCTCCGGGCTTGTGGATGTCGCGTTGATACGGACAATGATTGCCGCCATAAGTCCCGTGATACAGAGTGCTTCCATGATCGGTTTCGGAATGGAACTTAAGAAAGAGTTCTGTTTGATGACATAGGTGTAAAGACCATTCTGCTTTACAAATTCCCCTTCAAAATATGCCTCGCGGTTTGCGATCTTGATCTCTTTGATACCGCCGAACGCCTGCTGCATACACTGCAGGATATTGGCGTTGTATTTTCTTCTGTCATCACCGAAACGCGCTAAGGTTCGGCGCAGTTTTTTCATAAAGATAAATACCATAACGACCATCGCAAACGCAACGCCTAAGGTGAGCAGCGCATCTTTTACTAAAAGATATCCTACTAAGATCAGGCTGACGCAGAGTTCTGATGCAAGCTGGAGCATATTTAACACCGCCGCATAAAACATCTCGGATCCGTATTGATATCACGCATCAGCTCGGCACTGTTGTGGTTTAAGAAAAATGTGTAATCTCTGCTGATATAATATTTCATCATGCGGTCCTGCATCTCGCGTTTTCCATAATAGGAGAAGCAGTACAGCATGTTATTGATAAAAATGATAAACGCATTTTTTGCAATATACACGATAATGATCAGCACCGAGAGCAGCGTGATCAGCTGATTGGTATTCTGCATGTGAAATCCATCATAAACAGAACGTATGATGTCATTTTTCAATAACTCTTCCGGATTCATCACCGCTGTGATAAACGGGGATAACACCGAAACACCAAGCAGGCTGACACCGGAATTGATCAGTATCAGAAACATCATTCCGACAAGCTTGCGCTTCTGCTTTCCATCAAAAACTTTTAGTACACTTTTTACCAAATCTTTCATTCTTTTACCTTTCTTACTTTAAAATAATCCAGTTTTTCTGCCGCATCCGTTCGCTTAACAGATCATCCGGCATAATGACCGTCTTATCCGGGTTCTGATTCAGATAAGCTGCCCATGTCGAAAACGTACTATTGGACAATATCTGGTTCTGGCATGCCGCCATCAGGAAAAATTCATCCACATCCGAAAATTCTCCCATCTCTGAGACAAATTCCAGCCTGTTTTCTGCCTGTCCCACTGCGTCTTTTTTCTGGCTTTCCAGCACAGGGGCAAGCGCTTCTTCTGCACGCTCCATATCATTGGTAAACACAATATAGCGTACTCCCGGCTTTTCCTGTTCCATGCGTTCCATGGCATGTTTAAAATAGGCTCCGGCAGGTCCCATGATATCACCGCCTCTGACATGCACGGCACAGGTCGGCGTTTTTTTGAACTCTTCCTGTAATTTTTTTACCGTCTCACTCTGCTCGTAAGCCGCGTCATCATCGCAGTGATCTCATCTAAATAATCTTCAAAATAGGCAAGGTGCTGCCAGTAACCATATAAATATTTATTTCGAAGTCCTTTTTTCTTATAAACTCTCGGATCGATATCATTCACATCATACCGGTGGTCACGGTTATGGTACACCTCGCGCTCTTTGATCACATGATATTTTAACGCACGTCTTAAGTTCTTGTAAATCTTCTGTCCCAAATTACGGTTTGGAAATGATTCCTTTTTATCGTATTTCAGATGAAACTTGTCCAGTTCAAAATCCCGCAGTGTAGAATTGTCACATTCTGAAATATCAAGAACCAGCGAATCGCCATCCCGCCTTGCCTGGCATATCCGCAGGCATAATTAAACAGCTGGTTTCCCATGCCGTCTCCAATTTTTACTGCAATCATTCCTCTGTTACCTCTCACTTTTCCTGTGTCCTCTGGTGTTTCCCTGGAAAATGGATTTTTTCTGAAAGCAATGCCATTTCCTTTGCACAGCAGGGCAGCAGGATAAATACATACGGATACACATACTGGCTTTTGGCTTCCCATATTATATGCAAAAGAAATCCGCCTGTAAAAAAT
>ENA-OQCN01001381-OQCN01001381.1-human-gut-metagenome-genome-assembly--contig:-NODE-1381-length-12152-cov-3.011892_pt1 | contig 12152 bp, 11 predicted proteins | sample MGYA00242497_ERZ504576 | MGnify/ENA primary metagenome ERZ504576 (study PRJEB26092, sample SAMD00036296) | human gut metagenome | host: Homo sapiens | study: EMG produced TPA metagenomics assembly of...
CAAAATGGAATGTAAAAAAATATTTTTTGCTTCACTAATGCTCTGTATACCAAAAAGAAACTGTCTCACTAAGCAATTAGCAGACAGTTTCTTTTTTTATTGGTAATGTATATGTGTAGCTGATACTGCGATTTTCACATTTTTTGCGTAAACTTCGCTGAAGCAGCTTACGCTTTCTTTTACGCAAGTTTATACGCAAATTTGACACAAAATCACATAATACTTTACGGTAAAATATGATAAGTTATGATACTTACGCTTTTTTCAAAAACTACAGTACAGAGTTCACAACACCTGATTTTATAGGGTTTTCAGTCTTTTTTCAAAAAAGTTCGCTGATGTACTTAGTTTCCCATCTGTTTTGCAACTTCTTCTGCAAAGTTTTCTTCTTTCTTTTCGATACCTTCTCCAGTTTCGAAACGAACGAATCCTTTCACAGCAATTTTAGCGCCGTTTTCTTTAGCAACCTGTTCTACGTATTTAGCTACAGACTGTTTTCCATCTTCTGCTTTTACGTATACCTGATCTAACAGACAGATTTCTTTCATTTCTTTTTTGATACGTCCGGCAATCATTCCCTGGATTACTTTTTCTGGTTTCTGAGATTCTTTCGGGTCATTCTGAATCTGAGCCATAAGGATTTCTTTTTCATGAGCGATGAAATCTGCACTTACTTCGCTTTCATCTGTGTATTTTGGATTTAAAGCTGCAATCTGCATTGCTACGTTTTTAGCCATTTCTTTAACAGCGTCGTTACAACATCTGTTTCAACATCAACAAGAACGCCGATTTTTCCGCCCATGTGTGTGTAAGAAGCTACAAATCCGTTTGCTTCTTCAACTTTAGCGAATCTTCTGATGTTCATGTTTTCACCGATTACTGCAATCTGAGCTGCTAAAGCTTCGTTTACAGTCTTAGTTGTATCAAATTTCCATGTTTCAGCAAGGAACGCTTCTACGTCAGCAGCTTCTGTTTCCATAACCTGTTCTGCAACCTGTGCAACATATCCCTGGAATTTGTCGTTTTTAGCAACGAAGTCTGTTTCTGCATTAACTTCTACAACAACTGCTTTCTTTCCATCTTCTGATACGAGAGTTTTGCAAAGACCTTCAGCTGCAACACGGCTAGCTTTTTTCTGAGCAGTAGCAAGACCTTTTTCTCTTAAAAATTCTACTGCTTTATCCATATCGCCTTCTGTAGCTGTAAGAGCTTTCTTACAATCCATCATACCAGCGCCTGTCATTTCTCTTAATTCTTTTACCATTCCTGCTGTAATAGCCATCGTGATAGTCCTCCTGAATTTATAATTATTTTAAAATTTTTCCGTTTTATTCTTTATTAAGAAACCGCCCTGGTTAAAAAGCCAGGGCGTTATGAATCATTGCCCATAAAGATGGGGAAATTATTCTTCTACTGTTTCTTCTGCTTCTTCAACGAATTCTACATCTTCTGCTGTTCCCTGGTTTGCTTCGATTACAGCGTCTGCCATTTTAGAAACAATCAGTTTTACGGCTCTAATTGCATCATCGTTACCTGGAATTACATAATCCAGTTCTTCTGGGTCACAGTTTGTATCTGCGATACCGATAAGCGGAATACCCAGTGTATGAGCTTCCTGAACACAGATTCTTTCTTTTTTCGGGTCTACGATAAAGATAGCATCTGGAAGTTTTTTCATTTCTTTGATACCGCCAAGGTTTTTCTGTAACTTAGCCATTTCTTTTTTCAGTTCGATTACTTCTTTTTTCGGAAGTACATCAAATGTTCCATCAGCTTCCATAGCTTCGATTTCTTTTAATTTTGCAATTCTGCTCTGGATTGTTTTGAAGTTTGTGAGCATACCACCTAACCATCTTTCGTTTACGTAGTACATTCCGCAACGTTCAGCTTCTGTTTTGATAGCATCCTGAGCCTGTTTTTTAGTTCCTACGAAGAGGATTGTGCCGCCTTCAGCAGCGATATCGGCAACTGCTTTATAAGCATCGTCAACCATTCCTACAGATTTCTGCAGGTCGATGATATAGATACCATTTCTTTCTGTGTAGATGTATGGAGCCATTTTAGGGTTCCATCTTCTGGTCTGATGTCCGAAATGAACACCTGCTTCCAGTAACTGTTTCATTGAAATAACGCTCATTTTCTTATCTCCTTTGGTTGTTTTCTTCCGCTTATTTCTACTCTTTTGGAACTTTTTTATATAAAAAAAGCACCTTCCATCAGAATTCATAAGCGTGGTTATTTTTTTGCAACACTGGCATTATATCATAGATAAATATCGTAATCAAGCCATTTTTTTGTTTTTTTCGCACATTCTGTGCAGCCAGCTTTTCAAAAGAGGCATCCAGCTTTGACACTCTTTCTGAATTCCACTTCCATCTGCTCTTCGTAATGTTTCATCCGCAAGCGAGAGTCCATGCTCCCCTTCTGGATACAGATGATATTCTACCGGAACTTTTGCTTTTCCCATTGCTTCAACAAAAAACATGGAATTTTGAAACGGAACTGTTTTATCCTCAAACGTATGCCATAAAAAAGCGGGCGGAACTTGTTCTCCTACCTGAGTTTCCAGCGCCATCTCTTCTTTCTTTTCCTCGTAAGTATCCCCCAACAGATTATGTATACTCTCCAAGTGGGTATACTCTTCTTTTGACGTAATCACCGGATAGCATAAAATTAATCCTGACACTTTTAGCTCTTCTGTCTTGACTCCTGTTTTCTCTGCCACAAACGGACGATTCCAGAATACTCCATAACTTGCCGCAAGATGTCCACCCGCTGAAAATCCCATCACAAACACTTTTTCCGTGTCAATATGCCACTCTTCTGCCTTTTCTTTTAAAAGTTTGATTGATTCAGCTACTTCTAACAATGCTGTTGGAAAAATTGCCGGTGCGCAGGAATAACGTAGCACAGCAGCATGGTATCCAGCACTATTTAAATGCAGGGCAATCATTTCTGCTTCTCTGTCTGCTGTAAACCGATAAGCTCCTCCCGGGCAGATTAAAACCAGCGGTCGCTTTAAATTCGGTTCTAATTCTTCATAAGAATCTAAAATATAAGTCGTCAAATGAGAATCTTTTAAAGAACCTTCTGCCTTTATGGAAATATTTTTATGTATCATAATTCTGTCCTCTTTCTCTGTTTTATGTACTCTCGGAATCATTCTCTGTGCAAATGCTGAAAATTCCTTAAGATCCTTTTTTCTTGTTACTTTTTCTTGTTATTCTTTCTCAATAATCGTACCACTTCGATACGCTGCCAATAATGCTTTCAATTCTTCAATATTTTCTTTTAATTTCCGACCATTGTCTGTATCTTCCACCGTTTTTCGTATCATGGAACGCTTTACCAAAATACTGTCCGATAAAATGTCTGTCTCTCTGGTAATTGCATCTTCTGCTGACGTAAATGGTTCATGTGCAGCCAGAATCATTCCCCAGGAATTATAAATCAGCGTATAACCTGCAATTCCAGTTTCTTTTTGATATGCTTTGGAAAAGCCTCCATCAATAACAAGCACTTTTCCATTACATTTGATTGGGCTTTCGCCTGCTGCATGATGCACCGGTACATGTCCATTTACAATATGCGCACAGCCTTCTTCTAACCCAAACTCCCGCATAATTCGATTGATTACCGTTTCATCTTCTAACAATCTGTAATATGGATTTTTCTTTTCTTCATGAGTTTCTTTTTCCGCAAGAAAATACCGTTCAAAAGTTGCCATCTTCTGTTTGCCAAAAAGTGGAGAACCAGGACTACTCCAGATAAACCACAAAATATCTTTTCCTTTTTCTCTCTCATTCTCATCAATTGCAACAAATGCTTTTCTGACATAAGCCTCTAATACTTCATAAAGTGCTTTTCCCTTGTATTTTTTCCCATAAATGTCTACTGCTTTAAAGCTTCCGTCCTCATTTAACGGAATGCATCCGTGATACAGCAGATTATTATTATAAACCTTATAAAGGCTTCCCTTCTTTAAAAGTAGATTCATATGGCGCTGTAATTTTTCACAGTTTGTAAATGCAGAAGTCAATCGTTCCACAACCAACGTTTCTTCACTTGACAATTCATACGGATTATCCGGGTCAATTGTAGGGAAATTAGAGTCCAGTAATTTATACTCTTTTCCATCCAACCGAATGGTTCCATTTGCATAATCAATACTGTCAAGCAATGCACGATTCGCCATATGAAATTCTTTTCTTCTCATCAAAAGCTGTCCCTCAAGCTTAAATTGAATAACCGAAATGGCTTTATGCATCTTCATCTGCAGAGAAATCTCTGCCGGATTTAAATCATTTCCGCCTTTAATTTTAAAACAACTGCAAGGGTCATCTTTATAATGAATCAGAGAAAATGTAGCAAGCGGAAGCAAATTAATTCCATATCCATCTTCCAAAATATCAAGATTTGCATATCTTGCACAGATTCGGATTACATTTGCAATACAGGTTGTCTGTCCGGCTGCTGCTCCCATCCATACAATGTCATGATTTCCCCACTGGATATCAAGCGAATGGTACCGCTCAAGTTTGTTCATAATTTCATGTGGTCCCGGTCCTCTGTCATAAATATCACCAAGAATGTGCATGTGGTCTACAACCAGACGCTGAATCACTTCTGAAAGTGCAATAATGAAAACTTCCGCTCTTCCTATTGTAATAATTGTCTCTATAATCTGCTCATAATAAGCCTCTTTATCCGTTAGATCTGATTTTTCCGTAATCAGTTCCTCAATCACATAAGCAAAGTCAGGTGGTAACGCTTTTCGTACTTTTGACCGCGTATATTTCGATGCGGCCTCCTTACAGACTTCAATCAAACGATACAATGTAATTTTATACCAGTCCATAATATCTTCTTCGGTCTTTTTGATTAATTCCATTTTTTCTTTTGGATAATAAATCAAGGTAGCAAGGGAGCGCTTGTCCTGTTCATTTAATGTATGCCCGAACACGTCATTAATTTTTCTTCGTACCGAACCCGAACCATTTTTTAATACATGCGAAAATGCCTCATACTCCCCATGTATATCGGTAAGAAAATGTTCCGTTCCTTTTGGGAGATTTAAAATCGCCTGCAGATTAATAATCTCCGTGGATGCCTTTGCAATTGTCGGGTAAAGCTGTGACAGTCTTTCCAGATACTTTAATTCCAACTTTTCCATAAATCCCTCCTGATTTTTGTCTTTTTCACCATGTTTTCATTGTAACATACTTCTTTTTTATGAAAACCGCCGAAATCAAAAAAGATATCCGAATCATCGTTATAAAACGACTCGGATATCTCTTTTATTACATTCTTTCCGGTGCTTCAAAACCAAGTAAATCAATACAGGTTTCTAATACATCACGGCATAATACTAACAGACGAATCCAGGATTTCTTCTGTTCTTCATTAGATTCGCTAAGAATTTTAGTTTCATGATAAAAGCTGTTAAATGCATTTGCCAAATCATAAATATAAGAACAAATCTTATGTGGTGCTTTCTCTTCAAATGCCGGTGCAATGACAGAGTTAAATTTACTAAGTTCTAACATCAGATTCTTTTCACTGTCATTTACTGCTTCTAAGATTGTTCCTTCGTTCGGATTTTTGCCTTCCTGCATATATTTTTCCAAAATAGATTTAATTCTTACGATTGTATACAAGATATATGGACCGGTATTTCCTTCAAAAGAAGTAAATCTCTCTACATCAAAGATATAATCTTTAGATGCCTGATTGGATAAATCTCCGTATTTAATTGCTGCAAGTCCTACCATCTCAGCAGTTTTTTGCGCATTTTCATCTTTCACACTGCGGTTTTCTACGATTTTTTTATACATTTCATCGTTAATTTCTGCAATCAGACGTTCCAGACGCATGACTCCGCCTTCTCTTGTCTTAAATGGTTTTCCGTCCTTTCCGTTCATCGTACCAAATCCAACAAACGAAAGAGCTGTTTTTTCTTCTACCATTTTTGCTTTCTTTGCACAACGGAATACCTGTACAAAATGAAGTTCCTGACGTTTATCTACAACATAAATAATTTCATCCGGATGATAATCTTCTTCACGCTGTACGATGGTTGCAAGGTCCGTTGTATTATAAAGGGAAGCTCCGTCTGATTTTAAAATCATACATGGAGGAATTTCTTTTGTATCACTCTCTTCTTTTACATCTACAACCAAAGCGCCCTGGTCTACATAAGCATAATTATTTTTCTTTAAGTAGTCTACCATATCCGGAATATATCTGTCTGCATCGGATTCACCCATCCATAAGTCAAAATCCACATGCAGTTTGGAATAATTTTTCTTCAAGTCTTCTACGGACACTTTCATAATATGGTTCCATAATGCACGGTATCCGCGTTTTCCCTGCTGAAGCTGTAATGTTGCCTCTAACGCTTCATTTTTGTATGCTTCGTCTTCTTTTGATTTTGCACTGGCTGCCGGATAAATCTCTTCTAATTCACTTACTGTAAACGGTGCTTCTTCTGGATAGTCTCCTTCAAAGCTGTCATCAAAATAAACCAATTCCGGAGAACGCTTCTTAAGTTCTGTGATGATCAATCCCATCTGAAGTCCCCAGTCTCCTAAATGAACATCTCCGATTACTTTATGACCTAAAAAACGACCCATTCTCTTAATACTCTCACCGATAATTGCGGAACGAAGATGTCCAACATGCAGAGGTTTTGCTACATTTGGTCCGCCATAATCGATAATAATCGTCTTTGGTGCTTTTTCTTTTTCAATAGATAAATTTTCATCTGCCTGCATTTCATTTAAGAACTTTGTTAAAAATGCCGGCGCAATCTTTAAATTGATAAATCCAGGATTGACTGCTTCTGCCATAGAAAACAGTTCATTCTCTTTTAAAAATGCAACCACATCATTTGCAATCATAATCGGTGCTTTTTTATAAGTTTTTGCAGCTGCCATCGCTCCATTACACTGATACTCACATAAGTCTGGACGATTGGAAACATTTACTCTTGCAAACTTCTCCTCATAACCTGCTTTGGTAAATGCTTCTTTTACTGCATCTTCCATTAATTCCATTATTCTTTTCATCGTTTTTTACTCCACTTCTACCTTTTTTGAGACTGCTACCGCAAGCGCACCCTGTCCGATATGGCAGGCAACACTTAAAGAAAGCGGGTCCATGTGTATTTCCATTCCCGGAAATTCTTTTTCCAGTTCTTTTTTCCATTCTTCTGCTTCTTCCAGATTTCCTGTATAAGCAGCCTCCAGACACATCAGACCTTTTTTATTATATTCTTTAAAGCGTTTTTTGAGGTCTTCCTCCATCGCTTTTATCATAATTTTCTTCGCCTGTTTTTTCCCTCTTGCTTTCGCAAATGCATCCAGTTTTTCACCCTGAATCTGAAGCACCGGTTTTAATTTTAATACCGTTCCAAGTGCAGCAGCGGCCGGTGTAATTCTTCCACCCTTTTTTAAATATTTTAAAGTCTCAAGTGTAATATAGATACTGGATTCTGATTTTTCTGCCTCCAAGATTTCTTTTACTTGTGCTCCTGTCTTTCCTGCTTGAATCAATGTCAATGCATCTAAAACGGACTGGCGCTGTGTTACTGAGATTCTTTGATTGTCCACTACATGAACACGACCATTAAACTCGCGCGACAGCACAAATGCAGTCTGGCAGGAATTACTTAAACCACTGGACATTGGAATATGTACCACTTCCTCATGGTCTGCAAGCAATCTTTCCCAAGTTTCCATTACATCTGCCGGTGACGGCTGTGATGTTGAAATATTTGCATCTTCTTCCAGCTTTTTATAAAACTCTTCCTGTGTCAGGGTAATCCCCTCTAAGAATAACTGTTCATTAATATAAAACGGCATAGGAAGAACAGTGACGCCTAATTCCTTGGCCTGTTGCTGGGTAATACCGCTGTTGCTATCGGTTACAACTGCGATTTTTGTATTTTCCATTTTTTCTAACTCCTTTGCCAAATAAGGTTACTTCTTTTTATGATATCATAGACTTTGATTAAATACAATGCAGAGTTTTAAAAAACCGGTTGACTGCATCCTCAGCCAGCCGGATTTTTTATCAAATTAACTCTAATCACTCAAATTTAATTCATTCTTCTTAGTGCTTCAATTGGACTTAAATTTGCCGCTTTAATTGACGGAAGCAGTCCAAATATCAGTCCGATTGCCATAGAAAACAATACGGATATTAAAACTGCCGGCACACTGATAACAAGAGGGGTCTGTGAAATCGTGGAAATAATCTTTGCCAGAATCATTCCTGCAAACACTCCTAAAATTCCCCCAATACTCGTCAATACCGCCGCTTCTGTCAAAAACTGTGCTAAAATTCTCCGCTTATTTGCACCGATTGCTTTTTTCAGCCCAATCTCACCCGTTCTTTCTGTCACAGACACCAGCATAATATTCATAACGCCAATGCCTCCTACCAAAAGTGAAATGCTTGCAATCCAGATTAACTGTCGGTTTGTATTTTCGCTGATTTGCTGTAATCCTTTTGCCTTTTCCATAATATCTTCTGCTTTATAGGAAACCGAAGTTTCGGTATTTTGAATCTGCTCATTTAAGATCTGCTGAACAGCTTTTCCTGCCTGACTCATATCTTCCGGTGTTTTTGTCTGAATGACCGCCTGCTGAGGTTCATCGTATTGATATACCACTGGCCAGACACTGTCTGTAATCATTACAATTCCACTTTCATCATTGTAATAAGTATAATATTCTTCAATGCTGTTAATGACCGGCTCATATTCATCTGATTTCTTTACAACTCCGACAACAACAAATGGCTCACCTTTAATTTCAATCGTCTTCCCCAGTTCTTCCCCTTTTTCCAAAAAAACTATTTTGCTGCTGTTTCATCAAGCAGAGCTACTTTTTTGAAGTTCACATACTCTTTTTGATTAAAACCTCTGCCTCGAACTAACTGATACCCACAGGTATCCAGATAATCCGAATCAATTCCAAGCACTTTTCCGCCGTCCATGCTTTTATCTTGATAATAAATACCATCCGCATAATCTCTCATTCTATAAAAGCTGGCACTAACTACTTCCGGAATTTCTAAAATTTCCTCTTTCTGGCTCTCATTTAGTACCGGCACACCTTGTGGAAGTCCTTCATACTCAATCTGATAATCACTTCCCCCTTCTTTTAACTTAATTTCAACTACATTGTCTCCATCACCGATTAAATTCTTTTTAATCTGCTCATTCGTCCCTTTAATTGTGGAGACAATTGAAATAATTGAAGCAATTCCGATAATAATACCAAGCATGGTCAGAAAGGAACGCATCTTATGTGCCCAGATTCCCTGAAAAGCTAAACGTATATTTTCAATCATCCCAAACCTCCATACATGTTATATGCATCTTCTGCTGAAGTTTCTTTTACAGATGCCCCCTCTTTTACTTTTTTGCCATAAGGAAAGGCGATAAAATCTTCCTCTGTAATCCCTGATTTGATTTCTACCATTCCATAAAAGATTTTTCCGGTCTTTACCGGCTGTTTTACCAGTTTTCCATTTTCTTCTTTTGTAAACAAAATCTTCCCCGTCTTTTTCCCGCACATATTCTCTGTTCAAATAGATTCCCGATGCATCCATTTCTTCTGCCGGAAGTTCCATACTGACTGATTCCTGATTTTTCAACCCCTGGACATCCTGAATATAAGCAGTAAAAGAATAATACGAAAGAGCGCTGTTATTACTGTTGCTATACTTTGAGGAAACAGGATAAGTTGAAATCTCTTTTACTTCTGCTTCAAATGAAACACCGGACTCATAGGCAGTTCCGCTTATTTGACTGCCCACTTTTAATTTTTCTCTTTGATATTCATCCACCATTCCTTTTACATAAATACCTGCGTGCTTTGGATTTCAAGAAATGCCTCTCCGTCTGTCTGCCCTTTGTCTTTGTCCCCAACTTTTTTCACCACACCATTAATGGTACTTTTTACCTCCTGATTTTCCAATTCCTTTTCAATCTGTGCAATTTTCAAATCACTGCTTTTAATATCTAATTTTACGGTTCGGATTTCTGCATTTGTCTCTGTAATTGCTTTTTCTTTTTCTTCTTTTGTATAGCCATCAATTATAGCTTCCTGCGGAACTGCCTCGGTAAATTCCATATCCTCTAAAAATTCATCCGATGGATTTTGTATTTCTTCATCCGGATTTTCATCCGGATTCCATTCATTGGATGGATCTTGTTCTTCGGAATTATCGGCTTTATTGTCGGCTTTGTTATTATCCGGTTTATCTTCTCCCTGATTCTTGTTATCATCTAAAACCACATCATATTTTCCAAGACTTGTTTTATACCATTTTCCAGCTTCTAATGGCTCTTTGATTTTTTCTCCATTTAAGTAAATCGCTGCCAAAAGCACTCCATCTGGCTTATCTCCTGTTCTGACTTCCAAAATACAATACTTCGCTGCTTTTTCTTCTGTCTCATCCTTTGTTGTAAAACCTGCCAATTGGTTCAAAAAAGCTCCCTGTACCAGAACTCCCTCTTTACAGAGATAACGATATGGTTCTTCTTTTGTCCCATCACCTTTATATGGTTTTGCATTTTCTGTTTTTCCATTCGGACGACTCTCTAACGTAATATCACCATAGAGCTTTTCGTAAACTTCTGCTTCTGTTTCCGATGGTTCTGGAGTGTCAGGTTTCTCTGGCGTTTCAGGTTTTTCTGGATTCTCCGGTTTGTCCGGATTTTCCGGTGTCTCTGGATTTTCTGGTTTGTCTGGGTTATCCGGATTCTCCGACTGATCTGGATTTTCTACTTCTCCCAAATTTTCTGACTGTTCCGGATTCTCCGGCTGATTTGATGGTTCTTCTGCCCACTCTGAATTATCTGAATGACTCAAAAAGTCAGCTGATACTCTGTATTTAATGCCGTATTGGTCACTTTCTTTTTCTTGATTTTTGCCAGTGTATCTTCCAGCCCTTTTTTCTTAATTTGAAGCTGCTGGTTGTTTAGTTTTTCAGTCTCCAAGTTAATATGAACCAGTGTCATATCGTAAGAAAAAAGCGGTGTTCCCTCTTTCACTTCCTGTCCCTCCTGTACGAAAACCTCCTGTACAATCTGATTTTCTGAAAGCTGGACTTTCTGTGAAACATCTGAAGTAATAATTCCTTCTAAGGAACTGCTCTCTCCCCAAATCATCTGCTTGAGTTCTTCTACTCGATAAACCTCTACCTTTGTCCGGTTAAATTTTTGAATTCCAAACCAGATGCCCGTACCAATGACTGTAACAGATACCACTATAACCAGCGCAAGTTTGATTTTTTTATGCATAAGTCTCCCCTTTTACTCCTTACTCTCTGTTTTCTGAAATTTTCTTCTGATTTCTTCCATTTTTCCCCTGTATCATCTGTATTTTTCTTCATCAGATATCGTCTCACTTTTCTCATGAGTTGCTTTCATACCCTCTTCTAGGAAATCCTGCGGAAATGCAATATAATCGCTTTCTTCTAATCCGGACTGAATCTCATATTGACAGGTTTCTTCATTATATTCTCCCAGTGTTACATCTCGCTTTTCCAGTTTCCCCTTATTATCTTCCGTCCAAACATAAGGTTTACTGTCTGCATTTACAATGTACCCCTCATCCAGCCAGATTCCACTTTGTTCTTCTCCAAGATCCTTTTCAATGTAAACATGCTGCCCTAACAGCAGTCCGTCTGAACTGTCCAGCATTACATAAAAAGAATACGAACTCGACGTAGTCTCTGTAGATGTTGCTCCATAATACTTATTGTTATTATTTTCTGCTTCATCTGTATTCACTGCCGTAAATGTTCCACTCCAGGTCTGGTTTTCATCCACTCTGGAACGAACAATTGCCTTTTCCCCTTCCTGAATCTCAGATAAATTCTGTTCATTTACCTTTCCTTTAATCCGGTAATCTCCAGTTGCCAGAATTGTTATAAACGCGTTGGAATCTGAACTATTCATATCTGTTTCACTTCCGTCATTGATGCTCTTTACAATTCCATCAATTTCACTTACTACTGTTGCATTTGCAATTTTATCCTGCTTTTGAGAAATTTCTACCTGTTTTGCTTTCTTTTCATACTCTGATTTTTTCAAATCTGTCTGCGCAGTCTGAATCTGCGTCGTATAAGAAAATTTT
>ENA-OQCN01001382-OQCN01001382.1-human-gut-metagenome-genome-assembly--contig:-NODE-1382-length-12148-cov-8.137260_pt1 | contig 12148 bp, 12 predicted proteins | sample MGYA00242497_ERZ504576 | MGnify/ENA primary metagenome ERZ504576 (study PRJEB26092, sample SAMD00036296) | human gut metagenome | host: Homo sapiens | study: EMG produced TPA metagenomics assembly of...
TAAAAATCTGGTAAATATTTTTTTCTTCAATATCATCATCTCGCTTATCAGGAGTCGCTGTCATTCCAAGCCACAGCTTTGGTGTAAAATAGTTCATTACCTTTTGGTATGTGTTGGCCGAGCTGTGGTGTGCCTCATCCAAAATTATACAATCAAAGGCATCCGGTTCATATTTTTGTAGATGCTCATCACGATTTAAGGTCTGTACTGTTGCAAAAATATAATCCCTGTCATAGTCACTGTGCCCTGCACCAACAAGTCCCATAGAAACTGATTTATCAAAAATCTTTTCATAGGATTTCTTTGTCTGTCTTGCAAGCTGACTCTGTGTACGAGAAACAGTACTCGCTTGAAACCCAGCTCACGCATGGCAAACGCAGATGCATATGTTTTTCCTGTACCCGTAGCCGAGATAAGGAGCGCCCTATCCTCACCCTTTTCAAGTATTTTTCTCAGATTTGTGATAAAGCCAACCTGCATTGCATTCGGCTTTAATCTGTATTTTTCAATAGATGGGGTTTCCTCGCTCTTTGCAATCTCACGCTGTCTTTTTATGATTTGGTAACGCTCTTTATATTCCTCATAAAAGCTTTCAAAGGAAAGCGCATAGCGCGAATTCCAAAGCTCATTATATTCCTCAACAATCTGCTTTGCCACCTCTCCCTGCTCTGTAGATACAACCTTTGTATTCCACTCTCTGTTGCTAGTAAGTGCGGCGCTTGTCATGTTTGAGCTTCCGATAATGATTCGATAAATCTCTTCTTTTTTGAATATATATCCCTTTGTGTGAAAGCCTTCAGCGGCCTTCTCCACATCATACATTTTGAGCGTGATATTCGACAATCCATGAAGCTTCTCAAGCGCCTTTGGTTCACTGAAATTCATATAATTTGTAGTGAGAATTTCCCCTGGGATACCATTCTTCTCCAGCTCCTTTAGGGTCTGAAGCAACGGTGTAATGCCTCCCATCGTGATAAACGCAACGCTTATCTGAAATTTGTCACAGGTCATCAGCTCATCTTCTATTGAGGATAATACTTTTTTACCCTCTTTATGGTTATTTGACAAAAATTGCGGCTGATAAGCCAGGCTTGAATTGTATCCACTGTTGATGAATCCGGTTTCCAAACCGCACGTAGTTCTGCTATTTTTTGTATATTCATACTGCCTCCCAAAGCTCATTCCATCCGGCATATCCCATCGACACAAAATATCTAAACCATACGCGCCATGCCTCATAAAACAAGCTGTCTTTGTTCTCCTCAGCCAATGTTACCAGGTCAGCACACCTTACTACATAGTCCTTATCCTTTGTGAAACGACCTGTTAATATGCCATTTTTGTATAGCTCATACAGATTTTCAAGGGCAGCCTTTGCTATTGCCAGGTCAAAATTATCGACTTTGCTTTCGTTGATTTCATTGAATTTAAGGCACTCCCTATAGTTTTTTTCTATAACGTTATCTGATACTTTATTTTCCATGTTATCACATTCATACCTTTAACACCATCTCATGCCACTCTTCTCCGCCCCAGGTAGAGTCCGCAATCCCCAGATCCTGCAATCCAAACTTCTTATACATCTCCACCTTCTGCTCTAAGCATGTCAGAAACAGCTTTTTTCGTCCGTTTGCCTTTTCACGCTGACTGTAGCGGTACACGAGCTCTCTGGCAAGGCCCTGTCCACGGTACTCCGGCAGCACGTCAAGGCCCAGAAGCATCACATTCTTACCGTTTTCATCGCATAAATCGATGTCCGTAAAGAACTCATCCCTGAACTTTTCCTCGTCTGTTGCCACACCATTTAAAAAGCCCGCCAGCTTACCGGTTGATTTGTCAATTGCCACGAGAAATAGCTGTGGTACCTTTGCAATTCTCTCTGTCATTGCCTTTGGAGAACATGCCTCATTCGGTGGGAAACATATCTGCTCAATTGCTATTGCCTGTTCTACCTCGTCTGGGTGTATACTTCTAAATTCAAAATTGTCTGTCATTATTTTATACCTCATTTTTCTGTTTATCATATGTTTTGTTACCGGCCACTCTCAAGCGTGAACAGTAAAATTTTTTGTATATGTATATAATACGTGTTTTTGCTGATATAATCAATAATCCCCCAAATACCAAAATCAGCCACAAAAGCATTTTACTGCTTTTACGACTGATTTACATTGAAAACTGACAAAAACCTCCTTTTTGCTTTAATGATAAACTTAAAGCGCAAAGGAGGTCAATGTTCATTTATGAATACTTACAATTAATTATTAAAGAACGATAATGCTTCCTTCAATCCATCAGACTCATTATTCATGTGTTCTGCCATTTCTGAAACTCCGTGCATCATCGCATTGAGCTCCTCGATATTGGCATTCATCTCTTCGGTTGCTGCGGCATTTGCTGCGCTGACGTCTGTCAGGCTGTTGCTGCTCTTCGTGATGTCATCGTTCAGCTCAATCATCGCAGTGACAAGCTCTTCGATTTCATCAGCTTTTTCTGCTGTCTTTTGAATCTGCTCATCAAGTGAGCCAAATTCATCGAGTACTGCCTTAATCTCTTCCTTCTGCTTGGCATTGTCCTCGACGATGGTGCCGGATGCCTGTACACAATACCTGCACTCTTCAACCAGTGATGATATTATCTGCTTGATATTCTCAAGCTCCGTATTGGTATTGTCTGAGAGCACTCGAATCTCCTGTGCCACTACTGCGAAGCCTTTTCCTGCATCGCCGGCTCTGGCCGCCTCTATAGATGCATTGAGTGACAAAAGATTGGTTTCACTGGATATTTCCTCAATGACAGAGACAATATTGCTCACCTTGTCAACCGTAGTATTTACAGTTTCTATGCGTTTTGAAATTGCTGAGATACCCTCATCCATCTTGTGGCTGCTATCCTGCATGGATTTAATCTTGTCATTCATGATTTTACTGCTATCCTGCACTGCTGTCGTCTGGTTTTTGATTTCATCAACAGAGGCATTAATGTCCTTTGTTTCATTGCTCATCTCCAGAAGATTTTCATTAATCTTGGAAATAGATGCTGCCATGCCTGTAGAGCCCTCTGCAACATCCTCGACTGCCTTGGATATCTCGTTATTTGCAGCAAGTGTCTGACTGCTTGTGTCATTGAGCTCATAGCTGTTTGATGACATCGTATCACTGGAATTTCTTATCTTTCCGACTATACTTCCAAGCGATTGTGTGAGCTCCTTCATCTTTTCTATAATCAGGCCTATCTCATCATTTGACTCCTTGACCACACTGAAATCTGCCTCAATATTACCATTGGCAACATCCTCAATTATTGTACTGACCTTTACAAGCGGTCTCATAAGCCTGCGTCCCATTATGAATGAGATAATAATTGCAATAAGCACAACAATAGCAATGATTCCAACGGCAACTCCTGTTACAGTAGTGATTCCTGCAAGTGCCTCAGACTCATCTGCTGTAAGCACAAGTATATTTTCATTGTTCAAAATCGTATATGCCGAATACTTTGTTGTTCCATTGAAATCATATTCTACAACAGTCGTGCCCGGTTTTTTGCCATCCTGAAGCTGTTGTACAACTCCTTTAATTACGGCATTCTCAACAGGCTGTCCAACCTTTTCCTTTGTTGGATGATAAAGCATTGTGCCATCATTCTTTACCACATAGACATATGAGCTGTCCATACCTTCGAGCTTTACATCGGAAAGACTCTTAGCGTATTCATCATAGTCTAAATCCTCTGTATCTGCATTGCTGATCTCATTCTCCACAATTTTTGATGTTGTATTGATAACATCTACCATGGTATGCTTTGTGCTGTCTGTAATTTGTTTTTTGGAGCTTTCAAGAATAAATACCATACAAATTACATTTGAAACTATAACAGCTAAAATCACCATTACTATGATTTTGGCTGCAAATGTACCTCTTTTTTTAGTTTTACTCTGTTCCATATGACCATCTCTCCTATCCTACTGCTACTGCTACTCCTTTAGCTTAAAATTATAAGACAATATTACCATTTTTGGTGAAATTATACAATAGTTTATCAGTAAATAAAAAATTTATCTACATTTTGCCTTTGATTAATTTGTCGCGCAAATAGGGTTAATGTTCAATCATAAACAGTTATACTACCTATTCCACATTCTTTAGTGCCATGTCCATCGGGATTCTCTTTATTCTACTGAAATCAAATACTGTCACTATCAGGTAACCGATGAGCACAAACGCAAACATCTTTACATAGCCGACAGGTGTCATATGGAATGAAAACCATCCGCTGAAGGTCTGAAGCATTATGCGCCATACAATGTCCATCACCTTTGCACCAAGCACTACGCTGATGATATCCGAGATGACCACCACAATTGATGTTGAGACCAGATAAAGACTTGCAATTTCTCTGTTGTCGTAGCCTAAAATCTTGGTCATAGATATGGCTGTCTCATTTTTCTCGATGATGAGCTTCGTGAGCAGATATATCATAACGGCTGATAGCAGTATGCAAAGCACCTGGAAGTACTGCATGTATGAGCCCATGGAATGATCGAGCTGGTCTGCCATTTTGGTGATGTCGCGTATCGTGATTGTTGTCGCGATATTGCTCTCATCGATATCCTTTATCTTTGTATCCGACAAAAATCCGCTGAATCTGCCATCCTCAAAATCAAAGGTATCCGCGAAATGCTCTATCGGCATAAACACCGCGATGCTCTGGGATTTATCGTAGGTTCCCTTCACCTTGAATTTGTATGTTTTTTTCTCGTACTGTGCATCAAGCTTTATTGTATCACCCGGTTTTATACCGTATTTATCTGCAAATGAGTCTGATATGTATACCTCGTTATCCTTAAGCGAATCCATGTACTTAAGCTTTACGTATGCACTGTCTGTTTCCACTCCGTAGACAGACACCTCCTCGTCAAACTCATCTGTCCGCCTTAAGAGCGATGTCATGTCAAATTTCTCTGCATCACTGTTGTCGGTTTCAAGCACGTTTCCGTCTGCATCGACATAGGATCTGAGTACGTACTGGTATTTTGCAAACATCATACTGTCGGTATTTTTCTTGTAATAATCAAGTGTATCCGGCATGCGACTGCCATCGCGAGCATTACCATGATGAAAAATATTCCCACAAAAAGTATCAGATAGTTTGCAACATTCTGGAACATGATTCGCAGTCTGAAACGGCTCATGAAGCTCCAGCGCGGAAGCCGCATTGCTTTTTTTCTCTTTGTTTTCTTAAGGTCATGACGCAGAAACTGAAGCGGTGTGTGCTGCATCATGCGAATTATTACAATAAGATTTACAACCAGCATGATAATCACCGGAGCAAGCGTTGTTTTTATGAATGCGCCCGGATTCCAGATTGTGTGATATGTCGGCAGGCTGTAGCTGTTGTAATACATGCCGACTACCACATTCTTGAATACCGTATAGCCCAGTATATTTCCTACTACTGCTGCCAGAAATGTCACGATGACAGGCATTGAAAGGTAATGCCTGATAAGCTCGCCCTTTGTGTAGCCCGACGCGCGAAGCGTGCCTATCGCTGATGACTCATTAGCTATCGTGTTGCTTATGGTCACTGCAAAAATAAATGCGATTATCACAATAAGAATGTCTAAAAGCACGCCTCCCATGGCCTTGTCTGAGCCATATCGTCCGTGGCAAAATTGATTGCCGGATTTGAGTAGCGTGGTGTGTAGTCCTCCACCTCATTGCCCGCTGCCATAACCTGTGACACCATCGCCTCCAGAAAGTCATCTGATTTTTCCTTCTGCTCTATGTCGTCAGCCGGCTCATCCTCGTATTTCCATGCATATGTATAGTGAATGCTCTTGTCCAGGCGCTCAAAGCCTCCTTTGTCACCATTGCCACGTCAAACTTTATCGCATCAAACATCATATCGGTCTTCTTTTCATGCAGTGTGGAGTAATTGACATATGCGATAAGGCCCGATACCTTGAATTCTTTTCCGCTGACCTTTATTGTGTCACCGACCTTCATGCCCACGTTGTCTGCATGCATTCTGTCCACAGCAATTTCGTTCTCATTTTGTGGAAAAGAGCCCTCGATGAGACATGCGAGGTTGATATCCCCGGTCTTTGTGTATACACGGATGGTTCCGTCCTTTTTGCCGTCTGCATCGTAGTCCTCAGTCTCATTGCGATAGAAATTCTCGTAGAGCGTGACAGGAGTTTTGCTGCTATCGCTGTCTTTTTCGTCTGGAGCTGTTTTTACCTCGCCTGACTCGATAGCCGTAACAAGCTCGCTGTCAGCCTTATCCTTCAGCTCAAAATATCCATCCTCCTGCTTGTATTTACTTACCCCCTCATCCGCAGAGGTGAGCATACTGTCGTTTGCCACATACATTCCCGATACAAAGCCGATTGTCAACACAAGGAAAAGAAATACAACGAGATATTTCTTCCAGTCACCGATAATTTCCTTTGGTATACGCTTTATCAGAGGATTTTTTATCTTTTTCCTGCTCATAGGTCAAATCCTCCTTACCACTCAAGCTCTTCGGCTGAAACCTTATTTGTATTGATATCGTTGTGGCGCACGGCTCCGTCTCGTAGCTTTATCACATGGTCTGCCATGTTTTTGATGGCCTCATTGTGTGTGACCATGATTATGGTGTTTCCGTACTTTTTGTTGACATCCTCTATGAGCTTCAAAATCTCCTTTGAGGTGTTGTAATCAAGCGCTCCTGTAGGCTCGTCGCAGAGCAGTATATCCGGATTTTTCACGATTGCACGCCCTATTGACACACGCTGTTGCTGTCCGCCTGATAGCTGATTTGGAAGCTTATAGCGGTGCTCGTAAAGCCCCAGCGTGTGAAGCAGCTCATCGATATCCAGTGCGTTGTCAGACAGATAAGCGCCCACCTCGATATTTTCCTTTACATTCAGGTTTGCAATCAGATTGTACATCTGAAATACATATCCCAAATGCTTTCTGCGGTACTGTGTGAGCTTTTTCTCACTCATATCCTTCAGCTTGTCACCATTTATGCTGATATATCCGGAATCAGCGCTGTCGATGCCTCCGATGATATTGAGCAGTGTAGACTTTCCGGAGCCTGACGGTCCAAGCAGCACACAGAACTCACCCTTTGTCACGGAAAAATTCATGCCTCGCAGCACCTCCTGGCGCGTCTCACCGCTTCCGAAGCCCTTTTTCAAATCCACTATTTCTAAGAACTTCTCTCTTCTTCTGACATATGATATCCTCTCTTTCAACATTTCAAATTACATTTACCTTATATAAGGTTATACGTTTAAAAACAATTATTGGTCAGATTGTACTTACTGTAGTTATCTGTCATTTATACATGTTAGTGTTATCTAACTTCATGTAATAAGAGTAACGCTATTTTGCCTTTCTTGTCAATAAAAATTTTATAATCAGCTTGGTAATTGATTAATAAAATGACTTTTGTCCACCATATCATTTTATTTTCTGACCGGATTAACAGCTTCAAGGCGTATGCATAATATAAATTAAATCTGTTTTTACGGAGATATGAATTTTTATGTGTGGTATTGCCGGATTCTGTAACTTTAAAGAAGACTTTGAAGAGAACACCGATTACTGGAACTTTCGTCTTGAGAAAATGCGTGCTGTACTCGCCCACCGCGGCAACGATGCCAGAGGACGTTTCCTTAAAAAGCATATTGGTCTGTCGCACAGCCGTCTGGCCATCCGTGATATCCTGTGCGGCGACCAGCCCATGACGCGCACCCACAATGGCTATGATTACACAATCTGCTATAACGGAGAAATTTACAACACTGATGAGCTGATTCCCGAGTTGTCCGAAAACGGCTTTGTATGCTCCACAACCTCAGACACCGAGGTTATTCTGTACGCCTACATCCATTGGGGCGCTGATTTTGTCAATCGCTTAAATGGTATTTTTGCATTTGCCATATGGGATGCGGCTAAAAGCCGGCTGCTATTATACCGCGACCGCGTAGGTGTCAAACCGCTTTTTTATGCCATCCGAGGAGATTCTCTGGTGTTTGGCTCCGAGCCAAAGGCCTGCTTTGCGCACCCTGCAGTAAAGCCTGAGCTTGACAAACAGGGCTTGCAGGAGCTTCTTGCTATCGGACCTGCGCACACGAGCGGGCTTTCCCTGTTTAAGGATTTGTTTGAAGTTTTGCCGGGACACTTCATGATTTACTCCTGGGATGGGCTGCATGATGAAACCTACTGGGAGCTTACAAGCCGGGAACACACCGAGAGCTATCGGGATACCGTTGCTCACACACGTTTTCTGGTGGAGGACGCTATAAAAAGGCAGATGGTTTCCGATGTGCCGGTATGTACTTTTCTGTCAGGCGGCATCGATTCAAGCATCGTGACCGCCATCGCCGCAAACTATATGAACACACGCGGTAAAACGCTCAACACCTTTTCCTTCGACTTTAAGGACAATGACAGGTATTTTAAGGCAAACGCCTTCCAGCCGGAGAGGGATCTGCCCTATGTCAATCGTATGCTTGAGGAGTATGAGACAGCCACTCATATCTCGAGTGTGATGAGAACTCTCTCTTCAAGGCGCTATTTGCCGCAGTCGATGCAAAGGATATGCCCGGCATGACCGATGTGGACTCGTCACTTTTATATTTCTGCAGCCTCGTCAGCCAAAAAAACAAGGTAGCTCTTACCGGTGAGTGTGCTGATGAAATCTTTGGCGGATATCCGTGGTTTTACCGCAAAGAGCTGTTGGAAAGATATGGCTTCCCATGGTCATCGGATGTCGCTCCACGCCTTGCTCTTTTGCGCGATGATGTGGGTTTGGAGCTTGATTTATCCGGTTATCAGGCTTTTCGATATGAGGAGTCCAGGTCAAAAGCACCTCTCCTTTACGGCGAGGCCGGTGAGGACGAAAGCGCCGCATAATCGGATATCTCAATATCAAATGGTTCATGCAGACGCTTCTTGACCGCATGGATCGCACCAGCATGTACTCCGAGCTTGAGGCCCGTGTACCTTTTGCCGACCATCGTATCATTGAGTATGTCTTTAATGTGCCTTGGCATATGAAATATCAAAACGGTGTGGAAAAGACTCTGCTTCGCGATGCTTTTTCAGATGTCCTGCCACCTGAGCTTTTGCACAGAAAAAAGAGCCCATATCCAAAGACTTATCATCCCGGATATGAAGCTCTCCTTATAAAGGGAATGGAGGAGATATTAGACTCCCCTAACGCCCCTGTGCGCACTCTCATTGACGCTGACAAAACGCGCGAATTTTTAAAGGCACCGGCAGAATACGGCAGTCCGTGGTTTGGCCAGCTCATGGCAGGTCCGCAGCTTATCGCATATTTCATCCAGATTAATTACTGGATGGAGAAGTATCAGCTGTCTGCCTAATGCTCATCCATGACTAATTGACCTTGCGCTCTATATCAATGATGTTATTCTCTATGATATTGTTTTCTGTAATGTTGTTATCTATGCTCTCTGCCGAAGAGGTGCTTTCACTCTCCTGCTCTTTCGGTGTAAATCTTCTCACCTTATCCATGAGCTGAGTCTTCTTCAGCTCATGCTTAAGCTCAACACGCTCACTCTTCTGCTGTCGTTTTTTCTCCTTAAGCTCGTACCTGGCCTGCTTCTTTGCGAGCTTATTCTGCCTCTTCTGCTCCTTTATGGCAGCCTTTGTCTCTCTTTTGGCCTGCTTTGCCGCAAGCTTTGCTTCTTTTGCTTCGTTCTTTATGCGGCTCTTTTTGTTCTTCTTGACACTCTTTTTAGCCACCTTATGTAATTCCTTGAGGTCTGACTTTGCAGCCTTTATATTTTTTCTGTCCTTGCGGTATGGATTGTGCACAAAGTATCCCACAGTGCCTATCATCATAAGAAGCAGTGCCAGCGCCTCTCCAGCCATCGTGACATACTCCAGATACTGCGGATACAGCTTGTAGCCTGCCATCTCCGCCGCTATCAGGATAAGCGGAATGAAAAACAGTATATTCTTTCGCTTTTGGGACAATAACGCTCCCTCCGCACCTACACACATGAGTACATACAGGCACAGCTGCGAAGTCGGTCCATAGGCATATGCCACAATCGCAGCCATTATTACAGATATGCAAAACACTATGAATGCTTCTCCGCGGAACAGGGCATTCCTGTACTCTTTTATGCCCTCCAGCTTGTCTACCGATATGCCATGCAGTGAATATACCTGGTCTGTGATATCCTCCATGCAGTCCTCATGGTATCGCTTCAGCTCCCTGTTGCTGTTTATATCGGCATCTATGGAGCGTCTGCGCTCTGTAAGCAGCTTCTGCTCCTCCATGATCTTCTCCCATGCCTCATCCTCTGCCTCACGCTGAAGCTTCACCTGCTCGTGAATCCACTCAGCGCTGGATGCGCTCGCTCTCCTGAGGGATAACCATCTGCTGCGCGTCAACTGTCTGCTGCGGTGTTTGAGTCTCCTGCGTCATGCTGTTATTTTCCTTTTCTTTGTTTATCATTCCGGTTTTCTGCCTCTTTCTTCTAGACATTTTCTTCCTCTTGCAATTGTTATTTACTGCTATATATCTCTATTAAAGCATATTTCAGCGGAATTTTCCATAGAATATGCGCATGATATCCGCAAACCCTGAAATTTTTGGTGCCCGATACCATTAAATTTTTCAAATTAGAATTGAGATTTCATCTATTCCAAGTAATTTCATAATTGTTATATTTTATTATCAAATACCTCTCAAGCCCTTGAAAACACTAAGTTTATCACAGGTTAGCTTTCCCTTATTATTTCCCTTGTGTTATATCGTCCCGTCAGTGTTTACGAACTCTCATAAGGGCAAATACAAGGGTGCAGGACATCCAGTGGATGTCCGCTTTGCACCGACCGTAGCGAAGCGGAGACCAAGAAAAATCTATAAAACAGTATAACACAAAATAAAAGTGACTTGGTGAACTGATTGAAATGCTTCTGATGTTTATAACGAATGATTGATTGAATGATAAGGAGATTCTCCATCTGACCGCCCCATACAGTGAAGAACGCCGAGAGGCGGCGTGGGAGTATGCCAGAGAACACGATGCTGCCGACAGGCTGAAATGACGTGGATTTGTTCATAAGTTTGTGTTATACTTCTTTAATAATTGGGCAACAAACAGAAAATGGAGGCATCTATGAAACATAACAACCTTATAATCATGTCTGCATTAGCACTTGTGATTAGTTTAACCGGGTGCGGAAATACAAATAAGCTTTCCGAATATGACATGACCGGAATTAGTTTTATAGAATATACTGACATAGATACAGTATGCGAAGATGAAGAACTGATAACTGCTGGAAGCAATTTGCTATCTGACCAAGAGGACAATTTGCTCCTCTCCTATGTAGTAGATAGCGCTATTGAACTTTCTACCGAGCTGGGAGATTATGACCATTTGGTGTTTACAAATCCCAAATGGATTGAAAACTTTGGCGATTCTGGCAAATTAAAACCCATAGAATATAGCAGCTTATCAAAAAGTATGCAAGAGTTTTTAGACAGTCAAATGCCGATATTGACAAACGACGGAAGTGTATTGCCAGAAGGAACAGGGTTATACGAATACGAAGGTGGCGGTCTGCTTGCATTTCCTATAAATGTAACTCTTGGATCAGCGAAGCCGATAGAAGCAAAAAATCCTCTGGTTATGCTAATAGACAATCCGGCAGAAATACTGAAAGCTGATTCTTGTATGTTGCCCTTGACCTCAAGTGGAAATGTGTTGTTTTTGGATAGCGATAATTTACAACAAGCTTTTGAAAATAGTGAGCTTAAAGATTACGGAGATATTCAAAAGTTTAATAAAAAATAACATTTTACAATTACATAACCAATCCGAGAGGACAGTCGAGAAAATCGACTGTCCTTTTTCTATGCCTATGATCAGAAAGGAGCGACCACCCATGACAAAGCCAAGAGAGAAAACCCGCGAGGAGCTGCAAGCCGAGATTGAAGGCGCAAAAGATCCGCCCATAAAATAGTAGCTCTATGCGTCAGCTATTTTACGGGCGGTATTCTTTATTAAGAATGATATACTTAAACGCAAGAAGCATTTCACCAGTTCCGATTGTCTGATATCGAAAGGAGACACACGATTATGGCAAAAGGATCTGTAAGAAAAAAG